>RCMY010000691.1_pt1 | contig 32071 bp, 29 predicted proteins | sample 2041341 | NCBI WGS metagenome assembly RCMY01 (sample SAMN09708234, study PRJNA481090) | Marine sediment metagenome, whole genome shotgun sequencing project. | reverse complement strand
ATCCCTTTATTTCTATAACGGGATTTTATTTTTTAAACAAGTCATTCTCCAGCGGTCAATATAACTTCGGTAATTACTTCCATCAGCAATAATTTCTTTAGGATTGATTCTATCTATAAGTCTCTCAAGATTAATTTTTGGTGATTGGGTCAATAGAATTGTTTCCATTGATGTGCTTTTAGGATAAATACCCATACTATCTAATACCAGAAACGTTCCATTTTTCAAAGAGTAGCTATTCTTCAATGAATCGAATTGTGTAGATTCTATTCGTTCAGCTGTCTGATAATCTGAAATCAGATTGTTAGCCATTTCGGCAGAATTTGATAAAACAGATAAGTGCCATCCGCTTCTATTGAATAGGATACTGTTTTTGGTTTGATGTAGAACAATTGCTTCCGTTGTTTTGGAAGCTTCAAATTTTTGAAAAGAAGTATAGCTTTGAAAACATATCAAACTGATCAAAAATAAAGCGATGCGTTTGTAGGTGAAAAGTGTACAGGCTTTAATAAACAAAACAATCGTTGTAATAGACAAAATAAGTTGTCCGAAATCAAACGAAATAGAACTAAAAATAAAACTTTCTTGTTTCGCGACCCAGCCGATTAAATTGTTCATTAGGTTTATTATTCCATTATAAAACCATATGAGTTGTGAGGGAAGCCAATTGATAAGAGAAAGGAATATCACTAAAATACCTATACCTAAAATAATACCTAAAGCAGGAACTATTATTAAATTGGAAATAAAAAATAATCCTGGAAATTGATGAAAGTAATATAAACTTATTGGCAATACACCCAATTGGGCAGCTATACTTACACAGAGAAGCTGCCAAAAATAGCGGACAATCTTATTCTTTGGAAACCACAATTTTTTTAGCAAAGGAAAAATCCATAGTATAGCGATCACGGCCGCATAGCTCATTTGAAAGCCAACTTGAAATAATAAATTTGGATTAATAAAAAGAAGAATGAATAATACGGATAATGCTAGAATATTAAAGGAATTGCTCGGCCTGTTTAAGTATAAAGCATAGGCTACGAATGTGAACATTGTTGTAGCGCGAATAATACTAGCAGATAAACCCGCAAGAAAAGCGAAGCCCCAAAGAAATAGAACAGACAGTATTAAAATGATTGTTCTACCGTTTGGAATATATTTCAACGGACTTATCAAGAATTGAATTAAGAGCAATAAAACACCTATATGGAGGCCTGAAACTGCTAATATGTGTACAGCGCCTGCTTTTTGGTAATTGGTATAAGTTTCTTCTGAAATATCAGAGCGCTGACCTAATAGTAAAGCCTGTATAACACCAAGTTCATCAGTGCCGAAATTCTCTTTTTTAAGTTTATCAATGATGTGATTTCTAGCTTTTGAAGCAATCCCGATAAATGTTGCTTTTGGGTTTTCGACTTTTAAAATTTGATTAGGAACAATCCTCACTTGGTGATAGATGCCTAAATTTTCTAAATATTTTTTATAGTTAAATTGATGCGGATTTAAAGGTTCGTTGATAGCTTGAATATTAGCGAAGGTCAAGAATTCATCATCAACTTGTAATGGGGCAATGGCAGAATCGTTAGGTATCGTAATTAAAAGAGTTCCAGAAACTTTTTTATCGCCAATACTCTTGACCGTTGCAAAATACCGATATGAATATTGATTGGGTTTTAGTGCTTCGTTGATTTTCAAAGTCCAAGCACCATCTTCTTTTGAGCTTATCTTGGTGTAATGGTTAGTACGACTTATTGGTTGTGCTGATGTGTAAGAATAGATGCCTAGCGAAATGAAGGCTATGGCAGCAATAAAGCCAAATGGTTTTGTGTTGGATTTCTTTTCAAATATAAATACGGCAGAAAGTAAAATGAAAAGGGAAATAGTAACAATAAGAAGATGAACAGGATTGAAAGAGAAAAAGTGACCTAATAAAATTCCGAGGATGAAAAGCAGCGTTAATTTTATAGGAATAAACGCTAAGAGTTTCATGTTATAAAATTCTTGTTGCCTTTACAAAAGCTTGGTTCCAGAATCCATCTCTCAAAGATGAAACAGTAACGCCTCGCGACGTAGATGCATGAATAAAGGTGATTTCATCATTATCTGTTCCGACGACCATGCCAACATGATTAATTCGTTTAGAACCTCGACTTGTTTTGAAAAATAGAAGATCTCCTTTTTCTACATTTTTCACAGTTATACGATGACCTTCTTCGGCCATATGAAAAGAAGTTCTTGGTAGTTGAACATCATGTTCGCCAAAAGAAACGTATAGTAAGCCAGAGCAGTCCATACCTTTTGTGGTAGTGCCCCCGAATTTATAGCGAACACCAGAGAATGAAAGTGCGGTATTAATAATTTGGTCGGCTTTATTTAAGTTGTGATTTGTAATTGCCCTAGGTTCTGTAGGTGTTTTTGATTCTACAACATTACCTGTTCTGGCATCATTGGCTGCAGCTACAGAAATTTTTCGTTCCTTATCAGAACTACTTATTTTTTTGCTTGAGCCACAACTCGTTAAAAAACAGACTATAAGAAAATATGGTAGTATACGCATAAATATAAGGAGCACCCTTTAGTATGTGAACTTCAAAATTATAGAATTATTTTATAAAAATAAGAAACCTAATTATTTTTGGTGTTTTCAATGATTAATGAAGCGGCTATTGCACTTGCTCCAGAACCACCTAATTTTGTGATAAGTTCATCATAGGCAGTTAGTTGATTAGCCCTTGCTTTTCCATCAAGAATTGAAATTAATTCCTTTTTTAAATTCTGCTTCGTAAAATCATCTTGAATTAATTCTTTTACCACTTCTTTCTTCATTATTAAATTTACCAAAGAAATAAATTCTAAAGTAATAATCCGTTTCGCTATTTGATAAGAGATCCAATTGGCTTTGTAGCAAACTACTTGTGGCACTTTAAATAAGGCTGTTTCTAAAGTGGCCGTACCACTAGTAACTAATGCGGCGGTTGAAACGGAAAGCAAATCATAAGTTTTATTTTGAATAAACTTAACATTGGCATCCTTCAGAAAAGTAATGTAAAATTCTTTGTCTAAACTAGGTGCACCTGCGATTACAAATTCATACTCCAATAAATCATTGGTTAATGAAAGCATCAACGATAGCATTTTTTGAACTTCTTGCTTGCGGCTACCTGGTAAAAGTGCAATAATAGGTTTGTTTGAATCTATATTATTGGTCGACCGAAATGTAGCTTCATTCAATTCAGGTCTGTTCGATATCGCATCAAGTAATGGATGACCTACGAAATTGACAGGGAAATTATGTTTCGTCTCATAAAACTCTTTCTCGAAAGGAAGAATAACATACATGTGGTCTATAGTCGCTTTTATTTTCTCGATTCTACCTTCGCGTGATGCCCATATTTGAGGAGAGATATAATAATTTGTAAGAAAATTATGTTCTTTGGCCCATTTCGCGATTCTTAAATTAAACCCAGAATAATCAATAAATATAATAGCGTCAGGTTGAAAGAATGCAATATCCTGCTTACAGAATTTTATATTCTTAAATATAGCGTTCAGGTTTAAAATCACTTCTAAAAAACCCATAAAGGCCAATTCTTTGTAGTGCTTAACCAGGCTGCCGCCAGCTTGCTGCATTAGGTCGCCGCCCCAACATCGTATATCAGCATTCTTATCTTGGTCTTTTAATGCTTTTATTAAATTGGACCCATGTAAGTCACCCGATGCTTCCCCAGCAATGATGTAATACTTCATTTAAAAGACTTTGTAGTAAAGAATTATAAAAGCGGTTATTATGGTGGCCAACAATACTCCTTTTGCCCTATTATCTCTTTTTATCCATAAAAATCCGAAGAAAGCGATTAGGTTCAAAACGGCTCCTAAGGCTAAAAGACTGCCAACATGTTCTTGTGCAACTGCAGCCATATACGTTTCAGAGATACTTAAATCTGAAAATATGAGTATATAGAGCAAAGTTCCTATGGTGTTGGCTATAATACCAACTATGAGTCCGATTAGAATTTCTTTTTTCGTGTTCATGTATAAATTTTGAACCTAAAAATTTAGGTTATGTATTATAGTTTCCAGGTATTCAGTTCTGAAATTACATGATGTGCGGTTAAATCGAAATGAGTGGGAACAACAGATATGTAGCCATTTGCTAATGCCCATTCATCGGTATCTTCACCTTTATCCAACAATTCAAATTCACCTGTTAACCAGTAATAATCTTTGCCCATTGGGTTGGTACGTTTATCGAATTTCTCTTTCCAATTTGCTTTGGCCTGTCTACAAATTTTAATGCCCTTGATCTTTTTCTTTTTAAGCTTCGGAATATTGACGTTTAAAACAGTGCCTTTTGGGATGCCATTCTTTAATGCCTCGGTTACAATAGTGAAAATGAAATCTTGTGCTTGTGAAAAATCAGCTTCCCAAGTATAATCACAAAGTGAAAAACCAATGGCAGGTATACCTTCAATACCAGCCTCTATTGCCGCACTCATGGTACCTGAATAAATGACATTTATTGAAGAATTAGAACCGTGATTTATGCCGCTTACGCAGATGTCTGGTTTTTTGGGCAGTAGTTCTTGCAATGCTAATTTAACACAGTCTGCTGGTGTGCCGCTACAGCTATATTCGTCAATACCTTCACTATCTAAATCGATAGTTAGTTTTTTTGAGTATAGTGTACTGTCTAAAGTTATGGCATGGCCCATACCAGATTGCGGACTGTCTGGAGCAACAACTACAACTTCGCCTATTGTTTTCATTATTGAAACTAGCATACGTAGCCCTGGGGCTGTAATTCCGTCGTCGTTTGTAACTAAGATCAATGGTTTTCCCATAGCATATACTTTCTACAGTAAAAATACGTTTTTATAAGTGATATGGCCGAAACGTCGTTTAACAAAATATTAATTCCTGGCTCCATTATTGGCATGGTTTTTTCTTTATCTTAGACATTTATGTAGCTTTATTGCTACAAAGAATCCCTAAATTGAGAGAAATTGAAGAAGAAAGTAAAAGATAATTTTATGAAGAGAAATTTAGCGTATGTACTGCTTTTAATGCTCGTTGCTGTTGCTTCGTGCAGTTTTACAAATAAGACTTTTGAAAACGATGACAAAGACAAATTGTTATTGGATTTGATTACCTATGTTTTAGAAAAAGGACATTACGAGCCAAAAGTACTCAATGATGAATTTTCGGTAAATGTATTCGAAGATTTTATTGATGTAATTGATCCAACAAAAAGATATTTCGTAGCATCTGATATTGCAGAATTTGAAAAGTATAAATATCAAATTGATGATGAAATTAAAAATACGGATATCACTTTCTTTAATGTGGTATATGAAAGATTAATGCAGCGTATGGGTGATGCTAAGGAAATATATAAGGAAGTTTTAGAAACTCCTTTTGATTATTCTGAAAACGAAAGTATCAGTATAAAATATGATGAAGAGCCGTTTGCTGCCAATAGAGATGAGCTAAAAGAACGATGGAGAAAGCAATTGAAGTATGCTACTTTAGGAACATATGATTCTAAAATTGTTCATATGGAGACAGAAGTCGTGGCAACCAAAAAGCATGAAAATGGCGAAACGGTTACAGAATTAAGTAATGTGAAATTGGACGATGATCATGATCATGCTGCACATACGCCAAAAGAAGCTGAAGCGGAATCTAGAAAATCGACTGAAGCTACATTAGATGAGTTCTTTGATTTTGTTAATGATTTGGAACGTAAAGATTGGTTCGTACAATATATTAATACTATTGTAGACGAATTTGACCCACATACATTCTACTTTGCGCCAGAAGAAAAAGAAAAATTTGATACCAGTATGTCAGGTAAATTTGAAGGTATTGGAGCAAGACTACAAAAGAAGTCAGAAGGAGCAAAAATTGTAGAGATTATTTCTGGTGGTCCTGTCTGGAGAGATCAACGATTAGAAGTAGGTGATGAAATTATTAAAGTTGGTCAAAACGGGCAAGAGCCTATTAATATTGTAGGTATGCGTTTAGACGATGCCATCAAATTAATAAAAGGTGCTCAAGGTACAATCGTAGATTTAACTGTTAGAAAAGTAGATGGTTCTTTAGATGTAGTTTCATTAACCAGAGATGTTGTTGAACTTGAAGAATCTTATGCTAAATCTGCAACTATTATCAAAGGTCAAGAGAAATTCGGTATTATTAATCTTCCAAAATTCTACGTTGATTTCAATGATTATAGTGAAAGAAATGCAGCTACTGATGTTGCTAAAGAAGTAGAGCGATTAAAAGAGGACGGTGTTGAAGGTCTTATTTTAGATTTACGTGATAATGGTGGTGGATCATTGAAAACCGTTGTTGAAATGGCAGGACTTTTTATAAAAGATGGACCAATTGTTCAGGTTCAATCTAAGGATAAGGGTAAAGATGTATATGATGATAAGGATGAAAGAATTCAATGGGACGGTCCATTGGTGATTTTGGTAAACGAATTATCTGCATCGGCTTCTGAAATTTTAGCGGCTGCTATGCAAGATTATAAAAGAGCCATTGTTATAGGAAGCAAGCAAACTTTTGGTAAAGGAACCGTTCAAAATGTTATACCATTAAATAACATGTTACGTAGTAATGAGCATGGAGATTTAGGTGCAATTAAAATTACTACACAGAAATTTTATAGAATTAATGGAGGTTCAACCCAATTAGAAGGTGTTAAAAGTGATATTGTAGTTCCAGACAGGTATAGTTATATTGATTTGGGAGAAAGAGATCAGTCTAATCCTTTAGGATGGGATAAGATTTCACCAGCTGATTACAAGCCATGGGATGGTTACATTAATTATGAGAAGACCATCGCTGATAGTGAGAAAAGAATGGAAACCAGTCAACAAATTAAGCTAATTGAAGAAAATGCGAAGTGGTTAAAGGCTGAGCAAGATGAAACTGAAATCTCTCTTAATTTTGACACCTATAAGGAAGAAAAAGAAAAGGATAAAGAACAATCGGATTACTTTAAAAGGTTAACAGATTATGATTCTAAACTTACCTTTAAATCTTTAGGCTATGAAGAGCAATTGTTTACTAAAGATTCGGTATTACGCGAAAAGAGAAACAGATGGCATAAAAATTTAGCAAAAGATGTTTATGTTGAAGAAGCTGTAAATGTATTAGAAGATTTGAAAATCAATAATATTAAGCAAGGTAAACTTGCTAGTGTAAAGAATTAATTTGTAAAGAACTATAGAGTCAAAAAACCGCTGTATGTAATGTACAGCGGTTTTTTTATAATATGACTTTTTTAGCTACTTCAATTTATCGGCATGTAGCTTTCTAAGTTTTGCCAATTTCGGATTGATTACTACCTGACAGTAACCCTGCTGAGAATTATTCTTGTAGAAATCTTGATGATCCTCTTCGGCATCATAAAAATCACCTATTGGGCTTAGATCGGTGACAATAGGTTTTTCATAGAGCGCTGACATTTCTTCCAATACCGCCTCAGCTTTTCTTTCTTGGTTATCATCATGATAATAAATCACAGAACGATACTGGGTACCTGCATCGGCACCTTGGCGGTTTAATGAAGTAGGGTCATGTGTGGTCATGAAGATTATAATAATATCTTCATAAGATATGATACTTGCATCAAAAGTAACCTGTACCACTTCGGCGTGGCCAGTGAGTCCAGAACAGATTTCTCTATAAGTTGGTCTGCCAGGTGCATTGCCACCGGTATAACCAGAAACAACTTTTTGAACACCTTTCACTTCTTGAAAGACTGCTTCGGTACACCAAAAACATCCACCGCCAACAGTAGCGATTTCTATATTAGTCTTAGCCATTAGATTCCTCCTTTTCTAATTGCATAGATACAGAGTTAATACAGTAGCGTAACCCACTAGGTTCAGGTCCGTCTGGGAATACATGTCCTAAATGAGCATCACATGTATTGCACATAACTTCTACTCGTACCATCCCAAAAGACACATCTTTATGATATTTAATAGCGTTCTCTTTAATAGGTTGGGTAAAACTTGGCCAACCAGTACCAGATTCGAACTTAATGGTAGAATCGAACAAAGAAGTGCCACAACATATACATTCATATTTCCCGGCTTCATGAGCGCTACAAAGCGCACCGGAATGTGGAGCTTCCGTTCCTTTTTTACGAGTTATTCTAAACTTTTCGGGCGTTAAAATTTCTTTCCATTCCTGTTCGGTCTTTTCAACTCGCTTATCAGGTTCGGGGTTACCGTTCACTGAAAAATGAATTACATCTTTCCAAGTTAGCATCATAATTTTCCTTTCGTTTAGACTTTATATACTAGGGATATTAGTAGGTAATTCACCAAGTATCTTACAAAATTACGGTAATTTTGGCTTATGGCATACCGTAAAAGAAATGGAACTGTTTATAGTATTTTAATTCTTGTTTGCGTAGTAGGTTTTTGGCTATTCGAAAATTTTTATACACCTGCTACCTATTCAAATGATAACGTAGGTACAGATTCGAATAATTTTCCAAAAGAACTTTTGCCATCCTCAACTACTGGGGAAATTGTTAATCACGCATATTTTTCATTATCCTATAATGAACCTTTCGAACAGGCAGAATGGGTAGCGTATGTGCTTGATAAGAAAAACCTAACGTATGATGATAGAAAACGGCCTTATTTTATAGAGGACCCTTTTGTTAAATCTAAATCTGCTGATTGGCGGAATTATAAAGGTTCGGGTTATGACCGCGGGCATTTGGTGCCGGCTGGTGATCGTAGGTTCTCATTACAGGCTTACAATGAAACTTTTTACACAAGCAATATAAGTCCGCAGGATAGAGAGTTTAATGCAGGCATATGGAACGATTTAGAACAACAAACAAGACGTTGGGCTAAGAAGTATGGAACATTGTATGTTTATACCGGAGGTGTGTTGGAAAGTGGATTAGAAGAGATAGGCCAAGAAGACGTTGATGTACCAGATTCATTTTATAAAATTATTGCACGTAGAAAAGGTGATAAAATTTATTCTATTGCTTTTCTAATACCGAACAAACCTCAGTTTACAACGCTTCGAAATTTTGTGGTGTCTGTTGATGACATAGAAAAAGTAACAGGAATAGATTTTTTTGCAGAATTACCAAAAACTCAACAAGGTGCTTTTGAGAATAGTAAGAACACGACCGGATGGAAATTCTAGAAACTCTCCTTTAATCTATTCGTATCTAGTCTTAGGAAGATAAAGAGCAGAATCGTAAAGAACAATAATCCGGATCCACCATAACTAAAAAAGGGTAGGGGTATGCCAATGGTAGGTAATATGCCTATCACCATTCCTATATTAATAAAGTAGTGAATTAAAAGAATGGAAATAACTCCATAGCCGTACATTCGGGCAAAAGCATTTTTCTGTCTTTCTGCAAGAGAAATTAATCGTAAAAAGAGTACTGAAAATAGGATGATAACGGTGGCAGTTCCTAAAAAGCCCCATTCTTCTCCAACTGTACTAAAGATATAATCAGTATGCTGTTCAGGTACGAAATCTCCTTTAGTTCTTGTTCCTTCTAAAAAACCTTTTCCGAAGAATCCGCCAGATTCTATTGCTTTTTCAGATTGGTAGGTGTTGTATCCAATTGTTTTTCTAATCTGTTCTAATTTGTTCGGGTCTTTTTCAAGTCGTAACCATAATCCGAAACGATCTCTGTGGCGTTGTTCAAAAACATTATTAAAAACAAAATTCACAGATAAAGAAAAGAGAATGATTGCTACACTAACTAAGGTTAAGGGTATAACCGGAATTTTAAGTGTTTTTCGCTTAAAACCAAATAATAGAATAATTAGTAATACCAAGCCTATAATAAGCCAAATGGTACCGAACATTAAGGTGATGACAAAAATTAGAATAAGACTTACAACGATTGCCAAATAGAAAAGGGGAAGACCCTCTCTAAATATCACAAAAATGAGTGCAAAAAATACGAGGGCACTACCAGGGTCTGGTTGTGGAATAATAAGTACAGCAGGAATTAGGATGATTAACAGCGCGTAAAGCTGGTCTTTCCTCCTTTTAATATCGGTTTGTATATCGCTTAGGTATTTGGCAAGGGCCAACGCTGTTGCTACTTTAGCTAATTCAGAAGGTTGTAAGTTGAAAAATCCGAGGTCGTACCAAGAAGTGGCACCAGCTATTGTTTTACCAAATACAAATAGTCCCAAAAGGGAGACCATAGAAAGCAAGTACAATACACTAGAAAATCGTTCGTAAAAATTAACTTCAAGTGCAAGTATAATAACTATGGTAACCAGACTAACTCCAATGAAAAAAAGTTGTTTGCCATATAGGGTTCCAAAATCAAAAATGGAGCTGTGCTCGTCTGTGAATGTACTGGAGTAAATATTAATCCATCCAATAAAAACTAGTGCGAAATAAATAAAAACACTTAGCCAGTCAATACGTTTAAGAATACTTCTACCAGACACGCTCGTTTATTTTAAACTCCTCCCCACTGTAGGGTTTTGCATATTCTGCTTCTAACGTTTTTTCTAGCATTCTTTTTTCTAAATCCTTTCTGGTAATTTCACCTTTCAAATATTTTTCAATCATTAGAGTTGCAATATGACCAGCATATCTAGAGCCGAAATAACCATTTTCAATATATACGGCAATAGCTATTTTTGGGTTATCTACCGGTGCGAAGGCTACGAAAACAGAGTGGTCTGTCAATTGGGTTCGTACACCATCTATTTTGGTGAAATTTTCAGCAGTACCTGTTTTTCCTGCTATTTCGATATCCGGTATTTGAAGCCAATATGCTGTACCTCCTTTTTTTCTATACACATCTGCCATACCTTGAACAACAGGTTCAAAGTACTTTGGGTCTATAGTGGTATGTTTAGCTTCTGTAAATTTTGGTTCGGTAATATCTTTGCCTTCTATTTTCTTCAAGATATGAGGGGTAAAATAATGTCCTCTATTGGCGATAGCGGCGGTCATGTTCGCTAATTGAACAGGTGTCGCCAATATTTCACCCTGGCCTATAGAATTAGAAATTATATAGGATGAACTCCACCTGTTATCTCCGTACCATTTATCATAATATTCCTTATTAGGAATTCTACCTTTTTGACCAAAAGGTAAATCATATCCAAGGTAATCACCAAGACCAAAGCTACGCATGTGCTTTTCCCAAACATCCATTGCTTCATCCGTAGTTTCAAAATGTTCAAATATTTTACGAAAAGTACCAGCAAAATATGCGTTACAGGACATGTAGATACCTTTATTCATATCTCGAATGCCACCACCACAGTGACAACCTCTTTTTGTCTTACCGACATAAAATCCATGAAAACATTGAATAGTGCTTGATTCATCCATTACTCCTTCTTGTAATGCTATAAGTGCATTAAGGGTTTTGAAAGGTGATCCTGGGGGTTGTTGGGCGTGAATTGAGCGATCCCAAGTAGGATTCGCGATTGTATCATTATATAATTTCGTGTAATTTTTTGAACGTTCTCTCCCAACTAAAAGAGCAGGATCGTATGTAGGCCCTGAAATCATAGAGAGAATTTCACCTGTAGCAGGCTCTAAGGCGACTATGCCACCTCTTTTTCCGTTCATTAGCAGCTCACCATACTCTTGTAATGTTTTGTCGATAGTGATGCTAATTTGCTTTCCTTGTTCCGGTAATGTGTCAATTGCTCCTTCTTTGTATGGACCAATATCTCTATTGAATCTGTCTTTTTGAATGTATTGTACTCCTTTTCTCCCTCTTAATAAATCTTCGTAATAACGTTCTACTCCGGTTCTACCTTTTAGTTCGCCTTGAACATAGTATTTATTCACGGCTAAATCACCTTCATTTACTTCACTAATATACCCAAGAACATTGGCTGCACTAGGGGTGTCATAATAACGTAAAGACCTTTTTTGAATGTAAAAGCCTTTGTACTTACGCATCTTCTCCTGTAGCTTGGCATAATCTTGTTTAGAAAGTTGAGGTACTAAAACAGAAGGAAGTCTTGGTGAGTAAACCCTTGCTTTTCTAAGTTTTTCTATGAATTTTTCTTTATCAATCCCTAATAGGCCACAAAATTCAAGAGTATCTAATGGTTTCACTTCTCTAGGGATAACCATTACATCGTATGCAGGATCGTTACCTACCAGTAGCTTACCGTTTCTATCATAAATATATCCACGTTCAGGATAATCATAGATTGCTTTTATAGCGGGGTCCTCTAAAACGTGTTCTGTAGAAAAGCTGAAAATTTGCAAATAGGATAGCCTTCCCAAAAACGTAATTGCGATAACAATGATAATAGATGATAAAAGAATTTTTCTCATTCTTTTTTACTGCTGAATAATGTGGTGAACAATATGCATAATATCAACGTGGAGAAACCGACTGTAACCGTTTTTTGTAAAATTAACAGGCTATTTGAAAAGCTGAAAATTTCTAACGTGAAGTATACCAAGTGATGTATTATAATCAATAACGCTAAAAATGTAAATTGTTGTGCCTTAGTACTGTTGTTTAACTTAAAACTTTGAAATTCATAGTTGACACCAAATACAAAACGCATAATAGTTGGTCGTAAATAAGCTATAGTAACTGTAGCTGCTGCGTTTATGGCAAGAGTATCAGAAAATATATCTACAAATAGCCCTAAGAGAAAGCAAAGTACTATAAAGGTAGTTCTATTTTGCTTGATTGGATACCAATATAAAAACAGAATATAAACCAGCGGATTTATATAGCCAAAGAAATTTAAATTATTAAATACCAGTACCTGCACTAGAATCAATAGTATAAATCGGAGTACGTTAAAAAAGAAAGTACTATTGATCATTGGCTTTAGTTTCTGCTTCTAATTGTAAAACTTCTTTACGGTTTAAATTCTTTATGATGTATACAATGCCAATGTTGGTCATATCATTAAATAGTTCTACATCAATAAAATAGAAACTTTTAGAGTTGTCTAAGTCAAATTTTTTAATAGTTCCGATAGGAATATTCTCTGGAAAAATGCTGCTCATAGCACCTGTAACAATGGTGTCGCCAATGGTTAAAGGTACAAGCCGAGGAATATCTATAAGTTGAACTAAATTGTAGTCTTGAGTATTTTCCCAAACCAATGAGCCAAAATGATTCGAATTCTTGATTTTAGCATTTATATTTGATTTTTCGCTTAAGATACTTTGTACGGTAGAAAAATTAGCTGAGGTATTTTCAACAATCCCCAAGATTCCTTTATCGGTAATCACGCCCATATCTTGAAAAATGCTATCATTTTGACCTTTGTTTATGGTCACATAATTTCGTTGGTCTGCATAGCTATTGTTAATTACTCTTCCCCTAATTACTTCGTAGTCAACAGAAGCGGTGTCTATAAATATGCTCGCAAGTTGAACGTTATTAAAAAGCTTATTCCTAAGCCTTCTATTTTCTTCTACTAGGCTATTATTTTCTTCTCTTAGATTGAAGTATGATGTAATATTATCAGAAAATGAATAGATGCTTCCGGTTATATAATTAGAAGAATTTAAAAATTTAGATTGATGATAAGAGTGTGACTGAAACGTAAAAACAAGGGATATTAATAACAGAAATAGATATAGCAGAAAGGTTTTATACCTAATTAGAAAATTTATAATCTGTTGCATTCACCCCTTAATTTTTAACCTCAAATAAATAAGATAATTACCAATTGGCTTATTATTTGATTAATATGCTCTTATAACGTTCTAGATTTTTTAGTGCTATACCGGTACCACGTACCACGGCACGTAATGGGTCTTCGGCAATATATACAGGCAAATCGGTTTTTTGTGATAATCTTCTATCTAATCCACGTAACATAGAACCACCACCAGCAAGGTAAATACCGGTGTTGTATATATCAGCAGCCAATTCTGGTGGTGTCTGGGATAATGTTTCCATAACCGCATCTTCAACTCGTAAAATAGATTTGTCTAAAGCTTTTGCAATCTCTCTATAGGAGATTTGAACTTGCTTAGGCTTACCAGTTAACAAATCGCGCCCTTGTACTGATTTTTCATCAGGAGGTGATTGTAAGTCTTCAGTAGCTGAACCTATTTCTATCTTAATGGCTTCTGCAGTAGTTTCGCCAACATATAAGTTGTGTTGAGTACGCATGTAATAAATGATATCATTGGTAAATACATCACCCGCAATTTTCACTGATTTATCACAAACAATACCACCCAAAGCTATAACTGCAATTTCGGTAGTACCACCACCTATATCAACAATCATGTTACCTTTAGGCTGCATAATATCTAAACCAATACCGATTGCAGCAGCCATTGGCTCATGAATAAGATACACCTCTTTTCCGTTCACACGCTCAGCAGATTCTTTTACCGCACGCATTTCAACTTCTGTTATACCAGAAGGTATACAAATAACTAATCGTAATGCTGGTGGAAACCATTTCTTCTTTAAGGCCGGAATGTTCTTTATGAACATCATCAGCATTTTTTCAGAAGCATCAAAATCTGCAATTACGCCATCTTTCAATGGTCTAATTGTTTTTATATTTTCATGGGTCTTACCTTGCATCATGTTGGCTTCTTTGCCAACAGCAATAATTTTTCCGGTAATTCTATCTCTAGCAACGATGGATGGACTATCGACAACTACCTTGTCATTATGAATAATAAGGGTGTTCGCTGTACCTAAATCTATAGCTATTTCCTCGGTCAAGAAATCAAAAAATCCCATATGTGCTGTTTATATTTTAGATAAAAGGGTGTATTTTATCGACAAAAGTAATGAATTTAATGCTTGAAATGACGCGTACCAGTCATCACCATTGAAATTTTGTTTTCATTACAGTAATCAATACTTAATTGATCTTTAATTGAGCCACCTGGCTGAATAACACTAGTAATACCAGCTTTGTCTGCAATTTCTACACAATCTGGAAAAGGGAAGAAAGCATCGCTCGCCATAACAGCGCCTTTCAAGTCGAAATTAAATGATTGCGCTTTGTGAATAGCTTGGTTTAAAGCATCAACTCTACTTGTCTGTCCAGTACCACTCGCACAAAGTTGTTTGTTCTTGGCAATAACAATTGTATTCGATTTCGTGTGCTTACATAATTTTGATGCAAATATCAAATCTTCTATTTCCTGTTCGGTAGGCGCAGTAGTTGTCGCATTTATAAGGTCGGCAATAGTGTCGGTTTTATGATCTTTTTCTTGAAGAAGCATACCATTTAAACATGTTCTTACCAACATTTCTGGCATTTTAACATCATTCTGTATTAGAATAATCCTGTTTTTCTTGCCTTTCAAAATTTCTAAAGCTTCAGCATTGTAGCTTGGTGCGATTACTACTTCACAAAAAAGTTTATGAATTTCTTCAGCAGTGGCTTTGTCTATTTCTTTATTGCTAATTAGAACGCCGCCAAATGCTGAAATCGGGTCACCAGCTAAAGCATCTACATATGCTTGGTGTAAGGTGTTTCTTTGTGAAAGACCACAAGCATTGTTATGTTTAAGAATAGCAAAAGTTGGTACATCGTTTTTAAATTCTAACATTAGGTTAACTGCGGCATCAACATCTAATAAGTTATTGTATGATAATTCCTTTCCATGTAATTTAGAGAACATTGCGTCGAAATCTCCAAAAAAGAATCCTTTTTGATGTGGATTTTCACCGTAACGTAGAACCTTGCCTGTAGTCTCACTTACTTTAAGGGCTGCTAAATCATGGTTTTTGTTAAAGTAATTGAAAATTGCAGTATCATAATGAGAAGAAACGTTAAAAGATTTAGCTGCAAATCGCTTTCTGTCTTCTAAACTGATATTCCCGTTGTCTGCTGAAATTACAGAAAGAAAGTCGGCATAATCTTCCATGGATGACACACAGGTAACATCTTTAAAGTTTTTGGCAGCGGCACGAATCAATGAAATTCCACCTATATCAATTTTTTCAATAATATCTTGTTCAGAAGCACCACTCGCAACCGTTTTTTCGAACGGATACAAATCAACAATAACAATATCTATTTGTGGAATTTCAAATTCAGCCAATTGGGCAATATCACTAGAATTGTCCTGTCTGTTTAAAATACCGCCAAATACTTTAGGATGTAAGGTCTTAACTCTACCGCCTAGAATAGAAGGATAGCTAGTTACATCTTCAACAGGAACAACATCGATTCCTAAATCTTTAATGAATTTTTCCGTTCCACCGGTAGAATAAATAGTAATTCCTAATTCTTGGAATTTCTTAACGATAGGTTCTAACCCATCTTTATGAAATACTGAAATTAGGGCCGAAGACGCTTTTTTTACACTGCTCATTGTATGATGCTTAAATGTTTTTAATAAGCAAGCAAAAGTAATTTTTTTGCAGCTATTAAATAAGCTAGTTTATCAACAAAAAGCTTAAAGTTTTAAAGAATTTTGGCTACTTCAAAATTTACGAATTCTAAAAAGCTCTCATCTGCCTTGGTAAATGGGTCAGGAGTGTTAGAGTCTATGTCTATTTGACCAATGTTTTCGCCGTTAACAAATAACGGGACTACTATTTCGGCTTTTACAGTTATGCTGCAAGCTATATAGTTGTCTTGTGCCTGAACATCGGGCACTACGAAGTTCTGATTGCTTTCGGCAACTTGACCACAAATTCCTTTTCCGAAAGGAATAATAGTATGGTCGGTAGGTTCGCCTGCGTAGGGTCCAAGTTTTAATTCTCTCTTATCTCCATTTTTAAAGTAAAACCCAACCCAATCATAATGCGGAATTCCAGCTTTAAGTAATTCACAGATTTCCTGCATTTTGGCATTTGAAGGGGTATTGGAATCTATAATAGAACTTACTTGTGTGCGTAATGAATCAAACATAATTTTTTATCGCAAAAATAGGCATTGTTGGTATTGCTTCATGCAATCGAAATATTAAAAAATAAAAAGGGATGTTATTAAGTCATCCTTTTATAAGACAATTTGATTTTTGTATTATGGTTGAATCTTCACAGAGAATTCAATGAAGTCCTTATTTCCAAAACCTGGTTAAATGGAAGTAATTTTAATTAATACTTTTTTACCGTGATTATCAACGAATTCAATAACATACCCAACCTGTCTAACTATAAATTAGCTCAATATCGTATACTTTAAAGTCTGTCTATTTAAACTAGATAGGATTAAAAATACGATATGGGTCAATATTTCGTTAAAGAAATAATCAATCTAATTTTACATGTCAATTAGTTCGTAGATTTGTCACGATGAAAGATTTGCTACATAAATTATTTTCAGTTTCAATGGCGTTGCTATTGTTGCTGTCCACGATTTCGTGGACTGTTGAAAAGCATTTATGTATGGGACAGGTTATGGATATAGCTTTGTTTAACAAGGCAGATGATTGTGGCATGGAAGCTGGTTTGGCTTTATTGGGTGATACATCTATTGAGAAGAAGCACTGCTGCGATAATGAAGCGTTTACCATGCAAGGTCAAGACACTCTAAATCTTGATGTTTCTCATTTTGATTTCTCGCAACAAGTATTCTTAATTTCCTTTACCACATCTTATTTATGCTTGTTACAGGAGACTACAGAAAAGAATATTGCTTTAGATTCCTATCCACCGCATATATTGGCAAAAGATTTGAATATACTTCACCAAGTTTTCTTGATTTAAACTAAACAGTTGGGCTCCTTAAAGTCAAAGATTTTTTTAAACCTTATGTTGAATTAATACGTCAACTAATGTTTGTACAAAGAAACTATTTCCAAAAACTTTTAATGCTGCTAGAATTGCCATATTTCTATATGGCCAAGTATTAATATTTTGAATAGTAGTTTAAATTATCTTGTATTTTAAAAAGAAAGATTGATAAAGGTGTACTCAGAATTTACGTGTCATTTATATAATACATTGTCGGTATTACTGTCGCAAGTTGAGATTTGCTTCTTGTAATTTTGGCATTGGATAAGAGTTTCAGCTTAGTATCTGTCATTGCTAACTCATTCCGCTATGGGCGGCATAAATTGATTAAACAATAGGAATATAAAATACAATGAATAAATATATAATAGTCTTAATAATGACCATGTTACCTTGGTTTGGCTTTTCTCAAGACAAAGTAGAAGGCATAATTTTAGATTCAGAAGGGTCTAAAGCATTGAGTCTGTCGGGAGCAAATGTCTATTGGCAAGATTCCCAAACAGGAGTAGTGACCGATTTTGATGGTAAATTTTCCATCCCTTTTAAAAAAGAGTTCAATAGATTGATCATTAGTTATGTGGGTTTTGAGTCTGACACGCTGACTATAAACGAACCTAGAACTGTTCGTCATAGTTTAAAACCTTCGAACGAATTGGATGAAGTCATGGTTCAACAAAAAAAGGATGCCATACAGAAAACTTATTTTAGTCCACAAAATGTAATAACGGTCAATAGTGCGGAATTATTGAAGGCGGCATGTTGCAATCTGGCAGAAAGCTTTGAGACAAATCCTGCGATAGATGTTAATCTCTCTGATGGTTTAACCGGCACCAAGCAAATTCAAATGCTGGGGTTGACGAGTCCGTATTTGTTGATTACCCAAGAAAATATTCCAATGGTTCGTGGGGCATCACAAGCTTATGGTTTAACTTTTACTCCGGGTACATGGATAGAGAGTATTCAAATCACCAAAGGAGCTGGTAGTGTAGTGAATGGTTATGAAAGTATTTCGGGACAGATAAATACCGAATTGGTAAAGCCATTAACAGATAATGCTGTTTTTGTAAATGGGTATGCTAATGAAAATGGGCGTTATGAAATGAACACTCATTTTAATAGAAAGCTTTCTGATAAGTTGAGCACCGGACTTTATATTCACGGAAATAAGCGAGCGCAGAAAGAGGATAATAATGAAGACGGATTTTTAGATGCTCCCTTAGGTAATCAAATAAATGTGATGAACCGTTGGCAATATCAAGATGCTGAAAAAGGATGGGTCAGTTTTTTAAATGTTCGATTTTTGAATGATGAAAAACAAGTAGGGCAGGTAGAATTTAATCCCGATGCGGATAGGGTAGATAATAATAGAGGCGCATTGAGCGAAGCCAAAGTGTGGGGTAGTGAAATAAATACACGTCGTTTTGATACCTCGTTAAAACTAGGCTATGTTTTTCCAGAACTTCCTTTTCAAAGTTTTGGATTTCAAACTGCGTATAGTCTGCATAAGCAAGATTCATATTTTGGGTTTAGAACTTATGATATAAATCACCAAAGTATTTTTACGAGCCTACTTTTTAATTCTATAATTGGAGATACAAGAAACAAGTTTAAAACCGGAATTTCATTTGCATATGACGGGTATGATGAGGTAGTGACTGCTACAGATTATTCTCGAGAAGATTCTTCGGTCGGTGCTTTTATAGAATACAGCTATGAAAATCTTGAGAAAGTTAGCCTAACAGCTGGTCTTCGAGTAGATAACCATAATCGATTAGGAACTTTTGTGACACCAAGGTTTCATATACGTTATACGCCTTGGGAGAAAGGTAGTTTGCGTGGCTCATTTGGTAGAGGTAAGAGAGCAGCGAATATATTTGCTGAAAATCAGCAGCTTTTTGCCTCCGCTAGAGAAATTAATGTTTTGAATTCAGGTGGTAATGTATATGGTTTAGATTCGGAAGATGCATGGAACTACGGAGTAAGCTTTTTACAGGGATTTAATTTTCTAAATAAGAAAGGCGATATTTCTTTGGATTACTACATCACTGATTTTAAAAATCAAATAGTGGTCGATTGGGAAAATCCACAAGAAGTTTCGTTTTATAATTTAGATGGAGCTAGTAGTGCTAAAAGTTTTCAGATAGAAATAAATTACGAGTTACTGACTCGTTTGAGTTTTAGAACCGCATATAAATTCTATGATGTTTCAACTGATTATAATAGTGGAAACTTGCAAAAGCCATTGCAATCGCAGCATCGGTTTTTTGTCAACTTAGGGTATGAAACAGAAGCTAAAGAAAATGGTTCACAATGGAAATTCGATTATACATTGCATAGTTTAGGAAAAATGAGATTACCAGACACTAGCTCTAATTCAGCACAATATCAATTAGGTGAGTATTCATCGCCTTATAATCTCATGAATGCTCAAATAACAAAAGTGTTTTCTAATACGTTTGAAATATATGTAGGAGGGGAAAACTTAACTGGAGAACAACAAAATAAACCAGTTTTGGGTGCAGATAACCCTTTTGGGCCTAATTTTGATACTACCATTGTATATGCGCCAATAATGGGAAGAATGTTTTATGGGGGCTTTAGATTTAAAATTTTATAACACGTAAATTTATAATTATGAAAACAACTATTTTGTCAATTGCGATGATGTTAATCACGGTATTAACATATGCTCAAGATAAGAATAAGAAAATGACCTTTGATGTTAATGGTAAATGCGCCATGTGTAAGGAGCGTATAGAAGAAGCGGCATTGAATGTTAAGGGTGTAAAATATGCCATGTGGGATATTCCAACACACCAATTATCTATTATTATGGATGAACGTAAAACTGATGCAATGAAGATTAAAACTGCTATTGTAGCCGTTGGTCATGACACCAAAGAATTGAAGGCGACAGATGAGGCTTACAATAGCGTACACCCTTGTTGTCTGTATAGAGAAGACAATTCTGATGATGGAAAACATCATGAAAATAAGTAGTAGTAACAGCTTTTATTTGTGTGAAATTCCGAGTTGAAAAATTTTAGTTAATTTTTTGCCAACAAGATGATCACGAATCAAAATCTGAAATACATTAGCATAGATTTATCTTAAATTCTATACTAATGGCACAAGCAAAATCAGCAGGGAAACCAGCTGCAAAGCCTTCTCCAGCAAAAGCTGGTAAAAAGGCTGCTCCAAAGGCTGCTCCTAAAAAGAAGTAGTTCGGTATTGGCCTACGGGTAGGCTTACCAATTGGACATAAAAACCACCTTCTGTAAATAAAGAAGGTGGTTTTTTTGTTTTAATCCCTCAATAAGCGATTTAAATTCTTACAGACTTTATTCTAAAAGTTAATCGGGAACTGTACAAGGTATATTTTGATTAAAAAGTGTACCATTCTGCGTAGCACCAACAAGTTGAAGATTTAGTTCTTTTTGTCCGTCATCTGGCACCTTAAATGTAATTATACCGTTTTTGTCTGGTGTCAAATGCGGAAACCATCCAATTACACCCCATTTTTGATAGCCAATATTGTCAAAAGAATTGTAAAGAGGTCTAACGAATTTTGTTGGTCCGTCATATCCTCGGGCAATTGTAAATTCTTTACTATTTTTGTCGTTCTCGGCAATTGGTCTTTTTAAATATTTTTCATTGGTAAAGACTACGAAATGACCGGGGTCTCCTTTTTTTCTTTTGAGATAATAGATTTCATCGATAAACTCCATTCTGGTTTCGGTATAGTCCATGACATACTTGGTAAAATTACCATTAAAGACTAAGCTTGGGTATGCATATATAGGTTCGCCAGTTAGACTATAGCTTACTCTGTATAATTGTTCTGACCCTTCTCTTTTTATGTCAGCTGAGGAAGACGAACTTGTAGGAACGTATCGATTTATCAAGCCAAATTGTTTCATGTAATTACCAAGAGTATTAAAGTTATGCATAGTGCTATCTACCTTACGACCATAGAATTCACCAAAAAATTTAGCATATTTAAGCTTGTTTTCAACGACCACTACTTCGTCTAATGTAATCTCTTTTGATGTGGGTGAGATAGGGTTTTCGATTGAGTCTAATTTTACGGTACTTATCTGGTCTTTAGAAGAACTATGGTTGTAGTTGTATTTTCCTTGGAACGGTGTAACGGTAAAGAAAAAATTAGCATAAATTGTTTTCCCATTGCTGTCTAGTACAGTTAATGAAATTGAGCTATTATTTTTGAGCGGTACATTTTTGAACTGAAATTTTTTATCTTGTCCTAAGGGCATAGTTTCAAAAAGTTTGTTGTCTGGTGAATATAACATTACAGTCAAAGAATCATTTTCAGATTTAAAAAGATTTACATAGCCATTGATAGATGATAAACTTTGGTGTTCACCCAAATTTTCTTTTTGATGAGTATTGAAGTTGGTTCGATTCGTAAGTAGACTTAAATCGGTAAGATAAAGCCGGTCATTAAGTGGTTTAGAATTTTGGTCGTGCTGGATGTTTTGAGTCGAAAGAATACCATTTTTTGTGTCGTTGGAATTGATGGAAAAGTGATTGGCTTGTGATATGCTTTTCTTAGGAAGAACAGATAGGCTAATACTGGGTTTAAAGTTATCTTCCCCAACTAATGTAGTCTTGATACGTATGGTCAATGAATCATTTTTCTTTTTAACAGAAGTAACTTGTGGTTTGGTTAAGTATTGGTCTTTTAAGACAAAAATGCTTCTAGAAGCTAGAATAGAATCATTTTTTCCCATAAGAGAAATAGTATTGATGCCATTTTTCAATTCCGTGTAGGGGAGTAAGAATTCTTTTTTAAATTCGGTCACCACCACTGGTATTTCTAATAAAGCTGTTTTATTTCCGGCATCCACAAGTAATGATAGGGGTTTAGATCTCATGAGATTATCAGTGACCTCATTCGTTCTAATTGAAATGGCTACCTCTTTCTTTTCATGATTGGTGCTTGCCATAAGTACATAGCCCAATTCATTTGCGCTCATTAGCGGAACAGAAATAGATTTTCGATGATGAAAAGCAGTGATAATGAAGTTGATATTTTTATCAGGAACTATTGAGAATTTACCGAGGCCCATTTCATTGATTTTAATGGGCTGTCTCTTTAAATCTTTATTATTGGATAGTATTACCGAATCTACCTTCAAAGGATTGTTGAAGATATCTCTTAACTGTATAACGCATGAATTGAATATACCTTCTACTAAATTACCTCCCTCGGGAAAAACCTCTATTTTAACTTTAGAAGAGTCTGATAGCTTAGGTAAAAGTCCTGAGTCTAAATTGATTACTGAAATTGAGTAAATTGAAGAATAGTCTTTGTTAAGGTTGTTCATATCCGCAGTGTATGCCTGAAGAAAATATTGACCAGATTTCATTTCATTATCTAAAATAAACCCTCCCGAGCCCACGCCATTATTTGATAAGATTACCTTGTTGTCAATTATATTTCCCCGCGAATCTAAAAGTTGAATATTAATATACTCTGAATCAATGGATAGTTCGTATGAATTTATATCTAAAAGATAACTGCTGTATTGAATGCTTTCTCCACTGATGAAGGTGCTCTTATTTAAATGTAAAACTATTTTTTTTGAGTACTGTTGCCCAGTAAGATGATAGCATAGTAATAAAGAAAAAAATAAGATTAGATATCTCGCACGAAAAATGGGTGCCATAAAGAAGAATTTTCTTATCTTAAATATAAGAATAAATAGAGCATAAAAAAACCGCTCTTGAATTTTCAAGAGCGGTTTTAAATAAAATATATTTCCGCCAACAAGCTTTAAATTACTTGTGGCGGCTCGCCACTACATCATGCCTGGCATACCGCCACCCATTGGTGGACCAGCAGGAGTATCCTCTTTAATGTCGGTCAAAGCACATTCGGTAGTTAAGATCATACCAGCAACAGAAGCTGCATTCTCCAATGCTACTCTAGTTACTTTAGCAGGATCAATAATACCAGCTTTAATCATATCAACATATTTTTCCGATTTTGCATCATAACCAAAATCACCTTTACCTTCAAGTATTTTTGCTATTACTACAGAACCTTCACCACCTGCGTTAGCAACAATAGTTCTTAAAGGAGCTTCAATCGCACGGGCTACTATTTGTAATCCTGTAGCTTCATCTTCGTTCTCGATAGCTACTTTAGAAAGAACTGATTTAGCTCTTAAAAATGCAACACCACCTCCAGCAACGATACCTTCTTCTACTGCAGCTCTTGTTGCATGTAAAGCATCATCTACACGGTCTTTTTTCTCTTTCATTTCAACTTCAGACGCTGCACCTACGTAAAGTACGGCAACACCGCCAGCTAATTTAGCTAAACGCTCTTGAAGTTTTTCTTTATCATAATCAGAAGTAGTAGTCTCGATTTGAGATTTTATCTGATTAACTCTTGTTTTGATGTCTTTTGCTACACCACCACCGTTTACAATTGTAGTGTTGTCTTTATCTATTTGTACTTTTTCACAAGTACCTAACATATCAAGTGTAGTGTTATCTAAAGAGAATCCTCTTTCTTCAGATATAACGGTTCCACCAGTTAAGATTGCGATATCTTCTAACATTGCTTTTCTACGGTCACCAAAACCTGGAGCCTTAACAGCAGCAATTTTTAAAGAACCTCTTAATTTGTTTACTACTAAAGTAGCTAATGCTTCACCATCAACATCTTCTGCAATAATCAATAAAGGTTTTCCTGATTGAGCAACTGGCTCCAATACAGGAAGCAAATCTTTCATTGAAGAAATCTTCTTGTCGAACAATAAGATGTAAGGGTTTTCTAATTGAGCTACCATCTTTTCAGAATCGGTAACAAAATATGGAGAAAGGTAACCTCTGTCAAACTGCATACCTTCAACAACATCAACGTACGTATCTGTTCCTTTAGCTTCTTCTACAGTTATAACACCTTCTTTACCGACTTTACCGAAAGCTTGTGCGATTAATTCACCAATGGTTTCATCGTTGTTAGAAGATATTGAAGCAACTTGCTTGATTTTTTCTGAAGAATCGCCAACTTTTTTAGCTTGTTTTGCTAAATCTTTAACAATTGCTTCTACAGCTTTATCGATGCCTCTTTTTAAGTCCATTGGGTTTGCACCTGCAGCAACATTTTTCAAACCTTCTTTAACGATTGCTTGAGCTAAAACAGTTGCAGTAGTTGTACCGTCACCTGCCAAATCATTGGTTTTAGAAGCAACCTCTTTAACCATTTGTGCGCCCATGTTTTCTAATGGGTCAGCTAATTCTATTTCTTTTGCAACGGTAACACCATCTTTAGTTACTTGTGGAGCACCAAATGATTTGCTAATGATTACGTTTCTACCTTTAGGGCCTAATGTTACTTTTACAGCATTTGCCAACGCATCAACGCCTCTTTTAAGACCGTCTCTTGCATCGATATCAAATCTTATATCTTTTGCCATTTTATTTTTTTGTTTAGATTATTGACCTTGAATTATTCGCCTTGGTCAAGAAAATTATTAATTATTTTTCTGTGAATGTGAATTTCGCAAATGGCTAAAGGCCAAAAGCTAATGCTATTTAGATAATAGCAAGAATATCACTTTCTCTCATCATTAAGTAATCTGAACCTTCTAATTTCAATTCAGTCCCAGCATATTTACCGTAAAGAACAGTATCACCAACCTTAACGGTAACTTTGTCATCTTTTGTACCAGGACCTACTGCTACAACTTTACCCTTTTGTGGTTTCTCTTTCGCAGTATCAGGAATGTAAAGTCCAGACGCAGTTTTAGTTTCAGCTGCCATTGGCTCTATAAGAACTCGGTCTGCCAATGGTTTGATATTAACTTTAGCCATAATTATTAATTTTTAAATTGATTTTTAGTTTCGTGGGTATACATAGGCAGAAATTATGCCATTGCCTATTTCCTGACAAATTGTAAACAAAAAATGCCAGCTTGTCATAAGCTGGCATTTATATAATTTTGTTGGAATATTTTATAAGCTATCTGAAGGAGTTGCTTCATTAGTTACAGGAGGTGTAACTTCTTCTGGTAAGGTCTCTGGAACCGTAGTTTCAATGTCATCACCTTGTAATAATTTAGAATCTGCATCACCAAAATTACCTTTAAGGGCAATGTTAGAAGCTAAGATTAAAACTATTAGTAATCCAGCTAAGGTCCATGTGCTCTTGTCTAAAAAGTCACCTGTTTTTTTAACTCCGCCTGCAACTTGCGTTCCTCCGCCACCAAAGGAAGAAGAAAGTCCGCCGCCTTTTGGATTTTGTACCATGATCACCAATACTAATAATAAGCAAACGACGATGATAAGTATTAAGAATATTGAAAATGTGCTCATTCTATAATTATTTATTATCTTTTTGAATTTTTTCTACTGCCCTAATTCGGTCTGCAAAGAAACTACTTTTTTCCGGATATTTCAAACTTAAAATTTTGAATGCTTGAATGGCCTTTTTATACTGTTTTTGCTCTAAATAAACCCTGGCCAAAGTTTCGGTCATCAATTCGTTTTTATCAATTTTTGAAGAGCTCGAAATATCGATAGTTGTATTCTTTTCTTCTGTAGGTACTATTTTAGGATTGTTGGCTATAAACCTATCGATGCGGTCAAATTTCTTCTTTTTAATTGCCTCGTCTTTTGTTGAGATAGTCCTTATTATTTTTGCAACTACGTTCTTTTCTTTAGTTTTTTCGATGATTTTTACTGCTGGTTTACTTGAAGCTAAATTCAACCACTCTGAAAAAGAATATTTTTCTTTGGCATCAAAAGCGAATGGTTTACCAATATCTAATGTTTCTTCCTCTTTAGAAACTTCTGGTTTTTTCGATTGAAAAAGTTCTGGATCTAAAATATGCTCAGCGTCATTCTCATCTTGAGGCAGCGGCTTATCGTCAGATTCAACTATTAAAGCGGCTGGCTCCTCTTTTTTCTCTTGTGGTAGAGGTTTGTTTTCTGGCTCTTCAATTACTGAAACCGATTCAACTTCTAAAACTTCCTCATCTACTAAAATCGGTGTACCAGTTTTTTTATTTGAAGAATTATACTGTAAAAATTCTTTTGAGGTGATAAAATCAAAAAGTACATCTCGATCTGTGGTAAAGGCTGCAGTGGTTTTAAGCGCCTTATTGTATTTGTAGCTATTTAGATTTTTAAGACCTTTAAGGTGTAAGGCTCTAGCTGCCTGAAAATAGGGGTATTCAGCGATAATATCTTCTAGATGTTTGGTGTGTATAGGTTCTACCACTTTGGTAGGGTGTTCTAAAAAATATGTAAACTCCTTAACGTTCATTTAATTACCAATCTGCCAATGAGGCGTTGAAAATATCTTGTGTGAGTCTTTCGAAAATTATCTCATGAGCCTCACTTTTAATGGAGGCCAATTGAGTGTCTGCAGGATAGTCATAAAAAAAAGAAAAACTCTGGTCAAAGGCTGCATCTTCCTTTAATTGGTTATAAAAACGAACTTTTACACGTATTGATAACCTGTTTTGGGCAGCAGTTTGATTTGCAGTTGCAGACATTGGTGAAATTTTATATTCCGTTATCTCTCCTTCATACAGTAAATCTGGATTGCCAGAGGATATAAGATCTAAGCTCGTCTGATTCAAAATTCTATCTTGTAATGCCAATGTAAAATCTCTATCAACACCAGGTTCGAATGTTGAACCCGGACTTTGGGTAGCATAATTCTGGAAATAATTCACCTGAAAAGTTTTGGCATCGCCAACATTACCACCGGTAAAATTGTAAATACCACATCCCATAAGCATTATTACCGGTAGCATGAAAAATATTATTTTTTTAAGGTATCTCATTGAAATGGAATTCATCTTTTGTTAAAGATCATACTGTTTTATTTTACGGTAAAGTGTTCTTTCAGAAATTCCTAATTCTGAAGCAGCGGCCTTTCTTTTACCGCGATTACGCTCAAGTGATTTTTTTATCAATTCCACTTCTTTTTCCTGTAAAGATAGGGTTTCTTCTTCTTGAATTTCTTCGGCAAAATGGTATTTGTCCTCGTAAGAATCTTGAATGTATGATGCCTCCTCCTGTTTAGGTTCTGGTAAATGCAATAGTTTCATTTTAGATTCTTCTTGAGTTTCTTGCTCCATATCAATGTCTTCTTCATCTTCCTTTCCGTAGATTTTACGAATCAGATTTTCATTGTCTTTTTGAACTTTTTGGGAGTCATTATTCTTCAAGAGCTCCATCGTTAATTTCTTAAGGTCGTTTAGGTCGCCCTTCATATCGAATAACACTTTGTAAAGAATTTCCCGTTCATTACTGAAATCACTATCGGATTTAGAATTCGATACTACCGCTGGCAAATTTCTTGTCGTATTATTTGGTATGTATCCATTAAGCGTTGCTGCGGTTATGGCTCTATTTTCCTCTAGCACAGAAATTTGTTCAGCAATATTTCTTAACTGACGGATGTTACCAGGCCATCTATATTTTATTAATATGGAAACAGCTTGGTCATCTAGTCTTATAGTAGGCATTTTGTATTTCTGACTAAAATCGGAAGCGAATTTTCTAAAGAGTAAATGAATATCCTCTGAACGTTCCCTCAATGGCGGAATATTAATTTCTACCGTACTTAAACGATAATATAGGTCTTCGCGAAAACGTTCTTTTTTAATCGCCTCGAACATATTTACATTAGTAGCGGCGACAATACGAACATCTGTTTTTTGAACTTGAGAAGAACCGACTTTTAAAAATTCACCATTTTCTAAAACCCTCAATAATCGAACTTGTGTGGTTAAGGGTAATTCTCCTACTTCATCTAAAAATATAGTACCACCATCAGTAACTTCAAAATAACCGCTTCTGGTTTGGGTAGCTCCAGTAAATGCTCCTTTTTCATGACCAAAAAGCTCGCTGTCTATTGTGCCTTCCGGAATAGCACCACAGTTTACGGCAATATATTTAGCATGCTTTCTATGAGATAATGCGTGTATGATTTTTGGTATGGCTTCTTTACCGACTCCACTTTCTCCAGTTACCAAAACCGAAATATCGGTAGGAGCAACCTGCATGGCTTTTTCCAAAGCTCGATTAAGTTTTGGATCTTGTCCTATAATTTCAAAACGCTGTTTTATGCTTTGTATACTTTCCATATGAAATGGGTACTAAAAAGTTAATTATTGTCTGAAAATCCTAGGGCGATACCTTTTAAGGTTGCCGAAGTACAATCGTTTATTTGAACATTTACAAAGTCACCAACTTTATAATTTTCTTTAGAAAATACTACAACTGTACTTTGAGAGTTTCTACCCATCCATTCGTCTTCAGATTTTTTAGATGTTCCTTCGATTAAAACCTCTTGAACTTTTCCAACGTGCTTTTCTGTTCTAAACTGGCAGTGTTGGCGTTGTAAAGCTATGATTTCTGATAAACGTCTCTTCTTGGTTTTTTCAGGTACATCGTCATCCATCTTTCTTCCGGCCAAGGTGCCTGGTCTTTCAGAATAGGCATACATATAACCAAAATCATACTTCACATATTCCAATGCTTTTAATGTAGCAGTATGGTCTTCTTCAGTCTCTGTTGGAAAACCACTAATGATATCTTGTGAGATTGAACAATAAGGAAGAATCTGTCTAATATTATCAATCAGTTCAAAATACTCTTCAATGGTGTGCAATCTGTTCATTTCCTTTAAGATACGATTACTGCCACTTTGAACTGGTAAATGAATATGATTGCAAATATTCTTATGTTTTGCCATGGTCTCGATAACATCTAAGGTCATGTCTTGGGGATTGGAGGTAGAAAACCTGATTCGCATTTTAGGATGCGCAAGTGCAACCGTTTCTAAAAGTTTTGAAAAACTAGTAGCTGTCGCTTTCTGCATTTCAGAGGCATTCTCAAAATTTTTCTTGAGTCCGCCACCATACCATAAATAGCTATCGACATTTTGTCCTAGAAGTGTAATTTCTTTAAATCCATTTCTCTCAAGTTCATTTACTTCTTCTAAAATTGACTGTGGATCCCTACTTCGTTCACGACCTCTAGTAAATGGCACAACACAAAAGGTACACATGTTATCGCAACCTCTAGTAATGGAAACAAAGGCTGTAACACCATTCGTGTTTAATCTTACCGGAGCAATATCGCCATAAGTTTCATCTTTTGATAAAATAACATTAACGGCATCTCGACCAGAATCGACTTCTTTAATTAAGTTCGGTAAATCTTTATAGGCATCTGGCCCTACAACCATATCTACAATTTTTTCCTCGTCTAAAAGTTTGTCTTTCAAGCGCTCTGCCATACAGCCCAAAACTCCTACCTTTAAATGTGGTCTAGATTTCTTTACCTTATTATATTCTGTTAGTCGTTTTCGTATCGTCTGTTCGGCTTTATCTCTGATAGAACATGTGTTTACAAGAATTAAATCGGCATCCTCTAAAGTTTGGGTGGTGTTAAAACCTTCGGTTGCTAATATAGATGCAACAATTTCACTATCTGCGAAATTCATGGCACAGCCATAACTCTCTATAAATAAATTACGTTTGTTAGTATCTTTTCCTTCAACCGCCAAAGTGGTGCCCTGCACATTTTCGTCTATGGTTTTCTCCATTTTGTGTAATACGTTGTAATAAAATATTTGGTTGGCAAAGATACTACTATAATCAAAAATATGACAAGATGACATGATTTTTTAGGTAATGTTTAGGCTTTGCCCGTAAATATTATTTAGTTTTATCTTAAAATATAACCACCCTTAGTTATGAATTTAGAAATCATTACAGAACGTATAAAATCAAATGTAGATTTATCATTTGGAAATATATTTAGTAAATCTTTTGATTTGTTTAAAAAAGTCTGGCTGCAAGGCTTTATAGTATTGTTGCTGACCTTCGTTATTATTCTGCCATTTTATATCATTCTTTATATACCAATGATAGCTGCTGGTATAACAGATCCGGAGGCTATTCGAAATAATGAGTTGCCACCGATGGTCGCTATTGCAATGGGTATTCTTGCACCAGTAATTGCAATCGGTGTCTCAACCTTTGCTTTGGCCTTAAATGCGGCATTCTTAAAGATTTGTCGACAAAAAGATAAAGGGGAAGAATCGAGTAACGATTATTTCTATTATTTTAAAGAAGGTCGTTTAGGGAAGGTTTTTATACTAGCACTATATACATTAGGGTTAGCCATTCTAGGGCTTCTTGCTTTTGGTATTGGTCTTATTTATGTAATCGTTCCTCTTTCGTTAATACCGGCTTTCTTAGCTTTTTCAGAAGAACTTTCGCCATTAGAAATGGTGAAGGCAAGTTTTGCACTTGGAAATAAAAATTGGCTTGTTATTTTCGGATTAGTCTTGGTTACAGGTATTGTTGCTGAATTGGGCTTTCTGTTATGTTGTGTAGGTGTATTATTTACGGCTATGCTAAGTAAAGTGCCTACCTATTATATGTATAAAGATGGTGTGGGTTTCAATGAAGTAGAGTAGATTTTATAAACTAGACTACGCAACTAAAAGGTGTATTTCTCATCTACTAATCACAACCAGTAAATTGAAAAACCATGAAAAAGATTGTTTTTTTGGTGTTAACAATAATAGTATCAACCTATATTTCCTGCGATGATGATGGGCCGTATGAAGACTATTTGGTAGCGCGACCTATTTTGCAAGACGCTATTTCGTTTAAAGCTGAAGCAATCGATATTGTTGACCCTACACCAATTGTTTCATCGGGTAAGATTTACACTTATCAGGATTATATTTTTATAAATGATGTAAATCTAGGTTTCCATGTAATCAACAATCAAAACCCGGGATCTCCTGAAAGTATTGCATTTATTAAGCTAGAGGGTAATTATGATATTTCTATAAAAGACGATAAGTTATACGCTGATAGTTATGGTGACTTGGTCATTTTTGATATTTCCGATATAAATAATATTACACTATCAAATCGAATAGTTAATGCTATATATAATAATGATGTTTGGCTTTCAAATATTGAGTACCCTCAAGCTGATTTTTACGAATATGGTGAAATTGATTATGATACCGATATTGTTGTTGGATGGGAAGTGAAAACAGAGCGAAGGTCAGTTGCTGATTTTGAAAAACGGTTTGACTGCATGGAGTGTGATTTTGCGTTTAATTCAGTAGAAAGCGATAGCGGCTCACTTCAACCTTCTACCGGTCAGGGTGGTTCTTTGGCTCGTTTTAAAATAATAGGTAATTATTTATATGTTGTAGACTACAGCGATATCAACATTTTTGATATTTCTAATGTAGAGGAACCTATAGTTTTAGACGATGTGCAAGTAGCTTGGGATATTGAAACCATATACAATCAAGGTGATATTTTATTTATAGGTGGCTCGCAAGGCATG
>RCMY010000690.1_pt1 | contig 32081 bp, 30 predicted proteins | sample 2041341 | NCBI WGS metagenome assembly RCMY01 (sample SAMN09708234, study PRJNA481090) | Marine sediment metagenome, whole genome shotgun sequencing project. | reverse complement strand
GCTGCGTACTCCGATGTAGTCCACGATCACGGTGTCGCCGATCTCGGACACCGGGCCGTTGCCCTCGATCAGCGTCGTGACTTCGAGCGCCTCGGGAGCAACGCCCGGAACGTTGATGTCGGTGGGCTTGTCCGGGCTCGTCGTCGGCGGGGCGTCATCGACGACCTCCTCCGAGTCACCGTCCAGCACGACGTCGTCTGCCGGCTCACTGGCATCGCTCGACTCGCTGGCCAAGGGCTCACTCGACACTGCGGTCTCGGGGACCGAATCGGTCGAGGCGGTGTCCGAGCCTCCGCAGGCCGCTCCGAGCAGTGAGGCAATGACGATGAGTGAAAGCGTCCGACGCATGGCGGGCACGATACCGGCGCGCCGCCCGGCGATGCGGTCACCCCAACGCACCATCGGGGCCAGGCACGAATGGGACTTCAACGGACCATCAGGGCCAGGCACAGACGGGACGTCGAACGTTCCAGGCCCGAAGACGCCGCCAACTCTGTGACATCTGACATGCACTATGTCACCATGCGACGACCACGAGACCTCGACACATCCGATCGATTCCACGTCTACAACCGGGGAGCGGATCGCCAAGACATCTTCAGCCTGCCCAGCGACAAGCATCTGTTTCTCGCACTGCTGGCCGACGCCGCTGATCGGTGCGAAGCATTCGTCGAGGCATTTGCGCTGATGACGAACCACTACCACCTCATCATCCGCAGCGAAGGGGTCGCATTGCGAGAGCTGATGCACCTCGTCGGAAGCCGCTACGCAGCCGCGTACAACCAGCGCACGAATCGCACCGGCCCGGTCTTCGACAGTCGATTCAGATCAGTCCCGATCGTGGGCGAAACCCACCTCGCCGCATCCGCGCGCTACATCCACCAGAACCCACTCGCCTTCGTTCCTGCTGCTGCACTGGCCGCCTATGACGCCTCGAGCCTTGCGGTCTACCTCGGACGCCGTACGGCACCTGACTGGCTCGACACCTCCGTGCTCACGACCATGATCGACCCAGCGACCTACCTTGCCGTCGTCTTGGACCTCTCCGAAGCAGACGTTCGACCACTCAATGGTTTCGATCCAATTCGCCGGATCGGTCTCGAGGACATCGATCGTGTCGTGGGCAGCCTCACCGGGCGCGACCCGGTGATGCTGCGGAGCCCCTCGAAGGTGCTCGCCATCACGGTGGCCACCGAGCTCCATGCGACGGATGTGATGAACGTTGCCGAGCACTACCAACTCACACCCAACTCGGTTCGCAAGGCCGCACGCCGGGGGCGAGTCCTCGAACTGCAGGATGTGGGGTTCGCCCGGACGAAGCAGCGTGTGATCGAATTTCTCGCGGCCGCCTGAAGTCCCGTTCGTGCCTGGCCCCGATGGTCCGTTGAAGTCCCGTTCGTGCCTGGCCCCGATGGTCCGTTGAAGTCCCGTTCGTGCCTGGCCCCGATGGTCCGTTCAGATGAGGACTGCTTGGAGGTCGAGGCCGAGGTCGAGCACGCGTGCGGAGTGGGTGAGTTCGCCGACAGCGATCAGGTCAACACCGGTTTCGGCGATGATCCGCGCGGTCTCGACAGTGAGCCCGCCGCTGGCTTCGAGCCGCACCGACGGGTTCAGTCGGTCGCGCAGCGCAACCGCTTCACGCATCTGGTCAGGCGTGAAGTTGTCGATCAGGATGTCGTCTGCGCCCGCCTCGATGGCGATCCGCATGCCCTCGAGGGAGTCGACTTCGATCTCGACGGGGATCGATGCTTCGAGCGCCTTCACCCTGGCGTAGGCCTCGGCGATGCCGCCGGCCGCTGCCACATGATTGTCCTTGACCAACGCCATGTCGGACAGGCCCATCCGATGGTTGGCGCCGCCACCGCAGCGGACTGCGTACTTCTCGAGCGCCCGAAGTCCCGGGGTCGTCTTGCGCGTGTCCCGGACGGTTGCCGATGTGCCGTCCAACGCATCAGCCCACCTGCGGGTCAGCGAGGCGACCCCCGAGAGGTGGCAGAGCAGGTTCAGGGCCGTCCGTTCGGCCGTCAGCATCAGACGGGTCGGCGCGGTGACTCGGGCCACCTGCGTGCCCGGCTCGACCCGCGAGGCGTCGGGCACCAGGTAGTCCAGTTCGCTGGCGGTGTCGCCGCACACGGTTTCGATCACGGCGGCAACGACGGGAAGTCCGGCGACCACGCCTGCCTCGCGTGCTCCGAACGTCGCCACACTGCGCTGGTCGGCTGGAATCGTGGCGGTCGAGGTGACGTCGATGCCACCCATCAGGTCTTCGGCGATGGTGTGCCGGATGAGCGCCGAGAGTGCGTCGGGGTCGAGGCCCGCATCACTGAGGCGACGACGAGTGGCTTCCGACAGGGGATGGAAGACGAACATCGGCGCAGTGTACGTACCGGCGTGTTCGCCGGCCTCTCCCCGTTGTCTCCCCGGCGCTCGTGAGCGATCTCGATCAGGCGTGTGGTGGAATGCCAGTGACGTCGACGGTGCCCGTCGGGTCGAGGGTGACGTCGAGATGGGTGAGCCAGATGTCGCGAGGCTCAGGGTGATCGGTGCGACGGTGGCAGCCGCGGCTCTCGGTCCGAGCCTGGGCGGCGGCGACGACGGCGATGGCCACCGTCAACAGGTTGGTGCCCTCCCACGAGCGCCTCGAGGGCTCGGCGACCTCGTTGCCCGTTCCGAGTGTGCGAGCGATCGCACCGAGCGCACCTGCTGCTGCGGCCAACGACTCGGCGCTGCGCAACGCGCCGACGTGTCGCGACATCACCGAGCGCACCTCGCGCAGCCGGGACGGGTGAAGCAGTGGCGGGGCGGTCGGATCGTCGACATCGGGGTCGGGGCTGACGGCATCGGGCAGCTCCCAAGCCAGGTCGCGGCCGACCCGAGTACCAGCCACGATCGACTCGGTCAAGCTGTTCGAGGCCAGACGATTCGCTCCGTGCACGCCCGTCGCTGTCACCTCACCGGCGGCATAGAGGCCACGCAACGCAGTCGTTCCGTCGAGGCCGGCGCGGATGCCACCACACGCGTAGTGCGCGGCCGGCGCCACCGGGATCCGGTCGGTGGCCGGGTCGAGGCCGACCTCACGACAGGCCGCCGTGATCGACGGGAACCGTTCGTAGAACCGCTCCCCCATGTGCGTGGCGTCGAGGTAGACGTGGTCGTCGACGCCGGCGGGTGCTTCAGCCATCCGGCGGCTGATCGCGTCGGCCACGACATCGCGCGGTGCGAGATCTTCCTGAGGATGCACGCCCTGCATGATCCGTTCGCCGGCTGCGTCGTAGAGGATGGCCCCCTCGCCGCGAACGGCTTCGGAGACGAGCGCCTGCTGCCCGGTCGCGTCCGCGCCCCGCCACATCACGGTCGGGTGGAACTGGACGAACTCGACGTCGGTGACGGGAACCCCGGCTCGCAGCGCCATCGCGACACCGTCGCCGGTGACCGCCGGCGGATTCGATGTCGACGCGAAGACCTGGCCGTAACCCCCGCATGCGAGCACGACGGCCCGCGCCGTGATCGTGCCCACCGAGACCAGCGCACCACTCTCGTTGGTCTGACCGATGCGGACCCCGACAACCTGGCGTTCGCCGTCCGCCGCCGTGCCGAGGATCAGATCCAGAGCAAACGCTCGGGCCATCACGTCGACGCCGGCACCCAGCGCTGATTCGTCGAGTGTGCGTTGCACTTCGGCACCGGACTGGTCACCGCCGGAGTGGACGATCCGGTTGTGGCTGTGGCCGCCCTCACGGGTGAGTGCGATGTCGGTGCCACCGAGTTCGGGGTCGAACGCTGCGCCGAGTCGCATCAGGTACCGGATCGACTTGGGTGCCTCGGTGACGAGTTCGCGCACGACGTCCTCGTCGCACAGCCCTGCACCGGCTTCGAGCGTGTCGCGAACATGGTTCTCGATCGTGTCGGTCGGGTCGAGGACACCGGCGAGCCCGCCCTGGGCCCACTGTGTCGAACCTGCCGAGAGGATGTCCTTGGTGACGACGAGCACGCTGCGTACTGGTCGGCAGGCGAGTGCTGCAGAGAGTCCGGCGGCACCGGAACCGAGCACGACGACATCGACGTCGCGCTCCCAGGTGGGCGGAGGCGCGGCGAGTCGGCGAGGCAGCATCAGGGGTTCTTTCTAGCCGGTGCGCGGGGCGTGGCCGTTGCTGGGTGGGGGGCTGGGATGAGGGGCGGGCGGTGGCGGCGACGCAGTCAGTCGACGGCAGGCGCGGAGCCGATGGCGATCATCCGCTCGACCGATGCCCGCGCCTTCTCGGCGATGTCGGGATCGACCGTGACCTCGTCGGTCAGGGTGCGCAGGCAGTTGAGCAGCTTGGCCGGCGTGATCATCTTCATGTACTTGCAGACCGCTGCCCGGTTGACGGGTTCGAACTCGACGTTCGGTGCAGCCTTCTGCAGCTGATGGATCATGCCGGTCTCGGTCGCGACGAGCACCTTGCGTGCCTTGGTCTCACGGGCGGCGTCGATCATCCCGCCCGTCGAGAGAATCTTCGTGCGTTCTGCGGGAACGACGCCGGCGCCGACGAGGTACAGCGCACTCGTGGCGCAACCGCATTCGGGGTGGACGAACAGTTCGGCATCGGGCTCGGCCTCGACGCGTTCCTTCAGATCAGCACCGTTGATGCCGGCGTGCACATGGCACTCACCCATCCAGATATGCATGTTCTCGCGACCCGTGATGCGCTGGACGTGGGCGCCGAGGAACTGGTCGGGACCGAACAGCACCGGTGTATCGGCCGGGATCGAGTTGACCACGTCGACTGCGTTCGACGACGTGCAGCAGATGTCGGTTTCGGCCTTCACCGCCGCCGTGGTGTTGACGTAGCTGACGACGACGGCGCCCGGGTGCTCGGCCTTCCAGGCCCGGAGCTGATCGGCGGTGATCGTCTCGGCGAGGCTGCACCCGGCGCGCTCGTCGGGGATCAGGACCATCTTGTCCATGCTGAGGATCTTGGCGGACTCGGCCATGAAGTGGACGCCGCAGAACACGATCTTCGAGGCTTCGACCTCGGCAGCAGCCCGGCTCAGGCCGAGTGAGTCACCGGTGTAGTGGGCGATGTCCTGGATCTCGGGAAGCTGGTAGTTGTGCGCCAGGATGACGGCGTCTTTTTCCTCGGCCAGTTGCAGGACCTGTTCGCGCCAGTCGGTGGGCAGCAGTTCGACGTTGATTGCGGTGTCAGTCACAGAACCCAGCGTACGACACGAACCCGCGCCCCGACAGCCCCGCGAGCCCGCATGTCTTGTCTGAGCCAGGTCACTTCGAGACATGCATGTCTTGTCTGAGCCAGGTCACTTCGAGACCTGGGCGCCCGAGAGGTGGCAGGGTGATGGCATGGCGGATCACATCAGCGACACGGTTCGGGACTCCTATGACTCCGTGGCCGAGCAGTACGCCACGCTCTTCCTCGGCGACCTCGACCACGACACGGATGCGAAGGATTGGCTGGCGACGTTCGCCGCACTGGCGGCCGGATACGACGGCATGGTCGCTGACCTCGGGTGTGGGCCGGGACACGTCGTCGATCATCTCCTCGGCCTCGGCGTCACCGCAGTCGGCTACGACATCTCCTCGGGCCAGATCGCCCAGGCGCGCCGGGCGTTTCCTGCCGCACGATTCCATGTCGGCGATCTGACCGCGCTCGACATGGAGGATGCATCGCTCGGCGGGATCGTGTCCCGCTACTCCCTGATCCATCTGCCTCCCAGCCACCTCGGATCGGTCTTCGAGGAGTGGATGCGCATGCTGCAGCCGGGCGCTCCGGTACTGGTGTCGTTCTTCGGATCGTTGTCGGCCGCCACCCACGGCACACCGTTCGATCACACCGTGGCGACGGCACACGAACTGTTTCCGGCGACGATCGGTGGGCAGCTCGAAGCGGCTGGCTTCGCCGACATCGAGTTCGGCACCCGCCCGCCAGGAGAAGATGGCCGACCGTTCGACCAGGCTACGGTGCTCGCCCGCAGGCCCGGCACCTGACCGACCGTCGGCGAACGCCTGACCGACGCCGGACTGACCTATCGTCCAGTCGGTGACCACCGACTCATCCCCGAGCTCCCGGCCGTCGGCGATCATCGCCGGCGCGATCTTCGTCGCCGCCGGCATCGCACACTTCGCCAAACCTGACTTCTTCGAGTCGATCGTGCCCGACTGGTTCCCCGACGCCACGTTGGCGAATCGGGCGAGCGGAGCTGCCGAGTTCGCCTTCGGACTCGGCATGTTCCATCCCCGCACGCGCAGGCTGTCGGCACTCGGATTGTTCGCCCTCACGATTGCCGTGTTCCCGGCGAACATCGACATGGCCGTCAACCAGGTCGAGCCGAGACTCGTCGACGGCCGGTTCGTGCGCAGTGTGGGCACGGCGAGCGGCCCGCTCAACTGGATCCGTCTACCGTTCCAGCTGCCGCTGCTGTGGTGGTTGTGGCGCGAGTACCGCGCTGCCGCTACAGGTTGATCTCGGAAGCGGCATCGAGCACGGCGGGGCCGTACCGGCGACCGGGCTGCTTGGTCAGCCGCTCCACCGGACCGCTGACGGACAGCGCTGCGATCACCGTGCCGTCGCTCGTCCGCACCGGCGCACTCACCGACGCAGCGCCGGCCTCACGCTCACCGACGCTCTGCAGCCAGCCGGTCGAACTGCGCTCCCCGTTCAGCAGCCGGCCCGACGATCCGACGTCGAGCGGCATGAGGGAGCCTTCCGGGACGATCCACCGCAGCCCGTGGGCCGATTCGAGCGACAGCACACAGCGCCGCTGATTCCCTTCGCGCACGAACAGCTGGACGCACTCGCCGGTCGAGTCGCGCAGGGCAGTGGCGACCGGGCGAACGACGTCGACGAGCGGGAATCGTTCGGCGGAGATTCGGCCGAGCGAGACCAGCCCGTGCCCGAGTTCGAAGCGTCCGTCGGTGTCACGACGCAGCAGGCCGTGCGCTTCGAGTGCGGTCGCCAGTCGATGGGCGGTGGCGCGTGGCAGGCCGGTCGCTGCCTGTAGCCGAGACAGTCCGAGCGGTTCGACGGCGACCGCCTGGAGTACCGTCATCGACTTGTCGAGGACACCGACGCCGGTCGACGGCGTCGACTGGGATTCTCCAGATACACTGTCCATATCTCAAGAACGATATCCCGCCATGTGGGACGTGACAAGTAATCAGGAGAACGCCATGGGCAAGACACTGCCAGAGAAGGTGTGGGAACGCCACCTCGTCCATTCCGCAGTCGGTGAACCGGAGCTGCTGTACATCGACCTTCACCTCGTCCACGAGGTCACGAGTCCGCAGGCCTTCGACGGTCTCCGCCTCACGGGCCGTGGCGTCCGACGCCCCGACCTCACCATCGCCACCGAGGACCACAACGTCCCGACCGAGAACATCGATCAGCCGATCGCCGACCCGATCTCGGCGAAACAGATCGACACCCTGCGGGTCAACACCGCCGAGTTCGGCATCACCAACTTCCCGATGGGGGATCCGAACCAGGGCATCGTCCACGTCATCGGACCCGAGCAGGGCCGCACGATGCCGGGCATGACCATCGTCTGCGGCGACAGCCACACTGCCACGCACGGCGCCTTCGGTGCCATCGCGTTCGGCATCGGCACCAGCGAGGTCGAGCACGTGCTCGCCACCCAGACCCTCCCCCAGAGCCGCCCGAAGTGGATGTCGGTCACCGTCGACGGCGAACTCCAGCCGGGCGTGACAGCCAAGGACGTAATCCTTGCAATCCTCGGTGAGATCGGTACGAGCGGCGGCATCGGCCACATCATCGAATACCGCGGCTCCGCCATCCGGGCGCTGTCGATGGAAGGTCGCATGACGGTCTGCAACATGTCGATCGAGGCGGGCGCCAAGGCCGGACTCATCGCCCCCGACCAGACCACGTTCGACTATCTCGAAGGGCGCGAGCACGCACCCAAGGGCGCCGACTGGGACGCCGCCGTCGCCGATTGGAAGACCCTGCAGACCGACGACGACGCAACGTGGGACAAGGAGATCCTCCTCGACGCCGCCGCAATCGCGCCGCACGTCTCGTGGGGCACCAACCCCGGCCAGGTCGCCTCGATCGACACGCCGATCCCCTCCCCGAGCGACTATGACAGCGAGACCGCACAGGAAACGGTGCAGCGAGCCCTCGACTACATGGGCCTCGAAGCCGGGCAGTCGATGCGCGACGTCAGCGTCGACACCGTCTTCATCGGGTCGTGCACCAACAGCCGCATCGAAGATCTTCGTTCCGCTGCTGCAGTCATGGAAGGCCGACAGGTCACCGTGCCGCGCGTGATGATCGTGCCGGGAAGCCACAAGGTCAAGGACCAAGCCGTCGCCGAGGGCCTCGACAAGATCTTCACCGCCGCGGGCGCCGACTGGCGCGAACCCGGCTGCTCGATGTGCTTGGCGATGAACCCCGACAAGCTCGCTCCGAAGGAACGTGCCGCGTCGACCAGCAACCGCAACTTCGAGGGCCGTCAGGGTCCCGGTGGTCGTACCCACTTGGTGTCGCCCGCCGTCGCCGCTGCCACGGCGATCAAGGGCACGTTCTGTACACCTGCCGACCTGGAAGAGGTGTCGTCATGAAGGCCGTACAGGTGATCACGGGCACCGGCGTGCCGTTGAAGCGTTCCGATGTCGACACCGATCAGATCATTCCGGCGATCTGGCTCAAGCAGGTCGAACGGACGGGCTTCGAGAAGGGTCTGTTCTCGGCGTGGCGCGACGAGCAGGACTTCGTCCTCAACGACGAGCGCTTCGCCGGCGCGAACATCCTCGTCGCCGGCCCGGCCTTCGGCGTCGGTTCGTCGCGTGAGCACGCCGTGTGGGCAATTCAGCAGTACGGCTTCGACGCGGTGATCGCGCCGAGCTTCTCGGACATATTTCGCAACAACTGCACCAAGAACGGACTCGTCCCGGTCGTCGTTCCCGAGTCGACGGTCGAGGCGATCTGGGCCGCGATCGAGGCCGATCCGCAGACGTCGATCGTCGTCGACATGGAGCAACGAAAGGTCGAGGTGCCCGCTGCCGACATCGATGAGCCCTTCCCGATGGACGATGCAACCCAGCACCGTTTCCTCAACGGGCTCGACGACATCGCCCTCACGATGACGCACGCCGACGAGATCACCACCTTCGAAACGACGCGCCCGGTCTGGCTCACCTGACCGTACGCATGGTGCCTGGCACACCACGTACACCCGTTCGTGGTGTGCCAGGCACACCACGAACGGTCCGTGTCGTCGGAGGGTCGCACCACTGACGAGACTGCTCGGATGGCAGACATCAACGGCACCCTTCCGACCGAGTACGAGCGCCTGGGCGAACTGCTGAGCGCGAGCATCGATGCCGGGACAGATGTCGGCGCTTCGGTGGCGGTCACCGTCGAAGGCGAGTCCGTTGTCGACATCTGGGGCGGCTGGGTCGACGAGGCCAAGACCGCGGCGTGGGAGCGAGACACGATCACCAATGTCTGGTCGACCACCAAGACGATGACGTTCCTGTCAGCCCTCGTCCTCGCCGAGCGTGGCCTGCTCGACTTCCACGAGAAGGTCGCCGCGTACTGGCCCGAGTTCGCACAGAACGGCAAGGCCGACATCGAGGTCCGGCACCTGATGGGTCACACCTCCGGGGTCAGCGCATGGGCGCAGCCCGTGAAGACCACCGACATCTTCGACTGGGAGAAGTCGACGTCGATGCTCGCCGCACAGGCACCATGGTGGGAGCCGGGCACCGCCTCGGGGTACCACGCGCTCAATCAGGGCCATCTCATCGGTGAGGTGATCCGCCGGATCGACGGCCGAATGCTCGGCCGGTTCCTCGCCGAGGAGATCACCGGCCCACTCGGCGCCGACTTCCACATCGGTCTCGATCCGAGTGAATTCGGCCGCGTGAGCAACGTCATCCCGCCGCCGCCCGTACCGATGGATCCTGCAGCGATGGACCCGGAGAGCGTCATGGTCAAGACCTACACCGGGCCCGCACCGCAAGCCGACGTCTCCTGGACTGCAGAATGGCGCGAGGCGTGTATCGGTGCCGCAAACGGTCACGGGAACGCCCGCTCCGTCGCCAGGATCCAGTCCGTCGTCGCCAACGGCGGCACCGTCGACGGCGTCGAATTGCTCTCACCGGCGACCATCCAGATGATCTTCGAGGAACAGGCGAACGGCATCGATCAGGTCCTCGGCCTCCCCGTTCGCTTCGGCATGGGCTACGCCCTGCACTCGATCGCCGTGCCGTACCTGCCCGAGGGCAACTATGCGTACTGGGGTGGTTGGGGAGGTTCGTCGATCATCATCGACATCGATCGCAAGATCAGCTTCGCCTACATGATGAACCGGATGGATGCCGGCCTGCTCGGCGACACGCGCAGCATGGACCTCGCCACCGCCGTCTTCGGATAGTTGCGCACGGGGTCAGGCCCCATTCGTAACTCTGTCACGATTCCGGGGCGACTGCGGGCCAGCCGCGTCGACGTTCGAACACCTGCCAACGAACACGCTCCCACCACTCCTCGAGGGGGAACATCGGGGCGAAGGCGATGAGGAACAACGGCGACGGAAAACCGACGAGCATCAGCACGTAGATCCCGGCGTGCATCAACCACGCCGCGGCCACCCATCCGTTGCGCCATCTCCCGCTGAGCAGTGCGACCGGCGCGGCCAACTCGATGACCACCGATGTCGCCGCCATGGGTGGCAACGCCCACGGCACATCGACCACCACCGAAGCAGCAGGGGACGCCCAGCCTCCGAGGAGTTCGAGGCGCGTCACCGAATATGCGACGTGATTGCGCAGTGTGTCACCAGCGACCCACTCAATGCAGCCGTAGCGCAACTTCGCCACTCCTGCGATCACATACGTGACGACCACGATGACCGAGGCCAACAGCAGGGGGAAACCGTACCTGTCGGCTTCCGGCCCGTGGACCGCGCCTGCAGCGCTTCGAACACCGGCCCGGCGACGCGCGTCGAGCGACCACGCATCAGCCGCCGGCGAGAGACCGATCACGGCGACGTGCAGCACCATCAGGTTCTCGAAGTGCAACAACTGCCCCCACGACGAGCGATGAGATGTGAGGACGAGCAGCACGATGGCGAAGGCCGGGCCGACCAGACGGAAACGCCAACCGATACCGAACGCGACACCGAGCAGGATCCCAGCGAGCAGGACGCCGTCGTTGACCGACCCGACGAGGGGGCTGCCAATCAACCGGAACACGCCGACAGGTTCGAACCGGGTCGCCGACCGATCGCCGAGGTCGGTGAACACCGGCAACCGGATCGCCAGATAGCCGACGACGAACAGCGCCAGCAGGATGCGGAACGCGGCGAGTCGTTCCGCCGGAGCCGCACTGCTCCCACGAAGCCTCACGATGGCACTCCGCACTCGGCGTGCACCGTCCGGTCGACCAGGCTCGGACGGTCGGACGTGTGGTCGATGACATCGTGGCGTTCGGTGACGACCTCCACCGTCCACCCATCAGCATCGGATGGTCCGTCGATCAGCCGACCCCGGATTTCTCGGCAACGTTCGTCTGCGCGTCCCGCTCGAATGGCAGCACGAAGCTCGCCGGCGACGACGAGTGGGTCGTCGCCGGCGCCGATGCGCCGAGCCCGAGCGCCACCACCGTGCCGTCACTGCGGACGGCCTGCGCCGTGACGAAGTCGACCTCGGCGGGGCGGGTGCGCGAGTACATCGGGTACGTCGACAGCGGAAAGTCGTCGGAATCGAGCACGACCGGCACCACGAGAATGCCGACGACGCCGGCCAGCACCAGCGGCTGCCGCCACCTTCGACTCGACGCTCCCATGTCACCAGTTTCCCAGAGGAACCGAGACCGCCGGACGCGGAGCAGCGGTCCGCTCAGCCACCCATGGGGTCACGTTGCAGCTCGCGCTGGAACCAACCCTGTTCAGCGCCGAACTCCTCGAAGGTCCGCACGAACTCGAAGCCGAGCCGTTCGAGCAGCGCAACCGACCGGGCGTTGGCCGTCTGGGTCACTGCGATGACGGTGTCGTCGTCGAGGTGCGCCGCGGCCCAGCCGATCGCGAAGACGCCCCACTGTTCGCCGACCGCGGCGTCGGAGATCTCGTCGGCGAACTCTGGGCCCGGCCGGTCCGCCGAGGTACCGGTACACCTCGGCGTCGGTGCGCATCTCGATGATGGCCTGCTTGTCCGTCTCGACGAACGGCCGGAGCGTCAGCCTCTTGGTGACGACGGTCAGATCGGTCCAGGGCATCGGCGCAGTCCTCGGTCGCGAGAGTTACGAAAGGGGCCTGACCCCATCCGCAACTCTCTCAGAGTTCGACGACCATCTTGCCGGTGTTGGCCCCAGCGAGCAGACCGATGAAGGCCTCGCCGGCACTCTCGATGCCGTGCATCACGGTCTCTTCGGACTTGATCGTGCCGTCGGCGAGCCAGCCGCCGACTTCACGGATGAAGTCGTCACGCATATCGGCGTGATCGCTCACGATGAAGCCCCGCAGGTTGAGGCGCTTGCCGATGCACAGCGTCAAGTTGTTCGGGCCGGGTGTCGGCGAGGTGTTGTTGTACATCGAGATCGCTCCGCACATCGCGACTCGACCGTGCACCTTGAGGGCATGGAGCGCTGCTTCGAGATGATCGCCGCCGACGTTGTCGAAGTACACGTCGATGCCGTCGGGCGCAGCAGCAAAGAGCTGCTTGGCGACGGGGCCCGACTTGTAGTTGAACGCCGCGTCGTAGCCGAGCTCGTCGGTGAGCCAGGCGACCTTCTCGTCCGAGCCGGCCGAACCGACGACCAGCGACGCACCCTTGAGCTTCGCGAGCTGGCCGACGAGGGAGCCGACGGCACCTGCGGCTCCGGAGACGAACACCGCCTCGCCTTCTTTGAACGATGCAACGTCGAGCAGACCTGCGTACGCCGTCATGCCGGGCATACCCAGCACACCGAGGTTCGCCGACAGCGACACGCCCTCGACCGTTGCAGCCGGTTGGGCCTGGCCGGCAGGCAGCACGGCGATCTCGCGCCAGCCGAGCCCGTGGACGACGTGATCACCCACCGCGATGTCGGGCGAGTTCGATTCGATGACCTCACCGACAGCTCCTCCGTCGAGCGGCTGGCCGATCTGGAACGGCGGGACATACGACTTCACGTCGTTCATCCGGCCACGCATGTAGGGGTCGACCGACATGAAACGGTTGGCGACGACGATCTCGCCGTCCTGTGGTGCGGGCACTTCGGCCTCGACGACTTCGAAGTTCTCGGGAACCGGTGCGCCGTTCGGGCGGGAGGCAAGGTTGACGTGGCGGGAGGTTCGGGTCATGGCCTGACCATACCCACACCTCACCCCACACCTCGGCGCCGGGATCAGATCGCCATCGCGGCGGCCGGTTCGCCAGGCCGACTCCTCAGCCACAGCGGGCACGCCGTCGGTAACGTGCGGCGATGATCGATCCTGCCGACAGGCTCCGCCGCCATCTGACGTCGTGGGTGGGACAGTGGCCACCGCCGGCCGACGGCGTCACGGTCGTCGGGAACCCGGCTCGGCTGCTGCCGACGTGGGACGGCGCGATCCGACCGCTCATCGGTGTCGGCAACGGCGTGGGCACGATGATCGGAGTGCCGCCTGAGCACGTCGAGGCAGTGGCCGCTGTGCTCGCCGGGGGCCTCGTCGGCGACGACGTCGGCGATGAACTGGGCACGATCCTGGGCGTCGGACCATCGCGTCTGGGCGCCGGGGTCTTTCGGACGTCCACGACCATCGGCGACTCGATCGCTGACACCGGGGAGTGGCACGAGACGCAGACGGCGGGGCTCCCGGAATGGTTGGCGCCATTCAACGGTCCACGTCTCGTTGCTCGCGATGAATCCGGCCTCGTGATCGCGAGTGTCGGGATCAAGGTGCACGACGACATCGGCCAGGAACTCTCCGTCGTCACCGAAGAAGCGGCACGTGGCCGGGGACTGGCTCGGCGTCTCGTCGCCACCGCAGCGCGCCGCATTCTCGATGACGGCGGGGTGCCGACGTATCTGCACGATCCGGCGAACACCTCGAGCGCTCGCGTGGCGGCCGCCGTCGGCTTCCCCGACGAGGGCTGGACGGTCCACGGTCTCTGGCCGCGCCGCTGATGAGCGGCTGCCCCGCTCTCGACGGGCGGAACCTGCTCAGCGTGAGTTACAGCTGCTCCCGACCCCGAAGTAACTCTGGTCAGCGGTTGGCGTGGGCGTTCAGGAGGTGGGCAACGGCCATCGTCAGCCTGCGGGCGGTCGGGACGTGGAGGTACTCGTTCGGTCCGTGCGCATTGGCGTCAGGGCCGAGCACGCCGGTGATCACGAACTGGGCGTCGGGGAACTTCTCGCCGAGCATGCCCATGAAGGGGATCGAGCCGCCCTCGCCGAAACTCCGAGCGCTCTGCCCGAACGACGCAACCGACGCAGCGTCGAGCGCCTCGGCCAGCCACGGCGCGGTCGCTGGTGCGTTCCACCCAGGAGCGGCGTCGGTGTCGGTGAACGACACGCGTGCGCCGTACGGGGCGTCGGTCTCCAGAGCGGTGGTGATTGCCGCGAGCGCAGCATCGGGGTCAGCGGTCGGGGGGAGACGGAACGACAGTTTCAGTGTCGTCGACGGTCGGAGCACGTTGCCGGCCCGCGACGCCGGTGGGAGGCCGTCGGCACCGACGACGCTCAGCGTGCCACGCCAGGTCCGTGCGAGCAGCTGTTCGGCCGGATCGTCGGTGGTCGGACCGGCACCGTCGACGAACGGATAGTGGTCGGCGATCGCACCGATCTCGTCCGCGGTCGCCTGCGCCTCGGCCATCCGCCCGGGTGGGATATCGACGGTCAATTCCGGCAGCAGGAGGGCGCCGGTCGAGGAATCCTCGACCCGATCGAGCAACTCTCGGATGATCCGGAACGACGACGGCACCATGCCCGATGCGTCGCCAGAGTGGAGGCCTTCGGCGACGATGTCGACGGTCAGTTTGCCGATCACCATGCCGCGCAGCGACGTGGTGACCCACATCCGGTCGTAGTCGATGCAGCCGGAGTCCAGGCAGACGACGAGGCTCGGCGTTCCGATCGTGTCGGACAGTGCGTCGATGTAGGCGGGCAGGTCGGGTGAGCCGGACTCCTCACTGGCCTCAATCAGCACGACGCATCGGGCGTGGGAACCCGCAGCAGCGTGCACCGCTTCGATGGCAGTCAGGCTGGCGAAGGCGGCGTAGCCGTCGTCGGCACCACCGCGCCCGTACAAACGGTCGCCTTCGAGGACGGGAGTCCAGGGTCCGAGGCCGTCGCGCCAGCCCTCCATCTCCGGCTGCTTGTCGAGGTGTCCGTACAGCAGCACCGTGTCGTCGGTGTCGGCTGCGGCGGCTCCGTCGCCTGCCGCCGGAATCTCGATGACGATCATCGGCGTCCGGCCGGGCAGCTCCATCACGTCGAGCGTCATGCCGGGAATCGGACGGTCACGGCACCATCCGGCGATCAGGTCGACGGCCTCGGTCATGAAGCCGTGCTCGCGCCACTCCGGGTCGAAGTCGAGCGACACGTTCGGGATGGCGATGTAGTCGTGCAGTACCGGCACGATGCCCTCCCACACCTCGTTCGAGAGATCTGTGACCGTACGCGGATCCAACATCGTCATGCTGCGCAGGCTATGTGATCGGCGGGGAGTCGTCCCCGTCGCCCTGCCGTGTCGCCACCCGTACTCTGCTCCCATGCCGAGGGCCTCGTGGTCGAGATCCACAACGTCGAGAGCGATGATGTCCTCGCCGCAATCATCGACGGGCTCCGCGAAATGCAGCCGGACGAAGCCGACATCGTGCCAGACCCACCGGAGGTCGACGTTGCCTCTCGAGCCGTCGCTCGAGCGTTTCGAGCAGCTCGATCGGCGTCCAATGACGATGTTCAGCCCGACGCCCGGAGGCGTCCGGCGAGCTCCTCCGGGACGACCGGGTTGAAGTACTCCTCGCTCGCGACCTCGGCAGCAGCGATGAACCGCTGGACGCCGGCAGATCGCCACGGCGACACGATCTCGATGTTGAACCAGGCATCCGAGAACCGGCCATCGTCGACCGAAGGACGCTGGTTCAGCCACATCATGTACGGAATGGGGACGTCGTAGAGCCGATCGAGACGGGCGAGCACGTCGATGAGGATCGCCGACAACGCCGACCGGTCGGCATCGCTCATGGAGGGAAGGTCGCCGATCGGTTCGTCAGCGGCGACCTGGATCGCGATCGGGAACGTCGGAGCGTACGGCACCCATGCCGACCATCTTCCGTGGTCCGCCACGAGGCGGTCGCCCGGATCGGGATCGGGGCGCCATCCGGCCTCGAGGCGACGCGATTGACGTGCCGGCACGTGGTCGTATGCGTAGATCTGGCCGTGAGGGTGGGCGATCGTGGCCCCCACCTCTGCACCCCGGTTCTCGAAAACCAGCACGTAGTCGGCGTCGTCGTTCGACCCGAGCGCACTGGTTCGGTCGGCCCAGAGATCGACGACCTTTCGGGCCCCGTCCACGCCGAGCGCCCAGAATGCAGCGTCGTGCACTGGCGTGTAGAGCACGACCTCGCACCGATCCCCCTCCAACGCGGGCCACCGGTTGGTGAACCACCGGACGTCATACTGCTCGGGAGCCTCACGGCCGCCGACACAGAACGGGCAGCCGGTCGACGGCAGATTGGGTCGCTTCTGGCGGGCGCCGACGACGTGCACCACCGTTCCGGAGTACGGGTCGACGCGGACTTCGCTCATGATGAGCTCACCACTGGGTCACCCCTTGTCGGCGCCGAGGGTCAAGCCTGCGATGAAGTGCCGCTGCAACGCCAGGTAGACGAGGAGCGTGGGGATGGCAACGTACATCGAGGCCGCTGCGATCAAGTTGTCGTCTGTTGCGAACTCACCACCGAGGTTCGCCAGCGACGACGTGATGGGACGATCGTCGCCCTGCTGTTCGAGCACCACGGCCCAGAAGAAGTCGTTGTAGATCCAGGTGAACTCGAGCGTGGCCAACGCTGCGAGTGCCGGACGTGTGAGCGGCATGATGACCCTCGAGTAGAGCACCCACATGCTCGCCCCGTCGACGAGCGCTGCTTCGTTCAACGACTTCGGCAACAGCTTCATGTAGTTGCTGAGCACGAACGTGCAGAAGCCGCTCTGGAATGCGACGTGAATCAGGATGAGCCCCCATGTACTGCCGTTCAACTTGCCCGAGTTCGACAAGAATTCAGGGAGCGGCACACGGTTGTACATCTGGAACAAGGGCTGGATGATGATCTGCTGCGGCAACAGGTTGCCCGCGGTGAACAGCACGAGGAACGCGATGTTGAACTTCCAGGTGTACCGGCTCGCAGCGAATGCCACCATGCTCGAGAAGAACAGCGTCAGAATGAGCGCCGGTACCAGGATCAGCGCAGTGTTCCAATACTTGTGCAGGATGTCGCCCTGGTCCCACGCGTTGCGATAGTTGTCGAGTGTGAAACTGTTCGGCCAACTGAAGGCTCCTTCCCGCACCGTCTCGCTGAACGGGCGGAAGGACGCGAAGATCGCACCCGCGATCGGAACCATCCAGACAAGCGCCGTCAGCGACAAAAAGACGTACAGCACCACTCGGCCCGGCCGAATCGGCTCCTTGTTGCGCGAGAACTCAGCGTCCATGAGTTCCTGCGTCGAGGTTTCGATGACCGCCATCAGGACTCAGCTCCTTCCTGCGACTGCTTGTAGTGGTTGGTGACGTACCAGATCACGAAACCCAGGCAGAGGACGAAGAGAATCGTCGCATAGGCCGAGCCGCGGCCGATGTTGCCGCCACCTTCACCCAGCAGATTGTTGGTGGTGAGGATCGACAGCACTTCGGTCTTGCGGGGGGTGTTCAAGACGTAGATGATGTCGAACGCCCGCAACGCCTCGATCACGGTGATCACTGCGACGACGACGTTGATCGGCTTCAGAGTCGGGAAGATGACGCGCCGAAAGGCCTGCCACTCGTTGCACCCGTCGAGGCCTGCAGCCTCACGCAACGACTTGTCGACGCTCTTCATCCCTGCGAGGTACAGCACCATGATGTAGCCGGCGTGTCTCCAAGCGATTGCCACGAGAATCGCCACGAAGTTCTTCGAGACGCCGTAGTTGTCGCCGAACGGAATGAGGAAGGACTGGTTGCCGATCCAGTCGATGGATTCGCCGCCGCCGAACAGCTGGGTGGCCAGACCGTTGTCGGTCGAATAGATGACGCTCTGCCAGATGAAGCCGACCACGGCGAGTGAGAGCACGACGGGGGTGTAGAACACGCTCTGGTAGAACCGACCGCCTCGGATGTTCTTGTCGAGCAGGTAGGCGAGGAACATCCCGAATACCGTCGGTCCGAGGAACAGGAAGACCAGCAGGACGAAGTTGTTGATGACCGCCTGCCAGAAGTCCTTCTCGAACACGGTCAGGATCTGCTCGTAGTTGAGGAATCCGACCCAGTTGATCTCCGAGAGGCGGACACCATTCCATCCGGTGAACGACAGCGCGACCGAGGCCACGGTGGGCACCCAGACGAGGAGCACGTGCAGGAACGTCGGCACGCCCACCATGAGGAGGAAGACCCAACGATCGCGTCCTTGGAACTGCTTCCGTTTCGTCGGTCTGTATTCGATCTTCGGAGATGACGTTCCGTCGGTCGCTTCGATTGTGCTCGCCATATGAACCCCCAAGTGGCAAGTTGAGAGGGCGTCGGCGTGGCGACGACCTCGTGGGTAAGGCGAACCGGCATCGGTTCACCGTGAACTCTCGACCGGGTGCGGCAACACCGGAGTGCTGCCGCACCCGACCCGATCAGTGGTGCAGGATCAGCCTGCGAAGATGACTTCGGCCTGCTCCTGCATGTCAGTCAGAATCCCGTCGATCTTCGAGGGGTCTGCCAGGAAGTCGGCGAACCGCGGGCCGGCGACGTTCGACGCGAACTCGGGGCTCGTGTCACGGTCGAGGAACTGCGTGACGTTGGGCGCCGCGGCGACGGTGTCGAGCACCTTCTGTTGCAGCGGGCTGTACTCGACGGTCACGTTCTCCGAAGGAGCGACGACACTCGGATCCTTTGCGAGATAGGCGTCTTGTCCCTCGGCGGTACCGAAGTAGTAGAGCAACTCCTTGGCGGCGGCCTCGTTACTCGGATCCTTGGCCATCATCCAGCCGTCGATCGGCGCTTCCACGGTGCCCGTGCCGAACTCGGCGTTCAACTCGGGGAACACGAAGAAGTCGAGGTCGCTGGTGTCTCCGTCTTCGAACTGCGAGCCGATGAATGTTCCGATCGTCATCATGCCGGCGGTGCCGTCGACGACTCCGGCGGCGGCCTCTTGCCACTCCCGGCCGTTCGGGTTCTCCTGGTGGAACGGCAGCAGCGACTCCCAGGTCGCGAACACGTTCTTGACCCGGTCGTCGGTCCAGCTCTCCTTGCCGGCCATCAGGTCGACATGGAACTGGTAGCCGTTGAGACGGAAGTTGAGCTGGTCGAACGTGCCCATTGCGGGCCAGTTGCCGTCGTTCGCGAATGCGAACGGGGTGATACCGGCATCCATCATGTCCGATGAGAGGCTCATCAGTTCGTCCTGGTTGGTCGGCGGCGTCCAACCGTTCTCGTCAAAGACGCTCGGACGGTAGTAGACGCCCCAGGTGTAGTACGTCCACGGCACGAAGTACTGGTTGCCGTCATCGCCGGTCGACGCAAGCTTGAAGCCCTCGCCGAGCTGATCATTGAGTCCGGCGTCCCAGACATCGCTGATGTCGCCGAGCAGACCCTGGTCAGCGAAGAAGCGCATGCGGTACCCGGAGAACCAGGGGATCACGTCGTCCGGGTTCTGGAGGTAGGTGCTGATGTTCTCCTGGAAGCTGTTGTGGTCGACCTCGTTGATCTTGACGGACACGTCACCGTTCGGCAGCGATTCGGTCGCGGCCGCGAGGCCCTGCTGCGGGAGTGCGTCGGAGTAGTTCGACCCGATGGTCACCTCGCCGCTTGCGCCGAAGCTGCCGGCGCCCGCCGGAGCGTCAGAACCTGCAGGGGCGTCGGAACCAGCAGGAGCGGCGGTGTCGCCGGACTCGGCGTCGTCGCTGCCACACGCAGCAAGTGCCGCCGGGAGGACCAGACCAGCACCAGCAGCGCCAGCGGCACGCGTGATGAACTGGCGGCGACCCATGGAATAGCCGTGGGCGGCCGGGCTCGGTGATCGGGTGGTGGATTCTTTACTCATGGTTGCTCCCCTTCAAGTGGACATAAAAGATCAGATTCGAACACAGTTTCTCCAAAAATGTGACCAATGTCAAGAACGATTCCAAGATTTGCCGAGGAATCGCCGGAGAACGGGGGTGGCGATGTTCGATCGCGTGCGAATTTGTTGACAAAGCGGTGGGGATCGACCAAGATCTCTCGGGAACGCCATGCTTGCTCGCCAACGCCACGACCTCGTCACCGAACGGATCCGAACCATGGGTTCGGTTCGCGTGGGCGACCTCGCGGCCGAATTCGACGTGTCGGACATGACCATCCGTCGCGATCTCGATCTCCTCGCTGCGCAGGGCTTGATCGAAAAGGTGCACGGCGGGGCCACCCGGCTCAACGAGATGAGTTCGTTCGAACCTGGTTTCGACGCCAAGCAGGAACGCCAGCGCTCGGAGAAGGACCTCATCGCTCGACGCGCACTCGACCTGATCCAGCCGAACTCTGCGATCGGTCTCACCGCCGGCACGACCACCTGGACGTTCGCCCGACACCTGGGGTCGGTGCCCGATCTGACCGTGGTCACCAATGCGCCATCGATCGCACAGACCCTCTATCAGACCGTCGACGCCTCGACCTCGGTGGTGCTCACCGGCGGAATCCGAACACCGTCCGACGCGCTGGTCGGGCCGATCGCCACCAGCGCATTGGCGAAACTCCACGTCGACGTGTTGTTTCTCGGCGTCCACGGGATGGATGAGCAGCTCGGTTTCTCGACGCCGAACCTCGCCGAGGCCGAGGTCAATCGTGCGTTCATCGAATCCGCCCGCAGAGTCGTCGTGCTTGCGGATCACACGAAGTGGGGCATGCGCGGATTCGCCCAGATCGCCCCGCTCGACCGTGCCGACGTCGTCGTGTCGGACAGTGCGCTGCCCGATGCAGCGCGCGAGACATTTCAGAACCTCGGCGTCGAGGTCATCCTCGTGACACCGTGAAGCGGAACCTCGGCGTCAGCATGAATCGGATGCCGACGCGTTCCGCGTCGACATCGACCAGACCGAACAACCAGATGAGCCCACTCGTAAGAAGGACCGAACCATGGCAACAGTGCAACTCGACAACATCAACAAGGTGTACGACAACGGCTTCCACGCGATCCATGACCTGAACCTGGACATCCGAGACAAGGAGTTCTTGGTACTCGTCGGTCCGTCGGGCTGCGGCAAGTCGACCGCGCTGCGCATGATCGCCGGCCTCGAGACGATCTCGGGTGGCGAGATGAAGATCGGTGAGAAGATCGTCAACGAGGTCGAGCCCAAAGATCGCGACATCGCGATGGTGTTCCAGAACTACGCGCTCTATCCGCACATGACCGTGTACGACAACATCGGCTTCGCCCTCAAGCTCGCGAAGGTCCCGAAGAGCGAGATCGACACGCGCGTCCGCCACGCATCGAAGATCCTCGAACTCGATGCGAACCTCGACCGCAAGCCAGGGCAGCTCTCCGGCGGTCAGCGCCAGCGGGTTGCCATGGGCCGCGCAATCGTGCGACAGCCGGCGGCATTCCTGATGGACGAGCCGCTGTCGAACCTCGATGCCAAGTTGCGTGTGCAGATGCGCGCCGAGATCGCTGCGTTGCAGCGCGAGCTCGCGGTCACCACCGTCTACGTCACGCACGACCAGATCGAAGCTATGACAATGGGTGACCGAGTGGCCGTGCTCAAGGACGGCTACCTGCAGCAGGTCGACACACCCCAGAACCTGTACGACCGCCCGGACAACGTCTTCGTTGCAGCCTTCATCGGTTCGCCGTCCATGAACCTCTACGAGTCGATCGTCACGATCGATGGTGACGGTGGCACCATCACCATCGGATCTCAGACCTTGTCGCTCGACGAATCAGTACTCGCAGCGCGCCCTGCGCTGCGCAACTACGACGGCAGAAACGTCGTGCTCGGAATCCGTCCCGAAGACTTCGAAGATGCGGCATTCGGCGATGACAACAGCGAGGGCAAGACACTGACCGCACCGGTGACGCTCATCGAATCACTCGGAGCCGAGATCATGGTGCACTTCCGCCTCGACGCAACGCCCGTCCACTCAGGTGACCCCGACGCGGTCGAAGAATCCGGAGGCAGCACCACGGCGAACGCTGTCGGCAGATTCAATCCCCGATCATCGATTCGGATGGGAACGACTGCACAAATTGCGGTGTCCACCGAGAATGCTCACTTCTTCGACGTCGACACCCGCCTCGCCATCTGGGACTGAACGCTCTGGGACTGAACGCTCTGGGCCGTTGAGCCGATCGAGGCGTCGACGGCATCGGCTATGTCAACAGCAGGCGTTCGATGCGGCGCGCTGCAATCGTCGAACCTGCGGCGGCGAGCGCGACGAGCACCGCAGCATGCCCGACGAGCGAGTTCGACCACTCCCCCAGATTGGCGGCACGGATGAGTTCGACACCGTGGTACAGCGGACTGAGCTGCACCGCCCACGCCCACTCGCCGTATTGGCTGACCGGGTAGAAGGTCGCTGAGAACAGGAACAACGGGAGCGTCACGGCCGGTACGTACTCGAAGTCTTCCCATCCCCGCATGAAGGTGGTCAGCGACATGCCGATCGCTGCGAACGCGAACCCGATCAGCACGCAGATCGGCACCGACAGGACGATCCACGGTGACTGCACCATGCCGAGTGCCCACATCGCCAGCATGAACGCCGTCGAGTACAGCGCGCCGCGGATGACGGCCCAGGCGATCTCGCCGAGTGCCACGTCTCCGGCCGACATCGGCGTCGTCAGCACGGCGTCGTAGAGCTTGGAGTGCTTGAGCTTGAAGAAGACGTTCATCGTCGAGTCGAAGACCGCACCGTTCATCGCCGATGCCGCCATCAGACCTGGTGCGACGAACTGGTCGTACGGGATGAGCCGGCCACCGTCGTCGATGTCGCCGACGAGCGCCGACAGGCCGATGCGGATCGACAGGAGGTAGAAGAACGGTTCGAAGAACCCACTCAGCAGCACCACCCAGGAACGACGCGCGACCATCACGCTGCGTTCGACCATCCGCTGCGGCCGCTTGATGTCGAAGACGACTGCCGGAACGATCCGCGTGTGCGACGCCGCGTTCAACGAGACACTCATGACGACATCCCCAACCGCTTTGCGTACAGAGTTACGAATGGGGTCTGGCCCCATGCGCAACAGTTGGGCTGGGGCGTCATGAACGGAGCCTCCGGTCGAACGTGAAGCGAGCGGCGACGAGTCCGGCAGTGACGAACACGCCCAGCACGGCCAGATGACCGACGGCTGATCCGGCCGTCAGCCCGCCGAGCACCAGGCCCCGACACAGCTCGATGCCGTGCCACAGCGGCGTGAACCAGGCGACGGGCTGGAGCCATGTCGGTAGCTGCTCGATCGGGTAGAACGCTCCGCCGAACAGGAACATGGGGATGATGCCGAACCGGAGGATGGCGGGGAACGAACTGTCCGTGGTCCGGGTCGCGGTCCATGCCGCGATCGGCAGCGCGAATGCGAGCCCGGTGAACGCACCGATGAATGCAGCGGGGATCAGGCCGAGCGATCGGGTGTCGTCGAACATGGCGAGCACCAGCGCGACGCCGCCACTGGTGACGATGGCCCGCACGGCATAGTGGATTGCCTTGCCGAGCACGATGTCCGTCGCGTCGAGCGGTGTACTGATCATCGCCTGGTGGGCGTTCGACCACGTGAAACCATCCATCGTCGGCCACAGGGCTTCCTGGGCGACGACGAACATCGCTGTCGTCGCGAGGAGTGCAGTTGCGTAGAACGCGAAGTACGACGTGTCGCCGAGCAGGTTTACAGCTTCCGGACCTCGGTCGACGAGTTCACCGACACCGAGGCCGACGCCGAGCAGGAACATCAGCGGCTGCACGATCGAGCCGATCAGCACCGACCACCACATTCGCTTGAAGAACGTCCAGTCGCGCAGGTACACCCGTACCGGCCCCCACTGCGACAATCGAAACGTGGCTCGAGACGTCACTGCGCCGGTCATTCGACGAGTGTCCGACCGGTGAGCTTCAGGAAGACGTCCTCCAGACTGCTCCGCCGCACGAGCGCACTCTCGGGGATCACGTCGCGCCGATGCAGTTCGGACAGCGCAGCATCGCCGTCGTCGGTGTACAGCAGCAGGCGGTCGGGCAGCACCTCGATGCGATCACCGACCCCGTCGACGAGGGGCACCATGTCGGTGTTCTTCCCGTAGCCGAACCTGACTTCGAGGACCTCGCGCCGGACGTGCTCGGAGATCAGTCCCTGCGGCGACCCCTCGGCGACGATCAGCCCGGCGTCCATCACGACGAGCCGGTCGCACAACTGCTCGGCCTCATCCATGAAGTGCGTCGTGATGACCTGCGTCGCGCCACGCTCCTTGAGTTGGTAGAGCCGGTCCCACAGGACGTGCCGCGCCTGCGGGTCGAGGCCGGTCGTCGGCTCGTCGAGGAGCAGCAGATCAGGGTCATTGATCAACGAACGGGCGATGCTCACCCGCCGCTTCTGGCCACCGGACAACGGGTCGACCTTGCTGTCTGCCTTGTCGTTCAGCTGCACGAAGTCGAGCAGGTCGGCGGCCTTGCGCTTCGCTTCGCTACGAGACAGGTCGAAGTACCGGCCGTAGATGACGAGGTTCTCGGTGACCGTCAACTCGTTGTCGAGCTGATCGAGTTGCGGAACGACACCCATCCGACCACGAATCGCCCGCCCGTCGGCGACCGGGTCGAGCCCGAAGATCCGCAGGACACCCTCGGTGGGCGGTGACACACACCCGATCATCCGCATGGTCGAGGTCTTGCCGGCCCCATTCGGCCCGAGGAATCCGAACGCCTCGCCCGGAGCCACTTCGACATCGATGCCTGCGACCGCTGTGAAGTCGCCGAAGCGCTTGACCAGCTGCTTGGCGACGACCGGTGACGGCCCGGCGCTCATGCCCGTCTGTCCTGCATGTGAGCACCCATCGAGGCGACGTTATGCGTTCCACCCGGCAGATCACACCACCGCTACGGTGCGTTGCATGGCTCAAGTTCTCGCGCTGACCTCCGCACCTGCCGATGGCGCCGACCTCGTTCGCTCCGATGAACTGACGCTCGTCGCCGGAGCGCAGGGTGGAATCGTCGGCGACCGCAACCTCGGCAGACGGCGGGCAGTCACCGTCGTCTGCACCGCGGAGCTCGCTGTCGCCGCCGGGGAACACGGCGTCGAGTCGATCGACGGGGTGTCCACGCGTCGCAACATCGTCGTCGATCTCGACGAGCTTCCCCGAACACACGGGACACGCTTCAGGATCGGGTCGGCAGAACTGGAGGTCTGGCGCGACTGCGCGCCGTGTGAGTTGATGGACGAGTTCTTCGGCGACGGCGCTCGCCAAGCGTTGAAGCAGCGCTGCGGCATCTCGGCGTCCGTCATCACCGGGGGCACGATCAGGATCGGCGATCCGGTCATCCTGTCCTGATCAGCGCACCCTGACCGCCGGCAGTCGACCGCCGGCAATCGACTGCTCTCGGGGAGTCAGCCGTTGGAGAACTGGAAACCGCAGGTGGGGTTCGTGAAGTTGTCGAGCCGCAGCGACGCGAGCCCTGCGCGCTGGCTGGCTGCTTGCAGCTGGGTGTCGCCGAGCACCTCGTCGAGGTCGACGAACTCACCGGCTTCGGCCGCGTCGCGGAAGCCGTCCGCCAGCGCCGGTGTCAGCGCAGCGGTGCCATCGGCGACCGCCCTGATCTCCTCGGCGACCTCCGGCGACGCGGCCGCCGCCGCCGCCCGCTCATAGGCGGCCAACAGCTCGGGCAGGCCGGCCTCGAGGTCGTCACCGAGCGCGACGAAGGCGTCGAGTGTGTCTCGCTCGGTGCCCGACGTCCCGTCGGCAACACCCACCAGGATGTCGCTCACCGATGCAGACACCTCGTCGGACAGGTCCCGCACGATCTGCAGTTCGGCACACACCGTCGCCGTGTCGCTCTCGGTCGCCGCGGTCGATTCAGCCTCCTCGGCAGCACCTTCGTCGCTCGCCGTCGAAACCGCAGACGCAGTGGGCGCCGAGCTCACGGTCTCGCCGTCGCCGGATCCGCCGCAGGCCGCCGTGCCGATCAACAACGCGCCGAGCGCGATCGGCAGGATGTGGGCGACTCGTGGCGTGTTCACGTTGGAAGACGTTAGGGCTTGATGCCGTACGATCAGATGCATGCCACTGACAGGAACGTACGCACCGAGCACCAGTGATTGGGTGCGCGAGCAGGTCGACACATACGAAGCATCCAACGGCGCAGAAGCCAACACCCTGCGCGAGACCGGGATCCCGGTCGTCGTCGTCACCACGAAGGGTGCATCCTCCGGGAACCTCCGCAAGTTCGCCCTGATGCGCGTCGAACACGAGGGCGAGTACGCGCTGATCGCGTCCATCGGTGGCGCCCCCAAGAATCCGAGTTGGTATCACAACCTGATTGCCGAGCCGATGTGTGAGGTCCAGGACGGCCCCGCCCCGGCCGACTACACGACGCGCATCGTCGAAGGCGAGGAGCGACAGGTGTGGTGGGACCGCGCCGTCGCAGTGTTCCCGTCCTACGCCGATTACGCAGTGAAGACTGACCGGACGATTCCCGTCTTCATCGCCACGCCGATCTGAATCGACTCACCCAGGCACGCGAGCACTTCTGCGCGACCATCGACACTGGTTCCGATGTCGCGGCGAATCCGCGCGCTCGGGCGAACGTGCTCGGAGTCCAGATCTTCCACGCTCCCAGTGTGCACCGTTCGGCTGGGTCGCCTCGATCGTGGTTCTGACAAGCTGACTCAGTGACGACCACCGATGCCGGCGTCGAGCCGATGGCCAACGCCATCAAGGTGCGGCCATTCCGTCTGCTGTGGTTGAACAACGTCTGCTTCTTCCTCGTCTCGAACGCGCAGCGCTTCGTCTTCGGGTGGCTGGTCCTCGATGGTCTGCAGCGCAGCGAGAGCGACCAGGGCCTGGTCGTCTTCACCCTCGGCCTGCCCTCGGCACTGCTCGTGCTCCAAGCCGGAGTCTGGGCCGACAGATGGGATCGTCGCAAGATGCTGGTCTGGACCCAGGTGGCTGGTGGCATCGTGATGGCTGTGACGGCCGTGCTGGTTCGTGGCGGGGCGATCTCGTTCGGCTGGGTCATCATCGTCACGCTCTTCGCAGGTGCGGCCTCGGCAATCGGACAACCGGTCCGGTCCGCGCTCATTCCCGCCCTCGTGCACAAGGATCAGCTGTTCGGTGCGATAGCGATCAATGCGATCGCGATGACACTGTCACTCATCCTCGGCCCGGTACTCGCCAAGCTCGTCGGTGATCAGTGGGGGTTCGACGGCGCGTTCTGGTTCCAGGCGGCCCTCATGTTCCTCGGCGTCGTCTTCCTCCTCCGGCTCGAGGTGCCGCCGCATGCCGACCTCGCGCCGAAGCGGTCGGTCCTTGCAGAGACGAAAGACGGTCTCACCCATGTGCTCGGCGACGCCAATCTCCGGGTGCTGTTCGGCCTGCTCGTCGTTGCGAGCCTCACGATCAACCCGGCGATCATGGTCACGCTCCAAGCGCACGTCAAGGACGGCCTCGGGCGCACGGCAGGCGAAGCTGCGACACCGTTCGCGCTGCTGGGCCTCGGTATCGCGATCAGCTCGGTGGTGCTGATCCGCAAGGGCAACATGAAGAACAAGGGCACCGTCTTCCAACGTGCGTTCATCGCTGGCTCGGCGATCACCATCCTGACCGGGCGCACGACCGAGATGTGGCAGGTGCTGGTTCTCGCGTTCCTGATGGGCCTGGCCGGCGGATTCTTCATCAACATGAACCAGGGACTCATCCAGTCCAACACGCCGCAGCCGCTGATGGGCCGCGTGATGGGTCTGTACGCCCTGACCTCGTTCGGGATCATGCCATTCGGGGCACTCCTGCTCGGCGTGATCGCATCGTGGACGAGCGCCGGCGCAGCGATCAGCGGGGCGGCCGGCACCAGTCTCGTGATCGTCACGATCACCTACGTCCGTCAGCGCGAGCTCCGAGAACTCGACTGAGACACCGATGATGCGTCACAAAGGGGTCTGCTTGGTTTCAGGTTGTGACTCCTGCTGCGGTCAGTCGGTGCCTGGCACAGACTGACCGAGCTCAGGTGGTGACGACTTCGTCGAAGTCGGTGAGGTTCATCAGCCTCGAGTCGTTCGAGAAGACCTCGATCGGCTTGGTCGGCTCCATCCGCATCATGCGCTGGAGGACGCGGACCTGCGTCATCTGGTTGTACTCGACCAGGGTGACGGCCCAGCCGTCGCGACCGGCCCGAGCGGTGCGACCCGAACGGTGCAGGTAGTCCTTGACGTCCTTCGGGGGCTCGTAGTGGACGACACCGCCGATGTCGTCGATGTCGATACCGCGAGCAGCGACGTCGGTCGCGACCAGGACCTGCAGCTTGCCCTCGGCGAAGTTGCGCAGCGTGCGCTCGCGGGCACTCTGCTGCATGTCGCCGTGCATCGCCTGCGCGTCGATGCCGAGGTCTTCGAGGTTCCGTGCCACCCGATCGCAGTTGCGCTTGGTCTGGCAGAAGACGAGCAGCTTCGGGATGCTCGTGCGGATCGAACCGATCACCTTGTCCTTGTCCATGTGATGGACGCCGAGGAACAGGTGGTGCATGGTGCCGACGGTGTCGGTCGCCTCGTCGGTGGCGATCGTGACCGGATCGGTCTGGTACGCACGGATGAGGTGGCCGACGTCGCCGTCGAGCGTCGCGGAGAACAGCATCGTCTGGTTGCGGCTGTCACAGTGGCGGAGGATCCACTCGACCTGCGGGGTGAACCCGTCGTCGGCCATGCGGTCGGCTTCGTCGAGGGTCACGATCTGGATGTGATCGAGGCTGATCTCGTTCGACTTGATGAGGTCGATCAGACGCAGCGGTGTGGCGACGACGATCTCGACGCCCTTGGCCATCTCTTCGACCTGATGATGTCGGGATGCGCCGCCGTAGACGGGAAGCACCTTCATGCCGGCGTGGTCGGCGACCGGTTGCAGCACTTCGGCGACCTGGACGGCCAGCTCGCGCGTCGGCACCAGGACGAGTCCCAATGGACGCATCGGCTCGGCCTCATCGGTGATGCGGGCCAGCATCGGCACGCCGAATGCCAGGGTCTTGCCGGAGCCGGTCTTGGCTCGACCACAGACATCGTTGCCCTGCATCGCCACCGGAATGGCTTCGGTCTGGATGTTGAACGGCTGAGCGAACCCGCAGGCCGCGAGACCGTCGTCGATCCGAGCCGGAACGCCGAGTTCGAAGAACCCTGTGGGGGCCTCGACCGGCGGCAGCGCGTTCGTGGTGGTCAGGTTGGATGTGTTGACGTGAGCGGCGCCGCTCGATCCGTCGGAGCGGCGTGGTGACCGCTTGCCACGGGGTGCCGCGCGGCGTGCTGTTGATTCTGTCATGTTGTCCGCCAGCGTACCGTCGGGTCCTCGCCTGCCAGCGACATCTGCACAGGCCGCTCTGGCAGTCGGCGTCCATGCGCGTCGTTGTTCCGACATCGAATACGGCACGCAGTCCGCGCCCGAACTGCAGATGAGCGAGGACGCCGGCCAGGCAGATCGGCCACCCTGGGCTGCACACGGGGCGCCATATTCACCATCACGTCATCTTCTGTGGGCCACCCAAGCTCCACACCATGAGCTCAGCAGGCAAGTCAGCGTCGATGGAATGGTCAGCTGCCCAGGCTGCCACCGCCGTCGAGACGAGCTCCGCTACCTCACGCCGAAACGCCAATGTCGCGATGAATCGTCGCGAGCGGCTGGAGTACTTCGTGTCCCATTCAGCAGTCACGGCGGGAACCCACGCTCGAGCGTTGTAGTTGGTCACACTGAACCGCTGCACACTCGACGTCGGGATCTCCTTCCAACGAAACCAGTTGCGCCATCGAATCGTGTGCGTCCCGAACTGCACGACAGGGAAGAAGCGAAATCCGACGAACGCAAGTGCAGCCGTGCATCCCAGCGCGATCCAGAGACTGGAGAGAAGGAGATCATCGGGCGCTCGGAGCCGAGTGAGCATCGAGTCGCAGGTCGGCGATGCCATCGTCGAGTCACCGAACTCCAGAACTCTGGTGTCAGTGGGGTCGCAGACTGGTCGAGTCAATCCGTCTCGGAGACTGAAGCCTGCAATGACGCCGAATGGAATCGTCAGCCAGGCATTCGGCCCGAAGAATCCTTGCCAACGGTGCCGGATCTCCAGCACCGCTCCGGTGCGACGGACGCCGAATCGCCACGGCGACTGCGCCTGCAGGTCCTCCGCGTCCGGAAATGTCATCGATCGAGACGACGTGACCTCACCGGCACTGACCCTGCTACCCTTTCCGATGTGAACGACGGTCGGCCGCTGCTCCTTATGTAGGGCGAGTGCCGATACGACGCGCTCGCCCGCCCCTCCGCCCTCCGGCCGGGGGGTTTTTGCTTTTTCGGCAACGAGCCCGCCACTCGCCATCCCCAGCTGACGCTTCCACGAACTGAACGACCAGACACGAGAGATCCAACAATGCCCTCCGAACCAACCACTGCTGACACCGCCTCCCCCTCACTGACCCCCACGTCGATCACGGCCCAGTCCCCGTCGGGGATGCCGTTCGACAAGTACTCGCCGTTCATCCCCATCACGCTCACCGACCGCACCTGGCCCAACCAGGTCACCACCAAGGCACCGCTGTGGTGCTCGGTCGACCTGCGCGACGGCAACCAGGCCCTCATCGACCCGATGGACCCAGCCCGCAAGCTCAAGATGTTCACCGAACTGGTCAAGATGGGCTTCAAGGAGATCGAGATCGGTTTCCCGTCGGCGAGTCAACCCGACTTCGACTTCCTGCGTCAGCTGATCGAAGACGACCTGATCCCCGACGACGTGTGGATCCAAGTCCTCGTCCAGTGCCGCCCCGAGTTGATCGAGCGCACCTATGAAGGCCTGCGCGGCGCGCCTCGTGCGATCGTCCACTTCTACAACTCGACCAACCCGTTGCAGCGCGAAGTCGTGTTCAACCTCGACCAGGCCGGCATCAAGGACATCGCGATCACGGGCGCCACCCTGTGCAAGGAGCAAGAAGCCCTGCTGCCCGCCCGCGCCGACGGGTCGGCCACCCAGATCCGCTACGAGTACAGCCCCGAGAGCTTCACGCTCACCGAGCCCGATTACGCGATCGAAGTGTGCGAGGCCGTCATGGACGTCATCGCCCCCTCACCGACCGATCCGATCATCCTCAACCTGCCGGCAACGGTCGAGTGCTACTCCCCCAATGTCTACGGCGACGTGATCGAATGGTTCGGACGCACGATCAAGGACCGTTCGTCGGTGCTGGTGTCGCTGCATCCGCACAATGATCGCGGCTGCGCAGTCGCCGCCGCCGAGTTCGGCGTGATGGCGGGTGCGGACCGCGTGGAGGGCACTTTGTTCGGCAACGGCGAGCGCACCGGCAACGTCGACGTCGTCAACCTGGCGATGAACCTGTTCATGAACGGCGTCGACCCAGAACTGGACATCTCCGACATCGATTCGCTGCGCCGCACTGCCGAGTACTGCAACCGGCTGCCCGTCAGCCCGCGGCACCCGTACGTCGGCGACCTTGTCTACACCGCCTTCTCCGGCAGTCACCAGGACGCGATCAAGAAGGGCATCGATGCCCTCGACAACAGCCGCGACGAGACGACGGGCGAGTACGCCAAGTTCGCTGTCCCCTACCTGCCGATCGACCCGAACCACGTGGGTCGCACCTACGAGGCCGTCATCCGGGTCAACAGCCAGTCCGGCAAGGGCGGCGTCGCGTACGTGATGAAGACCGAGCACGGTTTCGACCTGCCGCGCCGGCTCCAGATCGAGTTCTCCAAGACGATTCAGCACATCACCGAGGA
>RCMY010000688.1_pt1 | contig 32149 bp, 33 predicted proteins | sample 2041341 | NCBI WGS metagenome assembly RCMY01 (sample SAMN09708234, study PRJNA481090) | Marine sediment metagenome, whole genome shotgun sequencing project. | reverse complement strand
ATTAAAAGAAAAAAAGGTGGATTAAAGCAAAAAAGAAAATATTAATTAACTTTAGAGCACTGGACTAGGGCTTTTCATAGGAGTTCTTTATTAGAAGCCGTTATTGAGTTTTTTGAGATACTTCATTCGCCTTAAATTCAGCGAGACCTTGTATAGTTCCTTTAATGCATTCACAAGGTGTTGGTCCTCCTTCCCAGGCATCTTCACAAGGTTTTTCAATTAATTCTGGCCGATTCTGTTTTATCCAATCCTTTGCTTCATAGTATACGTCAGGATTATTTGAGGAGGTTTGAACAGATCGGATTTTTCTATCTTTTATGATAATATGAAAAGTGTCCGTAACATTAAAATCTAATTGAAGTGCTCTCATTAGATCATCTTTTACTGTAACAGGACATATAACTAGAGAATCATTTTTTTCTACACAGACAGCACGATTTAATACTTCGTAATTTCCACATTCTGCCCATTTCTGATAATACAAAATAGAAGGATGTGATTTTTCAGCATTTGATAGCGATAATTTCAAAGAATTTTCATTAAATGAATAGAATGCATCAATAAACTTATTTGCTATTTCAACATTATCGTTTAGGTGAATATTAATTTCAGAGTTAGTTCGATTTTTACAACCAATAAATATTTAGAATAGATAAGTAAAATATTTTCTTCATTTTTTTAATGTTTTTTGGTTTTGGCTTTAATGGCTTCTAACACATATATCTGTAATTTTTCTCCAAGTTACAAAAACTAACAAATTTTACAGGAACATAGTATTTTAAAGGTATAGGAGATAATAAAGAATTAGGTAAAAGATATATCAAGCCGTTTTAAAACAGAAAATGATATACGAAATGAAGCATAAAATTTTGGAGTTTAGATTCAAAGCAATTTGTTAAAACATACGCTATTTTCTATTCCCTCATAAGGCGGGTAGTTCGGTATAATCGTATACCCGTTTTTTTTATAAAGAGCAATGGCTTCGGGTTGGCGTAATCCAGTTTCTAATACACTAGAGGAATAGTTCAATTCTTTGGCCCATACCTCAAGTTCATTCAAAACTTTAGAGGCAATACTTTTTCCACGATGGCCTGGTAAAACAAACATCCGTTTTACTTCAATGGCATTTTCATTAAAAGGTTTAAAAGCGCCACAGCCTACAGGTAAGTTATCTATGAAGTGAACCACACAATGTTTGAGATGTACAATACCATTAAATTGTGCATAAAACGCATTATCATCACCATCACGTTCTGCCAAATCTTCATTTAGCAAAGCGACCAAAGATTTAAAATCACTATCGATACTTGTTGTTCTTCTTAGTTGCTCCATACTGAGGTCTAAAATTTAGACTTTAATAGTATAACCAGTTGCAGCGGTTCCTGTATTGTCGAAGTGAAAATCGATTCTGCCTAAATTTACTCCAAAACAACCTACTTGGTTTACCAAAACTTCACGGCCGGTGGCATTGGTAACCACTGTTGGTTTTTCTAAAAATGTATGTGTGTGACCGCCAATGATTAAATCGGTGTATTTAGTTTTCTTGGCTAGTTTTAAATCATCTGGTTTTTCAGCAAGATCATATTCGTATCCTAAATGGGAAAGGCAAATAACCAAATCGCATTTTTCTACCTCCTTTAATTTGGTTTCCATATCGGTCGCCATTTCGAAAGGGTCAAGGTATTGGGTTTCTTTATAGAGTTTTTTTGTGACCAAGCCATCGAGTTGAATACCTAATCCATAAACGCCAATTTTTACACCATCTTTATCATATATCTTATAGGGTTGTGTAAAGCCATTTAAATCTGTATTGGTAAAATCATAATTAGCACTTAAGAAATTAAATTTAGCAAAAGGCATTTGGGCTAAGAGCCCATCTACGCCATTGTCAAAATCATGATTACCAATAGTGGTCGCATCATAATTGAGCATACTCATAAGTTTAAATTCGAGTTCACCTCCATAAAAATTGAAATAGGGAGTACCCTGAAAAATATCCCCGGCATCGAAGAGTAGGGTATGGGGGTTTTCTTTTCGAATACTATCTACCAAACCTGCTCTTCTGGCCAAACCGCCTAAACCAGGGAAATCGGCATGATCATTTGGGAAAGCATCTATATGGCTGTGAACATCATTGGTGTGTAAAATGGTAATATGCTTCTTTGTCTGCGTGCTACACGAATTAAGACTTAATCCGCCAAGAGTTAATAAACTTGAAGATGCTGCGGTATTTCGTATAAATTTTCTTCTTTCCATATTACTGTAGTTGATAATATCTTAAGTCTACTTTAGGTGATAGTGTATCTACTTTAGAAAAGAAATCTATCATAGCATTTCGTATTTTATAATCGGTCTCGGTTTTAGAAACTGCCTCTTTAAAAAAGTTCATATTATCGCCACCAGTTACCAAATAATCTGAGGTAGCTACAAAGTAGGTTCTTTTCATATCTATCGGCTTGCCTTCAATAGTAAAAGTGTTTACGGTATTGTCTTTATTCAAGATTAATTGAATCCCGGCTACAGGGTGTGCTCGTTTTGCTTTTATAAGATATTCAACCATTTTTAAAAGGGATTCCGCTTTTAATTCTACTACCACCACCGAATTTTCAAAAGGCATAATCTCGTAGGCCGTTCTTGCGGTAACATCTCCTTTAGATATGATAGAACGTATACCGCCATGGTTTAGTAATACAAAGTCAATCGTATTTCCCGTTCGCTTTTTGAATATAGGATTAGTTTCACTCATGACAATATCAGCCATAAGATTGCCCGCCGTTGTATTTAATTTACCATCTGTTTTTGAGATGGTGAATGGCGCGTAGGCTATGGTACTATCAAGAACCTGTTCTACCCGGTCATGATAAGGGGAAATCAAATCTTGAATACTATCGACAAGGGTATAGCTGCTATCGATGGCTATTTGCTTACCAGTCAATTCGGTAAGGTGTTTTGTTTCCTTCTTACAGGAACCTAAAAATAATAATGTTACAAATATAACAAAATGTTTTATATTTAAAATACCAAAGTGTTTTAACTTCGCCATAGAGTTGTAGGGATATTATTTACATTTGTGTAAATGTAAAAATACATGTTTTTAAAAGGAATTAAGGACAAGTTTAAACGAAAATCTGGCCGTAAGTTATTGAAACAATTGGTGGCAACACCAGTTCCTGTTACGCGTGAGAATAAGGGTATACGTTCATTAGGTTGTATTGTAGATTTGGATAAATTCGAAAAGTCAGAGCTATTTTTTCAGTTTCAAGAAGAATTTTCGTTGCAACCAAATGCGGTAAAGATTATAGGTTATAAGCGTTTTTATGATAAGAATTCACCCTATGCAACACCTGTATTTTCAGATAAGGATTTAGGGTGGAACGGTGAAATACAAAATAGTTATGCGCTTGAATTTTTAGGTAGGGAATACGACCTATTAGTAAATTATTATAACGAAAATAGCCTTTTGCTGAATTTAATGTCAGCAAAGACTAAAGCCCGTTTAAAAGTTGGTTTTAAAGAAGTTGGTCCTACGTATAACGATTTAATTTTAGATACGCCGTTAAAGGACTTTCAGTTATTTAAAAAGGAATTGAAGAAGTACTTGGGCATTTTTAAAGAGATTTAATTATGAAAGAATTACAGGGTGCAGGAGTTGCGTTAATTACGCCTTTTAAAGAAGATGGTTCGGTAGATGTTCTTGCCCTTAAAAAGGTAGTTGCCCATAATATCGAAGGTGGTATCGATTATTTGGTAGTGTTAGGTACAACTGCAGAATCTGTAACCCTTACAAAAGCCGAAAAGTTATTGGTAATGCGTACGGTTGAGGAATCCAATGCAGGTGTTTTACCTTTAGTAATTGGCGTAGGAGGTAATAATACATTGGGTCTTGTAGAAGAATTACAGACATTAGATTTATCTGCCTATACCGCAGTCTTATCGGTATCTCCTTATTATAATAGACCTACACAAGAAGGAATTTTTCAGCACTTTAAAGCACTTTCGCAAGTATCTCCATTACCTATCATAATATATAATGTACCAGGTCGCACAGGAAGCAATATGTTGCCAGAAACTGTAGTGCGTTTGGCAAAGAGTTTCGAAAATATTGTTGCTGTTAAAGAGGCATGTGGTGATATGCAACAGGTTTTAGAGCTTATTTCTAAACGACCAGAGGGTTTTTTGGTTCTCTCTGGGGATGACATCACTGCCTTGCCTACAATAGTTGCTGGTGGTGACGGCGTAATTTCGGTAATAGGACAAGGTTTGCCTGTAGAATTCTCAAAAATGGTTCATGAAGGATTAAACGGGAATACTGATGAAGCTTATAAATACCATTATAAAATACAGGAAGGGATGAAGCTAATATTCGAGGAAGGGAACCCAGCTGGTATTAAAGTTATCTTTGAATATTTAGGAATCGCCAAGCCTTTTGTTCGACTTCCATTAATGGCCGCAACCGATTCATTGAAACATAAGATTGTTTCATTTATGGAATTGGTAATTCGTATACCTGCATAAATTTCGTTAAAACTTCCCCAAAAGGTAGTTTTGTGCCGTATAAAGCCTGTATTTTTATTGGTTTAAAATGTTTTTTAAATCCATTGATAATCACTAATTTTGCAAAATGTTTTTTAAAATGAGGCGAATATTCCCGATTCTATTTATTGCCATTGCTTTACAATCTTGTAGCGAGTACCAAAAGGTACTTAAGAACGATGATGTAAAAGCCAAATATGATTTGGCTGAAAAATACTATGAAGAAGGAGATTTCAAAAGGGCTAACCGTTTGTATGAGCAGATAGCACCAAAATATGTTGGAAAGCCACAAGGGGAACGTGTAATGTTCTTTTTATCCAATAGTTATTTTAACCGTGGCGATTTTAATATGGCCGGCTATCAATTTGAACGTTTCATAAAATCGTATCCTAAAAGTGATAAGGTTATTGAAGCATCATTCTTAGGTGCAAAAAGCTATTATGAGTTATCCCCTGAATATTCTTTAGATCAAACTGAAACAGATAAGGCATTATTGAAGTTACAAAACTTCATTAATACGTATTCTGAATCTGAATATTTTGTCGAAGCAAATGCGATGGCACAAGAGCTTACTGCAAAGAAAGAAGAGAAAGCTTTTCAAATATTGAAGCAATATAATAAATTAGGTGAGTTTAACTACCCTATGCTTATATCTGCCGTAGCTGCGAGTGATAACTTTGTTTATGATAATCCTGGTTCAAAATTTAGAGAGGATGCAATGTTCGTTAAATTAGAGGCTTTAACGCATATGGCTATGAACAGTTATGAGAGCTTAAAAGAAGAGCGATTGAAAACAGCAAAAGCTGCCTACACTACACTAAAGAAACAATTTCCAGAGTCAAAATTCGATAAAGAAGCTAATACTATTATCGAGAAAATTAATAAAGAATTACAACGTTTGCAACCACAGACCGTTGAATCAAAATAAATAATTTAATTATGAATATGAACGATTTAAAAAACTCAAAAGCAGCGGTATCTACTGTTACTATTAACCGTAACGAGTTCGATAAGCCAACTGAAAATATTTACGAGGCTATTTCAATTGTTGCAAAACGTGCTGTTCAGATTAATTCTGAAATTAAAAAAGAACTTTTAGAGAAATTAGAAGAGTTTGCTACTTACAGCGATAGTTTAGAGGAAGTTTTCGAAAATAAAGAGCAGATTGAAGTTTCTAAATTTTACGAAAAATTACCTAAACCTCATGCTATGGCGGTAGAGGAGTGGTTGATGGATAAAATCTACCATAGAAATACAGAAAAAGACGCTTAAGAAATATGTTGAACGGCAAAAACATTCTTTTAGGAATTACCGGAGGAATTGCTGCTTATAAAACAACATTCTTAGTTCGTTTATTTATAAAAGCTGGCGCTAACGTTAAGATCATACTTACCGATAGCGCCAGCTCTTTTGTTTCACCACTTACCCTGGCTACTTTGTCTAAGAACCCTGTAGTTACAGATTTTGTAAAATCTGAAGGGAACACTGTGGAATGGAACAATCATGTAGAATTAGGTCTGTGGGCAGATCTTATGATTATTGCCCCAGCTACAGCTAATACGATGTCTAAAATGGCATCGGGTACATGTGATAATCTATTATTGGCAACGTACTTATCTGCTAAATGTCCGGTTTTTGTTGCTCCTGCTATGGATTTAGATATGTATAAGCACCCAAGTATAAAAAGCTCAATGGATGCGCTTATGTTATTTGGTAATATTGTTATACCTGCAACCAGTGGTGAGCTCGCGAGCGGCCTACATGGTGAGGGTAGAATGGCCGAGCCAGAAGCTATTGTTGAGTTTATTAAAAACCAACTTTCTCAAGGTTTGCCATTGTCCGGTAAAAAAGTATTGATTACTGCAGGGCCTACCTATGAAGCTATAGATCCTGTGCGTTTTATAGGAAATCACTCTTCAGGGTTAATGGGGTTTGAGCTTGCTAAAACAGCAGCTAATTTAGGTGCTGAAGTTTATTTGGTATCAGGTCCTACACATTTAGCGGTAGCGCATGATCATATTCATGTGGTAAATGTTATTTCTGCTGAAGATATGTATCACAGCGCACAGATGTATTATGACAATTCAGATATTGTAATTTGTGCCGCCGCAGTAGCCGATTATAGACCTAAGTCTGTAGCTGAACAAAAAATTAAAAAGTCTGACAAGAACTTGACTATAGAATTAGTCAAGAATAAAGATATTCTAATGACTTTCGGTGAACACAAGAAAAATCAATACTTGGTTGGTTTTGCTTTAGAGACCGAAAATGAGGTAGAGAATGCATTGGGTAAGCTTAAGCGTAAGAATTTAGATGCAATAGTATTGAATTCAATGCAAGATAAAGGTGCTGGCTTTGGCGGTGCTACCAATAAAATTTCATTTATAGATACCAATTCTACCATAACTACGTTTGAACTAAAGACCAAGGCAGACGTTGCCGTGGACATCTTTAATGAAATTATTAAAAGACGTTATGCGTAAGATTCTTTTTCTACTACTGTTGTGTTTAGTATGTTTCACTGCTAAGGCACAAGAATTAACCTGTACAGTTACAGTTAATTCTGACCAGTTATCGCAAGGTGACCTTCAAGTATTTAAGACCTTAGAGCGTTCGTTGAATGATTTTGTGAACAAAACAAAATGGACGAATAGGGTATACAAAGATAATGAACGTGTAAATGCACAAATGTTCATTACAATTACAGAATACGAATCGAACCGATTTAAAGGTAATATTCAAATACAATCTTCAAGACCAGTATATAATACGTCATATTCCACACCTGTTTTTAATTACAAAGACAATCAATTTAGTTTTCAATACATAGAATTTCAGCCAATAATATTCAACGATAATCAGTTTGAATCTAATTTGGCAAGTGTGCTTTCATACTATACGTATATTATTTTAGGTCTTGATGCAGATACCTTTTCTTTAGAAGGCGGTACTGACTTTTATAGAAAGGCACAGAATATTGTGACCATGGCACAAGGAAGTAATTTTGCTGGTTGGAGCCAATCTGCAGACTCTAATAGAAGTAGATTTGAATTGGTAGATAACCTGTTATCAAACTCATATAGGGAATACCGCATTGCCATGTACAATTACCATAGAAAAGGGTTGGACATAATGTCTGATAATAATAGTACCGGAAAACAAGTAATTGCTGGGACTATGAATCTTTTTCAGACGATGATTAATAGAAGGCCAAATGCATTTTTAATTTCTACCTTCTTTGATGCAAAATCTGAAGAGATACAAAATATTTTTTCTGACGGACCAAAGGTAGATATCATTAAGTTGAAGGAAACCTTAAATAAAATTGCTCCATTATACGCTACTACCTGGAACGATATTAAATATTGAGCCTTTTTTAAAAACGGAATATAGATTACCTTTGTGAATCTAAAATTCTGAAGCGTGCTTTCAACCCTTTCCATAACAAATTATGCATTAATTGATAGTCTTGAAGTAGACTTCGATAAAGGTTTTACCGTAATTACAGGTGAAACAGGTGCAGGTAAATCAATATTACTTGGTGGTTTATCTCTTGTTCTTGGTAAACGTGCAGATTTATCCTCTTTACGAGTTAAAGATGAGAAATGTATTATTGAGGGTATTTTTAATATCGATACCTATGGACTTCAGAATTTCTTTGAAGAGAATGATTTAGATTATGATGTTAGTACAGTCATTAGAAGAGAGATTTTACCTAGTGGTAAGTCACGAGCTTTTATAAATGATACTCCGGTAACTTTAGATGTGCTTTCTAGGCTTGGCGATAATTTAATTGATATTCACTCTCAGCATCAAACCATGCAATTAACTGAAAATGATTTTCAGTTAAAATTGGTCGATGCTTTGGCAGATAATCAGAAAAGATTATTAACATACACCAAAGGATTAAAGTCATATCGTAAGGCACAGAAAGAGTTACAAGGCTTGATTGATGTGCAAAACACGGCCAATAAAGAACAAGATTATAATTCCTTTCTTTTAGAAGAGCTTGAAAAAGCACCATTAAAAGTTGGGGTAGTAGAAGAGTTAGAAGAGGAATTCGAGCAATTAAACAATGTTGAATTAATCATGGAACAATTGTCAAAAGGAGATCAATTGTTTAATGACGAACAAATTGGGGTTCTGTCTTTGGTATCCGAAATGAGACAGTCCTTATCTAAATTGGTCGATTTTGGGTCGAACTATAAAGAGTTGCATCAACGTGTACAATCAGTATTTATTGAATTAGACGATGTAAGCTCAGAATTACAACGGTTACAAGAAGGTGTAGAAGCAAATCCTAAAATGCTTGAAGGGGTGAATGGGAAGCTGCAACTTCTTTATAATTTGCTGAAAAAGCATAATGTGAGTGAGATTTCAGAGTTGATTACTATAAAAAATGATCTCGCTGACAAAGTATTTGAGACGGCTCATTTAGATGAAAAGATTTCATTGAAGACCCGCGAGTTGCAGGACATGGAATCTGCATTAGAGGAACAGTCTGTCGTATTGCGTGAAAAACGTAATGCTGTCATACCTAAATTGAAATCGAAGTTAGAAGCAGATTTAGCGTTATTGGGAATGCCTAGTGCTTCTTTTGAAATTGTTTTAAGTGCAGCCGATACGTTCACTACAACAGGAATGGACGAGCTTTCTTTTCTTTTTACAGCGAATAGAGGCGGTAGTTATGGTGAATTAAAAAAAGTAGCTTCAGGGGGTGAATTATCAAGAATTATGTTGGTTATAAAGGCGATACTTGCTAAATATGAAAAATTGCCAACTATAATGTTTGATGAAATTGACACGGGTGTATCTGGAGAAATTTCAAACAGAATGGCGGATATCATGAAAGATATGAGTGCTGATTTACAAGTGTTTTCAATAACACATTTACCACAAGTCGCATCAAAAGGAAATAATCATTTTAAAGTGTTTAAAACAGAAGGGGCTGAACGCACGATGACCAATATGAAAAAATTGACGCCTGATGAACGGGTTGTTGAATTGGCGCATATGTTAGGTGGTAAAGACTTATCAGATTCAGCATTGGCTCATGCAAGGCAATTATTGAACCCGTCATTAAAAGTTTGATATTGGTTCACTTATATTGACAGTTATTATTTTGTGTATTAATATCATTTAGAATGCCCTAGACTTTATGTATTTGATAAGGGTATTTACTGCGCACTTCAATTCGGTTTTAACATATTTTAGATATCTTTGAATTATAACTTTAACTATACAATCAACTATCATGGGATATAACTTATTAAAAGGAAAAAGGGGAATCATTTTTGGAGCATTAGATGAGAATTCTATTGCGTGGAAAACGGCACAAACCGTTCATGATGAAGGTGGCACTTTTGTTTTGACAAACGCCCCAATTGCAATGAGAATGGGTCAGATTGATGAATTAGCTAAAAAAACAGGTTCTCAGATTATTCCAGCAGATGCTACTAGCGTTGAAGATTTAGATAACTTAGTAGCTAAGTCCGTTGAGATTTTAGGAGGTAAAATTGATTTTGTATTGCATTCTATCGGAATGTCTGTCAATGTTCGTAAAGGGCGTGCTTACACCGATGAAAAATATGATTTCACTGTAAAAGGATGGGATGTTTCGGCCCTTTCTTTTCATAAGGTAATGCAATCATTATATAAAGCTGATGCAATGAACGAGTGGGGTAGTATTGTTGCTTTGACCTATATGGCTGCACAACGAACATTCCCAGATTATAATGATATGGCCGATAACAAAGCATATTTAGAATCTATTGCACGTAGTTTTGGATATTTCTTCGGAAAAGAGAAAAAAGTTAGAGTGAATACGATTTCACAATCTCCAACAGCAACTACAGCTGGGCAAGGTGTTAAAGGTTTTGGTGGGTTTATTAGTTATGCAGAAAAAATGTCCCCACTAGGTAATGCAACAGCCCAAGATTGTGCTGAATATACGGTAACATTGTTCTCAGACTACACTAAAAAGGTAACCATGCAGAATTTGTTTCATGATGGTGGTTTCTCTAACACAGGGGTCAGTCAAGAAGTTATAGAGAAATTTTAATCAGGTTTAAAATCATCCATTTTTTTGGAGCCTATTCATAATAGGAGAGTTATAATGGACTTATCGTTTTCTTTTATCATTCCCGTATACAATAGACCCAACGAGATTAAGGAGCTATTGGACAGTCTACGGTTACAAAACTATGACAAAACTTTTGAGGTGGTCATTGTCGAAGACGGCTCTACTATCTCATCAGAAGATATCATAGGTGAGTTTCTAGATTCAGTTTCCATATCCTATTACAAAAAACCGAATTCAGGCCCAGGTGATTCTCGTAATTACGGAATGGATAGGGCTAAGGGTAGTTACTTTATCGTTCTAGACTCTGACTGTATTCTTCCACCTGAATACTTAAAGGTAGTTGAAAAGAGTTTGAAAGAAGATTTTGTACACTGCTATGGTGGTCCAGATACTGCACACGAATCTTTTACAGTTGTGCAAAAAGCTATTAATTATGCCATGACTTCATTTTTGACCACTGGCGGAATTCGTGGTAGTAAAAAAACGGTGGATAAATTTCAGCCCAGAAGCTTTAATATGGGTATTTCAAAAGAGGCTTTTGTAAATGTGGGTGGTTATGGTAATATTCACCCAGGGGAAGACCCAGACCTTACCATACGCATCTGGAACAAGGGCTATAGAACCAAATTGATTTCTAAGGCCTTTGTGTTTCATAAAAGACGTATAGATTGGAATAAGTTTTACATACAAGTAAATAAGTTTGGTATGGTTAGACCCATTTTAAATTTATGGCATCCAGAAACAAAAAAAATAACCTATTGGTTTCCTACGCTATTCTGCATAGGTCTATTAATTTCTATCTTTTTAGCCATAATCGGGTTTAAAATTCCATTGTATTTCTATGCTACTTATTTTTTAGTTCTATTTATAGATGCGCTACGTAAAACTGGAAATTTGAAGGTTGCCTTTTTTTCATTATTGGCAACTGTGATACAATTTTTCGGATATGGATACGGGTTTTTAAAATCAACCTTGTATATTAATTTAAGTAATAAAAAACCAGAGGAGATTTTTCCTAAATTATTTTTTATAGTTAATTGATGGTACGTCTAATAGAATGGATACGAACAGGATTGAAAAAAAGAAAGGTAAAAGTCTTTCTTATATTTCTATTTTGTGCTTCGCTCGCTTGGTTAATTAATAAGCTTTCACAAACCTATACGAGTAACACTACTTTTAATATTACTTACGTAAATATTCCTTCAGAATTTTTATTGGCAAATACTCCTAAGAAAGAGCTTCAAGTACGACTTAAAGCAGCCGGATTTCAATTTTTAGGATATCACTTAAAGCCAAAAGAGATTCAATTAGATGTGAGTAAAGTAATGCATAAAGACGATAGCTATTACTTAACGTCAGACCAGATTAGAATACAGTTAGAAGCTCAACTTAATAATTACAGTACGTTAACTGATTTCGATAGTGATCTTATTTATTTCGATTTTACATCCTTGAAAACCAAAAAAGTACCTGTCATGGCAATGTTAGAATTGACCTATGCTGCCAATCATATTTTAGAGGGACAACTATTAATACAGCCAGATTCTATACAAATATCAGGTCCTAAAAGTCAGATTGACACCATTAACATTATTGAAACACTACCACTTAAAATTGATGATTTAGATAATTCATTTTCTAAGGATGTTGCTTTAAAGTTGCCTAAACAATTGAAAGGTACTACATTTTCGAATGATTTTGTTCGTGTTATAGGTAATGTGGTTAAATTCTCTGAGCTAGTTATTGAAGTGCCAGTAACGGTAATTAATTTACCGCCAGATGTAAAGGTGCGAACCTTTCCTGAAATTGTAGAAGTACGTTGCCAAGGTACATTAGAACGCTTAAAAGAATTAGAAACCAAGGATTTTGAGGTTGTAGCAGATTATTTAAATGTATCTTCAGAAACAGGTAATCGTTTATCGGTTAAATTAAAACAATACCCAAAGACTTTGAACAATGCAATGATAGACACCAACGAGATTGAATTTATTTTAAGAAGGGAATGACTGTAATAGGACTAACCGGAGGTATAGGAAGTGGTAAATCTACCATAGCAGCCATGTTTCATGAGCTCGGTGTGCCTGTGTATAATTCAGATGTAAGAGCTAAGCATTTAATGAATACCTCTAAAAAAATTAGGAAACAGCTAATTGAACTTTTAGGTAAAAAGGCTTATCTAGATGATGAGTTGAATAGAGCTTATATCGCAAGAAAGGTTTTTAATGATACTAATTTGTTAGAGCAACTTAATCATATAGTACATCCTGTAGTTCGAAAGGATTTTGTTAAGTGGACAAAAAAACAAAATGCTCAATACGTAATTCAAGAAACGGCACTGCTATTTGAAAATAATGCTCAAGAATTATATGATTCGGTAATTCTAATTACCGCACCAAAAGAATTAAGAATTGAACGAGTTTTGTCGCGCGATGAATCTACAAAAGAACAAATTATTGCTAGAATGAATAATCAATTTAATGACGAAACTAAGTTAAAATTAACCGATTTTGTTATAGAAAATATTGACCTAAAAAGTACAGCATTAAAAGTTCTTGAAGTACATGAAGCTATCCTTGCTGATTGTTAATTTCTTAGCAATTTTAACATTTTTGTTAAGGTTAGGTTAAACGTACTATCGTCTAACTGTTAAATCTTTAATTTTATCCCCCAATGAACAAAAAGTTATTTGTGCTCTTAGTAGTTTTAATGAGCCTTTCACTTGTTGGTCTGATTTTCGTTCAAAGCTTCTGGATTAAAAAATCTATTGATAGCAGTGAAGAGCAATTCTCTAGTAGTGTTTCTGAAGCATTGAACAGTGTCACCAATAAAATTTCTGAAAGAGAAACTAAGAACTACTTCGATAGATATTTATATGCCAAAGATAGTATAGGAGAACTTAAAGGTGCACAGCTAACAAATTTTTTCTTCATTGATAGGGATGTTAAATCTAATGAAATTTTACTGTATGAACACGGTATTTTGGAAGAGGATTATGGTATTTCGTCCACGTTCTTTGATAGTACTGATAGTGCAGATACTACTATTATTAAAAATTATACCAGTAAGCGAACAACCTCTATTTTTAAAGAAGATTTCGATTTAGAAGGAAATTCTTTTCGTTTAAATCCGATTCAACGGATTGAAAAAATTGGAGGGCTTAATAAAATGGAAAAGGCCGCCATGGAAGAGATGTTTATGGTTCATGCGAAACGCGTACCAATTCATAAAAGAGTTTCTAAGCAAGAAATTGAATTGTTGTTGCAACGTGAATTAGAAAACAGAGGTATAGACATTGCATTTGAATATGGTGTTTATAGTAATGGTTTACCGACTAAAATTAAATCGAACAGATTTAAGTATGCTGAGACCAATATTTATAAATCTCCAATGTTTGTTGACTTTGAAGGGGTTTCAAATTTCGATTTATTAATCTCTTTTCCTAAGAAAAAACGTTTCTTGGTTCAGTCAATTTTAGGTTTAGCATTACTTTCTTTATTGTTCACAATAATCATTGTAGTAGCTTATTCAGGGGCAATTTATCAATTGATTCGTCAGAAACAGATATCTGAAATAAAAACTGATTTCATTAACAACATGACGCATGAATTTAAAACACCAATAGCGACAATAAACTTAGCGGTTGAAGCTATAAAAAACCCAAAAATTATTGGGGATCAAGAAAAGGTGTTGCGATACTTGCAGATGATTCGTGATGAGAATAAAAGAATGCACGCTCAAGTAGAAAATGTATTGCGGATATCGAAGTTAGAGAAAAATCAACTTGATATTAGTAAGGATAGGGTTAATGTACACGACATAATTGAAGATGCTATTACTCATGTTGAGTTAATAGTAGATGATAGAGGAGGATATATACATACACATTTAGATGCTGAAAGATCAGAAGTATTAGCAAACGAAATGCATTTTACCAATGTAATAGTAAACATGCTTGATAATGCCATTAAGTATTCTGAAGAGGCGCCTAAAATAGATGTATTTACAGAAAGAGTAAAGAATTATATCATTATTAAAGTTCAAGATCAAGGTACTGGTATGAGCAAAGCTGTTGTTAAGAAAGTTTTTGAAAAATTCTATAGAGAACACACAGGAAATATACACAACGTTAAGGGGCATGGTTTAGGATTGTCTTACGTTAAAAAAATAGTTGAAGACCACCAAGGTGAAGTTTACGCCGAAAGTGAAAAAGGAAAAGGAAGTACATTTTACATCAAACTGCCGTTAATATAAATATTATGGAAACAATAAATAAGAAGATACTTTTAGTTGAGGACGATCCAAATTTTGGAATCGTATTGAAAGATTATTTGTCAATGAATGACTTCGATGTCACATTGGCTAAAAATGGAATGGAAGGTTTTGAAAAGTTCAAAAAAGATAATTATGATATCTGTATTTTGGATGTTATGATGCCTTATAAAGACGGTTTTACCTTAGCAAAAGAGATTCGCGAAAAGAACGAGAATGTACCTATTGTTTTTCTAACCGCGAAGACAATGAAGGAAGATGTTCTAAAAGGGTATAAAGCTGGTGCAGATGATTATTTAAATAAGCCTTTTGATTCTGAAGTATTGTTAATGAAATTGAAAGCTATTCTTCAAAGAAAAGCTTCTAATGGTTTAGCTGATAGTAAGAAATTTGAGTTTACCATTGGTGGATTCCACTTAAATTCTAAACTAAGATTCTTAAAATATAAGGATACTGAATCAATTAAATTATCTCCAAAAGAAAATGAATTACTTCGTTTATTAGCATTGCATGAGAACGATTTAATGCCACGTGAATTAGCTTTGACCAAGATTTGGAGAGATGATAATTACTTTACATCACGTAGTATGGATGTATATATTGCTAAATTACGTAAGTATTTAAAAGTTGATGATACGGTTGAAATATTGAATATTCATGGAGAAGGTTTCCGTTTGGTAATCAAGACCGAAGGGGAATAAATTTCAATAAAATTTATATTAAAAAAGCATCCCAAAAGGGATGCTTTTTGGTTTTAAAGCTTTTTAGTAATCTCGGTTACGATTTCATCGGGTGTTTGGTCAATTGAAATGTTGAGTGCTTCTGTAGGCACTTCTAGGGTGTCAAATTGAGACTGTAAAAGCCCTTTAGGCATAAAGTGATTCTTACGTTCATTCAAACGCTTGTTGATTAGTTCAAAGCTTCCGTTTAAATAGATAATTTTATATTGACCTTCTAAATTATGGCCCAAAATAGTCCTGTACTTTTCTTTAAGTGCTGAACAAACAATTACTGCACCAGTTGATATGTTTTCATGAGCCACTTCATTTAGCCGCTCTAACCAACCTTGACGGTCATCATCATTCAAAGGTTCTCCTTCACTCATTTTCTTGACATTTGTCTCCGGATGAAAACTATCTCCATCAAAGAAAGGAATATTCAACTTTTCGGCCAATAGTTGACCAATTGTTGATTTTCCACTACCAGAAACTCCCATGACGAATAAAATCTGTGATTTAACCATTCTTTAATTTTAAAATTTCAATATTTATTTCATTTAGGATATCGCTTTGATTATAGTCATAATCAAACCATAGGGTATTTTCATTTTTAAGAAACCACGTAAGTTGTCTTTTAGCAAATCTTCTGGTGTTTTTCTTAATTTCTGAAATAGCGAATTCTAAAGTCCAATCGTCATCAAAGTAATTAAAAAGCTCTTTGTAGCCAACTGTTTGTAATGCATTATAATTTCTATATGGTAATAATTCTTTGGCCTCTTCAAAAAGGCCTGCCGTTAACATTAAATCAACTCTTTGGTTGATACGGTCATAGATTATAGCTCTATCTGCTTTAAAGCCGACAGTTATAACTCTAAAACCTCTTTCTGCTTTAGGTTTGTCTATAAATGAAGAATAAGGCTTTCCACTACCGATAGTTACTTCAAGAGCTCTAATTACACGTTGTGGATTATGAATATCTACCTTATTAAAATAAACAGGATCTAATCTTTCCAATTTTTCCTGTAAATATTCAATTCCATGCTCCTTAAAATTTAAATTCAGCGATTCTCTAACATTTGCCCTAATTACTGGAAAGGAATTTAATCCGTCGGTAACGGCGTTTACATAAAGTCCGCTACCACCTACCATAATTACGACTTCATTTCTTTTAAAAAGTGAAGATAATTTTTCCATAGCATCTCGCTCAAAATCTCCAACCGAATAAGGTTCGGTTATGCTTTTGTGTTGAATAAAATGATGCTTAGCTTGGTTTAATTCTTCATTTGTTGGAACCGCCGTACCAATATTCATCTCTTTAAAAAACTGCCTAGAATCTGCAGAAATTATTTCAGTACCGTAATACTGAGCCAACAAAATAGCCAGTTTAGTTTTGCCAATAGCGGTAGGGCCTACAATAGAAATAAGAATTTTATTCATTCAAAAGTGATCCGCAGTTATAACAGTGTGTTGCATCATCTCTATGACCTTCTTTACTACACGTAGGGCAACTTTGGGTGTTGACATGAACATACCTGCCCGGCTCTACATCTTTAGATTTGTCTTTGTTTTGTCTAGCAAATTCAGCAGTGACCATACCTGTTGGCACGGCAATGATTCCGTATCCTATTAGCATAATGATAGTAGCTATAGCTTGCCCTTGCGGTGTTATAGGAGCTATATCACCATAACCTACTGTGGTAAGAGTTACAATGGTCCAGTAAATACTTGTAGGTATACTAGTAAAGCCGGCTTCATCACCTTCGATTAAATACATGAGCGTTCCCATCATTACAGAAGCAATTAGTACGGCGAAAAGAAAAACTGTGATTTTTGCTCTGCTAGCTTTTAGGGCTCTTTTTAATTGAGATGCTTCTCCTAAAAACCGAGCTAGTTTTAATATTCGAAATACTCGTAACAATCTAAAGGCACGAACGGCTAATAATACTTGTGATCCTGCAAATATGTATGATATATAAAGAGGTATGGTAGATAAGAAATCTATAATTCCGTAGAAACTAAAAATGTAGTGACTAGGCTTTTTAATACAAATTATACGAGCGATATATTCAACGGTAAAGAAAATGGTAACTACCCATTCGAGTACAAATAATATTTCATGATACTCTGTGTCAATAGCTTTTACACTTTCAAGCATTATGAGAATTACACTGAATATGATAATGAAAAATAAAATTATATCGAACAATTTACCCATGGGAGTATCTGCTTCATAAATAATTTCATGAAGTTTATTTTTCCACGGTGATAATTTGTTTTCCTCTTTCAACTTAAGCGTTTAATTCTACAATTTTATGTACTCGTTTTTTTCTAAGATAAGATTCTATTAGAAAATTAGCGTCTCTTGTACCGTTCATAGGGGTAATTAAGGTTTCCAAGATATGAATATTATTTATTTGATAGTTAAGGTCGTAAAAACCAAAACCGACAAGCGAGCCATTTTTTATTAAAATTGCACTTTGTTCTCCAATTTCACGCCCTTTATCAAGTAATAAAATATTTGCATCTTTACGAATACTATTCTTTGATATTGCAGCAACTACACGTTTGTTATATTCTTTTATGTCTTCCTTACTAATACAAGCTCCATTACAAGTACCATTTTCATATCCTGAGCAATTGTTTCGAGCTTCACTAATACCATTTACTTTTTCACAGAGCTCTAACTCTTTTGTTATTTTATACAAGTAATTCTTAGCACTGAATAATCCTTTAAACAGGGCTAAAGGTTCTTTACATTCGCGATACGCTTTAATTTGTAAAACAAAGTATCCGTTTTCATTTTCAGTTTTACATAGCGAATGACTAAACATCATCTTTCTAGGAATGGTGCTATATTTAGGCCTTAGTTTTAACAGCTCTTCGTGTTCTTTAAGAATAGCCACAAGTTCATTACCAGTTAGCTCATAAGTTACTTTTTTAGTATCTTTGGCTAGTTTTCTAGATTTATCACCATTTTTGGTAAAGAGTTGGTTTACCTTTTTTTTAATATCTGTGCTTTTACTAAGGTAGATAATATCACCATCTTTATTATGCATATAAAAGATACCTGTCTTATTAGGTAATTCTCTTACAATATCTAATTGTTTTTCAGAGAGTTCGCCATGAGTTTCTTTTCTAATAGTATCCTTTAATATAATTTTTTTAGAATCTTTTGCCAGTAAAAGCTTAAATAACTTTATTGTCGCTAATGCATCTCCATTCGCTCTGTGTCGATCACTTACAGGTATGCCTAATGATCTAACTAACTTGCCGAGGCTATATGATTCTGCATCGGGTAATAATAATTTTGAAAGGTCTACGGTGCATAAGGTCTTGCGTTCAAAATTATAGCCCAAACGTCTAAATTCTGTCCGTAATATCCTGTAATCGAATTGGGCATTGTGCGCAACTAAAACGGTGTCTTCTGTAATTTCAATAATTCGTTTGGCAACTTCGTAAAATTTAGGTGCCGTCTGTAACATTTTACTGTTAATACCGGTAAGTTTAACAACAAAGGGTTGAATTTCCTTTTCAGGATTTACCAAACTGATAAATTTGTCAACTACCTTTTGACCATCAAATTTATGAATTGCAATTTCGGTGATACCTTCTTCATTAAATTTTCCGCCTGTGGTTTCAATATCTAAAATCGCGTACATCTAGTAAAATCTGATTAATTTAAGTAGTGGAAATTATTTGGGTTAATTTCTCGTTCCAAAGATACTACTTCCAATACGTACCATAGTGCTTCCCTCTTCTATGGCAATTTTATAATCTCCACTCATACCCATAGATAATGTTGTGAAATTTGGGTAGTTGTTTTCTAATTTAGTGTATAATGATTTAAGGCTTTTAAATTCTCTTCGTACCTGATTCATATTATCTGTAAATGTGGCCATACCCATTAAACCAATAATTTTTACATGCTTATATGTCTTAAATTCTTCATTCTCTACTAAAGCAAGTAATTCTTCTTCATCAAAACCAAATTTTGTATCCTCTTCTGCTATGTGTACTTGTAAAAGGCATGAGATGGTTCTATTGTATTTCTCAGCCTGCTTATTAATTTCGGCCAATAATCTAGGACTATCAACACCATGAATTAAAGAAACATATTCAGCCATGTATTTGACCTTATTTCGTTGAAGATGACCAATCATATGCCATTCGATGTCTTTCGGCATATTTTCCCATTTTTCTGTCATTTCTTGAACCCTATTTTCGCCAAATATGCGTTGGCCCTCATCATATACTTGTTGAAGGTCTGATAAGGGTTTAGTCTTTGAAACGGCAACTAAGGTTACAGATTCGGGCAGGGAACTTAAAATGGAGGAAAGATTTTCCTTTATTGACATAGTATATTCTGTTATGGAAAAATTTTAATTTTAGAATTGACTTGATACTTTTTCTGCTTTTCTACTTTCAGAATAATCATAAAAACCTTCTCCGGATTTCACACCTTTTTTGCCAGCCATTACCATTTTGACCAAAAGGGGTGAAGGCGCATATTTTGCATTTTTAAATCCGTCATGCATCACATTTAAAATAGAAAGACAAACATCTAGACCTATAAAATCTGCCAATTGTAATGGTCCCATGGGGTGAGCCATGCCTAGTTTCATAACAGTATCTATTTCTTGAACACCGGCAACCCCATGATGTAAGGTTTCTATCGCCTCATTAATCATAGGCATTAATATTCTATTAGCGACAAAACCTGGGTAATCGTTAACCTCGGTAGGAGTTTTTCCTAATTTTTTGGAAAGCCCCATTATCGTTTTGGTCGTAGCGTCTGATGTGCTGTAACCTCGTATAATTTCAACTAAGGTCATTATAGGCACTGGATTCATGAAATGCATACCAATAACCTTATCTGGTCTATTGGTAGCTGCTGCTATTTGAGTTATAGAAATTGATGACGTATTGGAGGCTAAAATTGTTTTTGAATCGCATATGGCGTCCAAATCTTTAAAAATTTTCAGTTTAATAGCTAAATTTTCAGTGGCAGCTTCAATAACTAAATCTGTGCCAGAAATACCCGGTTTTAAATCAGTAAACTGTGTAATGTTCGAAAGTGTATTTTCTTTATCTGAAGTTGAAATTTTCTCTTTAGCCAACATCCGACCCAAATTATTGGCAATGGTGACAATTCCCTTATCAAGTGCATCTTGAGAAACATCAATTAAATGAACTTTAAATCCATTTTGCGCGAAGACATGTGCAATACCATTACCCATAGCACCAGCACCTATTACAGCAATTTTTTTCATAATTTCTTTGGATTAAATGCAGCGATAATTTGTAAAGCTACTTTAAGGGCTTGAGTACCTTGTTTTAAACTGACAATTGGTATTGTATTATTGTTTATGGCGTCTGCAAACGATTCAAGTTCATCTAAAATGGCGTTATTGGTTTCAATCGACGGATTTTCAAAGTAAATCTGTTTTTTGATTCCTTCGGCATTTTGTAATATCATATCAAAATCACCAGGTTCGATTGGTGCATCTTTCATTTTAACAACTTCTACTTTCTTCTCAAGAAAATCAACAGAGATGTAAGCATCTTTTTGAAAGAAACGAGATTTTCTCATATTTTTCAATGAAATTCTACTTGCTGTTAAATTAGCAACACAACCATTTTCAAATTCTAATCTAGCATTTGCAATATCTGGCGATTGGCTAATTACTGATACACCACTTGCATTTATTTGTTTTACCTCAGAATTGACCACACTTAAAATAGCATCGATATCATGAATCATTAAATCTAATACTACAGGAACATCGGTACCTCTTGGATTAAACTCAGCTAAACGATGACTTTCAATGAACATTGGTTGTTTTATAGCATTCTTTACTGCGGTAAATGCGGGATTAAATCGTTCAACATGACCAACCTGACCTTTTACTCCGTGTTTAGCTTCTAAGGCTAAAAGTGTATTAGCTTCTTCTAATGTATGGGTAATCGGTTTTTCAATGAAAATATGCTTTCCTTTTTCAATAGATTTTTTCGCACATTCAAAATGGGACAGCGTAGGGGTTACAATGTCTACTACATCTACGGCGTCAATTAGATTATCAAGATTATTAAAATAGGTGTACCCAAAATCGGCACTTACCTTTTCACCATTAGAGCTATCTGCATCATAAAACCCAATGAGTTCATACTTTTTAGATTCATTTAGAAGTCTGAGGTGAATTTTACCAAGATGACCAGCTCCTAAAACACCAACTTTTAGCATTTGTTTTGTTTTATTCAAAAATACACATAGTTAGGTAGTTTTATCCTAATGAGCTATTTCAATTTTATCATTTATTGACTTAAGTTTTATACAGGTTCTTCCATCGTTAGAAGATCTTTGCTAACTTTGAAAGTCAAACCAACTACCATTGAAAGATACCTTCAAGCATAGAGGCATGCGCAACCATTTAGCGCAATTATTAGAAGAAAAGGGAATAGCAGATAAAAAGGTGCTCGACGCCGTTCGTGAAATTCCACGTCATTTGTTTATGGATAGTAGCTTTGAGGGCCATGCTTACCAAAATAAAGCATTTCCTATAGCCGCTAATCAAACTATATCGCATCCATATACGGTTGCCTTTCAAACTGAATTACTGCAATTAAAAGAAGGTCAAAAAATTTTGGAGATAGGTACAGGTAGTGGTTACCAGACTGCCATTCTTTTAAAGTTAAAGGTTAAGGTGTATACCATTGAACGTCAACTAGAACTGTTTAAGAAAACTAATATTTTTTTCAAGAAAATGGGCTATCGACCAAAGAAATTCATTTTTGGAGATGGGTATAAGGGGCTGCCAGAACAGGCGCCATTTGATTGTATTATTGTTACGGCAGGTGCTCCTGAAGTGCCAAAAGCATTGCTTTCACAGTTAAAAGTAGGGGGTAGGTTAGTGATTCCTATTGGGTTTGAAGAGCAAATTATGACGCTGTATGTACGATCTACTGAAAAGGAATTTTCGAAATCTGAATATGGGTCGTTCCGATTTGTACCTTTATTAGAGAATAAGAACTAACTAGTTATTGAAATTCTTTTTTACACGAGCTAGGTCTCGCTTATTGTCACGATCTTTAATAGAATCTCTTTTATCGTATAGTTTTTTACCTTTTGCCAAAGCTATTTGCATTTTAGCAAGACCTCTATCATTTAAGAATACACGAAGGGGAACAATAGTTAAACCTGAAGTTTTTACCTCCTTACTCAATTTTTTAAGCTCTCTTTTTTGTAGAAGTAATTTTCGTTCAGCCTTTGGTTTGTGGTTGAAGTGAGAAGCATGTGAGTATTCGTCGATTTGCATATTAATTACGAAAAGCTCATCTCTATCATTAAACTCACAAAAACTCTCAGTAATAGATGCACGACCTTCTCTTATGGCCTTAATTTCAGTACCGGCTAAAACTATACCGGCCGTAAATTTATCCATCAGCTCATATTCAAAATGAGCTTTCTTATTCTTTATGTTAATTGTGTTTTGCATCTATGACAAAAATAAGAACAATTCAATGAATGTCTTAACCTTTTATAACTAATTGCAAATGGTTTTAAAGGGTTTAAGCAGTACAGAATATCAATCTGGGCAGTTACAGTTGAAAATAAGTTTATTTACCGTAGGTCTTCCGTTTACAATCTGTACTATAAACAAAATTCCATTTTCGCTATCCACGATATCAGGATAACGTTCTTCATTAATCAATTTATTTACAAATTCTGGTGTAGTATTACTATGCCCAACAACTAAAACAGTTTTATTTAAATTGTCGGTTTTAAATTGTGTAATGTCTAGTGAGCTTGGGTCGTAATACTGTACATCAATATTTTTCTTTACCGATGTTGGGGCCGCAGTCATAGAAGTTCTATTATAGTCTGTAGAATAAATAGCGTCTAAATCAACATCAGCAAGAATTTCTGCCCAATGCATGGCTCTACCTAATCCTTTTTGATTAAGTTCAGGGTCAGAATCGTCAGGATTAATTCTATTCTTTTCTGCATGTCTAATCAAGTAAAATGTTGAAACAGATGTTTGATCTTGCGAGGTATCTATAACAACTTTATCTTTACAAGAAAGACTGATTAATAGGCATGTGAAAAGAAGAAATTTTATGGCTTTCATGAAAATTTGTTTGATGTATTAATTTAATAACTAAAATTACTTCAAAATAGTACTATAAATAGTCTATTTTTTGTTTTTTTGCATATGAAAAAGTTTTGTGGGGCACTTCTTATCGGTTTTGTAGTTCTAAGTCTTAAGGCTCAAGAAGTTGTACTTCCTAGTGATTTCAGGCAGCAAAATCTTACCGAGTATAATAGTAGTCTAATAAACCCTGCCTATAGCTTAGATCGGAATAACCCATCTTCAATTGCTTTATGGGCAAGATGGCAATGGCAAACATACGATGCTGACCCAACTTCATTATTTTTAAATTACACTACGCGATTAAATGAGGTTTCCGCTGTGGGAGCAGGTTTTTTTCAACATAACACCGGTATTTTTTTAAATACAGGGGCAGCCTTGAACTATGCATATAATATTGAATTAAGCGACAATGTATTTTTAGGTGTCGGACTAAATTTATTTGCTTTTCAACAAAAGCTTGCTGATGAACGTTTTTTTGTTCCAAACCCAATTCAAACTTCTATTCCGAATGATTTTATTGTGCAAATGGCTCCAGGTATTAATTTGAGCGTAGACAGATTTAATATTGGTTTGGTATCAGAAAATTTATTTGATTATAACTTCAGCACGAACGAACGCAATTCTAGCCCCGATGAACGTATGTTTTTAGCATTGGCTAGCTATGATTTTCCTATATCTATCCTAAGTACAGACGATAGCTCTATTTTAAGACCATCGATATATTATAAAACTATTCCTGGATTGGACAATCAAGTGGGATTAGCATCATTGCTGACTACCAATAGATATTGGGCACAAGCGGGTTATAATAGTTTTTACGGATTTTCTGGTGGAGTTGGTGGTCGTTTCTTTAAACGATTATCTATAGGAGCATTGATTGAGGTAGGGACAAGTTCTGACTTAAAAGGGCAAGATCCTTCTTTTGAATTAGTAACCTCATACAAATTAGGAACATTAGTGACACCTGAAGAAAAACTTGAAGAACAATTAATAGCAGAAGAGGAAAAAATAAAAGAAGAAAGCTTAATTGCTAAACCAGAGGAAGAGGAAGTTATAGTATCTCAAGAATTAACTAAAGAAGAAGAAATGGCCATAAAACGTGAGGCCAAAAAACAAGAACGTTTAGCGCTTATAGAATCTAACAGATTAAATGATTCTATAGTTGAAGCTTCAAGACAAATAGACCTTGCTGTAAAAGAGTCTAAGAGAGATCTTAGAAGAAAACGCGATTCTATTGCTAATGCAAAAGCTGAGCAAGCATTGGCGGTTTCTAGTGCGTTACAGCAACAAAGAAAACAAGATTCAATAGCTACAGTAATTAGGAAGGAAGCAGAAGCAGTTGCACTTCTTCAAAAACAAAGACAAGATTCTATCGCTAAGAGTGATGCCCTCTTGGCTGAAGCTGAGAAACAAAAAGCAGAACTAGTTACAAGAAATGAGGTCGTTAAACCTAAAGCTGGAGAAAAATATGAAGAGGTTACTAAAGAAGGGTCATTATCACCAGGGTATTATTTGATTGCGAATGTATTTGGAACTAAGAAGTACTTCGAAGCATTTTTGGTCGATATGAAGAAAAAAGGTATTGACGCAAAATCTTTCTATAGAGATTTGAATAAATACAACTATGTATATCTTGCGAAATACAATTCTATAAAAGAAGCAAGAGAGGCCAGGGATTCCAACCTAGGTGGGAAATACAAAGAGAAAATTTGGATATTTAGAGTAACTGGTGAATAATTAATGATAATCCCCAATTATTTCATTGGTACGCGCTATAAATAAATTAAGTATATGTAAGTTTATTTGAGTTCTCTTTTAATAAGAACATCTAAATAGGTAACCGTATTCAAAAGGTATTTACGGTCTTTTGTGAGGGTAGCCATCGCAATAGAACCTTGTATAATTGTAAATAATTGCTTTGAGAATAGTAATGGCGTGACCGGAAGTTTAAACTCTCCCTTATTAATTCCACTTTCAAAAATCAAAGCTATTTTACCTTCAATTTCTTTTATAGTTTCTTTAGCCGCTGCGGCCAACAAGCGATTGTTATGTTGGGCATCTATGCCTACATTCAAAATAGGACAACCACCCATTCTCATTGTGAATATATCGTATTTCTTATAAAATTCAATAAGATTTTCAATCTTATCCATCGCTTTTCCTTCTATTGATAAATGTTCGTCAATAGCTGTAAGTAATAGCTTGCGATTATATTCGAATGCAGATAAAGCAAGAGCCTCTTTGTTTTCGAAATTACCATAAAGCGCACCCTTAGTTAAATTGGTCGCTTCCGTTAAATCGCTCATGCTTGTGCCCACGTAGCCATGCTTATTGAAAACAGGGGCAACAGTCTCAATAATATAAGCGGTAGTTCTTTCGGCTTTAGTTGACATTTACGACTGTTTTATGCGAATATAAAAAATCTATACTCCATGGTATATAATGTTGATAAAAAAAAGCGTCCTTATTAAAAATAAGAACGCTTTTCTGCATTTTTAAGACATTAAACCATAATATCTTCTTGATTTCTAAAAACTAAAGCATTGTCAAAGGCATCTAACAATACAACACTATCGGCTTTTATCTCGCCACTTAAAAGTGATTTAGACATATTGTTCAAGACTTCTTTTTGTATAGTTCGTTTTACGGGTCTTGCCCCAAATTGAGGGTCGTAACCTTTTTCAGCCAAATAATCTATAGCTTCTTCAGTAGCTTCTAAAGTAATTTGTTGCTTATCCAACATTTTCTTTAAAGATTCTAATTGAAGTCTAACAATTTCCTTAATATTCTTTTTGGTTAAGGGAGTAAACATAACAATGTCATCAATTCTATTGATAAATTCTGGCCGTACAGTTTTATTCAATAAACCAAGAACTTCTTCCCTTGCAGTTTCAGTAGCACTAGGGATATCTTTCGAATTTTCAAATGTATCCTGTATAATTTGGCTACCCATGTTACTGGTCATAATTATGATGGTATTCTTGAAGTCTGCAACTCTACCTTTATTATCAGTCAGTCTACCTTCATCTAAAACCTGTAACAAAATATTAAAGGTATCTGGATGTGCCTTTTCTATCTCGTCTAAGAGAACCACAGAATATGGTCTTCTTCTCACCGCTTCAGTCAATTGACCACCTTCATCGTAACCAATGTATCCAGGAGGAGCACCAACGAGTCTACTCACCGCATGCCTCTCTTGATATTCACTCATATCTATACGGGTCATGGCGTTTTCATCATCAAACAGATATGATGCAAGCGTTTTGGCTAATTCTGTTTTACCAACGCCTGTAGTACCAAGAAACAAGAAGGAGCCTATTGGTTTTTTTGCATCCTGTAATCCAGCTCGACTTCTTCGAATAGCATCAGAAACTGCTTGAATAGCTTCTTCCTGACCAACTACACGTTTATGAAGTACTTCCTCAAGTTTCAACAATTTCTCCCGCTCACTTTGTAACATTTTATTCACAGGAATTCCTGTCCATTTAGCCACTACCTCTGCAATGTCCTCGCTAGTAACTTCTTCTTTAATTAGGGTTCCGGAGTGTTGTTGTGCAGCCAAATCATCCTGTAATTTTGTTAGATCTTCTTGTGCTTCTTTAATTTTTCCGTATCTAATTTCGGCTACCTTACCATAGTCACCATTACGTTCAGCTCTTTCTGCTTCTGCTTTGAAATTTTCAATATCTAACTTGGTTTGTTGAATGTTATCTACAACTGTTTTTTCACTTTCCCATTGAGCATAAATCTCATTACGCTCTTCTTTTACATTAGCTAGATCTAAGTTTAAGATTTTAAGTTTTTGTTTATCATCTTCCCTTTTAATTGCTTCAATCTCAATTTCCAATTGCATGATCTTTCGGTCAAGAACGTCTAATTCCTCTGGTTTAGAGTTGATTTCCATTCTAAGTTTAGATGCAGCTTCATCCATTAGGTCAATTGCTTTATCGGGTAAAAACCTATTTGTAATATACCGTTGAGATAACTCTACAGCAGCAATTACAGCTTCGTCTTTAATTCGCACTTTGTGATGAGCTTCATACTTCTCCTTAATGCCTCTTAGAATAGATATTGCACTTTCTGTATCTGGTTGGTCAACTATGACTTTTTGGAATCTTCTTTCCAATGCCTTATCCTTCTCAAAATACTTTTGGTATTCATCTAAAGTTGTTGCCCCAATAGATCTTAACTCGCCTCTCGCCAATGCAGGTTTTAGAATATTAGCGGCATCCATAGCTCCTTGACCGCCACCGGCACCAATTAAAGTATGAATTTCGTCAATAAAGAGGATGATGTTGCCATCTGCACTAACAACTTCTTTAATTACGGACTTTAATCTTTCCTCAAATTCACCCTTGTATTTAGCACCTGCAATTAGAGCACCCATATCTAAAGAGTAAATTACTTTATCTTTAAGATTCTCAGGGATATCGCCTTGAATAATTCTATGAGCAAGACCTTCAACGATTGCAGTTTTACCTACACCGGGTTCGCCAACTAAAATTGGATTATTTTTAGTTCTTCTTGATAATATCTGAAGTATTCTTCTAATTTCTTCATCGCGACCAATTACAGGATCTAATTTACCGCTATCGGCAAGTTCATTTAGATTTTTAGCATATTTCTGCAGAGAATTATACGTTTCTTCAGCACTTTGTGAAGTAACCTTATCTCCTTTTCGTAATTCTTCTATAGCTGCTTTCAGATGTTTTTCTGTAACCCCTTGGTCTTTTAATATTTGAGCTATTTTACTTTTAGATTTTAATACTGCCAAGAATAAATGCTCTAGAGAAACAAACTCATCACCCATATCTTTGGCAATTATGCTAGCTTCATTAAGAGTTTTACCTGCTTCTCTTGAAAATTGCAACTCACCACCTTCCACTTTTGGGAAACTAGTAAGGTCCTTTTCCAATATTTGTTGTACCAGATTAAAATTGACGCCTAATTTTTTAAGTAAAAAAGGCATTACATTTTCTTCTACTTCGGTAAGTGCTTTAAAAACATGTTCATTTTCTATTTGCTGATGACCCATTTCTTGGGCAATCAACTGGGCTTTTTGAATTGCCTCTTGTGACTTTATGGTGAAATTATTTATATTCATTTTCTCTAGTTTTAGTTATTTGTAATACTTTTGATAGGTAATGTTCAAGAATCTTACCAATTACAAAGGCAAGACAAAATGACTTAAATTCGAACGAATTAACTGACAATTAGTCAGACATCTATTTGCTTTAGTGGCAATATTAAATTAAGAAATTTATGGGAATATTTAGTGGAATATTTGGAGGATCTAAGGATGGTGATGGAAAAGAAGTTTCTGAAATTCCGTGGAAACTTTTAAAAACTAAAGAACAGTTAGAAGAAATTAAGAAACAATCTAAGATACGGCCTCAGGTTATTTTTAAACATTCTACTTCTTGTGGTATTAGTAGAATGGTACTAAATATGTTTAAAAGTGGTTATGGTTTAGAGGAAGGCCAAATGGATTTTTATTTTTTAGATTTGCTAGCAAATAGAGATGTGTCACATGAAGTAGCCTCCGTATTTGGGGTAATGCACCAATCGCCCCAATTGTTGATAATTAAAAATGGGGTAGTGGTAGTTCACGATTCTCACGGATCTATATCTGATATTAAATTAGAACAGTATATATAAGAAAAGCCCCGTTTTTACGGGGCTTTTTGTTAGTTGAAACTTTGTTTATTCAAAATATTCTTAAGATTATTCTTTAAATCTTCACCGGCATCATATACCATCTGTTCATTGCTAGGGAATGGAACCCTTGCCAATTGTAGAAGTGAAACCAAGTCATTATCTAAAGCTCTTTTGTCGCCATTATAGTTGGCATAAATATGTTCAAATACAAACTGACTAGATAATGGATATTGATTTATTTTCTGTTGTTTTTTTAAATCTATAAAATTTACAACTCCTGTAACTTGTGCACTTTTAAATTGGGTGAACTGATAGAAATCACATTTTACAGTTTTAAACTTGTCAACTTTAACACTGTTGCCTAAACTATCGGAAACTACATTGCCATTTCGGTCCTCTACAAAAGTATAACCATCCTTAATCTGACGCTCTTTGCTTATCTGTTTCTCGCTAATTTGTTCAGGAGAAATGTTGATGTCTTGAAAAGAAACCTCCATTTGGTAATCATAGATTTGATTTTGAATTCTATTTGTATGGTATTCTGTCCAATGAGAATTTAATCCATAGGTATTCAAATTTAAAAGTTCATCCTCTAATCTTCTTGGGATTACCTTATCGGTATTGTTGGTCATTTCTACAATAACATAATCTAATCCCTTCTGATAGGCTTTATCAATTTTAGCAACAACGTTTTTATAATTAGGGTTCAATTCTTGTAAATATTTTAAATCACTAAAAGCAATTCTATAATCAGTTTTATAATTGGCATTGTTTAATAAGGTCGTTGCCTTGTTATAAAGGAATTCAGATAAATTTAGCTTAGCTGCAATTAATTCATCGTCATAATTCTTAAAGTTGAATTGTGCCTTTCTATTTTCATCTTGAATATATAAAGGTAACAACGGCCGAATACTTTCTTGAACCGATTTAAGTCGGTCGTAAGTATTGAAAATTTCTTCGAAATTTGCAGGGTTACCATCTTTTTTAAGAAATTTAATATGCTGAAGCTCCCTTTCGGTATGCTTACGATAACCTTCTTCAAGAAGTACAATGTACGTCTGATTGCTTTTTTTGGTCTTATTCTCTGCAATGTTTACAACAGCTTTGTTAATAGCAGCCATGTAATTACCAGAATTTAGAGCCTCCTGTGTTTTCTTAACCCCGCTACATGATAGTAGTAGGCCTATAAAACCAACTAGTAGAAATTTTTTCATGTCTAATATTTTTAGAATTTAATTAAGCTATTTCAACAGCCGTGCCATAAAAGGCTTTTATCATAACGTATAGGGTTAAGGAATAGTATATTTTCGGTAAGATGCACAATTGATTACTGAAGAATATGCATGAATAGGGGGTAGTTATTAACTTATTTTAATAAATAAGTTATGTGTTTGTTTATTTTTTTATTTCATTAAGTACTCTTATTTGTATTTTTGCATCTTATTTAAAAGAAATAGAAACATGCAACGCGACACCACGATTTTTAATCTTATTGAAGAAGAGAGACAACGTCAGATTAACGGAATTGAATTAATCGCTTCTGAAAATTTTACAAGTCCGCAGGTAATGGAAGCGCAGGGTTCTGTACTTACCAATAAATATGCTGAAGGCTACCCAGGTAAGCGTTATTATGGTGGTTGCGAAGTGGTTGATAAAGTTGAACAATTGGCTATTGATAGAGCTAAGGAACTTTTCGGTGCTGCCTATGCAAATGTTCAGCCGCATTCTGGTTCGCAAGCTAATGCTGCGGTATATCATGCATGTTTACAGCCTGGAGATAAGATTTTAGGTTTCGATTTGTCTCATGGTGGACACTTAACTCATGGTTCTCCGGTAAATTTTTCTGGAAGATTATATAATCCTGTGTTTTATGGTGTAGACCAAGAAACAGGTAGATTAGATTATGAAAAGATTCAAGAAATAGCGACTAAGGAACAGCCTAAGTTGATAATTGCCGGGGCCTCTGCATATTCGCGAGATATGGATTTTGAGCGTTTTCGTATAATTGCAGATAGTGTAAATGCTATTTTGCTTGCTGATATTTCTCACCCAGCAGGTTTAATTGCAAAAGGTCTAATGAACAATCCTATTCCTCATTGTCATATTGTAACGACAACAACACATAAAACATTAAGAGGACCAAGAGGTGGATTAATATTGATGGGGTCTGATTTTGAAAATCCATTTGGTATTAAATTAAAAAATGGAAATCTTAGAAAAATGTCAGCTTTATTAGATTTGGCTGTTTTTCCTGGAAATCAAGGTGGTCCTTTAGAGCATGTTATAGCGGGTAAGGCAATTGCTTTTGGTGAAGCGTTAACTGACTCTTATGGCTCTTATATATTACAAGTAAAGAAGAATGCTGATGCAATGGCAAAAGCATTTGTAAAAAGAGGTTATGACATTATATCTGGTGGTACTGATAATCATATGATGCTTATTGACCTAAGAAATAAAGATATTTCAGGTAAAGATGCTGAGAAAGCATTGGTGCTTGCTGATATTACGGCAAATAAGAATATGGTGCCTTTTGATGATAAGTCTCCATTTGTAACATCAGGAATTCGTTTTGGGACTGCCGCAATTACAACGAGAGGTTTGGTTGAAAGCGATATGGAAAAAGTAGTTGACTTTATTGACCAAGTAATTACTAACCCAGAAAATGAAACAGTAATAAACAACGTGAAAAGTAAAGTGAACGCAATGATGAATACTAGGCCAATTTTTAATTCCTAGTA
>RCMY010000687.1_pt1 | contig 32165 bp, 27 predicted proteins | sample 2041341 | NCBI WGS metagenome assembly RCMY01 (sample SAMN09708234, study PRJNA481090) | Marine sediment metagenome, whole genome shotgun sequencing project. | reverse complement strand
GGTTCGTCGAAGCTGGGCGGGTGTGCGGCAGCCCCAGCTGCCGCGCGACCCGCCATCACTTCGTCGACCCTGGCATCGATCGCCGAATCGTCCTTGTTGCTCATGCCTCTTCTTCGACGTCTGCGTCGTCCTCGATGATTTCGGCATCGACGACATCGTCAGGACCAGGTTCGGTGAAATCGGGGTTGCCGTCGACGTTCTCGGCAGCAGCCTGCTCATACAAACGCTGCGAGAAACTTTGCGATGCAGTCATCAATGCTTCGGTCTTCGACTTGAGGTCCTCGATGTCTTCACTTTCGAGAACACCCTTGAGGTCGGCAAGCTTCGCTTCGACGTCTGCTTTTTCGTCACCCTCGAACTTCTCGCCTTGGTCCTTCAGAAGTTTCTCCGTCTGGTACACGAGCGAGTCGGCATTGTTGCGAGCCTCTGCTTCAGCACGTCGACGAGAGTCTTCTTCGGCATGCGCTTCGGCATCTCGAACCATTTGATCGATCACTTCGGTGTCGAGCGAGCTCTGACCGGTGATCGTCATCGACTGTTCCTTGTTCGTGGCTCGGTCCTTCGCCGACACGTGCACGATGCCATTCGCATCGATGTCGAACGTCACTTCGATCTGCGGCACGCCGCGTGGAGCGGGAGGCAGGTCGACGAGTTGGAATTTGCCGAGCGTTTTGTTGTAGCTCGCCATGTCGCGTTCGCCTTGCAACACATGGATCTCGACCGACGGCTGGTTGTCGTCAGCAGTCGTGAACACCTCGGTGCGCTTCGTCGGGATTGTCGTGTTGCGCTCGATAAGTTTGGTCAGCACGCCACCCTTGGTCTCGATACCGAGAGACAGTGGCGTGACATCGAGGAGAAGAACGTCCTTTACTTCACCCTTGAGCACACCAGCCTGAACTGCTGCGCCGATTGCGACGACCTCGTCGGGGTTCACGGTCTTGTTGGGTTCGTTACCGGTGAGTTCTTGAACGAGCTCGGCAACTGCGGGCATACGAGTCGAACCACCGACGAGGATGACGTGGTCTACTTCGCCTTGGGTCAGACCTGCGTCTTTGATTGCTTGTTCGAACGGCACACGAGTGCGCTCGAGCAGATCTGCCGTGAGCTCTTCGAACTTCGATCGGCTCAGGCCGTAGTCGAGGTGGAGAGGACCAGCATCGGTTGCGGTGATGAAGGGCAGGTTGATCTGTGTTTGTTGAACCTGCGAGAGCTCGATCTTTGCCTTTTCCGCAGCTTCTTTCAGCCGCTGTCCGGCCATCGAGTCGCTTCCGAGGTCGACTCCGTGGTCGTTCTTAAAGCTCTTGACGAGCCAGTCGATGATCGCATCGTCCCAATCGTCGCCACCGAGGCTGGTGTCACCGTGGGTTGCGCGCACTTCAAAGACCCCGTCGCCGATCTCGAGAACGGACACGTCGAACGTTCCACCGCCGAGGTCGAACACGAGGATCGTCTGATCCTCATCGCCCTTGTCGAGGCCGTACGCCAGTGCTGCTGCCGTGGGCTCGTTGATGATGCGGAGCACTTCGAGGCCAGCAACGGTGCCGGCTTCTTGGGTTGCCGTTCGTTGTGCATCGTCGAAGTATGCAGGCACGGTGATGACGGCCTGTGTGACCGGCTCACCAAGATATGCCTCAGCATCGCGTTTGAGCTTCATCAGCGTGCGCGCAGAGATCTCTTGCGAGGTGTAGTTCTTGCCATCGATGTCGATCTTCCAATCGGTACCCATGTGTCGCTTGACCGAACGGATCGTGCGGTCGGGGTTTGTGATGGCCTGGCGTTTTGCCACTTCGCCGACGAGCACTTCGCCATCCTTCGCGAATGCCACAACTGATGGTGTGGTCCGCGAGCCTTCTGAGTTGGCGATCACAACTGGATCGCCTCCCTCGAGAACACTGACCACTGAGTTGGTCGTTCCGAGGTCGATTCCTACTGCCTTGGACATGGGGTACTGCTCCTGATCGTCTGTATTGGGAGATCTTTTTAGAGAAAACTTGCGTGGACAGCGCTCAAGTGTAGAAGTCGAACTCTGATCGCGAGCACTTTGCTCAGACCAGATTCGACCACACTCCACACGAGGGTGAAATCCTTAGTCACATGCACTCAACTTCGCACAGGGAATTTCTATTCCCTGACACCTCGACACTCCCGGTCGAGATCCGCGGAAACCGACATGGTCGCTACGCGAGCTCCGCTCCTGACACCTCGACAGAGGTGGTCAAACGCACAAAGAATCGAAGAAGACGAGACAAGGCAGCGAGTTTCCGGTGGGTAACACCGTCGACTCGTCCTCTCTCCAGGAGTGCGGGACGAACGACGGAAGGGCGCCTCAGGCGCGGCAGCCGAGTATCGAGAGCCGCCAGGCTCGGACTGCGACAGCTGGAGCGAGGAACGAGCGGGAAACAAACGAGAGGGAAACTCAGATCAGCGAGCGGTCGTAGTCGTCGGGGGCTTCGTATCCGAGAAGATTGATCAGGGTTGCCGCGACGTTGCTGAGCCCGGCGCCTTCGAAGATGTCGATCGTGTACTTTCCCTCGTTTGTCGGATCGAAGATCGCAAAGGGCACCGGTGACAACGTGTGACTCGTCAGCGGGGTCTTGACCCCGTCCTTTTCGGTGTACATGATGTCGGCATTTCCGTGGTCTGCGGTGAACACGAGCGCACCACCGAGTTCAGCGATCACGTCGAGCAGCTGGCCCATACATTCCTCGAGAACTCGGATAGCTTCGATGGTCGCGTTCAGGTCCCCCGTGTGTCCCACCATGTCGGGATTCGGAAAGTTCACCCTGCCCCAGTCGTAGTCACCCGAGCGCAAAAGCTCGATGGTGCGTTCGGTGATCTGGCGTACTTTCATCGCTGGCGTCTTGTTGAACTCGACGTTGTCGGAGGGGATCTCGACGTACGTCTCGAGTGATTCGTCGATGTAGCCAGATCGGTTGCCATTCCAGAAGTACGTCACATGTCCGAACTTCTGTGTTTCGCTGATCGCGAAGCTTCGAACTCCAGCGGCACACAAAAACTCGCTCATCGTCCGATCGATCGACGGCGGGTCGACCAAGTAGGTGCTCGGAACCATTAAGTCTCCGTCGTACTGCAACAAGCCGACGTAGTTGACCTGGGGATTCGAGCCACGGTCGAAGTGTCCGAACTCCTCGTCTTCGTACGCCTGGCTGATCTCGATCGCGCGATCACCGCGGAAGTTGAAGAAGATGACGCCGTCGCCATCGGTCATCACTCCAACTGGTTGATCGGATTCGTCGACGACAACGAATGCCTCGAGATACTGGTCGCCGGTGTCCGATTCGCCATACATGGCTTCCACAGCCTCCGAGGCCGAATGAAAGTGGCGTCCACTGCCGTGTGTGTGGGTGTTGTAGCCCCGTTCGACCATTCCCCAATCGGCGCCATACCGATCCATTGTGATCGTCATTCGCCCGCCGCCCGAGGCAATCCGGAAATCGGCACCGTCATGGTTTTCGTTGATCTCGGCGAGTACCGCTTCGGTGGCATCGATATAGGTCACCGCTGATCGAAGTGCGACGTCTCGTCCGTCATGGAGTATGTGCACCGCGCAGCTGGTCACACCCTCGCCAGCAGCTCGGCGGAGCATCGCGTACAGGTGGTCGGTGTGCGAGTGTACGTTTCCGTCGGAGTGCAGCCCGAGGAAGTGCAGCGTGCCAGACCTCCCCGAGGCCACCACGTCTTTCCACGCCTCGCCTTCGAACATCGAGGCGTCGGCGATCGCCTTGTTGACCAACTTGGCGCCCTGAGCAAAAACCCGACCTGCACCGAGCGCGTTGTGTCCGACTTCGCTGTTCCCCATGTCGCCGTCGGTGGGAAGCCCGACCGCTGGTCCGTGTGCCAGGAGTTGCGTCGACAGTTTGGACGTCATGAGCTCGTCGAGGCGTGGCGTGTCAGCCTCGGTGATTGCGTTGCTCGGACCAGCGTCGGCACATCCGAATCCATCGGCGATCACCAACAAGAGAGGCCCAGGTCGTTCGAGGTTCCGCTCAGAAGGACGCAACGGTGTGAGCTCGGAAGATTTCACGCCCGCGCCCGTCAGCTCACCCGGACCGGCATCAGGAGATACAAAAAGTCCGCAGAATCTGCTCCTCGCATCACCGCGGGCTTCAGTGGATCGACCGTCTGCAAAGTGATCTCTTCACCAGGTGTGACCTCGATCCCGTCGATCAGATAGTCCGGATTGAAGGCCACGGTCAACTCATCACCGTTGTACGACGCGTCGAGTACTTCTTGAGCTTGGCCAACGTCTTGTGTCACCGCGACCAGTTCGAGCGCATCAGCGCGCATGTTCAATCGAATCGGCGTCGCCTCTTGCGCCATGAGTCGCACACGTCGCACGGCGTCGAGCAATTCTGACCGATTGACCGTGAGTTCGTTTGGATAGCTATCGGGAATCAGCCCTCGATAATTTGGGAATTCACCTTCGATCAGCCGTGTGATCACTTGGGTGCCGCCGACTTCGAAACTTGCATCTCGCTCACCCAATCGAAGCGCAACCGTTTCGTGGTCGCCGAAGACGCGGTTGAGTTCGGCGAGGGCACGGGACGGCACGAGTACCGACTGGTCACCAGTGAGAACCGACGTCCCGGGAAGATCGCGTACTGCGAGGCGATACGAATCGGTGGAGACCAAGCGAAGCCCTTCACCTTCAGCAGCCAACAGCACTCCCGTCAAGATTGGCCGCGAGTCATCACTCGAGGCTGCCTTCACAACTTGTTTGAGTGCGGCAGAGAGATCGCTGGCATTGAGCGTGACCTCGTCCCCTTCGGGTGAACCAAGTCGGGGGAAGTCGTCCGCAGGAATCGTCCGCATCGAAAACTCTGAACGTCCGGCAGTGATCTGTACCTCGTCACCTTCGACCACGACATCGACAGCTCCAGGCCCGAGAGCCCGAACAATGTCTGCGATCAGTTTGGATGGAATCACCACAACACCATCGGTGTCACCGGCAACCGTCAACTGTTGCGAGATGGTGAGATCGAGATCAGACCCGGTCACGCTCAGCTGATCGCCGACCAGTTCCAGGTGAAGACCCGAAAGAGCAACATTGCCTGCTCGGCCTCCAACAGCACGTCCTGTCGTGGACAGGGCGTCGAGAAGTACATCGCGTTCACATCGAAATTTCATCGTTCCACATCTCTTTTGTAGGTCAGGATTGGATTCGGTAATGGAGAAAGTAGGCGTGTGGATTGTGGACAACGTTCATTTGCGACTGATTTCTGAACGTTTCTCTGTGCAGTGTCTATCCACCGACATCCACAGACTTCCCCCGATCGAACATCCGCGCGGTGTATATGTCGCGCGTTGCCCACACGATTTGTTCGGAGGTCCACAACGAACTGCGTTGACGAAGGTGAAGTTTTCCACAAGATGTCCCCACCTGTGAACACTCGGCGCGCGATTCTCATCACCGCTTGGAGTTCTTTATCCGGTTGGTGAGCTCGGTGACTTGGTCGTAGATCTGACGTCGTTCAGCCATGAGATTGCCGATTTTATCGACGGCGTGAATGACCGTGGTGTGATCTCGACCACCAAATTCGCGAGCGATAGCGGGATAGGAGAGGTCTGTTGCTTCTCGGAAGACATACATGGCGACCTGGCGGGCGGTGACGAGTGGCCGCCGCCGGCTTGCTCCGATGATCTCGTCGACGGGAAAGCCGAACATGTCGGAGGTCTCGTTGAGAATCATCGAGGGGGTGATCTGACGCGGCTGTTTCGAGCTCAAAAGATCACCGAGCACCCGTTGACACAAATCGATCGTCAACGTCTCGCCCGTCAGGTTGGAAAATGCTGTCACGCGAATGAGGGCACCTTCGAGTTCACGAATGTTGTCGGTGACACGTTCGGCGATGAACATCAAGACATCGTGGGGGATGTCGCCTTTGGCTATCTCGGCCTTCTTCTGCAGGATGGCGAGACGAGTTTCGATATCGGGTGGTTGAATGTCGGTGATTAGCCCCATCTTGAATCGGCTTCGCAGCCGATCTTCGAGTGTGGGGATGCTGTCGGGCGGCCGATCCGAGGTGAGCACGATCTGACGGTTCGCCTGGTGCAATGTGTTGAAGGTATGGAAGAACTCTTCCTGCAACCCTTCTTTGCCTTCGACGAACTGAATGTCATCGACGAGAAGTACATCGATCTCTCGGTACCGGCGTTTGAACTGGATGGTGGTGTTCTGTCGAATTGCGTCGACGAACTCGTTGAGAAAAGTTTCGGTTGAGACGTAGCGCACAGAGAAGTGCGGATAGTGCATATTGACATAGGTGGCGATAGCGCGAAGAAGGTGTGTCTTGCCGAGTCCAGCATCGCCATAGATGAAGAGCGGGTTGTACGACTTCGCTGGCGTCTCGGCGACCGACAATGCTGCGGCGTGTGCGAAACGATTGCCGGTGCCGGTGACGAAGTCGTCGAAGGTGTAGCGGTTCGCCCCGTTGTCCTGGCCAGGAACGGGGTGGTTGTCGGGGAGAGCGTTGGACGTCGACAGATCCGGCAACTTCACATCGAGTCGCGGTGTGTCGGCGGTGAGATCGAGAACTGTTGAGTCGATGCCGAGCAATGTCTGCTCATCGACGCGGACCTGCAGTTCCATCTCGAGCGGACCGTTGTTGGACTCGGTGATCGCGTCTCGCACGATGCCGAGATATCTCGCCTCGATGCGGTCCTTGACCACCCGAGAGGGTACGGCTACACGAATTTCCTTACTGGTGAGATCGATTGCTTCGAGCTCGCGAAATGTGGTGTTCCATACGACGTCGGATACCTGGGCTCGAATGAGGTCGGAGCAGGTTTCCCACAGTTGATCAGCATTCGCCACGTCGTCTACTCCACTTGTTTCCACAGGTCGTTCCACAGATGTGGACAGCCTCGGACCACTCACCCTCGCGCGTCCCTCAACCGCGCGCCAACTGGTGTGGATAAGTCGAAAAAACGTTGAAGATGCGCGCGACTCGGCGACTCCGTTCGAGATTGTCGAAGGGTCGGTAAACCTTATGGAATTGCGCGGGATGGTTGGAACGCGGTGCCGCGTGGTCGTAACATTGGCTGGTTCTCTTTCAGCGATGGGCGCGCGTGTGTCCCTTCTCGACAGCCGTGGTGCGTGGCGCCATTGGTATGCATCGGCCCTCGCTCAGACGATTCGGAGAAGAGATGAAGCGCACGTACCAACCAAATGTTCGCAAGCGAGCCAAGAAACATGGCTTTCGCTCGCGTATGTCGACCCGCGCTGGCCGCGAAATTCTGAAGAACCGTCGTCGTAAGGGCCGCCACAAGCTGTCAGCTTGATCTCGGGTATCTCAGATCGCAGCGAGTTCACTCGTCTTCGATCTGTTGGTCTGCATGTTCGGTCTCGAGATTTGCGATGTCGGTTCATGATGAACGACACGTGCGTCCCAGCCGATCAACCTATGCGGATCGCGTATTCGATTTCACGCAAGGTCGGGAATGCGGTTGTTCGCAATCGACTTCGGAGGCGCTTGAAGTCCATCTTCTCGCAACACTTCGATGTACCCACATCCCCGCCAGCGGCGTCTCTTTTGGTCATCGTGCTGCCCGGTGCAGCTCGTTTGCCCTTTTCAGATCTCCAGGGCCAGGTGTTTGAGCTGATGAAGAAGATTGAAAAATCGACAAGCAGCGCTACATGAAAAGATTGTCGCGCGGCGTGATTTCGATCTATCAAGCGTGGTCCTCGACGCGCCCACCGACCTGTCGATACACGCCAACGTGTTCTCACTACACCGATGAGGCAATTGCCGAGTACGGGTTCTTCCGAGGTTCTTTGCTCGGGGTCCGTCGTATCTGTCGTTGCCACCCCTGGGGCGGACATGGTTCCGACCCCATCCCTGCTCGAAAGGCGAACTGATGTTCGATCTGATCGCAAACTTACTTTCCTACTTCTACGACCTGAATCACTCCTACGTCGTAGCCATCGTGTTGCTGACGTTCGTCGTGTTGGTCATTTCGACACCGCTGACCCTGACAGGGACGAAGTCGATGCTCAAGATGCAGCTGCTGCAGCCGGAGCTCAAGGCGATCCAGAACAAGTACGGCAAGGACGAACGCGAGGCAATGAACGCCGAGATGATGGAGTTCTACAAGTCGAACAACATCAATCCCGTCGGCGGCTGCATCCCGATGCTGTTTCAGATCCCTGTGTTCTTGGTGTTGTACAGAGTGATCATCGGGATCACGCGACGCGCGACCGATGTTGGTACCGAACTGGGTGAGGTTGCCGGGTCGCTCGCCGGCGGCTCGACACCGCAAGTGATCGATCTCGGTGAAACTCGTCTCTTCAACCCCGCGTACGTGGCAGAGAATACGCAGCTGTTCAAAGACCTGTCCAGCACGACCGAGATGAACAGCATCGGCTTCGACCTTGCCCGTTCTGCGAGCCAGGTGCTCGGTGATGGAGTCGTCGAAGCACTCCCCTATCTGATCCTCGTTCTCGTCGTTGGCCTGTCGGGTTGGGCGCAGCATCGGATGATTCGCAAGCGCCAAACGGGGGCAGCGGTCAATCCAACACAAGAGATGGTCATGAAGTTCATGCCGTTCTTCTTGCCGATCTTCTCGTTCTCGCTGCCGGCGGCCATCGTCTTCTATTTCTTGGTTTCGAACCTGTACCGAATCGCTCAGCAGTACTACATCACCCGGTCGATGTACCACGGTGAAGAGTCACTGGGTGGCCAGCTCCGCAAGAGTCGTGAAGATGGCGGGGGTTCCGACGGAACCAAGAAAGGTTCCGGTGACACGAAAGGTGGTGCCAAGGGATCATCTGGCGCGAAAAACAGTGCCGCGAAGAACAACGGGAACAAAAAGAACAACTTGGGTACTGCAAAGAAAAGATCGAAGACGTCAACGGCAACGCGGACGAGCGCCCCTGGTCGCAATTCAAGCGGCCGGCAAGCTAGCGCTCGCGCTGGCGTCCAGCCGAAGGCGCGCAAGAAAAAGAAGAAGAGGTAGAAATGGACTGGATCACAACGTCGGGTCGAACACTCGACGAAGCAAAGAGTCACGCACTCGATCAACTTGGTATCGTCGCTGACGAGGCCGAGTTCGACATCGTCAGCGATGTTGACAAGGGATTGTTCGGGCGGGTAAAGAGCGAAGCCAAGATCCGAGCTCGAGTTCGGCCCAAGCAGACGGCCGTGAAGGAAGACCGCGGTCGTCGTCGCGGTGCGGGCGGCGGAAACGGTCGCAATCAAAAGGGCGGTGGAAACGGCAAAGGACGCAAGTCTGAGTCGAAACGCAACGACGGAAAAAAGAAGAGTTCCGACGATCAAGACCAAAATGGGGGACGCTCTGGTGGCTCCACAGGCGGGAACCGGTCGCGTTCCAAGTCAGGAAGTGGCCGGGATGGCGGAAACCAGGGTTCGCGAAACGACGGACGAAACAAGTCCGATGATCGTGAGGATCGTGGGGACGGTCGGAGCAACAACAGCGACACTCCAAGACAGAGCGAGAAGCCAGCCAAGAGCAACAATGCGAAAAGGGACATCGTGGAAGAGCATATGAGTAGAGAAGACCAGGAACAGGCAGCGCAAGGGTTCCTCGAAGGTGTCCTGGATGCCTTTCAAATGACCGGGACCGTTGCCGTTGTTGCCGAACCCGCCGACGACGATGCCATCGAGATGGTTGTCACTGGTGACGAGTTGGGCCTCCTTGTCGGTCAAAAGGGGATAACCCTCAACTCACTCCAAGAGCTCACTCGCACGGTCGTCCAACGCGTTGCCGATGGTGCAAAGACTGACCGATTGCGAGTTGACGTTGCCGGCTACCGAGCTCGTCGTACCGAAGCGCTGCAGACGTTTGCCGCACAGATCGCATCAGATGTCCTCGAATCCGGGAATGAAAAGCTTCTGGAACCAATGGGTCCAGCCGATCGAAAAGTTGTCCACGATGCAGTGAACGACATCGACGGAGTGGAGACAGGTTCAGAGGGTGAAGAACCCCGCCGGCGAGTAGTTATTCGTCCCGTCTGATACACAGACGGCATGCGTTCACCCGAAGAAGTCTTGTTGGAGGGGATTCGAGCAGGACAATTTGGTGGTGACAGCAAACCCCATGGCGATCACGCCATGGGGTTTGTTGCTTTTTCAGATGATCCAGTCGACGAGTTCACCGGTCACGTAGTAGATATTGGTTCAGGTGCCGGGTTACCTGGCCTCATTCTCGCCGATGCTTTTCCGTCAACAACGTGGTCGTTGGTCGAACGGCGAGGAGGTCGCACTGAATTGCTCACCCGGGCTATTCATCGACTCGGACTGGTCGATCGAGTTGAGGTGCTCACCGAGGACGTTGCCGTTGCAGCGCGCGGATCACTTCGAGGTCAAGCGGATTGGGTGACGGCGAGATCGTTTGGCCCGCCCGGCGACACTGCCGAATGTGCAGCACCGTTTCTCCGACCTGGTGGCAGTCTGTTGGTCAGTGAACCGTTCGATGGTGATCTTGATGAGCGCTGGCCCGGCGATGGCCTCAACAAGGTTGGCCTCTTGTTCGAGAATACGTGGACGACACCACTTGGAAAGTACGCTCGGTTCCGTCGGACGGACGATGAACGCCCAGACATCCCCCGCCGTGGTGCGAGGAAGACTCTCCTCTTCTGACGTCGAGACTTTCTTATCCTGTTTCACGTGAAACAGTTGACCTGACGTTCTTTGTGCGTTTCGCGTTTGTTTCACGTGAAACGCCACAACGAAGCTGAGTTGAGATCCTTCGAGTCTCCGGGGCACGGTTTCACGTGAAACAATGTGAGAAATTTTGGGGATGTCACCCCACTTGGTCTGCGGCGAGCTACGGTTTGTAGATATGAGTTCGTCGGACATCATCGCGCAGTCAAAGACCCGGGTCATTGCCATTGCCAACCAGAAGGGTGGAGTTGGTAAGACGACCACCACCGTGAACCTTGGTGCAGCACTTGCCGAATTGGGACAACGCGTGCTCCTCATCGACCTCGACCCACAGGCGAACGCGTCCACGGGCCTGGGTATCAATCCTCGGGCCATCGAGAAGAGCATGTACGACGTTCTCCTCGGTGACACGCCCCTCGAGGACACGCTCGAACCTGCCGCGGACGTCGAAGGGCTCTTCGTGGCGCCGTCGAGCCTCGACCTCGCGGGCGCCGAGATAGAGTTGGTTCCTGGCTTCAACCGCGAGCGTCGGCTCATCGACGCCCTTGCACCGATAGTCAATGACTATGACTACGTCTTCATTGACTGTCCACCGTCGCTCGGACTGCTCACCATCAATGCGCTTGTTGCTGCGACCGAAGTGCTCGTTCCCATTCAATGTGAGTACTACGCACTCGAAGGTGTCGGACAACTGGTCCGGAATGTGGAACTTGTTCGAAAGAGCTTGAATCCGACGTTGGAAATTTCGACGATCGTTCTGGTGATGTACGATGCCAGAACGAAACTCGCCGGGCAGGTCGTTGACGAGGTTCGAAACCACTTCGGAGAAAAGGTATGCAAGATCGTCATTCCCCGAGTTGTTCGCCTCTCCGAAGCACCCTCATATGGTCAGCCGATAACGGTCTTCGATCCGGAGAACCGGGGAGCACAGGCGTATCGCGATCTTGCGAATGAAGTTTTGGGTAACGAGCTCGATCTCGATGACGACCCCAGCGAAGTTGCCAGCATCGAGATCGACGCCGCAGCCGAACCGATACCACCGGGGCTGAATGATGCCGTTCTCCAAGGCACGACGTCGGAGCTTCCGCTTTCGCACGATGGAACCACCCACGAACCAGATGTGGTCGTCAAGGAACCGCGAGTTTCCGACGGTGCCGACGGCAGTGAAGTCAGTGTGGTTGGTGAGACCCTCCCACCGAATGAGGATCCAATGATCGAGGAGGGCTCATGACCCGGCAGAGTGGACTTGGACGCGGTCTCGGGGCGCTTATCCCCTCCGACGTCTCCGATGATCCTGAGGCAACTTTTCAGACCGTCGCGATCACCGCTATCCATGCGAACAAATATCAACCACGCGAACACTTCGATGAAGAAACTCTTGACTCACTCACCAATTCGGTCCGAGAGCTCGGAGTCCTTCAGCCACTTCTCGTGCGCCGAGATGGGTCCGGTTTCGAACTGATCGCCGGAGAACGACGTTGGCGTGCAGCCAAACGCGCGGGATTGCATGATGTTCCGGTCATTGTTCGCGAGGCCGACGATATGGCGTCGCTCGAACAGGCGCTTGTCGAGAACCTTCACCGACAGGACCTCAATGCGCTCGAAGAGGCCGCCGCATACCAGCAACTCTCTGATGACTTCAAACTGACCCAGGCGAAGATCGCGAAGCGTGTCGGCAAGTCTCGATCTGCGGTGGCCAACACGCTTCGTCTGCTGACGTTGCCGACGACCGTCCAGGGGTTCGTCTCGGACGGTCGTTTGAGCGCTGGCCACGCGCGAGCGCTTCTGGGGCTCGACACCGAGGCCGAGCAGCTTGCATTGGCTGAACGGATCATGTCGGAGGATTTGACCGTTCGCGATGCCGAACGGATTCTCAAGGGTGAGCTAGCACCGGTGAGTGACCCGACCTCGGGCGGGGGAGAGCAGAAGCCACAACATCGGCCGACAGCGGGATCAACACGGGCACCAGCGGTTCTCGAGCTGGAACGACTGTTGTCGGACCGGCTCGACACATCGGTGGGAGTGTCGATGGGTGCAAAGAAGGGCAAGATATCGATCGAGTACGCAGACCTCGACGACCTCGAACGCATCTACCGAATAATCGTAAAGCATTAGAACGAACGTACGTTCGATCTCATGTGATCGGCGATCGATGATTGGATCAGGCACTCTCGCGGCTCGGTATCGTGATCCACCGCAAGATACTTTCGTGAATCGCTGACGTAATTACCTGTTTGAGTGCGGCGAGTTCGTCGCGCGGGCCCAGACGGAAGACCACGGCAGGCATGCGTGTCTCTCGGAGCACCGGGCTGCGCGTCCCTTCCACGCTTCCCGGTGTGCGCAGAGCCAACGAGAGCGCGTCTACGGCGAAGTTGGCCAGATCTTTGCCGCCATACGAAGAGTAGGAGTCGACTTCGAAAAAGGATGCCTGGCAAGCCTCATCGAGGACGGCCATCAGACCTATGTAGAGCTCGGCGTCGAACTGGTTGGCCGCTCGGGCATGCGTCGATCCGTCGTGGTGATGCAGGAGCAGCACTCGAGCTCCGCCGCGTCGCAGCACACCACCGAGTTCGCCGGCAACGGCGGGGGAGAAGCCAAAATCACCCACAACTATTCGTCGACCCACCAGGCCGGCGGGCCCATCGCGAAGTCGCTCTTGTTCTCGAATCGCTGCCACCGGCCGCGCCGCATTTGCCGAGAGCCGCAACCGTGTCAAAGTGGCGACCGTCGTCGGTCCAGCGACACCATCGACGGGCAGACCGGCATTACGTTGGAAGTCGCCGACCGCGTGTTCGGTTTCGGGGCCAAAGATTCCGTCGATCCAGCCTGTGTCGAACCCCAAGCTGCCCAACAAAAGCTGGAGTTCGGCGACGTCGTCTCCACGCATCATGGGGGTACGTCGACACAACAACCGCTCACCAAAGTGATGCGCAGCTTCGTCGAGCGACTTCCACGTTTCGCCGCCGACGATCCCACTGCCCTCGAGTCCTCGTCGACGTTGAAAGGCCACGACAGCATCGTGTGTGGACCCTGCAAAACGATCGAGGTAGACGGTCTCGACAAGGTACCCAGCGAGTATGAGCCGCTCGTGGAGCTCGACCACGGCGTCGCCGACGTCGCCTCGTTGCAGTCGGGGACGTTCGGTTTCTTCCATCGACCAAAGGTTACTTCGTCGATGTGTCGCGGTTGCTCGCGCCGCTCACTCGCGGCGGCGGCGAAAAGTTACAGATATTCGGCGATCAGCTCGAGGATCGCTTCTTTTGGTTTGGCGCCGACGATCTTCTTCACTGGTTCGCCGTCCTTGAACAAGATCATCGTCGGAATGCTCATGACCTCGTACTGGCGTGCCGTGTCGGGCGCATCGTCGACATCGAGTTTGGCAATCTTGACGCGACCGACTTGTTCGTCGGCGATCTCTTCGAGGATGGGGGCAATCATCTTGCACGGCCCACACCATTCGGCCCAGAAGTCGACGAGCACGGGTTCGCCGTCAGCGGCGATGCTGTCGGAGAACGTCTCGTCGGAGAGCACAGTGATGTTTTCTGAGGCCATGGAGGGATTCCTTACTCTTTGGTTGTCTGGACGTCTTGGTCGCCAGTCGTGAAACCAGTATGCCCGCTCCGACATTCCCGAAGCGACGGATTGCGACAGCAGAGTTTCTTAGTGCCCCTGGTCTTCCAGCCAGCGCTCGGCTTCGAGTGCGGCTTGACAGCCCGAACCAGCGGCCGTGATTGCTTGGCGGTAGTAGTCGTCTTGTACGTCACCAGATGCGAACACGCCGGGAATGTTGGTCGCCGTTCGGCCGGGAACACTTTGTAGGTACCCGTTGTCCTTCATGTCGAGCTGACCGACGAACAAACCGGTGTTGGGGCGATGCCCGATGGCGATGAACAACCCGGTGACGCCCAGATCGGAGATCGAGCCATCGACCGTGTTTTTGATCTTGACGCCTTCGAGCTTGGACTCGCCGACGTACTCGACGACCTCGCTATTCCAGACGAACTCGATCTTTGGGTTCGCCTTCGCTCGATCCTGCATGATCTGTGACGCTCGCAACTCGTCACGTCGGTGGACCAGATAGACCTTCGAAGCAAACCGGCTCAAGAAGTTGGATTCTTCGAGCGCTGAGTCTCCGCCACCGACGACGGCGATCTCTTGGTCACGGAAGAAGAACCCGTCGCAGGTTGCACATGTCGACAACCCGTGGCCAATGAGTTCGTTCTCGCGTGGAAGGTTCAGCATGATCGATTGCGCTCCCGTCGACACGATCACGGTGTGCGCGAGGTGTGTCGGTTCGCCAGCTTCCGGATCGCCGACCCAAATCTTGAAGGGCCGTTCGGAGAGGTCGACCTTGGAGACCTTGACCGTTTGGACCTCGGCACCGAAACGTTGTGCTTGCGCCTTGAAGTTGATCATGAGCTCCGGGCCCATGACGCCCTCGGGAAATCCGGGATAGTTCTCAACGTCGGTTGTGAGCATCAGCTGTCCACCGGGTTGGTCCGATGTCGACGACGGTTCGCCTTCGAGCACCAACGGTTCGAGTGAGGCGCGCGCGGTGTAAATCGCAGCGGTGAGCCCCGCAGGGCCCGAGCCGATGATGACCACATTGCGGACGTTGGTTTCGGTTGCACTGTCTGACATGACGTTCCTTGTGGGGGAGAGGAGACCGGGTTCAGGCCACGCGTTTACGCCACAAAACGAACCCGGCGATCGTGAAGATCAGGCCCAGGACCAGGTACACGAGCCAAACGCCCAACCCAAACACATTCGTGCTGATCTGGTTGAGCAGATGGACGAGACCGACCAAAAGCATGGCGATCGCAGGAACACCGAGAAGCACGATCACAATTCCATAGACGACGCCACGCACGACCTTGGTCGCAGGCTCGGTCGTCTTGTGCTTCACGTTGTCAACGAGGTTGACAATCGTTTCGGTTGCTTGCTGGGGCCAGTCTGGGGTCGAGTCACTCGTCAGAGACATGGCTGGAAGCCTATCCAAGCTGAGAGCAGTCCTCAGCGTCGAGCGTTGTGACGTTGCCGGCATCATCGAAGCTGAGCAACAAGAGGCGCTCTTCGGCGTTGTCTTCACTGAGGAAGGCGAGCGCCAACGAGGGGGTCTCGATGATCCCCAGCGAGTCGACGCATTCGGGCGACAAGCCACTTTCGATGACCGCTGCCATTGCTTGATCGCTCGTCAACGATGGGGTGACGCCGTTGACCTCGATGAGATCGTTCAACACCTCGATGCTGTTCACCCGCGTGGCCCGGTTCAACACGTCGAGCGCCGAGTCGGACTCGTCGGGATCGACGAGAGGAGCATCAGCGGCATCGTCTGCGCTCGCTTCTTCGTCGGCCATGGCGTCGTCGCCTGCAAATTCCGACGGGTCCAGCGCGTCGTTGGCCGGCTCGTCGACTGCGTCTTGGACAGCGTCGCTCGACTCGTCACTGTCGGGTGTGTCGGCGGCGAACCCGTCATCCGACGACGAATCATCGGTCGTAGAATCGCTGGCGTCGAGCGAGCTCGATGCAGTGTCGGCAGCGTCGTTGTCGCTGCGCAAGTTCGCCAGGACCGGAATCGCGACCACAAGAATGATCGCTGCAGCAACAGCGGCCAGCCATCGACCGCGTTGTGGTGCAGGTCGTTGTGGTCGCACGGTCCGTTCATGACGGGCAGCGGCGAGGGAGGCGACCTGAGGAGCTGGGGTCGCAGCCGCCATGGCTGCAGCGATCGACGCACTCCGTCGTTCAGCAGTGGCATCGGGTAGTGGTGCGGCGACGTGGCGAACAGCGTTGCGAAGTTGCGCGAGACGTGCAGCAGCGATGGGATCGGCGGCGACAGACGCGACTGTGGCGTCGTCGGCCTCGCCATCGATGATGGCCGAGAGAATCTCGTCGGTGAAGGGTTCAGTACTCATCGTCGTGTCCTTGTACGCCACGAGTATCCGATTGGTTCCCGCCATCGGTCACAGGACCGATGATGTCGGCGAGTTTGCCCCGACCCCGTGCGATCCGAGAACGAACGGTGCCGGGGGCGAGGTTCAACATCTCAGAGATCTGGTCGTACCCAAGACCACACAAATCACGCAAGATGACCGGTAGTCGAAAGTCCTCATCGAGTTGATCGAGTGCATCGTTCACCTCGAGCCGTGCAGTCGTTGCGTCCTCGAGATTGCCGATGGCCGCAATCTGCAGATGACCCTCGTCGTCGTCGAGTGAGGTCGCCCGTCGCCGAGTCCGCCTCCGCAACTCGTCGATCGCCGCATTGGTCGCTATGCGATACGACCATGTCGTGAACCGTGCCCGGCCATCGAACGAATCGAGATTCTTGACGATTGCGATGAGTGCCATCTGCGCAGCATCATCAGCGTCTGCGCCTCGACCGACCACCTTGGCGCACACGGTGCGGATCCGGTCGTGGTGGCGATCGAGCAGAATTTCGAGCGACGCCATGTCGCCACCCTGTGCGGCACGAATCAGGTCATCGTCCTCGGCCAGCGTTTGCATTCAGCCAACCAAGTCGATGTCAAAGATGTCGAGGCGTTGAACTCGTTCCGCAGCTGCCACCTGCGCATCGTAGTCTTCGGGCGTTTGTTCAGGATCGACGCCGAGGTCGGTTATCCACAACAACATCGCGGTCGCGGAGTAGTTGGGGACATCGAGCTCGGCTTGCATGCCGAGGTTGGTGAACTCGGCGATTGGATCGTTCCACTGGGCGAGTCCTGAGCCAGCTTCGTCTGCGTCGTAGACCCGGGCTGACCAGCCGGTTCGATTCGTCAACACGACGATTCGGTCAACCGGTGTTGGTTCTTCGAATTCGACGATCAGCCCGACGCCCTCTTTGATCGCACCAAAGGAGCGGGTCGTATACGACTCGGTGTTCCATGACGTGGTCGGGTCTTCGTCGAACGCAAGTGGTGCTGCGTCGTTGTGTTCGTCGTTGTCACCCAGCGGGTCGAAGCCGGTGCTTCGCACACCGTTGACGAACGGAGCTTCCGTCGTTGTCGTGGTCGTGGAACTCGAGGTCGTCGTCTCGTCGTCGGCAGCCGGGTCGTCGGCGTTCGGGCTCGGGGTGTCTTGATTGTCGCTGGATGCCGATGAGGCGTCGTCGATGCTGGAGCTGTCGCTGCCCAGTCGGTCGTTGACTGCATCGCCGGCAGGTTTGAGCAACATCCACACGGTTGCGATCGCGGCGATCATGAGCAGAAGCGCAATTGCAGGCCCGAGCCATGCGAGCCGTCGTCGACTTCGGTGATGTTTGGCGAGCGGTGGTTCAGCCGGGTCGCGAATGGGTATCGAAGGCGGTCGGGATGCGCCCGGACCAGGACCGGCCGGAGGGCCCCCGGCGGGAATGCCAGGGCCTCCGTGGCCTGAACGGCCCCCGGCGGGTGTAGCAGGGCCTCCGTGGCCTGAACGGCCTCCGGCGGGTGTGCCAGCGCCGTTCAGTGGTGCGATGACGGGAGGGGTCGGTCCGCTGGTTCCGGGTGCGGGACCCCGACGCACGGGGATACTGGCCGGTGAAGACTCGACGATGGTCACGTCGCCGCGCATCGCGGCGGTGAGCGAGGCTGCCCACGACGCCGCGTCGGCAAACCGGTCGTTGGGGTTGCGCGAGAGGCCACGAGCCAAGAAGTCGTCGAGTGCAGGAGAAATGTCAGGGCGCAATTTGCGGGCTCGCGGCGCTTCCCGGCGAAGTCGATCCATTGCACCCATCAGATCCTGAGCAGCAAAGGGCACCTGCCCGCACAACATCTCGTAGAGGACGGTCGTCAGTCCATAGAGATCGGTCCGACCGTCGACGGCGTGCCCCTCGATTTGCTCGGGGGCAAGATACTTCACGGTGCCGACCAGCGACCCCGATTCGGTGTGGCTCGTTTGGTCGAGAGCCTTGGCGATGCCGAAGTCGGAGAGCTTCACCTTGCGATCGGGGCGAACGAGGATGTTCGCCGGTTTCACATCTCGGTGGATGATGCCATTTTGGTGGGCATGTCCGAGTCCGCCAGCGAGCTGGATGCCGACTTCAGCTGCGTCGGTGGCGGCAAGGGTCGGTCGTTCATCGAGGATGGTTCGAAGGTCACGACCCTCGACCAGCTCCATGATGATGGCGTCGGTGTCTTCGGTGGTGACCGTGTCGTATATACCGACGATTGCGGGGTGTGTGAGCCGTGCGGCAGCCTGTGCTTCGCTGCGAAAGCGTGACAGGACGGAACGATCTGCAGCGAGGTGCGGATGAAGCATCTTCACCGCGACTCGCCGACCAAGGCTGTGATCGACGGCTTCCCACACTTCTGCCATCCCACCAGCACCGATTCGCGCGATCAGCTCGTAGCGATCGGCGAGACGACGGCCAGACACTGGACGGCTATCGATGGGTGTATGTGACATAGCGAAGAAAAGCTACTGCGCTCATTCGCATATGGGGCATCACGACCCGTGTCACCCCTTGGTCTGATAGGTGATGCCGACGATCCCTGGACCACCGTGGGTGCCGATGACGGCACCGATGATGTTGGTGCGGGCAGTAGCCACACTCGGTATTTCCGACAGTGTTTCCATAAATTCGTCGATGTCGTCTGCGTTGGAATGGAGAATCGCCAGGTTCTCGACCTCGCCTGCCTCTTCGAGCTTTTCGCGCACCCAGGCGAGAGAACGTTTCCGAGTTCGTTGTTTCCCTGCAGCCACGACTTCGCCCGTGCTCAGATCGAGCAGCGGTTTGATCGAGAGGATCGCGCCGAACGCTGCCTGGGCGCCACCGATGCGGCCGCCCTTCTTGAGGTTCTCCAGCGTGTTGAGTGTTGCGTAGACCCGGGTTCGTCCACTGAGGTCTTCGGCCAGCGCGACAACTTCATCGATCGTCGAACCGTCGCGTGCAGCTTTGGCTGCAGAGAGGACCATCGATCCGAGCCCACCGGTGACCGACTTCGAATTCACGACGCGAACATCGATATCGACGTCGTCGGATTTGGCGGCTGTTCTCGCCGATTGAATCGTTGCCGAGAGCGCTTCGGAGAGGTTGATGCACACGACGCCGGTCGCGCCTTCAGCAGCCATTGTGTTGAACATCGCGACGAACGCCCCGGGAGCAGGCGCTGATGTCTCGGGGAGGAGTTCGGACACAGCAAGTCGTCGATAGAACTCGTCGGTGCTGAGCTCGGTGCGATCGACGAACTCCTCATCACCGAATCGAATCGACAGTGGAACCATGCCGATCCCCCATTCAGTGAGTTCCTCGTCGCTGAGGTCGCACGCGCTGTCGGTAACGATTCGAATGGTCATGTTCAAACTCCGAGAGATTCTTCGGTCGGGGCCGACAACAAACTGTCGGGAAGCGTCTCGACTGTATCCCGGGTCGATCGAACGTGCCGCAGCCACCAGAGCAGTAGCACGATGATCGCCGCAACACCGATGACGATGCCCACGCCCGAGAAGGCAAAGGTTCGAACCAGCACTTCGGACGATCCGAGGAGGATCGATCGATCGGGACTGAGCACTTGGATCCGAATCGGCGAGTCGCCTGACGCGAGGGCTTCGATGGGCAGGTCGATGCGGTTGGGGCCGGGCCGTAGGACAATCGGAACTTCGGGACCGTCTGGAAACGCCAGCTTTTCGCTGTCGAGCAGAAGGAGTACCGACGCATCGACCGCCAAGTTGTTTTCAACGACGATCGGCACATCGGAAAGACGCCCGGTCAGCGTGATCGTCTCGTTCTCTGGTGTGGTGATGGAGTTGGCCTTCTGCGAGTCGATCAGTTCGTAGATCGCGTCGATGTAGGCCGATCGATTCGACGACGAGTGCCGGGAGTCGGCGCTCACTCGGAGCAGTTCGTCGAGTCGTGTCGTGGAGTCGCGATCGCCTTCGATAACGCTCGACCAACTCTTGATCGCTGCCTCGGCCTGGTTGAACTCGGTGCGATACGAACCGAGATCGTCGGGAGAACGCCGGGGTGACAGCTCGCGGCGAAGCGGTGGGCTGAGCGTGCCGAGACCTTGTGCAGGAGTGAACTCGGTGCCGGCGAGAGCATCGCGAGGTGTCACGCCACGGATGACAGGGATTCGCTCGATACCGCTGAGGAAGACATTCAAGAACTTCGGATCGGGAGTCCAATCGTCGGGCGGAACGACGACGGCTCCTTGTCGCACGTCGCTGTTCTGCAAGGACAAAAGTGTCAGGTCGGCCAGGAGACGGTTTGCGTTGTAGACCGCTCCACCAGGGTTGCTGAAGTGATTCGACAGGCCGCCATCGGCAACCAGCGCAGGTACGGTCTGCCCTTCGGCGGTCGGAATGAGAAAGAGTGTTGTCAGCGCCTGCGGAAAGATCGTGCGGTTTCGTGGTTCGATCTGTGCGGGGCGCACAACAACACCTTGGACACCGAGGTCGGTCATTGCGTCGAGGCCCGCTCCGGTCACCGTTCGATCGAGCAACATCACTGAACCATCTGGCGTGTGACCAATCACATCGAGGGTTGCCTGCGCCCCGGTCCGATAGAGCTCGGCGAGTGCGCCCGTGAGTTCTGTGTTGATCCACGCTTGTTCTTCGACTTGGACATACGGATTGGGTAACAGTTGGCCGTCGGTGAGGGTTTCTCGCATCGTGTCGAGGAGCGCTTCATCGGCCTCTTCGGGGGAACGATCCAGCGAAACGAGCGCTTCGGGCGCGATCGACAGGGCGACGTTCGCGTCCAGATGTGTGGCCGCGGCGTCGACGATCGTCGTCAATCCAAGGGTCGCGCCTGGTTCGAATCCGGTCGTGCCGTCGGGGTTTGTCCCGTTGGGTAGGTCGGCTTCGAGAATGATCGACGTGCCGAGCGGCGGGTTTCGTTGCGAACGTGGCAGCTCGATCAGCGACGTCAAAATGCTGGCTGCGACATTTCCCTCGGGATCGAGCAAGAGCACCTCGATTGGGTGCACGGCCGAGCCTCCTTCGGTGACGAGGAGATCGAGCGGAGGTGCGTCGTCCTCGGACTCGTCGATCTTGGTGTTCGGGCCCACGATCCCCAGCTGCAGCGCAAGCACTTCGTTGCTCGTTCCCTGAAGCTCGTTGAGGGGCACAGGGTCGAGTTCGAGGACGGGTTCTTGGTCTTGGAGGTCGAGCCGCAAAAATGTCCCGCGATCTGGCCACGGTGGGTAGGCGCGCAGAACCACTGAGGAGTCTGGATCTGCCCCGGCCACGCGGACCTGAATGTCGTAGATGCCACCATCGTCGACCCAGGCACTCTGGGCCACCAGCTCGAGTGAACCTTGTCCCTGCGCGCGTACGGGCGAAGGAAACACCGCCGCCGCGACGAGTCCGAATGCCAAAAGACAAAACATGGCCCGGAACGCACTTTTCGGTCGCTTCAGCGTGGCCACTCGAGAACCTTCAGCTGTTCACGGTCGAGTTCGAATCCGAGCCGTTCGTACAGCGACCGTGCGTTGTCGTTGACCACTTGAGTGTTCACGAGCATCGAAGAACTGCCTTCGCCGATCGCCCAACGGAGCGAGTCGGTGACGAGTTGTGCGCCTATTCCTCGTCCACGAACTTCGGGGTCGACACCGAGGCGTTGCAGGAACGCCGATCGCCCGGCCCGACCAGTGATTGCGTATCCCACGACTCGCCGGTCGATGGTGGCGACCCGGTACCGATGCACGGGGGTGGCCTTGCGTGCCGCCGCCAGCCCGTTCCGATCGAGCTTCCAGAACTCGTCGAACGATTCGGCATCGATCTCGAGCACGCGAGCAGTATCGCCTCGGCGGCCCGCCCGCATCGAAGTGACATCGTGATGTTCGGGAGTTTCTCGCAACGAATGGCGCAGCATGTGAAGCGACTCCCGTTCGACGAAGCCGGCTTCGACGAAGCCATCTTGTTCGACCGTGGTCATCGCGCTGGTCACCACTGGACCTTCAACACGAGGGGCCAGGTGGTCGACAAGCTGTCGGACCTCATCCACACCAAGCCTTCGATGCGGGATGATCTGCGCACCAAGAGGCGAGTCCTCCCGGATGATGATCCGAACACCGCGCACGGGGCGCGAGAAGCGTTCGAGCAACATGACGCTGAGGTTACTTGCCTTCCCCTAGCCTCACCTGGCGTGGACCAGATGTTGCCCGACGTTCTTTCCGAAGTGCAGTCGCTCACGACGGCGTTCTCCGATGCGGGGTATTCCCTGTACCTGGTGGGCGGAATCGTTCGCGACATTCATCTCGGCGTCCCCATCGCCGATCTGGATTTCGATCTGACGACTGAGGCCCGTCCCGAAAAGATCCGAGAGCTCATCGCCCCGCTCTCCGACGCCGTGTGGAGCCAGGGCGAAAAGTTCGGCACGATTGGTTGTCGGATCGACGGCCGGCCCTACGAGATCACCACACATCGCGCCGAGTCGTACTCCGACGAGTCGCGCAAACCCGAGGTCGTCTTCGGCGATGACATCGAGGTCGATCTTTCTCGACGCGACTTCACGCTCAACGCGATGGCGATCGACACCACACACGGCACGCTCATCGACCCCTTCGACGGGCTCGCAGCTCTGCGCGATCGGTCCCTCGTGACTCCGATCGAACCCGAGATTTCCTTCTCTGATGATCCCTTGCGAATTCTCCGCGCGGCACGGTTCGTTGCCCGTCTCGATCTGACCGTGGCCGACCCGGTGAGGGCTGCGGCGGTCGCTCTGATCGATCGAATGTCGATCGTGTCTGAGGAACGGATTCGCGACGAGTTCGACAAGCTGCTCGCTGCCCCACTTCCATCAAAGGGACTGCGATTTCTTTCTGCGGTGGGCGCGTGGCCGCACGTCGTGTCGACGATCGATTCGAATGACGTGCTCGAGATGGGCGCCGATCTCGATCGTGCGAGAATCGATCGAGATCTTCGTCGGTTGGTGGTCTTCAGCAGAACCGCGTCGCGCGATCGACAATCACAGCTCGAACGGCTGCGCTATTCGAACAGCGAGAGTCGTGCGATGAGGCTCGTGCTCGCGGGGTTCGATCTCGTTGCTCATGGTGGGCAGGAGTTCGAAGCATCGACCGTGCGCCGGCTGGTCGATCGAGTCGGCTACGAGTCGATGCCGTTGCTTCTCGAACTTGTCGAAGTCAGACAAGTGTCCGACAGGGGCCTCGGCGCGCTGTTCGCTGATCTGGACGAACGTGAGAACTTGGCGTCCCTCGGCCCAGAGCTCACGGGCGAAGACATCATGGATCTTCTCGGAATTGTTCCCGGGCCCGAGGTTGGCGCTGCACTTTCGGTGTTGCAAGAACGACGGTTCGAGGAAGGGCCGCTCGACCGGTCGAGCGAGGTTGCTTTCCTGCTCGAGAAGTACCGCCGACGCCGCTGAGGTCGCGTCAGTTTCCGATCTTGCGGGCGCGAAAGACAACCGAGGCCGGGTGTGGGCCGGTTCCACGTGGTTCGAGCAACGTGTCGACACGGAAATTCGATCGATGGAGTTGCGTGAAGACGTGCGAAATTCCGTGCTGGTGGGTGAGGTGCGCACCCTCGCCGAGGACCACATCGTTCGCGTAGTCGCTGGTGATCGCACGCGGATTCTTGCTGTCGACCATCAGCGATGCGGGGTGGGGAAGGGTGAGAATGATCGGTCGGTCGACCTTCAGGAGGCGGTGTGTCTGTCGAAACACACGACCGAGATCTTCGACAGCGGCCAGCGCGTGTACCGAGATCACCGCGTCGAAGATGTCGGCATGAAGGAACGCCAGATCAGCGAGGTCGGTGTGGTGCACTTCGACATGGACCTCGGCCTCGTCGGCCGTGCGCCGTGCGAGGTCGACCTGTTCGGCGTCCGCGTCGATTGCAATGACCCGTGCGCCCAAACGTGAAAGTGCCACCGCTGAGTGGCCAGCGCCGGTGCCGAGTTCGAGTATCCGCATGCCGCTGACATCGCCGAGCAGTCGTCGGTCGAGCCCGTCGACCTCGCCCGGTCCGAATTCCACCGAGTCGAGCGGGCGATCTTGGCCCGCGGGACCGGCGGTCGTGTACCTCATCCAGCTCTGCATGAGACGAACTGTACTTTCCCGGTACCGTAACCACATGAGCCACGTTGAGCAGGCATCCGCCAACGGTGTGGGAGGGTCGATCGACTATCGACTCGCTCGCGAACGCGCCATCGTTGCGTATCTTGCCGGCGAAGCAACTCGTTCCGAAGTCTGCGACGCCCAGTCCGAACTCATGCGCAACGCTCGACAGTGTGGCCGCCCGACAGACGATTCATGCCCGATCTGCCACGACCAGGATTTGGTCATCGTGACCTATGTGTTCGGTCCCCGACTACCGGCTGCAGGCCGTTGCATGGTGACCGACGCCGACTACGAACGGATTCGTCGGCGGAAGGGCGACTTCACCCGATACGAGGTCGAGGTGTGTCCGGATTGCCGGTGGAACCACTTACTTCGCACAAATCCTGTGGTCTGAGCCAACATGGAACTGGAACTTGCGGCATCGACCGTCACGATCACCGACACCGGTATCACCGTTGGCTGGTCCGACGGACGTACGAGTCGGTTTCACGCGTTGTGGCTGAGAGACAACTGTTCAAAGGACGGCGTCAGGCACACCGGTGTGCGCACGTTTTCGGTGATCGACTTGAACCCCGAACTGTTCGTCCTCGATGCAGAACGAGACGAAGAGGGCGATCTGGTCATCGAGTTCTCTGATGGGCACGAATCGACCGTCCGGTTCGCGTGGCTGGAGGAGCACTCGTACGAAACCCACGATCGGGTCGGTGCCGTTCGCCAAATCGAGTACTTCCGGGCAGGGTCGAAGCTCGAGTACTTCGATCTGCCACGGCAGGGTACGCCGCAACATCTGGGTCTGCTCGATGCAGTTGCCCGCGATGGAGTGGCCATCGTGAACGGTATCCCCAGCGATGCGGCAGGTACGGAGATGGTCGCCTCCCTGTTCGGTTGTGTCCGAGAAACCGAGATGGGAAGGCTGTCCGATGTGGTCATGCAGTCGGTTGACTGGGAGTTCAGCGACGAAGGCCTGGCGCTCGACCCGCACACCCGCGATGCCTTTCGATACGCGCCACCGGGCGTTTCGATCACTCATTGTGTCGAGGCGTCAGCGGTCGGTGGGGAGTGGGTTCTCGTCGATGGGTTTGCAGTCGCTACAGAGGTGGGTGAGCGTGCCCCAGACGCGTTCGACCTGCTCACAGAGACGAGCGTTGCGTTCGTCCGTCGCGACGACGGATCTGCTGGAAACGGCCAACCCGTGCACCTGAAAGCCCATGCTCGGCTGATATCTCTCGATCGAGACCGAGAGATTGGTGGTGTCCGATTCGACGAGCAAACCATGGCTTCGCTCGACATCGAGCCACGACAGGTTGGTGAGTATTACCGGGCGCTCATCACGTTCACCAAAGCAGTGCACGATCCGTCTCGGGCCTTGCAGGTCTCTCTCGATACCGGGCAAGCGATCGTCTGCGACAACCACCGTGTTCTTCAAGGACGCGCCGCCCTCGGCACCGATGGCGCGGGCGGCCACGTCCGGGTCTGTGCCGTCGACCGAGATCAATTCCACTCGCGACTTCGACAGCTTCGAGCGCAACACGAACAACCACACGTCGACGAGCGATTGCCGGGTGGCAGCAGCATCTAGATGACGCTCGATCCTCCGTAGTGAATTCCCGACAGCTCAGCCATGTCTCGATCGAACGTGGTGAGGTCGTCGATCGTGAAGTCGCTGAGCGAGGCATGGCCACAGGCTCGAGCGAGCACCTCCATGAGCTCGACTGTCGCCTCGAAGAATCGTTGGAGACGAACCGCGGCCTCCTCAACCATGAGTCGTGCTCGAAGATCTTTCTTCTGCGTCGCGATGCCGACGGGGCAGTTGTCGGTGTGACACGCTCGCATGCCGATACAACCAATGGCTTGCAGCGCCGAGTTCGACACGGCGATTGCGTCGGCGCCGAGCGCGAGCGCTTTTGCAAAGTCGGTGTGCGTGCGGAGTCCGCCGGTTATCACGAGGGTGACGTCGTTTGCTCCAGAGGCATCGAGGTGGCGCCGTGCGCGGCCAAGTGCCGGGATCGTCGGCACCGAGATGTGCTCTCGAAAAATCAAGGGTGCGGCACCGGTGCCGCCGCCACGGCCATCGAGGATGACGTAGTCGACACCTATTTCGAGTGCTGCGTCGAGGTCGGCCTCGATGTGTTGTGCCGACAGTTTCGCGCCGATGGGGATACCGCCGGAGGTTTCGCGCACCTGGGCAGCGACTTCGGCGTAGTCGGCGGGGGTGAACAAGTCGGGAAAGGTCGCCGGCGAGATCGCATCCTCTCCTTCCTCGAGCCCTCGAACCTCAGCGATACGCCCGGTCACCTTCTTGCCCGGCAGGTGTCCACCAGTTCCCGTCTTGGCTCCCTGGCCGAACTTGAAATGGAACGCCTGCACGTTCGTCACCTTGTCGAGCTGCCATCCGAAACGCCCTGATGCGAGTTCGTAGAAGTAGCGCGAGTTGGCTTCTTGCTCTTCGGGAAGCATGCCGCCTTCGCCCGAACAGATTCCGGTTCCTGCGAGTTCGGCGCCCTTGGCCAGGGAGATCTTGGCTTCTTCGGACAAGGCGCCGAAACTCATGTCGGACACGAAGAGCGGGATGTCGAGGTGCAGCGGTTTCTGCGCCTTGGGCCCAATGATCACCGATGACGACACGGCGACATCATCGAGGAGCGGTTTGGTTGCGAGTTGCGCAGTGACGAACTGAATGTCGTCCCACTTCGGCAGTTGTTCGCGAGAGACCCCCATCGCGGCGACCGGGCCGTGGTGGCCCATGTTCGACAGCCCTTCGGATGCCAGCCGGCGGATGAGTCCAACGTGTGGTTCGTCCTCGGTGCCATGGGGGTCTTGGAACTCGCCCTGATACGACGACCGGTCGTATGGCTGCGGGTGATCCTTCTCCCACGCCTGAATCTCTTGTTCATCGACCATGAGGTCGTCGCCCTCGAGCCAAGAGGCGAACCGTGCGAGCACTTCGCTGTTGTCGTACGCCGACACCCCCGTACGGAACTGGTAGTCCCAGCCATGTAGCCCGCAGATCAAATTCTCACCCTCTACACGACCGTCACTCATCTTGGCGCCCCGGTGAAGACACCTTCCGTAGAGCACCGAGTGGTTGTTGTCCCAGCGGACGACGACCAGATCGACGTTGCCGACGAGCACACCCACTGGCTCGCGTTCGGGGATCTCGCTCCAGGTGGCGATCTTCAACGCAGTGGTCATTGTTTCTCCTTCTCCGAGGTCGGTGGGGTGATCCATCGCAGCGGTGACTCGATGACCATTTCCGCCTCCATCATGTAGCGATCGTCCCGGATGCTCGCCTCATACCAGGTGCCATACCAGCGAGCTCCGGGTCCGGCGGACATGCCATGCAACACGACCGAGCAGAGCACGACAAGGGTGACGATGGCGAAAAGCTCGTCGGGACGAGCGACTTCGTCGTCTGAGACCAAAAGCAGTCCGAACAACATCGAGGCCAACCCTCGAGGCCCGAACCAGCCGAGGAAGACCACGGTCTGGCGCATAAGGCCGGTTCCGATCGTTGCGATTGCGACGGGCAACATACGACCGATCGTCAAGGTTGCGAGCGCGCACAACAAGATGGCTGGGCTGAAGAGGTCCAACGCAGGCCACACCATCACGCCACCAAAGATCAGGAAGACCGCGGCGGCACCGACCTGGGCGACGTCTTCGGCGAACTCTGCATGTTCGGTGACCGTCGGGCCCATGATCCGACGAGCCAGAAGTCCACAGACAAACGCGGCAACAAAACCGTTTCCGCCGAGGGCGACACTCCCCGCGAACGCCATGACGCCCGCGCCCAAGGCGACGATCCGGAAACCCTCGGCATCAGACCACCCGTGATCCCTGGCGAACGGAACGAGGGCAGAAAACGCCCAGGCGACGCCAGCGCCGACGACCAAAGCGATCCCGATCTCGAGCAGCGCGGCCGACACGAGGCCACTCGCCCCCTCGAGCTCGCCCTCCGCAGCGAGCGCGCTGAAGATGGCGATCACGGGAACGACCAGCCCGTCATTGAGTCCGGACTCGACGTTCAGGGCTTGACGAATCCTGACCGGAACCGCCTGATTCGACACGACCGCTTCTCCGAGTGCGGCGTCGGTGGGCGCCAGAATGGCTGCGACCAGGGCAGCTTCTGCCCAGCTCAGATCGGTCAGCAGGAGGGCCGTGAGCACGGCTCCAACCGCGATGCTCAGCGGAAGGCCGATCCCGAGCAGGCGTGCGGGCAGCGCCAGTGACGTAGAGTCCTTGCGGGTGTCGATGCGCGCCGCGTCGGAGAACAAGAGCAGAGCCAGTGTCACCTCGGCAACGAGGGCGATCGTTTCGTCGTCGAGTCCATCGGCGAAAATACCCAGACCGAGCACCTCGGGCGCCAAGATCATGCCAGCTGCGACGTACAACATCGGCGTGGTCAGAGGGAGCGAGCGGAGTCTTTCTCTGAACAACGAAACAACGGCGATGACGGCGCCGATGACCGCAAAAGTCGTCACCGTGTTGCCGGTAATCCCGTGGTGGTCGGCGTCCATCCGGCGTTCGTCATTACGCCGACCCTACCTAGCTGTTCTGCACGTCGTTTCGGGTGGAGGCCCGGTGCCCGAGGCCCGTGGCGATCATCGCGACGATGCCGTAGAGGAGGAAACCGGTGCCGAAGGGCGTGACCGTGTCGACGATCTGTCGGTCGATGAGCGACCCGAGAAGTGCACCGCCAATGAAGACGACCGCGCCGATCACCGACGCTGCCGTGCCGGCAATCTTGCCCATCGGCTCCATCGACAACGTCTGCATCAGTGGATTCGCACCAGCGTTGACCGCGGTCAAGATGCTCGCGATCGCGAACCACAACCAGAAGTTGGGGACGCCCCCCTCGGCGGAGAACCAGACGACATACACCAACGCGGTGATGACCATGATGACGGTTTGTGTCGCCAGTACCGGAAAGGTCGAATAATGACGCACGAGCCGTTCGACCGCGACAATCGTGAGCGCCATAGCGACAGCATTCAAACCAAACAGCAACGCGAACTGATCGGACCGGCCGTAGATGTCGCCGATCATCGTTGTCGAGCTGCCGAGCCAGGGGAAAAATGCCCCGTAAGCCGCAGTCGTGGCGATCGTGTAGTAGAGGGTGGTGCGGTTCTGAAGCACCGTCTTTGCAGCGCGACCGACGCGTCCGACCTCGAGCGGCAACACGTCGTCGGGTGAGAGCGTTTCGTTGATTCGGCTGAACCACACCGCTGCGACGACACCAAGGATCGTCGCCATTGCGGTCGTCCACCGCCAGGAGCCGACCGCCAGAAGGCCTTCTCCGAGAGCCGGTGCAACAACGGGCACGAGGAGAAAAACCGCAGACGTCAAGGACATGATCCGAGCCATGAGGTCGCCGCCGTAGGCGTCTCTCGTGATAGCGAGACTGATCGCACGTGGTCCCGCGCTCGCAGCACCCCAGAGAACCCGACCAGCGAGAAACATCGGAAACGATGTTGCTGCGGTCGAGATCACCGAACCCGTGACGAAGAGACCGAGAGCGATGAACATCATCTTCTTGCGCCCGAACCGGTCCGCAAGCGGGCCCCAGATGAGCATGCCCACACCCATGGCCGCCAAGAACACCGTGACCGTGAGCGAGATCGGTGGGTCGATCGAACCCATGGCGAACGCGGTTTCGATTTCGTCGAACGCGGGAAGGATCGTGTCGATGCTGATCGCCACCGTTGCGGTGATCAGCGACATCAGCGTGATGAATTCGGCGCGGCCGAGGCCAGTGAGGTCTTCGCCGGTCGGTCGCTCGATTGTGATTGCGGTGCCTGTCACCTCGTGATCTCGATCACGATGGTGACTCGGTGGTTATTCAGCGTGTTCGCCTTCGTCGCCTTCGTCTTGGGCGTTGCCGGTCAGGGTCTCGTCGGCGTGATTCTGGTCCTGCTCTTCACTGTGGTCTTCGCCATGGTCGTCGTCGTAGGAAATGGCCGTGGCAGCACCGAAACCGCCAAGTACGGCCAGCGCAAAGATCAGGCCAGCAACGGTCGCTTTCCATCCAAGCTGCGGCTGTTCTTCAGGTTGTGGTTTTCCGGCCATCTGGCGCTCCTCGGGTGGCTCCCTCTCACGCTAGCAACGCTTGGGTCAGTTGTTCTCGGGCAGATGGGCGGCTCGTGCGCCGCCCTGCCAATCCTCCATCGATGGGGCCTCGGTGAGGTCGCCGAACAGGCGGAGTTGGGGTGTTTCGCGCAACGATCGTTTCATCTCGGCGAACCCGGGGTAGGAGGCGAGTGTCATGACCGCATTCCAGAGTGGTACCGCGTCGGCATCGTCGGGTATCCGGCTGATGACCGGCCCGAAGAACGACAAGCCGTCCGGCGGTCGGAAGGTGATTATCGGGGTGCCCACTTCACGTCCCGTGCGGCTGAGTGCAAGCTCCGTTTCCTCTTCGACGACTGCGTCAAACGACACGTCGTCGGCGGCGTCGGCGTAACTCGTGGGCAGATCGGCGCGCTCGAGTGCACCGGAGATCATCTCGGCAGTTCCGAGAGTCTTGCGGTAGGACTCGTTGGGTTCGGCGTCGAAGATCGGGTCGGAAAACTCGGTGTAGAGCGGTCCGATTGGTGCCCTCCCGAGATCGGCCCGAACTGCGGCTGCTACACGAAGCATGCGAAGCCCCGCGGTGTGGCCATGTTCGTATTCGGGGGGAAATTCTGTGGCGTAGTCCTTGTGTTTGTTCAGAATTCGAAGGGAGATGAAACGCCAGTCGACCTTGTAGTCCTTTTGTTCTTGGACCTTCACGATCCAGCGAGACGTGATCCAGGCAAACGGGCACACGGGGTCGAAGAAGAACTCGATGTCGAAGTCGCTCATGAGTGTTTTCTATCGTGTCTTCTCGGAGTTCGTCTCGAGATTGAAATACGGTTGGTGTCAAGAAACTCGCCAAATCTGCCGTTGAGCTGGGTCATACGAACCACCATCAGCGGAGTAGCAATGAACGGCTTGTCGGTCTTGTTCAAACTTGGATTCAGTGGACTTGTCGTTGTGGCAGCCGCGAGCGGCACCGAAGTTGTCGACGTCGTCGAGGTGATCGGTGGGGTCACCGTGCAGGCGCAAGCGATGATCGAGGACGTCAACATCGAAGCCGATTCCGAACGTGCGGACGTGCCGAGTGCTCTGGCATCGAGAGAAAATGCGGTGTTTGCTCGACAAGGAAGTGATGACTTTGCCGTGGAGTCGAACACTTTTGGGCCGATCGATCGACTCACGCTCGAAGAAGTGATTCGGCGACGTGATTTCACCGATTTCATCAGCTCGCCAACAACAACAGCGCCGCCAGCGACTGCTCCGACGGTGACGTCGCCGCGTCGGAGAACCCCACCACCCGCGTCCCCGCCAACCACCGCCGGTCCAGCAGTTCCGACAACGAGCACCACCACAACCGCGGTGAATCCGTTCGTGCCGACGCCAACGGCGGCTCCGACCACGACCTCGACGGCGGCTCCGACCACGACCTCGACGGCGGCACCGACCACGACCTCGACGGCGGCACCGGCCA
>RCMY010000686.1_pt1 | contig 32170 bp, 30 predicted proteins | sample 2041341 | NCBI WGS metagenome assembly RCMY01 (sample SAMN09708234, study PRJNA481090) | Marine sediment metagenome, whole genome shotgun sequencing project. | reverse complement strand
CATCGAGGGCCTTTGGGGAGATGCCAAAGTGACCGAGGTGGAAAGTAGTTTGAACCAGTAAAAAAAAATAATGGCTAAGAAAGATACAAGTACAACAAACCCGAAAAAACCCAAATTCAGTTCGTGGTGGATTTACGGATTGATAGCGGTACTCTTGATCGGATTTCAATTTCTAGGTAGTGGCAATCTTGGAACTACCAAAAAAACGACCACCTCTGAACTTCAAGAATACCTTAGAAACGGGGATATTGCCAAAATCCTGATCATTACCAATACCCGTCAGGCCAAGGTTTTCTTGACCGATGAGGCGCTTGCCAAAGACGTTCATAGTGATGTCAATGACAAACCTTTTCTACCATCGACCGGTGTCGTACCACAGTACGTTTTAGACTATGGAGATCTTCAAAATTTCGAGAACGAAATCAAGAATATCAAAAAGGAAAACAACCTCGAGACCATAGTCGATTACGATACCGACAACAACTATCTAATGGATCTGTTATTGGGTATTTTGCCGTTCGTACTGATTATCGGCATCTGGATCTATCTGATGCGGAGGATGTCAGGCGGCGGCGGCGGCGGCGCAGGTGGCCAGATTTTCAACATCGGTAAATCGAAGGCAAAACTCTTTGATGAAAAGACAGATACCCTAACTTCTTTTAAAGACGTTGCCGGATTGGAAGGTGCCAAAGAAGAAGTCGAGGAGATTGTGGATTTCCTTAGAAATCCAGATAAATATACTTCCCTAGGTGGTAAAATTCCGAAAGGGGCGCTCTTGGTAGGCCCTCCGGGAACTGGTAAGACTCTTTTGGCGAAAGCAGTAGCGGGAGAGGCGAAAGTGCCATTTTTCTCCCTATCAGGTTCCGATTTTGTGGAGATGTTCGTAGGGGTAGGCGCTTCTAGGGTTCGTGACCTCTTTAAACAGGCCAAGGACAAGTCGCCCGCCATCATATTCATTGATGAAATCGATGCTATCGGTCGCGCCCGTGGAAAAAATAACTTTACAGGTTCGAACGATGAACGCGAAAACACCTTGAACCAACTTTTGACCGAGATGGACGGTTTCGGTACCAATACCAATGTCATCGTATTGGCCGCCACCAACCGTGCAGACGTGCTTGATAAGGCATTGATGCGCGCCGGACGTTTCGACAGGCAAATCTATGTAGATCTACCAGATGTCAGGGAACGTAAAGAAATCTTTGAGGTGCATTTACGGCCCATAAAAACTGCCGAAACTTTGGATATGGAATTTTTGGCAAGACAGACCCCCGGATTTTCGGGTGCCGACATTGCGAACGTCTGTAATGAGGCCGCTCTTATCGCCGCCCGAAAAGAACGGAAAGCGGTGACCAAACAAGATTTCTTGGATGCTGTGGATAGAATCGTAGGTGGACTCGAGAAAAAGAACAAAATCATCACGGTAGGTGAAAAAGAGACTATAGCCTATCACGAAGCCGGTCACGCCACGGTCAGTTGGATGTTGGAACATGCCTCACCACTAGTCAAAGTCACTATAGTACCTAGGGGGCAATCGTTAGGTGCCGCATGGTATTTGCCGGAAGAACGGCTAATTGTTCGCCCAGAACAAATGTTGGACGAAATGTGCGCCACCATGGGCGGTAGGGCCGCGGAAAGAGTAATCTTCGATCAAATCTCGACGGGAGCACTTAGTGATCTCGAAAAAGTCACCAAACAAGCGCGGGCCATGGTTACTATATACGGACTGAACGAGGAGATTGGCAACATTACCTATTATGATTCCTCAGGACAGGATTCTTATGGCTTTTCCAAACCCTACAGTGAAGATACGGCGCGGAAAATTGATGGCGAAATATCGAAAATAATCGAAGAGCAGTACGAAAGAGCTATTAAGGTACTGACCGAACACAAAGACAAGCTCACTACTTTGGCCGAAAGACTACTTGATAAAGAAGTCATATTCAAAGAAGACCTTGAAAAGATATTTGGAAAACGACCTTTTGATAAGGAATTCGATAAACTGGGACAAGAAAATATTGAGAAAAAAGAAAAAAGTGATGCCAAATCTACTGAGGAGGCTGCTGTAGAGAACGAGGAAAAGGAAAATAAAATATAAAATTTATCGTTGTTCTTTAAATTAAGGACACTTACACAAAGTTTTACAATATTGAATGGGGCTATTTGACAAATTATTCGGTGGCGGCAGACAGAAGAAAGTTTCCAAAGAAACCGCGGAGACCAGAGGTGCCCATATGCCAGACCTCAATATACCGGTAGACGAGAAATTTACCATCCATTTTAAAAAGAACGGGGGCAAGTTTCTTTATTGCGATTCGTTTGCCGAAATTTCACAGGCACTCAGGAATATTCTCGGAGAAAACGATTGGCAAGACCATCCATTCTATGCGCTTGACCCTAAACTGCAGGAAAGATTTTCAAAAGAGAATGTAAGATTTACCGATAAAAGCAAGCAGAGTGAAGTTTTCTTTACCACCTGCGAACATCTCATCGCGCAAAACGGTTCGATTTTGGTCTGTTCCAACCAATTAATGGACAAAAAGTTGAACGAACTCCCCTATAACGTTATCGTTTTTGCCACTACCAGCCAACTGGTGGAATCTATTGGGGAAGGGCTAAAAACCATTAAAAAGAAATACGGACACAACATTCCAGCTAATATCACTACGTTAAAACACTTTCAAGCGAACAAAGAAAACTCCGATGACTTTTTGACCTATGGCAGTAGTTCCAAAAATTTGTATCTTTTGCTTTTAGAAGATCTATAATAGAATATCTGAGGCATGAGGGAAATTTTAAGGCGTTCGCTTACCGGGGCAGTGTATATTATACTTCTGCTTTCCGCCGTTTTTTTAAGCTCGGACGCTTTCGATTTTCTTTTTATGGTTTTCGGGCTCGCCTGTCTTAATGAATACAAAAAATTAGTAGGCTTGGAGGGTCGATATATTTACATGGCCTATCTGGCCCTTTGGTGGGCCTATATCTATTTCGTAACCGATATGTGGCTGGTTTATGCCCTTTTGCTCTGTACCCTAACCGTTAACTTCCTTCTTTTGTACTATCTTTTTTCTAAAAAGGAAAAATTGTTCAATACCTTTCAGAAATTTATTATTGGATTATTCTATATCGGCGGCGGCTGTATATTTTTAACTATGATTCCATATACCAACGATGACTTTGTACAATTTCTCATCATCGGTATTTTCCTTCTCATTTGGGTCAGCGATTCGTTTGCCTATATCGTCGGACGTTTGTTCGGGAGAACGAAATTGTTTTCGAGGGTTTCGCCCAAAAAGACTGTGGAAGGTGCCTTGGGAGGATTGGTATTTGCATTAGCTACCGCTTATCTTCTAGCGAAATACGAACCCATTATCACACCGTGGCAATGGCTAGTTCTTGCCGCCATTATCGTAGTGGCCGGCGGTTTGGGCGATTTGGTTGAATCAAAACTGAAGAGATCCGCTGGGGTAAAGGATAGTGGTGCTATTCTCCCGGGCCATGGCGGCATGCTAGATCGTTTGGACAGTTTGGTGTTCGCCGCCCCGTTCGCATATTTAACCCTAAATATTTTTGCCAATGTTTCATAGAGAGGGCCAAAAAATAATATTGACCACTTTTTTTATTGTATCCGCAATCATACTGATATCGCAATTTTATGTGGATGTTCCATGGCTTCGTTGGGGGCTTCAGATTGTTGCTTTGATATTACTAGTGTTAATACTACAGTTTTTCCGCAATCCGACCCGAAAGACGGTAAAAAATTTCGATGAAATATTGGCACCCGTTGACGGCAAGGTAGTAGTAATCGAAGAGGTGGAAGAGACCGAGTTTTTCAACGAAAAACGCAAGCAGGTTTCCATTTTCATGTCACCGGTAAACGTGCATGTCACCCGTTACCCGGCCAGTGGAACCGTAAAATACTCCAAATACCATCCCGGGAAATATCTGGTCGCTTGGCATCCCAAATCGAGTACCGAGAACGAACGTACTACAGTGGTCATAAAAACTCCGAAATTCGGCGATATTCTTTATCGCCAGATTGCCGGAGCTATGGCGCGCCGTATCGTAAATTATGCCGAAGAAGGTGAAAATGTACAGCAAGGCGAAGATGCGGGATTTATAAAATTCGGATCGCGGGTCGATTTATTCCTACCTTTGGATTGTGCGATAACCGTAAAGCTCAACCAAAAAGTAACGGGCGCAAAAACTTGCATAGCCGCCGTTGTCGTCAAAAAAGATGAAGAACGAGAAACTACATACTAATTTTGTGAAAGCGGTCGAGTTTATGAACAACTATACCGAACCCATGCCCGCCGATCTTCTCTTAAAACTCTATGCTTACTATAAGATTGCCAATAAAAATTACGATAATCCCGGTAGTAGCACCCCTCTTATAAACGCCTTTAAAGCCAATGCCTTGATACAGGCAAATAAGATGAGCCGCGACGATGCGATGAAGGCATATGTTAAGTTGGTAAAGAACGAGGTGATGAAGTGAAAAATTTCAAATCTTAAATTCCAAATTCCAAAATATAAGTGTACGCTTTGGAATTTGATACTTGGAATTTACGAACATCATTCGTAAAGATCTTCTAAGTCGGCCTGACAGAGCTCAAATATAAAATTTCCCATTTTCTGGGTGACGTCGGTAAAAAATCGTTCTCCTTTTTCTTTTGTGGATTTATGGGGATTGCCCACACCCGTGTCCTCACTGATTTTTGACCATTGGCGCTCGGCCCAGACCCATCCTTCCGAAAAAGATTTTATTTTGTATTCTTTGGATGCGCCGTCGCCCCAATTTTCCTTCGAAAGCACCAAATCGGGATGCAGATGTAGCATCAAACTGGTTTCCATCTCGTCGGCATGGTCGCCCTTTTCCTCAAAGTAATCCTTCATATCCAAAGCCTGCGCCCAAAAAGAAAAACTGATAAACATCTTTGGAAACTTCAGACCGAGTTCCCTTACCAAGGGTTTGAAATTATTTCCGCCGTGGCTGTTGAAAATCAACAACTTATAAATACCCTGTCGGTTCAATGTCTCAACAATATCACATAGTATCGCGAACTGGGTACTTGGGTTCAAATTGATATCAAGATATATATCGGACTGACCGGTATTCACCCCAAACGGAAGTGTCGGTAAAATAACGACCTTCCCGCCTTTTTCCCAAGCAATCCTGGCAGATTCCGCAGCAAGGGCATCAGCTTCGTAATTGTCGGTGGCGTAAGGTAAATGGTAGTTGTGCGCTTCGGTGGCGCCCCAAGGCAAAACGGCCAGGTCAAACTTGGCGCCTTTCAAGGTATTCCAATGGCTTTCGGCAAGAATGTACGGTCTCATAAGTGTATTTTGGTGCACAAACTTAAGCAGTTATAGACAAACATCCATCTTGTGAAACAAAGAAACGGCGTTTTTAGTGTTTTTGCGTGTAGTTCGACCTTTGTATCAATTCATCTCCACGACCCGCGTTTTTGAAAATCTGTCGTGCCACCCAATCGCATCGGAACTTAAAAACGATACGGCGTTAAAAGGGATGTTTCTACATAGTGAGCGAACCACTATAGTCCCGAAGTCCGGCCTTTTCCCTTCTTCAGTCACTACCTTGGTCTTGGTGAAAAATTTACCTAATGTCCTTCCAGTAATTCCTTCGAAGAAACTATAATATAGCAGGGTGACAAGGATACCCAAGCCAATGTCGAGCCACCTGTTTTCTTCATCGAAAATATTGAGATGTTGGGGAGCAAAAAAAGCGATAGCAATCCCGAGAACCACACCAAATAAGGCACCAAAGCCGACTACAAAAAGCTGATCGATAAAATAATTGGTAAAACGTTTGCCCTTATCGGCGACATTGCCATCCACCAAATAGGCCGCATCTTTTTGGACTTCCCTTTGCTTAAGCACTGTATTTTCTTCAAATGTGGCACATTCGTTCTCAAAATCTGCGATGCGATCGGTCAATCGACAAACGATACCCAAATTCAGGTCCTTCTTGCGGTTGGTACAGATTTTACAGAATTGGAGATGTTGCTGGCGCGTCATATACGAATCCGTTTTAGCTTTGGAAACAACTAAAACGGAGATAGGACGATGTTCATTGTAAATTTTCGACCAATGGAAACAAAATACGGTCTGGTAGTCGTAAAAACTGGTTTCGAGTCAAGTGTGAATTGACACTAGTTAAAAGGTCCGACCATGATATGCGCCCTGAACGTACCGGGGTCCATCAACCAGGGCATTCCCTTTTCATGCGGTTTATCGGGCAGTCCAGTTGATTCTGTTGTAGCAAATGGCGTGTAGATAACATAGCGGTATTGTGCATCGCCCAGTTCGCCCGTAGCCTTGTCGTAGGCCTCATCGGTTCCATAATATACGTAAAGCATACTTGGTTCCTTGGGCATTTGCAGTTTGCCCGACTCTACCTCTGCGCCACGTGCTTCCTCTCTTTGCTTGGCATCTTTGCCCTCCGCTGTAAGTTCACGGCCCCGTTTCATAAAAGGTTCCAATTTTTTGGAGTAACAGGAAACACTGATACCTTCTTTGCCAGGATTATCGGCCAAACAGACCAGATTGTTGGTTCCTTCGCGCAATACGACCATTTCACCATTTTCGTCGTAGCCGTAGACCATCGCACCCGCCTTGTCAGCCTCGGGCGCGGGAAGCGTAGCCGTCTTGATCTGAATTTCGGCGGGCAGGATTTCGAGTTTATTCTTTTCTTGACATGCCATTGGAAGAAAGGCAAGCATTAATAATAGGGAGAGTCCATTTTTCATAATATTCTATTTTAATTAAAGATAAAAAATCAATTCGTTATTTGTTGCACAATCACACACGATTCTTTTTCGATTATTTGCTGGTGCTCGTCTGCGACGAGTTTTGCACGCACTCATTTTAAGCTACTAAGACTCTTGTCCAAAGTCTCAATCTTCGCCTCTGCATCTGCTTGCTTTTTACGCTCCATCGCAATCACCTGTTCAGGGGCATTATTGACGAAACGCTCGTTAGAAAGTTTCTTTTGAACGGATTTCAAAAAGCCTTTGGTGTACTTAAGTTCCTCCTCGATTTTTTGGATTTCGGCCTCAATGTCGATGGCACCGCTCATGGGAATAAAATATTCATTGCTCTTGGCACGAAAAGAGAGCGCACCTTCGACCGAAGCATCGACATAGGAAATCTTAGAAAGATTCGTCAGTTTTTCGATGACGACATCCCATTTTTTTGAAGTATTCCCCTCGTTCAACACGGAAAGCTCCAACGCTTCTTTCATGGGGATGTTTTTTTCCTTTCGGATGTTTCGAACACCCGAAACGACCTCTGAGGCAAATTCGAATTCTTTGATGACCTCAGCATCCACTTTTTGGACTTTGGGCCATTCCGAAACTACCAGGGCTTCTTCAGGCGATCGCTCGACGATATGTTGCCAAACTTCTTCGGTCAAAAACGGCATAAAGGGATGCAGTAATTTCAGGTTCTTTTCGAAAAGCGAGATAACCGCTTCATAGGTCGTTTTATCGATGGGTTTTTGGTAGTCGGGCTTTATGATTTCGAGCAGCCAAGAACTGTAGTCGTCCCAAACCAGTTTGTAAATCGCCATTAGGGCATCAGAAATACGGTATTTTCCGAAATAGTCTTCGATTTCGGCCAGGGTTTGATCGAACTTGGCCGTGTACCAAGCGATACCCAATTTTGAGGCTTCCGGTTGGGGCAGATCGCTTACCTCCCACCCTTTTAACAGTCGGAATCCGTTCCAAATTTTATTGGCGAAGTTCTTGCCCTGCTGACAGAGGTCTTCGTCAAACATCAGGTCGTTACCGGCGGCCGAGCTCAAAAGAAGTCCAACGCGGACACCATCGGCACCATATTCCTCGATAAGCTTAAGGGCATCGGGCGAATTTCCAAGGGATTTCGACATTTTACGTCGCTGCTTGTCGCGAACCAATCCCGTAAAATAGACATTTTTAAAGGGACGTTCGTTGCGAAATTCATATCCGGAGACAATCATACGCGCTACCCAAAAAAAGATAATATCGGGACCGGTAACCAAATCGTTGGTGGGATAATAGTAGTTAATTTCTTTGTTGTCCGGCTCTAGGATGCCGTTGAACACACTTATCGGCCATAACCATGAGGAAAACCAAGTGTCTAGGGCATCTTCATCTTGCTTTAAATCCTCTGTCTTGAGATTTGGATTTTGGGATTTGGATTTTGCGATAGCCAATGCTTCTCCCTTAGTTTCGGCCACCACAAAATCATCTTGCCCGTCACCATAGAAGTAAGCGGGAATTTGCTGCCCCCACCAAAGCTGGCGCGAAATGTTCCAATCTCGGATGTTTTCCATCCAATGCCGATAGGTATTGTCGAATTTTTTGGGGAAAAATTTGATTTCCTTCGTTTCCAAAACCGCTTTCAAGGCTGGTTTCGCTAAATCTTCCATTTTCAGGAACCATTGATCGCTCAAGCGCGGCTCGATAACCGCCCGAGTTCGTTCAGACGTCCCTACCTTGTTGACATAATTTTCTGTTTTAACCAAAAAACCCTTTTCATCCAGTTCTTTGGTGATTTCTTTGCGGACTACGAACCTATCCTTTCCTTCATAATGCAATCCGAAAGAATTCAAAGTGGCATCCGCATTGAAAATATCGATGGTTTCCAAATTGTGCTTCTCGCCTAAGGCCTTATCATTGATATCGTGTGCAGGGGTTATTTTTAGACATCCGGTACCGAATTCCATGTCCACATATTCATCCTCAATAATAGGAACGATACGACCGCAAATGGGAACGATGGCCTTTTTACCCATCAAATGTTTAAAACGCTCGTCATTGGGGTTGATACAAATGGCGGTATCGCCCAGAATGGTTTCAGGCCGTGTCGTGGCAATGGTTACCTTTTCGTCGGAGCCTTCTATGGGATAGGATAGATAGTACAACAATCCCTGTTTTTCCTCATAAATCACTTCTTCGTCAGACAAGGTCGTCTGAGCCTCGGGATCCCAATTGACCATACGATGGCCCCGATAGATCAATCCCTTATTGAACAGGTCGACAAAAACCTTGATGACTGATCGGTACATATCGTCGTCCATGGTAAACTTGGTCCGATGCCAATCGCAGGAACAGCCGAGCTTTTTGAGCTGTTCCAAAATGACACCGCCGTACTGGTCCGTCCACTCCCAGGCGTGTTTCAAAAATTCCTCTCGGCTAAGATCGGATTTATCGATGCCTTCGGACTTCAGCTTAGCGACGACCTTGGCCTCGGTAGCAATGGAGGCATGGTCCATACCCGGCACCCAACAGGCATTCTTGCCCATAAGGCGCGCCCGACGGGTCAAAACGTCTTGTAGAGTATTATTCAACATATGCCCCATGTGGAGTACCCCGGTGACGTTCGGAGGCGGAATTACGATGGTATACGGCTCCCGTTCGTCAGGTACGGAATCAAAGTACTTATGTTCCATCCAGTAGTCGTACCAGTGGTTTTCGGCCTTTTGGGCATCGTATTTCGAGGGTATATCCATATTTTGGAACAGTTTTTGAAGAATAAATGGCGGTCTGGGGAAAACAGGCCTAATCGAAGGTTAATTGTTGATAAGTTTGCCCCATTTTAAATACGAAACAAAAATAGGCAACGTTAACAGATAAGTAAAGAATTTTGGAGGTTCATGCGAAAAGAATTAAATTTGGACTTCCCTTAAAAACCAAAATCATGAAAAAAATAGTACTTGTATTATTTATTGGCCTAATGGGATTTACCCTAACAGCGCAGGAAAAGGCCGCTAAAATCGAGTTTAAGTCGGAAACCGTTGACTATGGTGAAGTAACCAAAGGTGGCGATGGCGTACGTGTTTTCGAGTTCACGAATACGGGTGATGCCCCATTAATCATCAGCAAAGTAAGTTCGAGCTGTGGCTGCACCATCCCAAAAAAGCCCGAAGACCCCATTTTACCGGGTAAAACAGGAGAAATTCAGGTGAAGTACGACACCAACCGTGTCGGCCCCATCCGAAAGGCGATAACCGTGATTTCGAATGCCGATACACCTACGAAAGTCCTTAAAATAAAGGGCGAAGTGAAGGCCGTTGACGGAAAGTAATTCAATTTTGAAAATAGTTTGGAGACCCCGATTTCAACATCGGGGTTTTTTTGTTGCTAAATTGCAGATGGCCTGCTGCTGGGTGCAATATGAGAAATAAATAATTCGGTCATCGGTCATCCAACATCTGACTCAACCACATCAGCGTTTTTCCTTGAACAGATCCTTAAGCACAAAACTGAACGTTAGGTCTTGGTCATGACGTTCAATCTGCACTTTTACCCGTTTTCCTTCTTTTTCATTGATCATTTCGAGCACCTCCTGTAGTTTATACCGATGGATCCGTTTGCCGTTCACAGCTAGGATAACATCACCCTCCAATAGACCGGCTTCCTGAGCTGGACTACCCGCCCGAATGGCGGAAACGACAATTTCGGGCACCAAACTGAGCCTGGTTCGCGTCTCGAAAAGGATTTGAACATCTCCGAATGATTTTTCTTCGCTGTGTACCACGCCCCGCGAATCGGAAATGCTCTCGGCGATATAGCGCATACCACTATGTTGAAGGTCCAATCCGCTTAAATTATAACGAAAGGGCGTATTGAAATTTTTATTTTTTCGCAAGGTGATCTTATTTCTCCCATAATCAAAAACGATATTGAACCGCTTCAGCACCTCGCCCCCCACACTGCCGTTGCGACTACCCAGGTTCTTTAGCGCTCCAAAAGATTTTTTATCGGGAAAAGCCGTCTTGGCATCCTTCAGGGCAAAGCGCCCTATTTGAATGGTATCGACCTTGGTACGTTTCCCAAAAATATTACCGTTCAGGCCCTTTCCTAAAAAGTCCTCGTAATACGCGTCCGGAACATTTATAGCCCCGCTTTCGAACAGCCATATGGCATCGCTGCTTCCCGTATCGACCAATAACCTGACCGGCAGTTCTTCATTTAGAATTAAATTACCATCGATATAAGCCTTTTTTCGTATGATGGAAAGTGGAAGGATTTCCTGTCGTCTACTTTTTCTATAAACGTAGGTTTCGGGGTCGTGAAACTTCAGGGTCTTGCTACTGTAATCGACTTCTACCACAAAGTCCCTAAACAGATCATAACCGATAATACCGTGGATGGGAATGCCCAAAATAGGCGAAAAATTCATGTTCTTATCCAACACCACATACAGCTGTTGATCGGGATTCTCGATATACTTCGATTTAAAGGTATTGCCATGCGACCGCAAAGCTTTAATAGGTTCGCCATCCCCGAGCCCCTTGATCGTAATTTCAGAAACATTGTTTATCTGCACCGAATCCTGATCGGAGAGGTTGAAAAGTATGGGTTTGTCCACCCCAGAATCCAATATAAAGGACAGTTCGGTACCGTTTACCTCCATGGGGATGACAATCAAGTTATTGATGAGACGGAATTTCAGCTTCTCGAACTTTTGGCCATCCGGCAAATGGAAAGTCTGTGCCGATCCCAAAATGGGAAGCAGCAATAGAAGTATGGCGATATAGCGCAGAAACCGGTTCAACTTTCTTGTTTTTAACAGTTTACCCGTCTTTAAGTTACGACTTTTTTCTTTTGATAGGCTGTTTTTAACACATGAAGGCGCGATGCACAGCGCTCGGTGCACGATGTAGGTTAAAATGGTTCAAAGTTCAATCGCTACTTCGTAGCTGTTCAAGGCACAAGGTCGAATTCAATTTTACATCGCGCATTCAGCATCCGACACCGGGCCAATCCGTAAACATTCTCCCTAAACTTTCAAACTAATAAACTTCTAAATTTTTTTTCTCCACTTGCTTTTCCCATTTTTGCAAAAACAAGAATCGCTATGCCATCAGTATCCCATAAAGGGCGTACCATGCCCCAATCGCCTATTCGTAAATTAGTGCCGTTTGCTGAAGAGGCGAAGAAAAACGGGGCTCACGTTATACACCTCAACATCGGCCAGCCGGACATTAAAACGCCTAAGGTCGCTTTGGATGCCGTAAAGAACAATACAATAGAAGTGCTGGAATACAGCCGCTCGGAAGGTTCCGAAACCTATCGCCAAAAATTGGCGGGGTACTATGCAAAAAACGATATTCATGTCACGGCAGATGATATTATTATAACTACCGGAGGTTCCGAGGCGCTCGCCTTTACCATGGGCAGTATTATGGATACGGACGACGAAATCATCGTACCCGAACCTTTTTATGCCAATTACAACGGCTTTGCCACGGCAGCAGGCGTTAAGGTGATACCCGTCACCTCACATATCGATACCAATTTTGCGTTGCCCCCTATCGAGGAATTCGAAAAACTGATAACGCCGAAGACGAAGGGTATTTTGATCTGTAACCCCGGTAATCCGACGGGATACCTGTATACCAAGAAGGAAATCAAAAAACTGGCCGCCATAGTCAAAAAGCACGACCTGTTTTTAGTGGCCGATGAAGTGTATCGCGAATTTGCCTATGACGGGCGGCAGCACTATTCCATTTTACAGGAAGAGGGCCTCGAAGAAAATGCGATCATGGTCGATTCCGTTTCCAAAAGATATAGCATGTGTGGGGCCCGTATCGGTTGCCTGGTCACCAAAAACAAGGAAATCATCAAAACCGCGCTGAAATTCGCGCAGGCCCGGTTATCGCCCCCTACCTTTGCCCTGATGGCCAGTGAAGCAGCCCTGGAAACCCCGCAAAGTTATTTTGACGAGGTCAAGGAAGAATATGTTGGGCGAAGAAATCTGCTGATCGAGGAGCTCGAAAAAATCGAGGGCGTGAAAATAGGAAAACCCCAAGGCGCGTTCTACTGTATCGCCGAACTACCTATCGACGATGCCGACCATTTTGCACAATGGCTTCTGGAAGATTTTAGGTTGAACGGTGAAACCGTGATGGTAGCCCCCGCAGCGGGATTCTATGCTACTGACGGACTCGGAAAAAATCAGATACGTATCGCTTATGTGCTGGATAAAGAAAGCCTAAAAAGGGCTGTTTATATACTAAAGGAAGCCTTAAAGAGTTATACTCATAGTAGATAAAATTCTCGAAAGTTTATCTAAGAGTAGATAACCCCTGATGGACATCCAAAAAAATATATCCCTTAAACCCTACAACACCTTCGGCATAGCCGCCAAAGCCCGCTTTTTTATCGAGATCAATAGTGTGGACGAGCTTCGGCAAGCTCTACAATTAGAAGAATATCCCGAAAAATTTATCATTAGTGGGGGCAGCAATATGCTTATCACCGGTGACCTCGATGCACTGGTCTTACATATAAATATCAACGGAATCAAGATTGTAGAGGAAGATGACGACCAGGTCATCCTAAAAATCATGGCCGGCGAAAATTGGCACGATTTTGTACTGTGGACGTTGGAGCAAGGATATGGCGGACTTGAAAACATGTCCCTTATCCCAGGAAATACGGGAACAGCACCAATTCAGAACATTGGTGCCTATGGGGTAGAGCTTAAAGATACTTTTGAAAGCTGCGAAGCAATGAAAGTAGAAGACCAGACCCTCAAAACCTTTACTAAGAAAGATTGCCGGTTCGGGTATCGCGATTCCTATTTTAAGAACGAGGGAAAGGGAAAATATATCATTACATCGGTCACATTAATACTTACCAAACGAGATCACAGGCTCAACACCTCATATGGCGCAATAGAAGCTGAACTTTTAAAGCAAGGTATTTCCGACCCAAAAATCAAGGATATTTCCGATGCCGTCATCGCAATCCGACAAAGTAAACTGCCCGACCCCAAAGTATTGGGCAATAGTGGCAGTTTTTTTAAAAATCCCATTATATCTGCATCCGAATTCCATACTTTTACGCGTGACCATCGCGATGCGCCCTTTTATAAAATTTCGGAGGATGTCTATAAAATCCCCGCAGGCTGGTTGATCGAGCAATGTGGTTTTAAAGGAAAACGTTTTGGTGATTCGGGCATACACAAAGATCAAGCCTTGGTATTGGTCAATCACGGAGAGGCCACCGGGGAAGAAATTTTAGATCTGGCGCAGAAAATCATAGATGCCGTCGCACGAAAGTTTAACGTCCGGATCGAGCCAGAGGTCAATATTATCCGATAAACCGGGCCAAACGGACAAAAAATAACCCCTGTCGACAAAAGCAACAGGGGTTATACCAAACCAAACTAACCAAAAACTAAATGTGCAGTTACCAGTTGCACATTTATATCATAAATATTTTAGATTCAAGAACGCTAACAATCAATTTAATAAATTAGCGTTTGTACATATACGATGTAAAAGATCAACTCGGATGCCCCCGATCAATATTTTTTTTATGAACTCGTTCAGAGATTTACCCCGAACATGAGCACGTTACTTGAAAAACATATCGTTGAACTACTTCAAGAACGAGACGAAAAAGCGATCTCATTACTATATGAGCACTATGGTGGCACACTTTTGGGTGTGGCCAATAAGGTTCTTCGCGACGAAGAACTAGCTCAAGACGTACTGCAGGAAAGCTTTGTGAAAATCTGGAAAAAATCCGATTCCTATGATGCTTCAAAGGCAAAATTGTTCACCTGGCTTTTTAGAATTACCCGAAATACGGCAATAGATAAACTGAGAAGTGTTAAAACAAAAAGTGACAAGGAAATCCAAATCGATATTTCAGACGTATATAACCTAGGCGTCAATAGTATAAGACCAGAGTTTATGGACGTCCGTGAGAATTTGGGGAAGATAGAGTCGAAGTACCAAATTGTGTTAGATGCCTTGTTTTTTCAGGGGATGACGCAACAAGAAGCGAGCGATGAGCTCGATATTCCCTTGGGCACTATCAAATCTAGATTAAAGATCGGACTGAGGGAGCTCAAGAAGATTTACGGTCCAGCTATGCTATTGATTCTCACCTTGAACCTGACACACCTAATACCATGATGAAGTTAGCCCTACCAACTCTTGACAAAGGTCAAGAGCATTATAGCTGATTTCATTGGATGATCAAAATCAAAAAATCTATTGCAAGATGAAAGCAAAGCTACAAACTATTTTGGATTCCGACTTGCTGGAAAACTACCTTATGGGTACCACTAGCGACCATGAAACCCTACAAGCGGAAAATTACATTTCCATGTATCCGGAGGTAAGAAAGACCTACGATGAACTGCAAGAAAATTTGGAAACCTTTGCCAAATTGCACGCCGTAGAGGCACCCAAGGAGCTCAAAGAAAAAATCATGGCCCGAATCCGTAAGGAGAATAAGTACGGAAGCAGGTTCGTGAAATTTGCCATTGCCGCAAGTTTTGCGATATTGGTTTCCGCGGGGGCATCCTTTTTCTTTTGGGATCAAAATCAGAGCCTACAAGAGGAGAATACCATCGTCAGCAATAAAATCGACGATCTTCAGGAAGAGATGCGCGAGCAATTGGAAGATGTTCGTAACCAGTTTATCGTGCTGCAAAATCCCGAAACAAAACAATATAAGTTTACCGGAAACAAAAAGGCAGAAGAGCTCAAGGCCATTGCCTACGTCAATCCCGTTAAAAAACTGTCTTACCTTAACGTAAGCAAATTACCTCACTTGCCCGAAAATCAATGCTATCAAATGTGGGCCGAGGTCAACGGTGAAATGGTGAATCTTGGTATCATTAAAGAGGCCGATAAAAAATTGTTAGCTCTACCCTATTCGGACAATGCGGTCGGTTACATCACTATCGAGCCCAAAGGTGGCAACGACAATCCTACCGTCGAGAATATTGTGGCCAATATCGCTTATTGATTCATAATAGTAAAGTTTGCAAGCCAAAGCCCCGTAACTTTTGATTCGGGGCTTTATTTCGTACCTTTACACAAAACTTAAACATGAAGTTGATATTGTTGACCATAGCCCTGTTGGCCCTAGCGTTTGCAGGTATCGCCATAAAGATTTGGGCCAAAAAAGATGGTAAGTTCGCCGGCACTTGCGCTAGCCAGAGCCCGTTTCTCAATCAAAGCGGTGAAGCTTGTGGCATGTGTGGAAAACTTCCGACTGAACAGGATTGTAAAAAAGATGCTAATTCAGATCTCACATCCTTCAGCTAAAAAATTTATAAACTTTCTTATCCTTTGGGCCAAACCGACGATACCCAAGCCATCATTCAAAAGGCACTAGAGGGAAACCAAATTGCCTTCAGTAGTTTGTTGGATACCTTTTGGAACGACGTGTACGGATTTCAGCTCAAGCGCACCGAGAACGAAAACGACGCCGAAGACATTACCATCCAGACCTTCTCAAAGGCCTTCGACAAATTGCACACCTACGACCCTTCGTATGGCTTTAAAACTTGGCTGATTACCATTTCAAAAAACATTCACGTCGACCTCATCCGAAAGCGAAAAAGGAACTTGGAAACCGACGGTAACCAAGAGGCGGTAAAAAAAGTACTTGACGACGCTCCCTCTGCAGAAGACCAATTGATCAATGAACAGAATTTGGCCAAACTCTTGCAGCACATAAAAAAATTAAAACCCCACTACCAAGAAATCATCAATCTGAGATATTTTAAAGAGCTGAGCTATGCCGAAATCGCAAACGAGCTCAGTGAACCCGTTAACAACGTAAAAGTCAAGTTACTAAGGGCTAAGAAGTTATTGGCGGAGGTTATAAAAGGTGGGCAGTAGCAGTAATTTATTTTTTTAAACTCCTAAACCATTTCTGCTAAACTCCTAAACTTTTTTTGACTGTCAACCGCTACTGCGAACTGCGTCCTGAAATCCGTATATTTGTATATAATTCAATTTTTTTATGAGCACGGAAATCCTAGAAAGAACAGCACCAGCGAAAGGAAAGCCCAAATGGCTTCGTGTGAAGCTTCCGACAGGTAAAAAATATACGCAACTTCGCGGTCTGGTCGATAAATACGATTTACACACCATCTGTACCTCGGGCAGTTGTCCCAATATGGGCGAATGTTGGGGCGAAGGCACCGCGACTTTTATGATTTTAGGCAACGTCTGCACCCGTTCCTGCGGATTCTGTGGCGTACAGACCGGTCGACCGTCAAGTGTGGACTGGGCGGAGCCGGAAAAAGTGGCCCGATCCATTAAAATAATGGGTATCAAACATGCCGTTGTTACCTCCGTAGACCGTGACGATTTGAAGGATATGGGTTCCATTATCTGGGCGGAGACCGTCAAGGCCATCCGTAGAATGAACACCGAAACCACCTTAGAAACTTTGATTCCTGATTTTCAAGGCATTGAAAAGCATCTCGATCGGATTATTGAGGTTGCGCCCGAAGTTGTTTCACATAATATGGAAACCGTAAAAAGATTGACCCGCGAAGTGCGTATACAGGCTAAATACGAACGCAGCCTAAACGTATTGCGTTATTTGCACGATAATGGCGTAAACCGAACTAAATCTGGAATCATGCTAGGTCTTGGCGAACACGAGGACGAAGTTTTACAGACCATGAACGACTTGCGGGACGCACATGTCGATGTAGTTACGATAGGCCAATACCTACAACCTTCGAAAAAGCACTTACCCGTTAAGGAATTCATTGTTCCCGAGCAGTTTGAAAAATATGAGACCATCGGTCTCGATATGGGCTTCCGACATGTGGAGAGCGGAGCATTGGTCCGCTCATCCTACAAAGCTCATAAACATATTAAATAGCTTTAGAGACTGTTTTGAAATTTGTGATTAGCCCCGACTATTTGGGGTTATAGCTCATTTTTATGCCCTTTTGGACAACCCCGAGGCATCGGGGCTAGCAGTAGCCGTAGCTACGGTATTATCCCGAAATTTCGGGATAACGACGCTCGCCCGGCACGGGCGGGAAGGTCGTAAAAAGGGGCATATCCGCCTGACGGACGGGCAGGAAAAAATAATCGATAGATTTCAAAACAGTCTCTATAAACAATAGTTAGTATTCTTGAGCGTTTGATATACGGAAGGCATCGGTAATCGGTTAGATTCCCTAATGATCGGTCGTAGGCCGAATGCCCAGTTTAGACTGTTGGCCAATATTACCGACAGGTTTGCCACACGAAAACAATACTTTTGCGATTGAAAGTAGCACATATCCGATTCTGTCACCTTTGGCTTGTTATGATACTGTTCATAACATCCTTCACTGCTATGGCGCAAGACAGCATTCCCCCTAAAGAGGTGCAGACGTACTTTGACGCCGCAAGAATCTTCGGCAATAAAGACAAGACCGACCTTGCTCTTGAATCCCTAGAAAAGGCAGCCAAAGTTGCGGAGGCCAATGATGACGTCAAATCGTTAATAGATAGCTATCAGAAAATAGCCTTGATTTATCTTAAGCTAAACAAAGAAGAATCTACCCTTTTATTTTCTGATCGTGCAAAAAGCTTACTGAAAGTTACCGAATATCCGTATGGTTCAGCCGTTGACAAGTTTATAGAGGCACTTTTGGCATTTGGGAACGGCAGGAACTTTCAGGCCATCTTTATGCTGAACGAAGCTAGACAACTTAACAACGATCGTAATTTTTTCAACAATATTTTATTAGCCGAAGGGTATATTTATCTCAAACTTGAGAAGTATGATAGTGCCTCCAAAAACTTCAATTCCCTCATCATCAACACCGATCTCTACGAAAGTGAATATTTAGCCACTAAGGCCTATTTGGGATTGGCACAATTGGATTATGATACCAAGAAGTTTGAAGAGAGTGCCCTAAATGGCGAAAGCGCGCTTAAACTTGCCAAAGAAAACGAATTTTTCAAGGAAATCATTGAGGCCAATACCTTGCTGACCAATGTGTACACTATTATCGGACAATTTGAGTTGGCCTTAGGGAACAATAAAAATCTACTGCGAATCCGCGATTCCATTTTTAACATCGCCAAGTTACAGACCGAGGCAAAGACCGCAGAAAAGATACAGTTCGTTTTTATGGGGGATGAATTAAAACGGCAGGAACAAAAAATAGAGGAACTGAACGCCTCGAAGAACCAATCCGATATTGCCGCAATACTGACAGCGGCAATGTTGACCATCATAACCCTATTGGCCGTTTCGCTGTTTCGAAACAACCAGATAAAACTTAAGACCAACGACCTTTTGCAGACCAAGAACAATGAGCTTAAAGCGGCCAGGGATTCCGCTATAAGTGCCATGCAGGCGAAGACGAACTTTTTGTCTACCGTCAGTCATGAGCTACGTACCCCGCTTTACGCCGTTACGGGGCTAACCCATCTATTATTGGAAGAAAACCCCAGTGAAAACCAAAAAGATTACCTGAAATCGTTGAAATTTTCTGGTGATTATCTTCTGAACTTCATCAACGATATTCTACAGATCAATAAAATAGATGCGGACAAGCTCGAGGCCCTGAACATTGAATTCAACCTGAAAAAAGTACTCCAGGAAACTATCGATTCGCTACAGTCCAGTGCCAAAAAAAATAATACGGATATTGTTCTTGAATATGACGATGACATTCCGAGCCATTTGATGAGCGACCCTATAAAGCTTTCCCAAATATTTATGAACTTGGTCGGTAACGCCCTAAAGTTCACTAAAAATGGAAAAGTTACGGTTATTGCCAGGTTAATGAAAAAAGTGGAGGAAGACGTTATTCTCTATTTTGAGGTTCGCGATACGGGTATCGGCATCTCGAAAGACCAACAGGAAAGTATATTCGATGGGTTCCAACAGGGCTCTATAGAGATCAACCGTGAATACGGCGGTTCCGGTCTTGGGCTGACCATTGTAAAAAGCCTTTTGGGCCTTTTCGACAGTAAAATCCAGTTGGAAAGTGAATTAGGCGAGGGCAGTTCTTTCTTTTTCGAATTGAACGTAAAAAGTAAGGACAGCATTGTCGACGATGTACCTTTCGAGATTACCGAAAACGAGTACAACTTTAAAGGCCTACATCTGCTTATCGTCGAAGACAATAAAATCAACCAGGTCATCACCAAAAAGATGTTGACCAAGAAAGAAATTACCAGTGACATTGCCAACCACGGTGGCGAGGCCATTGAAATGGCCCGTGAAAACGCCTATGATGCCATTTTAATGGATATACACATGCCCGGTATCGGTGGTGAGGAGGCAACCATCGAAATCAGGAAATTCGACTCCTTCACCCCTATTATAGCCCTGACGGCAATTTCTTTGGATGATAGTTTGGAAAGTTTCTACGCCGCTGGTTGTAACGATGTGGTCACCAAACCCTTCAAGCCCGAAGTGTTCTACCAAAAAATCGGTGAGAATATTTTTGATAAAAGTCCGGTCAAGAGTTCGATTTCATAAAATCATCAAGACAGGCTTCCAACACCTTTCTCCCCTGGCCTAAGAACCGGTGTTTTATCGGCAGATAATACAGGTTTCCTACTTTCCCCTTTAAACGCACATAATCTTTTTCGGTAGTAAGCAGATATTCCTTTTTCCGCAATTGTCGCAGCTCGTTTTCGGTAAAGGAATGATGATCCTTAAAACGCAGATGTTCGAAAACAAGGCGCGATTTTTCCAAATAGGCTACCAATGGCTCCGGATTTGCTATTCCTGTTACCAGGGTCAGTTTTTTATCCTTGAAATAATCCAACGGAAAGCTATTCGTATCTCCCTTAAATCTCAAATCATAGGCCAAACAACTGAACACTACTTGCTGGTTCGGTTCCGGATTCAATTTTCGCACTATTCGCTGTCGCTCCGAATCGTTTAGATCCGTCGGACATTTCGTGACAATGATCAAATCGGCTCTCTTGGCTTCCCGTTTACTGTCGCGCAGGCTTCCGGTTGGTAGGAACCAATCATTCACATATAGGTTATCGTGGGCGGTCAGCAGAATTGACAACCCATATTTGACCTTTCGGTGCTGAAAGGCATCGTCGAGCATAATTACATCCGGAGAAACCTTTTGCTCTAGCATTCGAATCCCGTTTCGTCTATCCGCATCGACGGCAACCGCTATTTCTGGAAATTTTGAATGAATCTGATAGGGTTCATCACCTAACTCCCCGACCGTACTCTTATTGTTCGCCAATAGGAAGCCTTTAGATTCCCTTAGATATCCCCTGCTCAGCAATGCAAGCTTGTAATTATCTTTTAAAAGTGAAATTAACAATTCGGCCATGGGGGTTTTTCCGGTACCACCGACGCTGAGGTTGCCGATACAAACGGTAGGAGTTTCGAAAACTTTTGATTTGAACACACCCACATCAAAGAGAAAATTGCGGACATATACCACCAAGGCATACATCAGCGAAATAGGAAATAAAAGTTTTCTTAGCACTTCCACGAAGGCGAATTTAGAATATTTTATCTTTGGATACCTTAATATTAGAAAAATGATAATTAAACAAGTTACGGACATTCTCGAAGAACTGGCCCCTTTGGCCTATGCCGAAGATTTTGACAATGTAGGATTGTTGATAGGCAATGCTCAAGCAGAAGTAAAGGGCATACTGGTAACTTTGGACACTTTGGAAAACGTTGTCGACGAGGCCATAGCTACCGATTGCAACCTAATCGTCAGCTTCCATCCGATTATTTTCGGGGGACTAAAAAAACTGACGGGAAAATCCTACGTTGAGCGTATAGTAATCAAAGCCGTTCAAAACGAAATCGCCATCTACAGCATGCATACGGCATTGGACAATGTTCAGAAAGGCGTTAATGGAAAAATTTGTGAGGTATTGGGGATAGAACATCCTAAGATCCTGATTCCCAAAAAAGGAACCATCGAAAAGTTGGTCACCTATGTACCCCTAAAGGATGCAGAAGCCCTGCGAACGTCCCTTTTTGAAGCAGGGGCCGGAAATATTGGCAAATACAGTAATTGCAGCTTCAGCGCACAAGGCACCGGAAGCTTTAAGGCCGGCGAACAGGCCCATCCCGTCAAGGGCGAAATCGGCAAAATACATTATGAGGAAGAAACGCAATTGAACGTCATTTACCCCAAACGGCATCGATCACGGATTTTAAAGGCTCTTTTTGAAAACCATTCGTACGAAGAAGTCGCGTATGAGCTATTTGCCTTGCAGAATACCGATCAAAATATCGGTATGGGAATGGTCGGTGAACTACCGGAGCCGGTGGATGAAACGGAATTTTTACAAGGCGTCAAGCGAAAAATGAACGTATCGATAGTCCGTCATTCGCGATTATTGGGACAAAAGGTTAATAGAATCGCTGTTTTAGGAGGAAGTGGCGCCTTTGCCATAGAAGCTGCCAAGGCTTCCGGAGCCCAAGTATTTATCACCGCCGATATCAAATACCACGAATTTTATAAAGCGGAAGATAACATGGTAATCGCGGATATCGGACACTATGAAACCGAGCAATTTACAAAAAACCTCTTAGTTGATTATCTTACGAAAAAAATACCTAATTTTGCAATCCGTTTATCGGTAAGTAAAACCAATCCCATCAAGTATTTATAAGGAATTTTATGGCAAAGAAGACAGAGTTAACTGTAGAGGACAAATTAAGGGCGTTGTATGATCTGCAACTTATCGATTCAAGGGTCGATGAGATACGAAATGTTCGCGGTGAGCTTCCGTTGGAAGTAGAGGATCTGGAAGACGATGTACTCGGATTGAAAACACGGATGGACAAGTTAAAGACCGATGTAGAGACCGTCAACTTTGAAATAGGTGCCAAAAAGAACTTGATAGATGAAGCCAAAGTACTGATAAAAAAATACACCGAGCAACAAAAAAACGTTCGCAATAGCAGGGAATTCAATTCTATAAGCAAGGAGTTGGAATTTCAGGAACTTGAAATACAGCTGGCCGAGAAGAACATCAAGGAATTCAAGGTACAAATTGAACAGAAAAAGGAAGTCATCTCCGAAACCAAAGAACGTCTTAACGAACGCGAAACGCACCTAAAACATAAAAAAAGCGAACTGGATGCCATTTTAAAGGAGACCGAAAAAGAGGAAAAAGCCCTTTTGAGTCAATCCAAAAAATTTCAGACCGAAATCGAGGAACGCTTGGTAAAGGCCTATATGCGCATACGGAACAACGTAAAGAACGGTCTGGCAGTAGTGCCGATTGAAAGAGGAGCCTCTGGTGGTTCTTTCTTCACCATTCCACCGCAGGTGCAGGTAGAAATCGCATCTCGGAAAAAAATTATTACCGACGAACATAGCGGCAGGATACTGGTTGATCCCGTACTCGCCGAAGAGGAACAGGAAAAAATGGGTAAGATGTTCGGCAAACTTTAATAAACGTTAAAAAAATATTGCAAAGCCATTCGTTCAAAACGGATGGCTTTTTTTGTTACATTATGAATAAAAAAGTCACAATGCGATTCATTTTCATCCTAAGCCTGATTTCCATGTCCATAACTCAAAACATAAATGCTCAGAGTCTTGAAGATTACCAATGGAAAAACAGGGTATTACTTTTGGTGGATGCTAGCTCCGATACCGATGCCCTGAAATCACAACAAGCTGAACTGACTTCCGATAAAAAAGCTTTGAAGGAGAGGGATTTGCAAATTTTTTGGGTAACATCAGATGCCGTTTACTTTTCCGATGGAAGCCCATCAAAACTAAACGCTAAAAAAATATATGATGATTACGCTCTGGGTTCCAATTTCAGGGGTACTTTGCTTCTCGGAAAGGACGGCGGGGTAAAACTAAAAAAACCTTACGAGGTTTCCGCGCAAGAGATTTTTGATTTGATTGATGGCATGCCTATGCGAAGGCGGGAGATGCGCGAGTCAGGGAAGAACTAGCCTACCGCAACTGTAATTGCCTACCTTTTAAGCAGCTCCAACATCAGCTCCTCTACCTCATCACTATCCCATTTCTTCTCGATATCCGATATTTCCATAACCTGCCGCATGATTTCTTCTTGGACATCGCCCTCGGCCAAGGCTTCCGAATAGGGCCTGTCGGAAAAAGTGACCCGACTGTAAACGGGAATCCATTTATCGGGATGTTTGGCCGCGAAATGTTTCTCGATTCGCTTTTGCAGTAAAAACGAAGGGTCGGCCGTTTTGCTGCTCATTTCCAAAAAATTACGATAACTTAGTTCGGCGATGGCATCGGCATTTGGTTTTCTATCCTTTTGATATTCCTGAAAAATACGCTCCCAATCATCACCGTATTTAGCAATTGTTTGGTTCAGTACAAAAATATCCTCAAAACCGGCGTTCATACCCTGCCCGTAAAATGGCACAACGGCATGAGCCGAATCGCCCACTAGGGCAACCTTGTCCCAATAGGTCCACGGGTAACATTTCATGGTAACCATGGCACTGGTCGGGTTCTTAAAGAAATCTTCCGCAAGGTTGTCGATGTCATTTTGCACCGTGGGGAAATAGGCCTTAAAAAAGGATTTGGCCTCGGTCTGTGTCTTTATACTTTCGAACGAAACTTCGCCCTCGAAGGGCATAAACAGGGTACAGGTAAAACTACCGTCGAGATTTGGCATGGCGATAAACATGAAATTACCGCGTGGCCAAATGTGAAAAGAATTTTTGTCCAACTTGTGCGTGCCATCGGCATTCGGCAGGATTGACAATTCCTTATAACCGACATCGATAAAGTCTTGGGAATAGTCGAATCGGCTGCGGCGTTGCATCTTATGGCGCACACGTGAAAACGCCCCATCGCATCCAAAAATCATATCGAAACCGTACTCGGACCACTCCCCTTTTTCCGTTTCTCCGGTATACAATGTGGTTTCGGGCAGATTCACGTCCCATACTTTTTCCTCAAACCTAAAATCGACACCCAATGCCTCGGCGATATCGATCATACGGCGATTTAGAATACCCCGTGAAATAGACCATATAGCTTCGCCATCTTTTCCGTATTTCTGAAAATAAATGGGTTTATCGATTACGTGCATCGCCCTTTTATCTAATGGGATAGCAATTTTTTTAATTTCTGCTTCAATACCGACCTCCCGGAGTGCTTTCCATCCCCGATTGCTCATTGCCAAGTTTATGGAACGACCCGAAAATTCCGTTTTTCGAATATCGGGCCTTCTATCGAAAACGGTAATTTGATGCCCCAGTTTTTTAAGGTATATGGATAACAGCGATCCGACCAATCCGGAACCTATAATGGTGATGTTCTTGGGGGTTTGTGACATTCTTTTCGTTGTTTAAATACGACAAAGTGTTAAATTTAACGAAAATAAAGGGAAAAGTTCGATCTGTGATATTTTAATACTTCCTTAACCTTAAGCCTACATCCAAACTAGGAATATTCTTCGTATATACTAAACATTCCGCTTCGGCGCCTATATATTTTTTAAAAAAGTCCTTCACAAATAAATTGTGAAGGACTTTTTCAATTTCCGTAGATGTTGTCTCTGTCTCTGGGAAGTTCTAGGGAGAGGACTTTTATTCCAAAACCCCGTCTACAATACCATATTTCACGGACTCTTCAGCTCCCATCCAATAGTCACGGTCGAAATCTTTCATCACCTTCTCGAAAGATTGTCCGCAATTTTCTGAAAGTATTTTGGCCCCAAGCTCTTTCGTCTTGATAATTTCCTTGGCTTGAATTTCGATATTAGAAGCTTGTCCGCGAGCACCACCACTAGGTTGATGAATCATCACTCTGGCATGCGGCTGTATAAAACGTCGTCCTTTTTCGCCTACGGACAAAAGAATAGAACCCATAGATGCCGCAAGACCTGAGCAAACCGTAGAAACGGGACTCTTGACCTGTTTTATGGTATCGTAAATCGCAAATCCCGAAGTAACATATCCACCGGGACTATTGATAATCAACTGAATTTCCTTATTATTTTGAAGATCCAGATACATGAGGCGATCAATTACGTGCTTGGCAGAATCGTCGTCTACCATGCCCCATAAGAACACCTTTCTTTCGTCGAGCAATTTCTCCTGAATGGCTTCCTGTACTTTTCCTTTTTTAGAACTCATTATCCGTTATTTGTAAGTGTCAAAAATACTCAAATTATCGAGAAAATCGATACCATTCCATCCATGTATTTTAGAAGTATGATGCGAAACCTTTATCTTTGCACAAAACTAAAGAAAATGAAAAGAATGAGCCGTATTGTGTTAAGCGTGATTATACTATTCTTGACGATAGGTGTATCCCAAAAAACTTTCGCTCAAAACAACGGGGAGCAAGCTTCCATTCTTAAAAAAGTAGCCCATGCCCATGGCTTCGAAAACTGGAAAGACGTTAGCGAAATCAAGTTTACCTTCAACGTAGACAAGGGTGGGGATCACTTTGAGCGCTCATGGATCTGGAAACCAAAAAGCAATGACATTACCGCCATAACTCCCGAAAATACCCTTGAATACAATCGGGCAAATATGGACAGCACTGCCCAGAAGATCAACGGCGACTTTGTCAACGATAAATATTGGTTACTGGCACCCTACCAATTAATATGGGACGCAGACAATATTGAGTACGAGCATACCGCTAAAGCGACCGCGCCCATCAGCAAAAAGCCCATGCAAAAACTGACGATAATTTATGGTTCGGAAGGAGGCTACACACCCGGCGACGCCTATGACCTTTATTTCGGTGATGACTTGATCCTTCAGGAATGGGTATATCGCAAGGGAAACCAGACTAACCCTTCAATGACAACCACTTGGGAGGACTACACCGACAAAGACGGACTAAAAATTGCCGAAATGCACAAAAACGAGGACGGTAGTTTTAAGTTGTATTTTACCGACGTCAAGGTAACAACGGAATAGTATTATTAGGTTCTCGACCTCCTCCGTTGCAAAATAAAGGTAGCTCCCAGAATCAAAAACGCACAACAGAACAGCACAATAAAGCAAGTTACCAAAGAAGAACGGTCGGCTATAAAGCCTAAAATAGGCGGGGCCAACAAGAATCCGGTATAACCTGTTCCTGCAATGAACGAAACCCCTTGCGATGAATCTATCCCTTTAACGTTGCCCCCGATCCGGAAGACTTCGGGTATCATGACCGAAAATCCGAGTCCGCTAAAGGCGAATCCCAAAATCGCTAAATAAGTGTTCGTCGATAGTACGAATCCGTACCCCGTTATTACCACTAGAACGCCAAGGCCCACCATTTTTATCGAACCTAGCTTTGAACTGAAACCATCGCCCAAAAACCGGCCCAGTGTCATGGTCACCTGAAAACCCAAAAAGCCGGCGCCCCAAAGGGCTTCGGGTGCAATACTGATTTCTTTGAGGTAAAGTCCACTCCAATCTACGATGGCCCCCTCGCTTCCCATGGCAACGAAAGAAATTAATCCTAAAAGCAAAAGAGGTTTAAAAAGTTTCAGGCTAAACGGCTCGTTTTCGACAGGTTCGGCAACCAAGCCACAATATCTTCTATGGTAGATAAAGTTGACAATAAAAACCAGGGCTACGGCGATACCCATGTGCAGGGGCGGATTATCCAAAGGGCCGATCAAAAAACTTCCAAGACCAGCCAATACCCCGCCCAAACTGAAAAAGCCGTGTGAGGCGGACATAAATTTCTTTTTATCCTTTTTTTCCAATTCCGTTACCAAGGTGTTCATCGAAATGTCAGTAAAGCCGCTCGAGGCACCAAATAAAAACAAAGCCGCCATAAGCATATAATAACTTGGTGCCAAGAGCGGTAAAAGCGCAGCGATACAAATTAAGATAACCCCGTACCAAGTGGCCCTGCCCACCCCTACCCTATTAATTATCTTCGAGGCAATCGGAAAAACAACAAATACTCCTAAAGAAAGAAAAAAGATGGCAATGCCTAATTGTGACATGTCGATTTCCAGATTCTCCTTTACGGTCGGTATATAAATCGCCCAAGTGCCAAAAAGAATATTTAGGCTGGCAAAGACCCATGCCGGGCCAAAATAACGGGCATTGGAAAGTATAAGGCGAAGGGATTTCATTTAAGATTTGGGGTTTGGGGTTTGGGGTTTGGGGTTTGGGGTTTGGGGTTTGGGGTTATAATTTAAAGTTTAATCGCTACTTCGTAGCTGTTCAATGCTGCCTGCCGGCGGGGCAGGGTTCACGGGAGCTGTCAAATTCAATTCCTCTCGGTTTCCGTTGTATGTTGTTTTTTGATTTTACGCAATTAATAAGATTATCCATTAAATTTCCGCACTCATAGACAGCCCTACCTTTCTCCATATCCCGACTCGATACTTTGTACTCTATACTTTCCCGAAAGCTAAAAAAGTTAAAGATCAGGTGCAAGTTTAAATTAAAAAAAGGCCATCCCAACGGAGGACCTTCGTACTATAGCAATCTTGAATCAATATTTTTGTCTTAACAGCGAGTTACTTAGTTATCCACAATTCTTGATGAAATTCCATCGAGAAAAATCCCTTTCGTATAATCTGCCTTGATAGATTACACGGTCGCCTACGAAATAACGGGTACTGCTCGACCATTGATCAGCATCGTTACAGTCAGCATCTCCACCACCACCGTCACCAGGGTAGACAGCATTCGTACCTGCGATATCACCCGAAGATATTCTGGCCTGTCGTTGTTGAAGAACATTACCGTTAAGATCAGTAATGGTCGGACGACCATTTTTACTGAAGGTATAACTTCCGTACATCATGGTCGAGTTTAAATCTAAAGCATTGGTTATCAAACTTGCCGAACTGCTTTTGAAGAACTGGTCTTGACGGTCATTTTCGATGTTATCAAAAAGAATTCTCACATAATTGTCCCTATCCGAACGGTTCTGCTCATGAATATAGCCTAATGTATGACCGATTTCATGAATAATTACCACTGCCGTAGCACGGGTACCCAATCGAATAAAGCCCCGAGAACCGTTAGAACCCAATGTTGCAATTCCTGAATTACTGTGAGACCCTGAAGACGAGATGGTCACATACGTCGATTCGTTGGTGCGCTCCTTAAAGCGAACATTGGTCTTGCCAGACCATTCGTTGAAAGATTTTTGGAGCTCTGATCGAACCTGAGAACTTAGCCCATTGATCACATAAACCACGGTATTGTTGCTCCATTTTCGTACCCCACTGACCATTGCCAGGCCAGTAGTACCGTCATCTGGAACAGGGTTGGCATCATAGGCATCGGCCGAATCCGACAATTGATCTTCAAACAAACGGGTATCACTGCCCGCCAGGTTATAGGTGCCATCATCCTCTAACTTCACCCTCACCTCGCTCCCCATAAAATATTTGGTCACGAAATCATTGTCTTGAGATTCCTCGTTTATCAAACCCTCATCTACCGAATCTATAGTTTCGGTTTCAAAAGCGTCTTTGTTACACGATACGAGATAAAGCGTACAAACAAGGGTAATCATTACAAGTCGATACTTACTTAGTAGGTGCTTCATTGTTTTCATTTTTAATGTTCATGATTAAAATTTTGGATACAAAACTTATATACCTACGTATCGAAATGGTTTTTAGCCATCAAGTGTGCGATTTTTTCGACAAATGCATTCTGGAATATAGATATGAGATGATGGGTGCTCGGTGCTCGATGATGGGTGCTCGGTGCTCGGTGCTCGGTGCTTGTATGTGAAGTAAACAAGAATAGGAACAGATTGGAAAAATCTATATAGACCATCCTGACCGTCAAAAAACCACGTAATCCTGTTAAAGGCTGGAGATGCCGCTCTTCAAAATCTGTCCGAAACGGTACATATCTTCATAAGAGCAATAAAAAGGAGCAGGTGCAAGGCGGATGACGTTGGGTTCACGCCAATCGGTAATTACGCCATTCTTCATTAGATAGTCGAACAATGATTTGCCTTGGCCGTGCAGTAAGACAGAAAGCTGGCAACCCCTATCTTTTGGGGTTATGACTTCAAAAGAACCGTTAGTCTCTTTATCGATTTCCTGAAGAATGAACTCCAGATAAGACACAATTTTTTTTCGCTTTTCGATTAGGGGTTTCATACCGACTTCCTCGAACATTTCAAGGGATGCCAGATAAGGAGCAACCGATAGTACCGGGGCATTACTTATTTGCCAGGCATCGGCGTTCAGCATCGGTTCGAATTCCGGTTTCATCAAAAAACGGACCTCCTTCTTGGTACCCCACCAGCCCTCGAATCGAGGGATATCCTTTTTATCCAGATATTTTTCATTGATAAAGACTCCCGAAGCATTGCCGGGGCCGCTGTTCATATACTTGTAGCTGCACCATGCGGCAAAATCTACATTCCAAGCATGCAGCTTTAATTCCACGTTTCCTGCAGCATGGGCAAGGTCCCAACCGACAAAAGCGCCGACGGACTTACCCGCGTTGGTAATCGCCTCCATATCGAACACCTGTCCGTTGTAATAGTTAACCCCGCCTATCAAGACCAACGCCAGTTCATCACCCAGTTCATCAATCTTTTCCAAAACATCTTCGGTACGCCAAAAGTGTTCACCGTTACGTTTTTTGACTTCGACAATAGCCGTTTCCGGATCGAGACCATGAAACCGAATTTGGCTTTGTAACATATATTGATCGGACGGGAAGGCCTTTTCTTCACAGAGAATTTTAAATCGTTTTTCGGTGGGACGATAAAAGGAAACCATCAAAAGATGCAGGTTTACGGTCAGCGTGTTCATAACGGAAACCTCTTCGGTTTTTGCCCCTACCACCTTGGCCAAGGGAGCGGCCAAGCGCTCGTGATAATCCCACCAAGGTTTATCGGCATGAAAATGGCCTTCCACGGCCAATTCCGACCAATCGGTCATTACCTCATCAATATACTTTTGGGTACGTTTGGGCTGAAGGCCAAGGGAATTTCCTGTAAAATAAATAACAGGCTTATCATTTACTTTAGGAAAGTGGAATTCATCCTGATACTTGCGAAGTGGGTCTTCGGCGTCGAGTTTTTGGGCAAAGGCCAAGGTGTTCTCAAATTGCATAACGGTGTTTTTGTCAAAAATACGATTTCGACCAAGATTTAGTCCTTACAGGTTTCAAAAACCTGTAAGGACTTTTTTCGACTGACCTGCAAGGTATGAGCGAGGCGTCGTGCTGAGCCTAGTCTAAGTACACGAGCGATTCTTGTAGGTCTAGAGGCGTGTTCCTGAATGGCAAGACCTACAAAGAGGTCCACCGAAAAGGCGGACAAGATACTTCAGCAAGATAAGGATGTCGCCTTGCAGGTCAGAATTTGTCTATTTTTGTCCAAAAACTCGTCCATGCACTTTCTATCCCCCGATCTGGAAGATTACATCCAATCCCATTCCGAAGAAGAGCCAGAACTACTTCAAGAGTTGACCCGTGAGACCCATCTAAAAGTGGTACGGCCAAGAATGCTTACCGGTCATTTTCAGGGTAGGGTGTTAAGCATGCTCTCTAAGATCATTCATCCAAAGAACATATTGGAAATCGGAACGTACACGGGCTACTCCGCCCTCTGTCTAGCGGAAGGTCTTCAAAAAGACGGACAGCTGCATACCATAGACACCAATGAAGAACTGCTAGAAATCCAACGCAGCTATTTTAATAAAAGTGGTTATGGCAATCAAATCGTACAGCATACCGGAAATGCCAAAACCATCATTCCTACTTTGGATTCCGTATTCGATCTGGTCTTTATCGATGCGGAAAAAAAGGAATATCCGGAATATTTTGAGTTAATTCTGAAAAAAACAAAACCGGGAAGCATCATCCTATCCGATAATGTACTTTGGTCGGGCAAGGTCGTCGAACCCCTGGAAGTGAAAGATAAAACAACGCAAATATTATTGAACTATAATAAATTGCTGAAGGAAGACCCTCGGGTAGAAACCGTGCTGCTACCGATTAGGGATGGCTTAACCCTAACGAGGGTGCGATAAGCCGTAGATAAAGCATATAAAAAAATAGCGCGGAAAGAACGCCTACGGTCGAACCAACAATAATATCAACGGGGAAATGAACCCCGACAAAAACCCTACTCGCAACGAACAACAAAGGCCAAATGTAGAACAGCCAGCACCATTTAAAACGACGCCTTAGAAAAAGCACCATCAAGGTCGTTATTATAAAAAAGCTGGACGAATGGCCCGAAAAGAAACTAAAGGTCGAAGGGGGCTTCAATATACGGATTAGGGTATTTATTTCCTCTGTATTGTTGGGGCGAAGTCTTGCGACCATATGTTTGGTAAGATCGGTTATGATACCCACGAACCAAATCATCATTAAAATGGTCAGCATAACAAAAATCGCTTCCCTTTTGGGGTATTTCAAAAAAATAAGCAGAATAAAAAGTAGGAATAACGGAATCCAAGTAGTAAAACTAGTGATAG
>RCMY010001311.1_pt1 | contig 32200 bp, 35 predicted proteins | sample 2041341 | NCBI WGS metagenome assembly RCMY01 (sample SAMN09708234, study PRJNA481090) | Marine sediment metagenome, whole genome shotgun sequencing project. | reverse complement strand
AGCTACGCCAAGACTTCGCGCTCGTGGGCACTAGCCCTTGAGCAACGCGAGGACGATCTCGTTGCGGAGTTCGGAGAGTACCCCTACCGGATGTTCCGCTATTTCCACTGGGCGTGCACGATCGGCTTCGAACAAAACATCATCACTGCTTACCGCGCCGTCATACGGCGGCGGGCCAACGTGTAACTCTACGGCACCTGTGGGGCGGCTCTCCGGGCCTGCCACTAGCCTCACCCTCAGTGTCCGCCCGCTGGCGGCCGTCGAGAGGACCAAAACAATGACGATGACGCAGCGTTCCCACGCCCAAGAGTTCGTGGGATTAATACACGCATTCGGTGTCCTTCGAACCGACAGCACGCCGTGCGGCCAGCCGATCCTGACGATGTCGACAAGCGAGTCAGGCTCGTTCATCTCACAGATCGCGGACTCGACGTCGCCCGCAACGTCTTGACGGTGCGTTCTGAACGATTCGAGCGGTTGCTCGACGCGATCGACCGCTCGAAACATGACCAGGTCCTCGAATCCCTCCACCTCCTGAGAGAAGCAGCCGATGAACTCCGTTAGCCGCATTGTCGCCGCCGCCGCGGCAATGACCCTGACCCTCACCTCCTGCAGCAACTCCAATCAGCTCGCTGACCGCCAAACAGCAGTTGCTGCTGCCGGGGCCGAGGTGATGCCATTCGACCTCGATGCCATTCATGGCGAGGCGATGCCGGGCCTTGCAGCCCTCAAGGATCGTTACGACGAGATTGATGTCCAACTCCTTGTCGGGAACATCGGCGCAACACTGACTTACACAACCAGCGAACCCGAGTTGGTACAAGCCATCCACGATTGGTTCGAGGCCCAGACATCTGATCATGGCGGCCATGCCGAACACACGTCCTAGCTGGCATGACGGACGCCATGCCAGACTCGGCGTGTTCCTGAATGTGGCAATGCAAGACCCACTCTCCGACGTCGAGCGGAACAAGGCCGATCTCGACCGCGTCGAGCATTTCGAGCAGAGAGGACGGGCCGGGGAACGGCACCTTTGAAGCGACCTGCGGCGAAGAGCGGTTGTCCTAGCCCGCTCACTCTCTAAGCCCGGACCCCATCGGTCTACGGTCGACCACCTTCGACGAACTCATTCACGGCGCGCTGATATCCGATTTGCTCGGTAGGCGGCGGCCAACGACTTCGAGATCTCGCGGAGCTCGCTGTCATTGACGTGTTCAGACGCAGCCAGATCTTCCATTGAGACCACTCCCACCGGTCGACCGTCAACGTCAACGACCGGTAGCCGACGAATCGCACCCGTACGCATCAACTTCAAAGCAATTGCAATGTCCTCAGTCGCTCCGATGGTTTTGGCATCCGGCGTGTAGATCTCGGCTACCTCGGTGCCCGGCGCGTCGAGATTGCGTGCGACAAGACGGACGACGATATCTCGGTCAGTCAGCATGCCAGCCACTACTCCTGTGGCCGGGTCGGTAACGATGACATCGCCGATACCCAGCTGATCCATCAATCGCGCTGCATCATCCACTCTGGTAGTGGTCAACACTACTACTGGATGGGATGTGGCAATTTCTCTAATCTCTATCATTTCACTCGACATCCTTCCTTGGCGTTCTACGGGCTTTCAGTCGCAACAGCTCTGGCCCGATCAGTTGTCAGTTGTGTGCGATGGTTCAGAGTAATCTCATCCACGGTTCGAAACAGGTCGCCAGCGCCCATATCGGGCAGCCAGGCTTCACCTTCGATGTCGATGGCGGGGAGGAGAAGGACGGGATGTGGAAACGAGCCGAAGTCGGGTGCTGAACTCACTGGACTCCACCGCCATTTTCAACAACGTGTCGTTTAACCCCTGAGGTATCCGGGTAGACCGCCAGCCATCTACTGACGCACTCAAAAGGAGTCTGACCGATGGCCTGTCGGGCCTCGCAGCGGAGGCAGATTAGCGGACAACCAAAACAGGGCATGGAGCGTTGTCGACGACGTACTTGCCAACCGAGGGTTCGAAGAGCCTGGCCCAGATCGAGCGGTCGTGTGAGCCGATGACGATGACCGACGCCCCTGATTCTTCGGCGATCCGACAGACTGCGACGCCGACGCGGCCTGTGGCGACCTCAATGGCCGCGTCGACCTCGAGGTTTTCGGCCGCCTCCATCGCAGTGGCTGTAGCGTTCTCCTTCACTTGGTCGGCCATCCCTTCTAAGCCGACGTACATCGGCATCCCACCAGTCGGAGTCATCGGATACACCGTCGTCGGCATCCGCCCGACACTAGTTATGAGGTAGTCGGGCGTTGAGCCGAACAGGTTGTACGCCATGCGCGCTGCGTCCATTGATTCGTCGGTGTCGTCGACCGCAATCAGAATCTTCAGTTTACTCTCGTTCATTTCGTGTTCTCCTCGATGTTGGTCTCCTGTTAGTTTCCGTGTCTCGAATGTCGTTCGATCCAAGCCCAAAGCCGCGGTGTGTTTTTGGTTTACCAGCGGAGGATGGCAGCGACCCCGTTGTCGAGAACGTCGACGTTCGGGACGACGTGGATCCTGGAATCGGTTAGGAGTGCTTGTTTGATGCACCGGTCCATAAGACGGGGCTCTGGGCCGAAGATTGCGTCGTCTGGGTCGTGTACGAGCAGGGTTTCGACTTGCCCTAGTTCTAAGGCCCTGAGAAGTTCTTCGCTCGAAGTCGGCGCCTGCTCAGTCCCCTTGGCCTCGCGTGTCTTCTGGATGAGCTCTGTGCTGTCGCGGGCGGCGACGTCGGCGGTGAAACGGAGCACCTCGGCGGCGATGCCCTCGATGTCGCCGGCGTCGACAGATTCCACTCGTGTTCCGGTGAGGTCGGCGATGGATTGGGCGACCATGGACTGGGCCCTGGTCGGGCCGGCTACCAGGATCAGGCGGGCATCGACTTGATCAGCTACATCGCGGACTGCTTCGGCGACGTTGTCGGCGTTTCGGTCCCAGGTGTTTTCTGCACGCTGTTGGAACCGGCGTTGAGACCATCCTCCGAAATGGCCGCGGTGGATGTGGAGGGTGTCGCCGTCAACTGAGTCTGTTTTGACGACGTCTCCTCGGTCGAAGGCGGCAATCGTCGCGCCAGCTAGATCGGCTTCGACCACGACATGGGCGATGAGTCGTTGCCGGGCCTCGATCAATGGTGCGAGTCGTGGCAGCGGGCCTTCGTCGACTCGGGCACTCTCGATTCCGTTGTCGATGAACTCGACGATTGTTGGTCCTCCCAATGCGTGGATGACGATGACCGCCGCCCCAGCGTCGTGGGGCAGGCCAGCAAGCGTTTGACTCAGCGTCTTGATCTCGTCCGCGGGCCACATATCGGATATTTCTTTGAAGGCGTTGGCTCGTTCTATCTCGAACCGGTGGGCGGAATCGGCAGTTGAGCTGGGAGCGGGCATCATGAAGGTCAGGAACGGGCCGTCGTGTTCGGCAAGCAATCGTAGACCTGTGGTTTGTGCAAACATTTGAATCTCTCGACTTTCGAAGTAGGCGTTGGCTGCGGTCTGGTTCTGAAGCGGTAAGGCCGGGCGATGGATGGGCCTAGCCGTGTCCGCCTCGTTTGACGCCGCCGTATTTCATTCGGGTGTCGCCCATGGATGCGGCTCGGGCTTCGTCGTCGTTGATGCCGGCGGCGACGATTTCGCCTGCGAACAGGGTGTGGGTGCCGAAGTCGATTGCCTGTCGGACTTCGCAGTCGATCCAAGCGAGGGATTCCTCGAAGATGGGTGACCCGGTAGTGCCGTCGTGGACCCGGCGGCCGTTTAGCTCGCCATTGTCGTAGCTGGCTGGTTTGGAGAACTTGACGAAGACTCGGGTGTCCTCGGCGTCCCAGAGATTGAGCGAGAATGATTGACTCTCGGTGATGAGGCGGTGCGTTACCGCTGTGTTGTCGACACCAATACCGATGAGGACGGGGTCCATGGAGAGTTGAGTGATCCAACTCGTGGTCATGGCGTTGCGTTCGTCGCCGGCTCGAGACCCGACCAGCGCGAGGGCGTTCGGGATTTTCCAGGTCACGCGGTTGACGAGTTCGTCATCAAGTCCCATCCACTTCTTCGGCTCGCTCATGAGGTCCCATTTCAGTTGATTATTTGACATCTTACTTGATATATAACTATATTTCAAATGTTGTCGAGAGTAGAAGGAGGTGGCAAGTGACTGATCATGTGGACAACATCCTCCAAGAGTGGACGCAACACCGACCAGACCTTGACACCTCCGCACTCGCAGTCGTGGCTCGCGTACTGCGCGCGTCGCGCCACCTTCAAGCGGAACTCGACTCCGTCGCAGCCGCATATGGACTGAGCCATCAAGGCGATCTCGATGCGCTCACCGAGCTCTACCGCGCCAACCCCGACCGCGGTCTCAGACCCACCGAACTCGCCAAGGCTCTTCTCCTCACTGGGGGCGGGATGACGGTTCGGCTTCATCGCCTCCAAAAGGCCGGACTGGTCGCCCGTCACCCAAACCCACTCGACGGGCGCGGTGTGCTCGTGCGGCTCACGCCAACCGGTACCCACCTGGTCGAACACGCCCTCCCAATCGTGCTCGCTACACAAAACAAGAGCATCGCCAGCCTCAAGCCCGTCGAACGCAAGCAAATGGCCGGCCTCCTGCGAACCATGCTCGAGGGCCTCGGCGACACTCCCGCATTCAAACCACCGATAGCCATCAAACGAAACAACAGCTGAACGCACCGACACGAAAGCGAGAATAACGATGAAGATCCAGGTCAATACAGACAGCAGCGTGGAGGGCAGCGATGCCCACGCCCTGACGGTCGAAACCACATCCACTCCGCGCTCGACCGCTACGGCGACCGAATCACCCGGGTCGAGGCTCATCTCAGTAGCGACGACAGCGCCGAAGACAAGAGCCACCCAGGGATCCAATGTCTGCTCGAAGCACGTCCACCAGGCATGGAACCCGTCGTAGTCACTGGTTCTGGTGACACAATCGAGCGTGCTTGCCACGACGCGACCCAGAAAATGCAAAGTCTGCTGGACAGCACATTCGGTCGAATCGATTCACGCGACGGAAACGCAACCATCCGCCAGAACCGAGCCTGAGTGCCGAGCAACCATCACTCGCCGAGTTGGGCTCCCCTGGTTCCTCGCCGCAGTAAGAGTCGGAGTTCCACGCCTAGATTCATCATGGCTGGGCATGACCTGGAACGCGAGCGCTATTCGGCACCCTGCGGGGGCTAGGAGGCCCGGGGCGGGTCTTGTGTTCGCGAAAGCACTGCTGTGTTGTCCTCGGGGCCAGTCGCTCCGGTTGTCGGAATGATGTGAACGGTGCTGTCCGTCATAACGGCAGCCCGGATCGCAGCATCGACTAGCCGGGCATGCCGGTCATAGCCTGGGCGGGACTCGAGGGAGAGGTGTTGCGGTTCTTCGCCAATCCAGATGCGGCGCTGATCAGCAGGGTCGTCATGAATGAGAAGCACATCAGCGCGTTGCTCTCGCAGGGCAGCGATGGTGTCGGCCGTCCCATCGACAGCGGCGGAGTGAGAAGCTAAGAACCGGAGTTCACGCAAGAAACCGACGGTCGTTCGAGCGGCTGTGTCTGACACATGGCGAACGGCAGCGTCAGCGAGGTCATCGACACTTGCCGGGCCGGGTTCCGCAACAACGCGGCACCCAAAGGGGACAACCTTGGCCAGTTCGTCAGCGAGACGCCGGGTCGCAAACGGGTGGCCGTCAACCAGTATCAGACGGGCATGGGTCGATTCGGCCACCGCCGCGATCGGCGTCGCGAGATCATGGGTTGCACCGTCGATCGAATCCAGTCGGGTGTAGCGGTCGGGGCCAAATGTTGCGATGTCGGCACCGGTGTCGTCGATGGTGACGACGAGATGTGGGACCCTTCGCTGGTGCCATTCGAGAAGTGGCGCGGCGTAGGGAAGAGCGTCGATGGTTGCAGTGTCAACCGAGGGCGGTTCTTGCCCATAGTCGACAACGGTTGTTGCATCAGCCGCCGCGAGCACGGCCACGGCGGCCGCGTCGTCGGGGGCGGGCAGTGCCAACCTGGCGTCGATCGCGGCAAGCGTCTTAGGTTCAGCTCCCTGCGACTCGAGATCAGACCGAAGCGCCGACCAGCGCGTTGTCGTTCTGGCATCCGAGTCGTCGAGATGGGGGCGGGTCGCAAGATACACAGAGACATAGGGACCGGGGTGGTCATAGAGCAGGCGTAATCGATCGGCTGCAGTAACGGCCTCTGGAAGTTCGAGTTCATCGATTGGCGTGTTGGCGTCTGGCATCGTTTTCCTTTCGTGTGTGATCAATTCCACATTCTCACAGAAGGGCTCAGTTGTCAAAAAGCTAGACTACTTTTGAATTTGATTATCTTAGTTTGCTATAGTCGTGCTTTATGAGACAAAGTGAACTCCAAGATCGGCTTGAGGTCGAGCTGGCACGGTTGCAGACGTGGATGAACGCGAATGATCGGGCGACGGCCGTAGATCTCGGCGTGGGGTCCGCCGAGGATCTCCAGGTGCTGCGTATGTTGCTGCGCGATGGCCCGCAACGAGTAGGAGTGCTTGCACAAGCCCGAGCGGCATCAACGGCCACGGCAAGCGCCCGGCTCGATCGCCTCGAAAAACGTGGCCTAATCATGCGGGACCGAGTTCCCGGCGACCGGCGTGCTGTCGTGGCCAAGCTGACCAAAGAAGGAGAGCGAGCCGCTGGGGCAAGCCGGCATCAGCGCCTCGGAGCGCTTGAAGTGGTCGGCTCGTGGGACGGTATTGAACAACTTGAGGCACTAGTTGAGTTGCTTACCGCCTGAGGGTCAACAACGAATCGGCGGGGCCGACGAATCCAAGCGGAACTCCCGTGTGACCGGGGCCCTCAGGTACAGGACTGCTCAGCCCTAATCAGGATCTGGCACAACAAGGGCGTCTGGTCAACGGGGCCGAATCTGCTCTGATGTTTAGCGATGCGCACTCAGGGGAAGACCGAGGAAGACGTTCTTGCAGAACACACCATGAAAGGAGCCCAATGAGCACCATATTCGAGGCGATCCGAGCAGACCACGAGAAACAACGAGACCTGATCTCGAGGCTCGTGAAAACCAAAGGCGCCAGCGAAGACAGAGAGTCAATCTATGCGGAGTTGAAGGCGCAACTTACCGCACACGCGGCGGCCGAAGAGCGGTTCTTCTACAACCCTCTCATCGAGCACGACGTCACGCAGGAGCACGCGCGCCACAGCGTTTCCGAACACAAGGAACTCGACGACTTCATCAAAGATCTCGACTCATATGAGATGACAGCGCCGCAGTGGCTACTCACAGCCAAGGAACTGAAACATCGCCTCCTTCATCATCTTGACGAAGAAGAGAAGGAAATCTTCCCCCTAGCGGGCAAAGTCTTGGTCGACGACTCAAAAGACAGACTCGCCGATGCCTACGCCGAGGACATGGAGCGTCATCTTGGCGGACACAAACAGAAGGTGACGGACGAAATCGTCCCCAGCGTCCTGTGAGCTCGACTTGCAGTTGCTCCGGACTATTCACTTAACATCCTTCCTCAAAACCAATGAGCGGGCTCCAGCCGCCAACGGCTGGAGCCCGCTCATTGGTTAGTCATGTTTGGTGATTCAGAGTCTCATCCACGGGTCGAAGTGGACCGTCCGAGAGTTCAGCGGTACTCGGGGTTTTGGTCAGCTGCATTGGTCACGTGCGACCACTCGCCGACCTCGTTTCCTTTGCTGGGAAAGCCACCGATGTCCTTGAGCATCCTGGCGGCGTGCATCAGATTCCAGGCCATGATCGTGGTGTTCTTGTTCGTGAACTCGCTGGCGTAGCCAGCAGGCTGTCGCTGACCGTCGACCTGGTCTCCATAACTCGGGCCAGGTCCGATATCGCCGAGCCAACCACAATCAGCGGCCGGCGGAATCATATAACCGATGTGCTGGAGCGCATAAAGAATGTCTCGGGCGACTGCTTTTACGCCGTCTTCATTGCCCGTGACAACACAACCGCCAGTCTTGCCGTAGTAGAGGTATTGCCCTTTGTCGTTCTGCTCCCCGCTCGACGCATACATGCGCTCGATGGCAAGTGTCGCAACGCTTGACTTCGCTCCAAGCCAAATTGGTGAGCCAATCACCAGAATGTCGGCAGCTTCGACTTTCGCTTGCAATGCTGGCCAGTCGTCGACGCTCGCTCCGTGTTCCGTCATGTCGATCTGCATGCCGAAGGCGACGTTGTGGTCGAGCACGTTCTCGATGTTGACGCTCACCCCCTCAGCCGACATGATTCCAGCGGCTCGCAGCATGAGTCGCATGGTGTGAGACTCGGCGGCATCTGACTTGAGTGAGCAATTCAGGAAGAGGGCGGACAGGTCGGAGAAGTCAGTGTTCGTCATGGGAAGGGTCTACCCCACATTGACCGGCGGCAAACACCTCGAAGAAGGTTCAACCAAGCGTGAACTCAAACTTCATGTTTGGCTCCGCCTCGTTGCGGGTATGGCGTCAACTACCTACCACTAAGGAGCAATGCAAATGGCACTAATTCTTTGGATCATCGCCGTCATTCTTGTCGTCTCAGGCATCGGTGCGATCCTGCGCAAGCAGGTCCCCTACGGCCTCGCTCTGATCGTCGTCGGACTGCTCGTCGGTCCGGGCGGCGTCAGCATGTTCACCTGAACAACGGCGCTTCCCGCGGACTGTCACCGACATTAGAATTGGCCTCGGCCCATGCGATGTTGCCCGCCTTGACGACAGCGACACGCGGAGGGTTCGTCACCGCTGCTTCTGCAGGCGAGGCGGCACCAACGAGCACGACGTCACCCCGGCAACCGGGGGCCAGGCCATGATCCGTAACGCCGATCGCAGCAGCGCCTCTGCTGGTCGCTATGTCGACACACCGCACTATGTCTGAGTCCAGTCGGTAGCCAGCCCGCCATGCCATCAAGCCCGCCCGACCGAGCATGTCGGCGTCACCCCACGGCGACCACAGGTCGCGAATACCGTCTTGGCCAAGACAGACCGCCACGCCATGCAAATCAAGGAGATCGAGGGGCAACGGATCGACGTTGCCGGGAGCCACGGTGGCGAGAGCGATCCGCTCTTCCGCGAGCTGTTCGACAAGAGCCGGTATCGCTGGGTTTCCGTCGCAGAGGCAGAACGCATGCGAGATAGTGACCTGACCGGCCATACTCAGCGCCCGCGTGCGTTCGATCACGAGCGCAAGTTCCCACCGACCAAGCTCACCACGATCATGGAGATGTAGGTCAATGCCGCATCCGTGACGCTCCGCTATGGCGAAGATCGCATCGAGATGTCCAACCGGGTCGCCGTCGAAGCCGGCCGGGTCGATTCCGCCAACGAGGTGAGCTCCGGTCGACATAGCAGCATCGAGCAGCTCGATTGTTCCAGGTGCGACCAACATGCCGCTCTGGGGGAAGGCGACGATCTGCACCTCGATCGATTCGATGCGACGGGCCGCCGCTTCGATGACTCCCTCGATCGCAGTCAGACCGTTGTCGAGGTCTACATCGACGTGCGTGCGAACGAGGGTCGTTCCATTAGCGATGTATGCATCCAGCAGAGCTCCGGCGCGGTCGACGACGGGCGGAAGTTCGCGTCGAGCGGTTCGTTCGTTGGAGATCAATCCCGCCAGCCCGGGCCTCGCGCTGTTCGGGCGCCACGGCAGTCCCCACAGCGTCTTATCTAAGTGGGCGTGCCCGTCGACCAGGCCGGGAAGTGCGAGGCAGCCGCGACCATCAAGAGTGGCCCCGCGCCAGTCCGCCGGTGCATCACCAATCGACTCGATCCGTCCGCCCGTGATCATGATGTCCACCGACGCTGGAGCGTCTCTTATATGCACGTTTCGTATCAACAGGTCGGCCACCACCTGACTGTAATGGATGGGTTCTGATACTTCGACTTGTATGTGGGTAGCGGTCGTTGTGCTGTTGAGGCGAAGGCATAGGGAGCCTGTGGGTGATCCCGCCCCTATTCATCTAGGCCAACGCGTCCCCATCAAGAGGGTGGCGCTCCATCTGCTCCTGGACAAGATGTTCTCCAATACAAGCGAGACGACAATCGCCATGATGATCTTGAAACCAACCGTCGCAAACTCCGACGTCAACGACACAAGCCGAACAGAAAGGGCCACCCCAAATATGTGGAACAAATATATTGGAAACGAGAATTGGCCGATCGTCGCCAGCCATCTCACAGGCTGACGCACGAGAAGACACGCGACTGCCGCTGCAATTCCGATGCCAGTACCGATCAACGAGTCGCGACCAACATCTACATTCGTTCCGGTGAACCAGATCAGTTGCTGGAGCATCAAGCCAGCACCGGCAACGATATAGATGGCCACGAGGCGCCCCCGCTGTGGGCGAAAGGAGAAGCGGGAGACGGCACAGCCGACGAGGAAAAAGGGCAAGAGGTAGGCGAATCCATCGATATTCAGCAGTTCGATCGAGACCACAGTCCGGAGCGCGATAGCTACTGCTATGGCGAGCAGCAATCGGATTGGCGTCGCCAAGAGTCTGTTCCGCTCCAGCGCGACAAGAAGCACGAAGATCAGCATGAGTGCCGGCAGATACCAGAATTGCTCGAATCGATAGAGATAGATCCTCCACCAATCGCTGCCCTGCAGTTCCAATTCGGTATTCCCAACCATGATTCGTAGCACAAACGAAATCGCCGAGACAGTCAGGAATGGCCAGAGAAGACGTCTCGCCTTTCCTCGTAGGAAAAGCAGGGCCGACCCGGCTAAGGGCCTTTGGCCGTAGAGAAATCCGGATATCACCGTAAACAGTGGCATCCGAATGTTCTCAGTCGAGAAGGTGAAATACCCGTATAGATCTGTCCTTGCGTAAGTCCCTGAGACTACGTCGGCGCCCTCAATTGCGTGGTAAGCGACCAAAAGTAGGATGGCAACGCCCCGGAGGGCCTCGATCGAGACATCGCGAGCCGGAGCGAGGTTGCTTTGAGACGGTGCACTGGTCTCTGTCAAACGACTACCGGACATCCACTCATGTGAAAACGCCTTCTTAATCCTCCTCAAACGCTGATCCGCCATGACAAGAACGGTACCGGTGAATCGCCGACTGGAATCCGTGGAGGCTCTCGATCTTTCAATGAGGATGAGCAGATCAACCCTAGTTTGGCTCTTTCCTGGACCCTTGGACGATGCTGGCCTACTGTACAAATCTGTTTTGGCGGAGGGTTTATCTTGGTGGAGAATGTATTTGGATGGACGGGTGCCGGTGAGTGCGCGCACCACAGCGACATACTCGAGCCGCTAATCGCCGAATTGCATAGATACGGAGCGAGTCGGGTTCTCGACCTCGGCAGCGGCAATGGTTCTCTCACCAGAGCGTTGTCAAGCGTGGGTTTCGACATGCTTGGCATCGAACCAGACGACGAAGGCGTTGCGTTGGCCCGAACGGCGGGCGGCGAGTTTCTCGAGATGTCTGTCTATGACGAACCTGGCGAACTGGTCGGGTTTGACGCAGTCATCTGCGCCGAGGTCATCGAGCATCTCTTCGAGCCAGCGGCGGTCCCTAGATTTGCCGGAAAGTTACTGCGCCCAGGACAGCCGCTCATCGTGACTACTCCGTTCCATGGCTACTTTAAGAATCTGATGATCGCCGCGCTCGGGGGTTGGGACAAACATCTCGAACCACTTCACGACGGCGGCCATATCAAGTTCTTCTCAGAGGCAACACTCTCGGAAATCCTGACGGGGCAAGGTTTCTCTCCGGTCAAATTCCAAGGCGCTGGGCGATTCGCGCCATTCTGGCGTTCAATGATTATGACTGCCGAGAAGGCCAGCTGAACCCACGTTGCCGAGAAGAAGTTGGCGCATCTCGGCCGAGACTTTCGCGAGATCGTGTCGCTGCTCCACGCGTCGGCGTGCGGCAGCAGCCATGTCGGATCGCTGCTGACTATCGAGGAGAGTCTCAATTGCGTCGGCCAGGGCATCTGGTCGTCCGGGGACCACAAGACGTCCCGTCACTCCGTCAACGACTAACTCGGGTATACCGCCGACCGCTGACGCCACAACGGGAACACCGATGGCGAACGCTTCCATAATCGACACCGGGATGCCTTCGGCAAAGGAAGGAAGGCAGAAGACGTCCGCTTGCTCCAACCATCCCCGCACCGCAACCGGAGCTACTGGGCCGACGAAGTGGATCACGTCCTCGAGACCTAGCTCGGCCACTCGCGCCTCAAGCAATGCTCGACTCGGTCCATCACCCACAAACGACAACCGCAGCACATCCCCAAAACCTCGGTTGACCAATTCGCCGACGGCATCGACGAGGATCAGCTGGCCTTTCTCTGGCGAGAGTCGACCCACGGTGACGACATGCACGGCCTTGTCTGTAATCGGCCGGACGCTGAACGGCATGGCGACCAAATCGACTCCGCATCGGACAGTTCGGATCTTCGACCAATGGCCAGGGTCTGAAATTCGCATCAGCTGCGATCTTGTGTGATCGCTGACGCCGACAACCAATGTTGCGGCCGCCACCTTGGCCTCGAGAGCGATTTCCTTCTCCGCGGTGAACTCGTGATAGCCGTGCACGGTGAACGACCAGGTCAGGTCTGTACTGAGCCTGCTGGCGAGGAGCGCCACCGTTGCCGTCGCACCCCCAAACTGGGCGTGAAGATGCTGGCAACCTCGTTTGGTGGCTTGATCCTTCACGACGACGGCCTCAACGAAGTGAAACAGCGACCAGAGCAACGATTTCGGGTCGCGCTGTCCGATCCGAAGCGCTACGATGACCGTGGTGAAAAAGAGTCTTGGACTGGCAGCCATGCAACGAACGACAGCCCACAAAATGGCACTAGCCCTCGTAGACTTTATATACACCGTGCGCTCGAACTCCTGTTGGTCCGCAACGGACGAGACGTCGTCAATGCTTGGCGGGTTCAACGCCATCGGTATGATGGCGATTCGAGGAGAGGCCACCGTGGTGACCTCGTTGAAGAGGAAGGTCTGAGCGTGACGAGGGTAGTGCGTCATTACATACGCAACGATGACTTTCTCGCCAGCCGGCCGCTGTTCGCTCATTCGCCTAGTAGCCGTTTCTCCCTGCGGGACGAGTTCTCGTGAGAGTGTTCGTTGCGGGAGCGTCGGGATTCATCGGGCAGCATACCATGGCCACCCTTGAGACCATGGGACATGTCGCCGTACCACTCGGTCGCCGTGACCCTAAGGGGAATGGATGGAGCCGCGTCGATCTTTGCTCGGTGGAAGACTATCTGGTTGATCTGAGCACGTGTGACGCAGTGATAAACATGGCCGGCGGGAGAGATGATCACGCCGTCGGCGAGGGCGATGAAAGCCCGACAGGCTGTCTTCTCAAGGCTATGGCCGAAGCTCGAGTTACGAGGCTGATCCACATCAGTTCCTTCGCTGTCTACGACTACCGTTCGGCGCAATGCGGCGACGTGATAGACGAGAATTCGCCAATAGAACACTCGCCCGCACGGCGCGATCAGTACACGCGGTCCAAGCTCCACGAAGAAGCACTGGTTCTTTCGGCCGAAGTGGAGCCGACGATCCTCCGATTGGGAGCGGTGTATGGGCCAGGCAGACACTGGAACGGCGGGATGGCCGCTACGAGGTTCGGGGTCGGTTTGGCGATCGGCTCGTCGACGAGACAGAAACTCGTTTCGGTCCAAAGCGCGGCAGACGCGATTGTTGCCTCTCTCGTGCCCGAAGCCATTGGGCAGACATTGAACATCATCGACTCGAATCTCCCCGATCAACGCGGGTACGCCAACATGCTTCGGAGCGCAGGTGTCGATCTACCGCGGTCGGTGAGAATCTCGTTTCGTGCAGCGGACGCGCTAGCGGTCGCCGCGGAGTTTGTCACACGCCCAGCTCCACGGCTCCGGGTCCGGTTGCCAGAGGTGCTTTCTCGTTCACGCCTCGCCGCCCGACACAAACCCCTGGAGTACTCGAATCGTCGTGCCCATGAACTGTTGGACTGGAACCCCGTCTTAGGGTGCGACGTTGCAACAATCGGAACCACTGCAACGCCAAGAAAAACGCAATGATCCGCCGAGGTTCGTGATCTGGCGAATTAGTTCCGAGACTGCCACCGACTGATCAATTGGCCCAGGGCATTGGTTCAATCGGACACATTGTCGTCGTCGTCTCGTACCGACCTTGCCCGAATCCTCCGGTGTCGAGAGCTAACGTGAGCTCGTTGACATGAAGAGCAACATCAGTCCCGAGTCTCGGCCCCCGACCGTGCTCTACAGCATCGATGAGGTCGAGCACCCCTCGCCAGTAGTCCATGGTCGCGACAGAGCCAGTTGTTGGCTTCGTGTAGCCGGAAGATGCGAGCTTGTGGCGGCGCGGTGGTCCCAGGAAAGTCTTTCGCCGCACATTCATCCAACGACGGCTGGTTACCGGAGAGCGGTAGTTCCAGCAATCCTTCGTTTCGAGCAATCCATCGTCGCCGATGATCCGCAGCGAGTGATCATGCGGGGCCAGAACACTGCAGGTGAGTCGGGCCACGACGCCGCTCGCAAACTCCACACACCCAACGGTGATGTCGGGGGCGACGTTGTCGAGAAGTTCGCCAGGCACCTTGTCCATGACTTGGGTGCCGGAAAATGCGGTCACTGCCGTCGCTTGGCCGAAGAACGCGACAAGCCACGTCAGGTAGTAGCCGGCATGCTCAGCCGTGCATCCCACGGCGATCTCGTCGCGGTACGGCCACGGAATTCCCATTGTGTTCACCCAACTCCGGAAGTTCATCCGGTGGAGCATCCCGTCGTCCATCTCGGCATACACCAACCGCACCGTGCCAACGGCTTCACTTCGCAACAGTCGCCACATTGTTTGAGCCGTCTCGCCCAAGAGATTGCAGGGCGCCGAGGAGAGATGGGCACCCGAGCGCGCCGCGAGTCGACCCAATTCGGCTGCTTGATCCAAGCTCGTCGCTAACGGCTTCTCGGTATAGACGTGCTTCCCGTCGGCCAGCGCAGCGGCGTTGATTTCAAAATGGCTACCCGGATTCGTGAGATTGACAACAAGGTCCACCTCCGCGAGCAGCGACTCCACCGACGAGACACTTCGAGCTCCAAGTCGACTAGCGAGAGCATCAGCGCGTTCGGGAATTTTGTCCATCACCGCAGTGATCTTCAGGCCAGGATGCAACGACGCGGTCGAGGCATAGAAGTCCGAAACGTATCCTGCTCCAACGATTCCGATCCTCACGAACGAGACCCCCATAATCTACGAAGAACTTAGTATGGTCGATCTGCTCTCGAGCCGTGTGAGCATTTCGCCCCATCTGCTAGCCGGAGCGGCACGACGGGTGTACTCTCGGTATTGACTGCGAGCCGGCGGGGTTCCAGTGTAAGCGGGAAGGTACTACCACAATGACTTCTTTAGTCGATGTGTCAGCAGGATCAGACGTTTCGGAGCCATTTGTCTTCGATACCGACCTCGCGCGAGTCACGATCGAGGAGCGCGGGTGGGTCCACGTCTCAGGAGCCTTGAGCGATGACTTCCTTGCGGCCCTGGTCGAACAAACCGATCGGCAGATCTCCACAAGTGGCGGAGATCTCGAAAACTGGCGATTCCCGGGCAAGAAGGCCCAGTTCTTGTGGGAGTTACCAGAGGACCTACCTCTCGAGACACTTATGACCAACATTTGCTCCCTCACAGGAATGTCGCTCGAGACGGCGAAGATGGCCGAGCGCCATATCAAGGTGTACTCGGCCGAGGCCGAGGAACTCCCACCTCCGCACAAGGACCGGAGCGCATCTACCTTCACGGTCGGGATCGCGGTGACCGTACCCGAAGACTCTCGGCTCATGCTGTGGCCCGACGTCGACCGGCGCCCCAACCCGTATCCAACCTCGGCCGATTGGCGGAGTAGTCGCGCCGCGAGCGAGCTGCCCGAAGTAATTATTGAAGGTAGCGAGCCGATCGAAGTCGACATGCGAGCTGGCGACCTCGTTGCATTCCGAGGATCGGAGATCTATCACGAGCGCTACCGCCCGGGAGGCACAGCCGTCCTCTATCTCAAGTTCAACGACGTGGGTCTCGATCCGCTTGGCGAGGACCCCCGAACCTTGCAAAGCGAGGAACGAACACGCGACATTCTCGCGAACGACTCGCTCCATGATGAATTCGAAGTAACAGTCTCACCGCGGCTTGTTGGTTTGCGGACCGAAGAGTTCTTTCCGAGTGGCCACCTGCATGTACAGGCACGATTCGTTGGAACGGAAACCTCAGTCGCCCTCGACGAGCGCTCGACCGCTCTCATCCGCCGTGTCAGCAAAGGCGGTGCCGTCAGCTCGGCGCTACTCTCTGGCTCAGAACGACAATTGGTCGCAGAGCTGGCCGAAGCTGGAGTATTGCTTCTTGCCTGATCCATCACTTCGATTCACTGGCCAGAGCGCCAGAATCAGACTCATGCTCAAGCGATGATCGGCAAGGTCGCAGCGGCGACATTCCGATCGTCGGTTGTTTCAGAACTCGGTGGACGCCTGGTCAATCCGTCACTCAGGACACTTTCCTTCCACACGGTTGATAATCCGCGCGCCTTTGACCGTCAAATGGCCTGGCTCGCTCAAAATTTCACTCCGGTCAATTCTGAAGCCGTAGCCAGGAGCATGAAGGAGCGCTCGCCGCTTCCCGCTCGTGCGGTATGGGTCACCTTCGACGACGGATCACCGACAGTTGTCGACCACGGCCTGTCCATCCTCCGCCGGTACGAGATTCCAGCCACGATGTTCGTGTGTCCAGGTTTGATCGAATCTGGAGAATCGTTCTGGTGGGACATCGCCCTGGCCGCTACTCGCACTCAACTCGCCGAAGCAGGCGACCGCGATCTCGGCCAAGGCCAACCGGCTGTTGACATGCTCAAGCGCATGCCCGATGACGAACGCCGACACATCCTTGCTCAGCTGCCCGATCCGGCTCCCGAGACACGTCGGCAGCTGGAACTCGACGACGTCCAAAGATGGATCGACGCTGGTCATACGGTCGGCAACCACAGCTGGGACCATCCCTGTCTCGATATGGCATCCGAAGAGGAACAGCTCCGGCAGTTCGAGTCGGCACATGTTTGGCTCGTCAATCACGTAGAACAATGGTGCCCAATTTTCGCATACCCCAACGGCAACTGGTCGCCGGTGATCGAGCCCCGACTGATGGATCTTGGTTACCAACTGGCCGTTCTGCACGATCACCGGATGAGCAGCCTGGCAAACGGTCCCCTACGCGTGTCGAGACTCCACACTGAATCCGAAGACGACCTTTCTCGGTTCCGGAGCGTCGTGGCCGGAACTCAACCGACCCTCCAAAGCCTCACGACACGGTTGCGCTCGATCAACCGGTGAGCATCCTCCCTCGTTCGCTGGTCGTGGGCTTCGGCGGCGGAGCAGCTCCGTGGTTGTGGTTCGCCATCAGAGATCTCGATCTGTTCGGTGTAATCGACCTCGTTGCGATTCTGTTTCCGCCGATCATCGCTTTGACATCTGGCACGCTTCTGCTGATCGCCTTCCGAACTCGGCGCCTGGCCTGGCTGCTGCCAGTCATTTCTACCGTCGGTGTCGGCATCGTGAGCATCATCTCACCGTGGCGAGCAGTGGTACAGCCTCAGCCCTCGTCAGCCGCAGCCCCAGTGACAATCGTATTCGCTAACCTTCTGCTGTCGAATGTCGAGCCCCAGGTGATCGACACTCTGGATGCTCTCGACGCTGACGTTGTGATCACCGCCGAGACCAACGGGACCCAGTTCCTGAGTCTTTCTGAGCGGTTCGGGCCAGTAACCGTGTCGGCAGGCGACGAGGGGGGTTGCTCGCTAGACGGCCCCGCAAGCTGTGCGACGGTAAATATCTGGACCGACCTTCCGGCGGTAGTGGCACCGGAATCGGAACCTCTTCGAGCAGCGCGAGGTACTCGGGTCGATATCGAGACCGCCGGCGGGCCACTTCGGATATATGCCGCGCACCTTCCCGCTCCGTCGCCTCTGTTCTGGAAACCCGGCCGAACGACCCCGTCCAACCATCGGACCATTCTCGAAGCACTCTTTGCCGAACTGACGTCGCTTGACCGCAGCCTGCTGATCGGTGATCTCAACCTCTCGGACCGTCAAGCCGGCTACCGGGAGATGACCGATGATTGGCGCGACCTGATGCGCACCTCTTCTACTGGTCCAACGAGCCGCCGACTATCTCTGGCCCCGTTGTTTCTACGGATCGACCACATACTGGCGTCTCCCGACCTGTGCTCATCAACTTCTGAGCAGTTCAAGATCCCCGGCTCTGACCACGTGGGACTTGTCGTAACTGTCGGAGCTTGTTGAACAAGCCTTGGATCATGAGACGGTCCTGGTAATCCAGGAGGCCCGTGATCCGAGCGACGGCCAAGAAGACGGTGACGCCAAAAAAACTTCCGACAACGATGCTGAGGGGGCCATGTCCCAGCGGCACGCTGAGCAACCGGATCACACCGAAGGTTGCCCCATAGCTGGCCGCCATCCTGACCACATCCCAACCGCCAATGAGCCAGCCGTGCTGATCATCGAGAAGTTGGTGGAACCAGACAACACGAGCAACGACTTCAATGCTGTAGCCGACCAACAGCCCGCCGGCGGCGGCGGTGATGCCATATCTCGACGTCAGAATAGCAACCAGACCAAGACCAATTACGAATCTGATAACGCTGAACATTGAGTTCAGGTGAGGGCGATCAAGCGCGTTAAAGCCTGAGCCAATCACGGATGCAGCCACGTAGCACACATGGACGAGCACAAGGAGCACAAGAGCTCCCGACGCCGACGAGAACCCGGCGCCGAAGACCCTCATCACGCCCTCGGCCGCTCCACCTGCGACCGAAGCGATCAACACGAGTCCAAGCAGCGCGACGCGAACTACACGTTTGAGGGTTGCCGCAAACCCGGCCATGTCATCTTCAACGCTGTAGCGAACGAGATCGGGGAACAACATCTCGTTGATCCGAAAGCCCGCCTCATTAAGACGGACAGCCATTGTCGACGCTCGCGAGTAGGCACCAACGCCTCTGAGCCCGACACTATTCGCGACGATGATGAGCGGCAGCTGAAGCGTTGCCCCAATGAATACCTGCCCCGGCACCAATCCAAGACCGAACCGCAGCAACTCTGGGAGACGGCTAACGCCGAGCCGATAGTCTTTCCAGGTCGGCGCGAGTCCAATAAGGCCACGGATGAAGACGATCCGTACCACGAGCCCCACGGCGAAGCTGGCAACCGTGGCAATGGCCAAGCCCCAAACCGACGACGTGACGAGTCTGAGCAGCACCGATACGACCAGAAAGGTGATTACCACACTGAAGCGGGCCCAGAATAGGCGTTTGCCCTCACTAAACGCGCTCAGAACACTATCTAGGTTCCACCCAGGATTTTCGAGCAACACGTAGCCGACAAGAATAAGCAGGGCTGGACCGATGGTGTCTGGCTGGTCGACTGGTCCCGATAGAACAAACCGTGAGACAATCATTACCGGCACAGCCATAAGTGCGGTCAATACAACCGAGGCCGAGGAGACGGCGAAAAACAACCCTGTGGCTTCATCGCTCCCGGGATGCAACCGAGCCAAGGCCCGCACCATCGCTACTTGCTCGCTTACCGTCGAGAGGCTGACCAGCAACTGCCATGGGGCGATGGACAGTGCATAGAGTCCAATTTGCTCTACGCCATAAAGCCGAGAGGTCACGACGGCGCTGACCAAGACCAGTAGCGCATTGACCAAGAAGGACATTCCCGCCGAGCCGAGACCCGGACTCAGGTTTGTTTGATCAGACGTCCCGACGGCGGTCAATGTTTCGCGGGCGGGGACAACCGACGCCGGATGCATCGATAAAGAAATAGCGGACTGCCGACCAGGTAGCGTCGCCAAAGACGCCGAGGCTCCTGCGCGAAACGGAAGAGCCACTCGATGCCCAACCGATTGGCGATCTCTGGAGCGCGATAGAAGTCGCCGACAGTGAAGTCGAGAAAGGCACCGACCCCGACCCCAAGCCGAATACCGAGTTCGTAGAGATACCTAGCCAAGAACTCCTCCTGGGCAGGATTTCCGAGAGCTACCAGAAGGATGTCAGCGCCAGACTCGCGTACGTCGGCGACGACACGCCACTCGTCGCGAATTCTCCACATGCCGTCACGAGTGCCCACAATCTTTGTGCCCGGGATCTCCTCTGCCAGTCGCTCTGCAGCCCGCTCAGCCACACCAGGGCGTCCCCCGAGGATGAAGACCGTCCAGCCCATCTCTGCGCAACGCTCCAGCAACGCTGGAGTGAAGTCGGTCCCGTTGAGATTGGCAGGAAACGGCCTGCCGTGCAGACGGCCAGTGATCCCGACTCCAACACCATCGCGAAGAACCAGATCGGCGTCTTGCAGGACCCCCCTGAACTTCGCATGGGTCACTGCGAGATTCGCTGTGTGCGCGTTAACGTACGCCATAAACGCCGGTTCAATCCTCTGAATCAGGTCATCGACCTTATCGAGCGCCTGCTTACGCCCTAGTGCGTGCACCGACACACCAAGTACATCGACCTCCGCCAGGAGATGCTCCATCGTTCTCACCTTTGTTCCCTCAACAAATTCGCGTTTGGCCCCGATCCGCCGACCGACCTGAACACGAAACTTGCAACACTATAGCTCACTCTCCGGGCTCATACTAGTGCTCTGAGCACTCTCGTGATAGGCAATCTTCAGCTGTCTAGCGGAGACGCCAAAGGAGCAATTGGGCGACCGCCGCCACCGGGAGTGTCCTCGGTGCTGTTCACCACGAGTCGGAGCTCCCTTCTGATCCGATCGAGGTCGTCGCGAATCGCCTCGACGTCACTCAGCGGGACGGATGGCTCGGCGTAGAAGGTCACGACCGTCGATTGATCGACAACATAGGCCCCATACTCCTGAAGCGCTCTGGCGACCAAGAGCGCTTGCGGCGACAGCAGCATGGCGTCGACGTTCACCGAGGGTGGAATCGCGATCAGCGTTCCGATCGGAATCGTTCCGGTGTAGGTCTCGTCCGCCGTGCTGTCCTGGTCTGTTGCGGGCCAAACCGGCCCCTTCAGCAACTGACTGCCTTGAAGGCTGAGAGCAAGTGCGTGACCGATTCGGCCCTCTTCGACCTCCCACGTGCGTATGAGACCACCTAAGGCGCTGCCGCCGTAGGCGCGCGTTCCACCGGTCCCGGTACCCGATCCACGCAGGTCGGTCTCTACGAAATAGCTTGCCTCACCTTCGTGGGTCCCAGTCAGTTCTAAGGCGAAGAACTCTCGCGCAGTCACGCCGTCTGTGTCGACAACATGGAGATGAGAGTCAGCACCGTCTGCTGGTTCTGCTTCGAGGGGAAGCCGAAGACTGACCGTCCCTGGCCCATTCGCTCCAGCATTACTATTGAGGTACGAGACAGTGAATAGGGGATCTGTTGGTTCAGCTTTGACGATCGGATGAGACCACTCGTCAGAGTTCAGCCATACGTCGATTGTACGATCTTGAAGATTGATCGTCTGTTGGCCGTCGGTCGCAGAGAACTCGGCATCGCTTCCGATGGGCGTATTCCACGGCGAGGTCGCGGCGAAGGGCCAGAGGAACGGATCACGAACGATAACCTCGTCTCCGATTGTGGTGAGGACCGTCGCCCTGTCGCCTGCATCGGTCGAGGTTGCCGACTGACTGGCACACCCCGCGGCCAGAAGCAGGGCCGCCGCAGCTACCGCGATGCGGCGCGGGCTACGACGTGGTGGCGGTGCGTGCATCGTCATCGCGATTCCAATCCTTCATTCGTGATTTTCGCGCCTTACGTTTTCCAAGCGGCTTAGCCGCAATCTTCACCGCGACAAACAGCGCTATGCCGGGCCAGTTCGCCAACGAGCGCAACAACGGCCGCAACCACCGATAATCCTGGGGTGGCGGGGCGAGCTCATCGGCGCGACCAGCGAGCGAGAACTGGTCGGTAAGCTCGACGTGGGCCCCGTAGTGGCGAATATGCACGTTCAGCATCTGGCGAAGAGACGTGGGAAGAAGTGGCGTGAACGTTACGCCTCGGGCGGTGGCACGATGCGCTTCATCAATGGTCGACGCAACAAAGTAGTCATCGCCGACCGCCTCTGGGAAGCGATCGAATCGTGCTCGTCCTTCTTCGGAAAGGGCATAGAACCCGGCCCCGAGGGTTGTGCGCTGTGAGAAATACGGACTCTGCGCCCAGATTCGATGAAACTGGCGAGCCGCCCAGGAGCAGTTAGTCACATCGAATGCGACCTCAGGCGAAGCCGCATGGACTCCGGGCGTTTCGAGCAACGCTTTGACCGCCATGAGTGCGCCCGGACTCAGCACGGTATCGGCGTCGAGGTAGGCGCGATGTCGGCCATGAGCCAGTTCGTCTCCGAAATTGAGCGCCTCGTGCTTCGATGCCACGGGTGCCTCGACAACCGAAATGAGGTGCGAGGCGGCCCGGCTGATCTCGGCCGTTCGGTCCGAGCATCCGTTGCAGACAACAATGACCTCGATTCGCCCATCGTTGAGGTCGGCCAGCAGTGGCTCGAGGCAGTTCTTGATGACTGCCTCTTCGTTATGTGCTGGAATGATTACCGAAAGATCCGGCTTGCGGTTGGTCATGAACGCCCTTGCTGCAGATTGGAGAAAATGGCGGCGAGAAGGGTGCTTTCGTGGGCTGCATCGAATGATTCGAGCACGCGTTCCCGGCCTTTGCGCCCCAGTCGTTGCCGCAACTCGGGATCGGACGACAACCGCTGAATGGCGGCAACCAACGCATCACTGCGCCCGGCCGGCACCAGCAAACCAGTCGCCTCGTGTTCCACTAGCTCTGGGATGCCGCTGATCCACGGAGCGATGACGGGCAACTCGCATGCCAGGGCCTCCATGAGGACAACCGGAAGTCCCTCGCCAAAGCTCGTCATGACAAAGGCATCATGCTGCTGGTAGTGCGCCACGATCTCCGCCTGGCCCACTGATCCGAGGCATTTAGCATTCAGGCCATGTTCGACGATTCTGGATTCGATACCTAGGCGTAACGGTCCGTCACCAATAATGGTGAGTTCGACCGCAACCCCACCGTTTTGAAGCGACTGCATGGCATCCAGCAGCACAGCCAGCCCTTTCTCAACGACCAGACGACCGACGAAGAGAAGCCGGAAACGACCCGGATTCGCCTCGGCCGTGGCTGGAAAGAAGGAGTCGGCGTCGACTCCACAGTGGACGACGTTGACCTTGGACCAATGAGCTTCGTCGACAATCCGCAGTAGCTGAGCACGGGTGTAGTCGCTCACGGCGACAACCATTGCCGCTGACTCGACCTTGCCAGCCAACCCATAGTGAATGAGGTCATACAACTCGGTGCATCCATGCATGGTGAAGCTCCAGCTCCAGCCGCTCCCGTCGATCCGATTCCCGAAGTCGGCGACCACGCGTGCGAGCTCAGAGCTGACGTTCGCGTGATGAGCATGGACGTGCCGGATTCCGTTCCGTCGACAGAAGGACCACAGCAGCAAAGCCTCAATGAAGTAGAAGAACCGCCAGAGATGGGACCGCAGCCCTGGTGGCGATGACCGTAGGGCACTGACTAGAGCGCCAAAAGCGGCGATGGGGTGCAGCACTAATGGCATCACAATATTGCGGAGAAAGTCGAGCATCCCCACCGGTCGGATGTAGTACGTAGTTGCGGCAGCGGCCGTCGAGGCTGCGGTCAGGATCTCATGACTTGGCGCCGGCGCCATGGCAACGGTCTCGACCCGCACGCCCGATCGTCGCAGCCCCGCCACCTCCCGCTCAATGAACGTGTGTGACACGATCGGATACTCGCTAATCACATAACAAACGGCCACCGCGTTGGATTGCGATCTCTTGCTTCTCCGTGGCATCCTCATCTCAGGACCCGGGATGCAGACGCATGAACTGGCGCCGAAAGGTGGACCGTCCCCGACACTGCCGGGCCCACCCCAGCAGGTACTTCCGGCGATCGCTCTGAAACCGACTCGTCACCCTCAAGCAAGACACTGGTGAATGGCGCGGCAACGACGCCCGCTATCACCCATAACAGCAGATTTGGGAATGCGGTCGACATCGGCCCAAACATGCCCATGACAGCCCACGCCGCGGAGTACATCAGCAACCCTCGTCGCCAGGCCTCGAGTTCGGGGGGTGGACGCCGAACGACAGGTAAGGCGATGCCAAGACTCAAAGTGATGAGCCACGGAATGGTTCCAGCTAGGCCGATCTCGGCCAGCCGGGAAAGCAAAACGTTGTGCACCTCGATGCGATGGCCGGTCAGCGGAATTGAATCGGACTGCCACAAGTAAGGGTCGCTGCGCTTGGCAAAGAGTCCCCAACCGATCCCGGTGATTGGATTCTCCTTGAACGCTTCGATAGCTGCCTGATTGGAGTTCAACCTGTCCCAAACTGCCAATCGTTCGGTTTGCCGCTCGGTGACCTGCTCGGACAGGCCGGGAACGATCAGAAGGGCGAGGAAAACTGCCAGCACACCAACACCCATAAGAGGGAGGAACCAACGCCTGGTCCTCGGGTGAGAGATGATCCCAAGGGCAAGGGCGACAATCGCCGCTAGCCACACAGCCCTCGTCAAGGTGAAGACGCTGCCGAGCAGAAGGACGGGCACTGAGGCACCAGCCAGCGCTCTCGTGAACCGATGGCGCCAGGTTGCGGTGGCAACGATGGCCACGATCATGCAGCCAAGGAGGGAGAGCCCCATACCGGTCGACTCGATGAACGGCCCGCGCGCCCTCTCGAAGTGAAGCCCAATAGATGGATTGTTGATATACGCGGGCCATGTCAGCCTTCGCAATCCGAACCCTTCGAGGACTGCGGTGATGCCGAGGTACCAGCCGATTGCCACGAGGATCGCAGACAGTACTGCCCGTTGCGGCGCAGTCCCAAAGAAGAGTGGGGCGAGTGTAAAGGCGATGAAGGGCACAATGCCAAGACGATCCAACAGCGCGAAGATCGCAACGTCCACGCCAAATGACTCGGTAATGGTTCCGAGAATGATGACTGCACCAACCGTAAGGAGCATCCAGGTGTGAACGGCATGCCAGCGCAGGCCGCGAGTCCGCTGAACAGCGAGAGGCGCACCTGCGAATAGCGCAGCAATGCCGAGGACGGTCAGAGGGCGATCGGGGCTAATCGGGAGGCCAATAAGCGGACCGAATCCTGAGAACACGGCACCGGCAAGCCCCAGAGCGAAGATGAGTCCAGGTTCTACAAGCAGCGCGCTTACCGCTGCTAATGGAACGCCGACGACCAGCAGGAGCCAGACGCGGTACGAACTGGGAACCAGTAGCAGACCAAGCAGCATCACTGGGAGGAGGACTGCAGGGGCGACCAATGACGATGGACGCCCGATCTCTTGCTCATCAATGTATTCCACGATAACCCGACCCCTATGTGGCTGAGGCGTCGTGCTCTGAAGCGCTGTCGTGGCCAGAGCTTGTCCCGTTGACGGCAGCGTGGGCGGAATGCCGCCTTTCGATCCGGTTCCTGCCGGGCGGTCGGCTCCCATTGGTTCGGGCGCCGTCTTGGGCCGACAGATCTACGCGAGCCTTAAGCTCTCGGCGCCACGCCAGGAGTGCAGGGATGTTCGTGGCCAGCCAGGCGAGGCCTACGCCGAGCGCAAGTCCGCCGACGACTCCGACAATAGTGCCCAATCGGACATTCGCTGAGCTGTTGTCTCCAACACTCTTGGCCCCCGTCAGTGTTCGAATCAGCTCACCATCGGCCCGAGGTCGCTGACTCTCGAGGTAGAGGGTCGCCAAGGTCGCAACGCGAAGCTGCTGCTGGTTGAAGTCAGCTCGAGCATTCAGGAGTTCGTTCTCGGTTTCTATGGCACTCTGAGCAGCGGTGGGAAGACCGGGAACGTCGTTGACCGGATCGGCGCCCAGAAAGAACGACAAGTCTCGCTGCAATTCGTCAACGTCGGCTTGTGACGTGGCCAGAGACAGCGCTGCCTCTGAATGTTCGGCGAACAGCGCGTCGCCATCGATGGAGGGGTTGTTTACACCGGTCACGACTCTGACCAAAGCAGCGCTAGCAATATCGGCCAACTGGAGTGCGTTTTGCTCATCGACAGAGTGAGCACGAACCAGAATAATTGCCGACTGTTCGATGTTGCTCGCCTCGATATCGCCCAACCGCTGCAGCTCGGCCGGCTCAACGCCCGTAAGGAATGCCATCTCTTCGAGATGTGTGTCGGATCCAACGAATCGGCTGTAGGTTCCCGCCAATGTGTTGGTGGCCTGCGCGTATCCGGGCACCGCGTTGCCGGGCACATCGATGCGCCCTACGACCAACGAGGCTTGCGCGGTGTAGAGCACTTGTTGGCCTGAAGCCAGATTGACCGAGGTTGCTGTGACCACGCCACAGGTCAACAGGACAAGGAACGGATGCAGCATGAAGGCTACGAACGGCGATCGGAGCTTCGTCGAAACACGCTGCCGCTCGGGCGCTGGAGTCCACAACGTCAATGATCTCCGTAAATTTGCTGATCGCCGCAAAGCCCCCTCCAAAGATAACGAAGCCAACTTTACCCTCCCACTCGGCTAGCCCGCTACCGGCCGATTCAGAACAAACCATACTCCGTCTTGTCTCATGGCAGATGAAGAGATGTACTCAGGCAGTATTGGCGGTCAAAGTAGCTCCTCAGGCATGCTAATCCCCAAGCGGGCTGCCGAGCGCTCCAGCGCGAGCCGACTTTGTTGCGGCAGGGCAATCCCTGAGGCGAGGGCCTCGCTCGATAACTCGGGGCCACGTTGACCGGGCAGCCGCACTTCAGCTCCCGACTGGCGGACAAACGTTCCCAAGGACTCGACTCGTTCGCCGAAGTCAAGACCAGTTGGCCGCACTGCAATTATCAGGTGTGAGAGTCCGGCATCCCTTGCGACATCGAAGACCGAACCGATATCAGCTCCGCTCGGTCCGCCGGCGAGACAGGACGTCAAGACCTCGACCATCAACGCCAGGCCATAGCCCTTTGGACCGCCAGCGGGCAGCATGACGCCGCCGGAATCCAGCGCCCCCGGGTCAGTACTCGGCGCTCCGCTGGCATCCACGAGGAAACCTGGGGGCAACTGTTCGCCACGGCTCACGGCCTCACGCACTCGTGACCCAGCCAAACTTCCCGACGAGAAGTCGGCAATTAGAGGTGGCTCGTTGCGAATCGGCGTCGCAAACGCGATCGGGTTTGTTCCCAGCGCCGCTCGCCGTCCGTTCTCTGCTGCAACCTTCGGGAAAGCGTTGGTCATCGCGATGCCAATACAACCTCGGTCGGCCATCAGCCCGGCGTAGTATCCGGCGGCCCCGAAGTGGTTGCTATTCCTGACCGAAACAAGCCCGACGCCCAGTTCAGAGGCCAGTTGAACGGCAAGGTCGACGGCACGGGTCGCCGCAACTTGTCCAAAGCCCATCTGTGCATCAACGAGCGCCAACGCACCGTTTCGAGAACCGACATCAGAATCCACCGGAGATCGCAGAGAACCCGCCTCAAGTCGTTGGGTTAGCACCTCAACCCATATGCTCCCCTGTGGGAACTTTTGACGTTCGTCGGCCCAGAGCAAAACGGCGGCAACCGTTGAGGCCTCGTTCGAGGACGCACCTCCCGCCATCAACATTTTGCTCATAAAGTCGTTCAAACGCTCGGAGGAGATTCTTGACATCACTCGATCATGACACAGCGGCGCCGCCAGCACTTCTTGTAGGCGGTGCTGATAACGCCGTGGCTGCGGCCCGATGCCTCGTGGCCCAAGGGGTCCGCGTCGTCACCGTTGCCGAGGACCGATCACCCGCACATCGGGTACGGGGCGTCTTGCCTGCCCGGCTCGGCAACGAAGTCACTGAAGCTTCTCTAGAGGATTGGTTCGCCTCCGAAGGCCAGAAATGGTCTGGGTCAGTCGTCATACCGCTGAGCGACCCGAGCCTGATGTTCCATGCCGTCCACTACGACGAGCTCAAGAAGTCTCATCTACCGTCGCTTATCAAGCCGGAGATCTTAAAGGCGATGCTCGACAAGCAGACAACGGCGGAACTCGCCAAAGAAATCGGCATTCCGACGCCGACGCAGTGGTCCTTGTCATCACCCGCAGACCTCGAGACCTTCATCGACGACGTCACATTTCCAGTTCTGATCAAGCCGCGAGCAACCTACGAGTTGACGAGACGAACAGGCCGCAAGTTCCTACGGGCCGCGAACGTCGACGAATTGTCATCCGGTGTCGCCGAGCTTGCCGATTTGCCCCAAGGCATCATGATCATGGAATTCGTGCCCGGCAGCGACGCGCTCCTCAGCAGCTACTACGCACTGCGTCAAGATGGGCAGATTTTGGGCGAGTTCACCAAACGCGTGTATCGACGCCATCCCCTGAACGAAGGACCGGCCACGGTTCACGAGATGATTCACCTTGAGTCCACAGCTGAAGCCGGCTTCTTCGATGGCCTTGGCCTCGAAGGAATCGGCAACGTCGAGTTCAAGCTCGACGAGCGAGACGGCCAGCTGAAACTCATCGAGTGCAATCACCGCATCACTGCGGCTGCAGAACTCATCCAGCGGAGCGGCATCGACCTGGTCACGGCGGTATATCAGCAGGCACGCGGTGAATCGTTCGAATTGGGCCAACCCGATCGAGACGCCTGGTATTGGTATCCGTTCGGCGATTTCAAGGCGGCCCGACAGATCTCCAAGGGCGAGATGCTTCGGTGGGCGGCGATGCCAATGAAGAGGCCGGCGCTCCCCTATCTGCGGCTCAATGACCCAGGGCCGACATTGCAAAATACCGCGAACTGGGCCCGCAGCTTCATTGGGCGGCGACTCTCCTCATGACTTCAACGAAAACGTCGTAGGGTTCACCATTCACTAGCGAGTGCCAGTGCAGGCCCGGGGTTGTGTTGACCTCAAGGACCGCCGCAACGGCTCCCGTGTCATCGAGAACCAGGTCAACTCCGGCGAGGCGTACTCCAACGGCCTCAGCCGCGAGGGACGCGATTGCCTTCGCTGGGGCACCAAGCGTCAGACGGCGACTCTCAAGTTCTGATCCACTATTGCTGCGACCCGACACGGTGACAAGTTGGTCATGTAGCGGTATATCCGATCGCCGCTGCTCCTGACGAGACACTGCGGCCAGGAAGTCCGTGCCGGTCTCGATGAAGCCAGTGGAGCGATCTCCGAGCGCCATTCGGCGCTGGTTCTCCAGCTTGACGAGTTCGGCCACGCTCGACTCCCCGTCCCCGATCACCTGCGCCGGGTCTCGAACTACGGTATCGATAACTTCGCCATCAAAAACGAGGGCTCGACACACCCTCCCGGGCTGATGGTCCTCACTCATAATCTGGGTCCCATAGGCCGAAGCCTCCATGATTGCCCGGAGCGCCAGGCGTCGCGAACCGGGAGACACGGTGACTCCTTGACCACCACCGGTATCGGCGACCGGCTTGATCACCTGCTTCCAACCGTCGCGACCCAGCTCGCTGAGGAGCGCCCGACTCGTGGCTGAATGAATCTGGCAGGAGAGGCGAGGAACTCCGGCTTGTCGCAAGAGGCGGTCGGTCACCAACTTGTCGCCCACCATTTGGTAGGTGGCGATGTCATCGACCCCGACGACTGCGTCGCGGAAGATCGTTGCTCCTCCGGTGTGGATGAGTCGCAGAAAACCGGACCCGAGATCGGTGAGTTCGTGACCGAGCTGAAGCGCGGCAGCGGTCCATCCGTCGTGGTAGTAGGCGTGACGATTGATGATTCTAGAACCACCGCCTAGCGACCGACGGCCCCGCCCCACGATGGTCAGGAGCCTGTCGGCGGACGACACCGTGTCAGTCGATCTGGCAGTTGTCGGCTTGCAACGCAGCGGTAACCCAGTCATTGCTGAAGTCGCCTCGCTTGACCGCTTCGACGTAGATCGTTTCCTTTGCCATCCGTACCTCGGCGCGCTCCAGAATTTCATCGACAGAGTCGTGTGGAACAATGACCACACCGTCGGCGCCGGCAATTACCAGATCGCCCGCATTTACCGTTACCCCACCACAAGCAATCGGATAGTTCAACTCACCTGGACCACGATGCAACGGGCCACGTGGCGTCACGCCACGGGCAAAGACGGGCACGCCAGCTTCCCGCATAGCGTCAACGTCTCTCACGAGGCCGTCAACAACGAAGCCAGCGATTCCGCGAGCGCGTGCCTTGTTTGTCACCATGTCACCAAGGACTGCATTGGCAGTGCTTGCTGCAGTGTCGATCACAACGATGTCGCCAGGGCCAGCGGAATCGAGCGATGCGTGCACCATGAGGTTGTCACCGGGGAAAACCTTCACTGTGCAGGCCGTGCCAACCAACAGCGGCTCGGTGTGAGGGACGATCGGATGCAAGCCAGACTGCAAGGTGTACAACCTGTTCATTAGGTCGGACACGACCGCGATGTCGAGCTTCTTGAATCGGTCGATCACCTCGGGCGCGATGCGTGGAAAGTCATACCTGACTCTGAAGCCAGGGCCTCGCAATAGTTCACTGCTCTGTGGTACTTCGGATCCGCTTTTCGTCATGGTCCCTCACTCGTCTGTTATTGCCTGCCGAAAATACAAGTATGCCACCCCTACTGGTGGAGCAATCAAGGGTAAATCGGCTCAGGTCGAGTCCCGCTCAACTTGGGACAGCAACGCGTTCGCCAACTCAAGCAAAAATGTGCCTTCGGCTATGTGGTCGACCGAGGAACTAGGCGGGGTCGTCGTCTCGCTTGACAAGAACAGGGCCGTCGCCCTCGCAACGGCAAGTGAGTCGTGCGGATTCGCCGCAGCGACGACCGCGCTCAGAATCTCAATCAGCGCTCTAGAGCCATACGAGGCTTCAACCAAGTCATCGACGGCGCTCGACGATCGGAACGAATCGGCGAGGAAGGGACTGCGAATCAGAAGCCCCTCGCGGCCGTCGGCCCCCGCGGTCGCCCATTCTATTGCAAATTGGTGCTCAGCCTCGGTGACTTTCGCATCTCCCTGCTGCCCATGGACGAGCGAGTCCACGATTGCTCTCAGATGTGGGGCTGGGCAATATCGCGGCATGCCCAACGTCTGCCACAACCAGGCCGCTACAACGTACGCCAGTCCGAGCGGGCAACTCAGGGCCCCCAGGCGGAATCGATCGGAAAGGAAGTCGATCTGAGCGAGATGGGCCGGAAGGAATCGACATTCCATTGAGCCCAAATGATGATAGGCCTCGTCGAGCGAGTCGACTTCCTTGGCAGAGAGTTCAGCCGACATCCGAAACGCCCCGGCATTGTCTCTCATCGCAATCCAGAGTTCTGGATCAGTCGAGTGGAGACTATCAAGCGCAGACTCTTGAATAGTCGCCACGACGAGCACCTGCCGATCGGCAAACTCCTGAAGTATTGAAGTTGTCAGTCCTCGACCAAGATGTAATGAAACGTCATCGAGCCACAAGACGTCGTAGGCGGAAGTGTCGAGGGCGGCACGCGCAGCTTCAAGCGGAAGCCCCTCTGCTAGTCGATTCCCGTATCGGGGTTCGTCGACGCTGTAGAGCAGCGCGTCAGGTCGGACAGCTTGGACCGCCATCCACGCCGCACGGGTCTTGCCGGAGCTCGGTTCGCCACTGACAAGCAGGAGTTTGCCGGAGTGCCCGCTGGCGATCGCATCTTGAAGCACCGGGTCGATGTCACGCGGCGAATAAGGTCCGACTGCCACCATTGAGTATGCCGAGGCTGGGCCGATCCGGTCAGGTTCGTTCTTGACGGGCGCTGCGGCCTGGTCAACTGGTGCATTCGAGTTGAGGATCACAAGCAGGAACACCAACAGAATGCCGAGACCAGCAGCGACGAGGCCAGTGAATCGCGGCAACCAGCCACCGATGAAGGCACCAAAAGTGAGGAGGCTGGCGAGCGCGCCGAGACTGGTTGCTGCTTTGACTAGACGCACGTGAGGAGACTACTGGCAATCGGTCCAAACGCGATGCGTCGTTGACACTGAGCAACGCAGTCAGTATTGTCCTCCGGGCGGGACCGCCAGCTCATGGCGGACCACCGGCTCATGGCGGGCCACCGGTGCAGATGAGGTAGGGAACAATGCTGGCTAAGGCGATCTTTCAATGGTGGATGGCACGCGTATTGACGGTGGCGCTGGTGCTAGGAGCACTTCTCGTTGCGGTTAACCCAGCTCCTTCTTCGGCGGCGGGTCCTGCTCTGGTT
>RCMY010000684.1_pt1 | contig 32224 bp, 31 predicted proteins | sample 2041341 | NCBI WGS metagenome assembly RCMY01 (sample SAMN09708234, study PRJNA481090) | Marine sediment metagenome, whole genome shotgun sequencing project. | reverse complement strand
TCTAAAAGGCCTTTTTGTTCGCTGCCTAGCATGAGTTGTTTGAGCGTATCGATTTCTGTCTTTATCGAATCGATACGCTGTGCATAGCGATCGAAATCGGTATTCTTACCACTCTGAAGTGCTAGCTTCGAAAGTCTTTCGGCTTCATAAATATTAGTGACCAAGGTGCCTGTGCGCAATAGTTTTACATCATTGCTGTCGGCAGTTTCTGTAGATATATAGTCCTTAATTTCAGTATAGACGAAATAACCCACCGCAGCTGCCAAAACGGCCAGTACCAAATAACTAGCTACAATCTTAAGGGTAAATTTATTCTTGGATTTTGTGGATTCTTTCACCATATATGCATTAATGAACCTTGTTAAAAATACGGATTTATAGCAGATAGGGTTTATAAGGAAGCGTTAATTGTTTTGGAGTTAGTTCATAGAGATATTTTTTTTTGCTCTTTTTAACTATGAATTTCAATTTTGCGATACTATCTTTGCGCTATCTCAAAAGGGGTGCTGAGTCTCGAACTATTTCAAGTTGATTCTGAAAACAAGTTCTGGATGAAGCTGAGATCATACCCAATGAACCTGGGCGGGTAATGCCGCCAAGGGAAGGCATGTTTAGCATGCTACTTGGAAATTCTACGTCCTTGATTGGACAAAAATCATGTTTAACTTAGAATAATAGCCCCTTTTATTCGTAAAATTTTTTTACGGATGAAGACTATATTCATTACTTCCGCCCTGCTAGGGCTGACCATGGGCTTATCTGCCCAAGACCAAGATATCGATGTTGCAGAGGGAACAAAAGTCGTACTCGACGAGGTGTTCGTACAGGCGGTAAGGGTGACCAAAGAATCGCCGGTAACTTTTTCCAATTTAAAAAAGGAGGATATCGCGCCGCGTAATCTAGGGCAGGATATTCCCGTACTGCTAAACTTTTTACCAGGGGTTGTAACCACTTCCGACGCTGGGGCAGGCGTAGGCTATACCAATATCCGGGTGCGTGGCAGCGATGCTACACGGGTGAACGTAACCATTAATGGTATTCCCTACAACGACTCCGAATCGCAGGGTACGTTCTGGGTAAATATGCCCGATTTTGCTTCCTCGACCGAAAGCCTGCAATTGCAGCGGGGCGTCGGTACTTCTACTAATGGGGCGGGAGCTTTCGGTGCCAGCCTGAACCTCTTGACCGATGCGGTTTCCGAGGAGGCTTACGGACAAATTTCTTCCTCTATCGGGAGTTTTAAGACCCTACGCAACAATATCAAGTTCAGTACCGGATTGCTGAATGACCACGTCGAGATTTCCGGAAGGCTGTCTAGAATAGCTTCGGATGGCTATATCGATAGGGCATCCTCCGATCTGGAATCCTATTTTCTGCAGGCCGCCTATAGAGATGATAATACATTGATCAAGGCCTTGATTTTTGGAGGGAAGGAAATTACATATCAGGCATGGAACGGTATCGATGTCGAGACCCTGAGCGGCGATCGCACCTTCAATTCCGCCGGGCAATATACCGATGAAGAAGGGAATACTCGATTCTACGACAACGAAATCGATAATTATAAACAAGACCATGCCCAACTGCTTTGGAACGAAAGGATTTCTGATGATTGGAGCACCAATCTCGCGCTGCATTTCACCCATGGCCGGGGCTATTTTGAGCAGTATAAAAATGATGAAGATTTTCAGGATTATGGATTTGAGCCACTGATTCTAAATGAATCGTCGGTCAACACTACCGACCTGATCCGCCGCCGTTGGCTAGACAACGACTTTTATGGTGTCATTTTCTCTGCCAACTATTCCAAAAATAAATTAGATCTTATAGTTGGGGGAGGGTTTAATAAATATGAAGGCGACCATTTCGGAGAGGTGATTTGGGCCCGCTTCGCCTCGAATAGCGAGATCCGAGATCGGTATTATGATGACCAATCCAAAAAGTCGGACTTTAACGTGTACGCCAAGGGCAATTATGATTTGAGCGATAAACTAAGCCTTTTTGTCGATATGCAATATAGAGCGATTGGTTACAAAACCAATGGTGAGGAAACCGGTCTTGTTGACGATACTTTTAATTTTTTCAATCCGAAAGCGGGGCTGGTCTATGATTTGAACCCCAACAACAATTTTTATTTCAGCTATGCCGTCGCCCATCGAGAACCCAATCGCGACGATTATAAAAATGGCACACCGAACCCCGAAAAATTAAACGATTATGAATTGGGTTGGCGGTACGTTTCGCCCGATTTTCAATTGAATGCGAATACCTACTATATGCGCTATAAAGACCAGTTGGTGTTGACCGGCGACATCGACGATACAGGGGATTATATACGGGACAACGTCGACAAAAGTTATCGTGTAGGACTTGAGTTGGATGCCAATATCCGAATTTCAGAAAAATTCAACGTTCGACCCAATGTATCGATTAGCACGAATAAAATTGAAGATTTTATTCTTATACGAGATGGGGTCACTCAAAACTTAGGAGATACGAATATTGCTTTTTCGCCAAACATCGTTGCCGGAAATTCGATTACTTACGCACCTATTGAAAATTTGGGTCTATCCCTGTTGTCAAAATATGTCGGGGAACAATATTTGAGCAATACGGACACCGAAGCCTCTAAATTGGAAGGTTATTTCACCAACGATCTTAATGTGAGCTATGAGATTATCCCCAGAAAGTTGTTAAAATCCATAGTATTGTCCGCCTTGGTCAACAATATCTTTGACGTGAAATACGTATCAAACGGATACACCTATTTGGATAATTTTTCCGACCCGAATAATTCGGTGGAGGTACAAGGTTATTTTCCGCAAGCAGGGATCAACTTTTTGTTGGGGGCAACGTTGCGGTTTTGATTAGTTTTGAGAATTGGAAATTTAGGATGATTATTAGAGCAGTGAACACTTTGAAATCTAGAATATGAGTATGAAATCAAAAATCCGCTGGGGCATTATAGGCTGCGGTGATGTTACGGAAGTAAAAAGCGGCCCTCCTTACCAGAATACAGAGGGTTTTGAACTCGTAGCGGTCATGCGCCGAGATGCCGCTAAGGCCGAGGATTATGCCAAACGTCATGGCGTACCCAAGTTTTATTCCGATGCGGATAAGCTGATTAATGACGATGAGGTCGATGCCGTGTATATCGCGACTCCACCGGACAGCCACGCGGCATATGCGCTAAAAGTAGCTGCGGCCGGAAAGCCCTGTTGTATCGAAAAACCTATGGCGCCCAGCTATGCCGAAAGTCTGGAAATACACAAGGCTTTTGATGAGAAGGGACTGCCCCTCTTTGTCGCCTATTACCGACGCTCGCTACCACGTTTCCTAAAGATCAAGGAATGGCTTGATACCAACGAAATTGGCAAGGTACGGCACATTCGTTGGTTTTTGGGTAAACCGCCAAGTGTAGTGGATAAGAGCGAGGAATACAATTGGCGTACCGATGATAAGGTGGCTCCCGGTGGCTATTTCGACGACCTGGCCAGTCACGGTCTCGATCTGTTCGCCTATTATCTTGGGTATTTCGAAGAAGTATATGGTATAGCGAAAAACCAACAAGGACTCTATTCCGCCAAGGATGCCGTTACGGCCGCTTGGTCTCATAAAAGGGGTGTCACCGGAGAAGCTGCTTGGAATTTCGGCTGCGACGAACGGGTAGATTTAGTAGAGATTTTCGGTGGTGAGGGCAAAATCAGTTTTTCGCTCTTTGATGAAAATGAGATAATCCTAAAAAACGCGAGGGGTGAACAAAAACTCTTTATAGAACATCCGAAGCACGTACAGCAGTTTCATGTCGAAAGTTTAAGGGATGATCTATTGGGAAATACAACACATCCTTCCACCGGAAAAACTGCCTTGCATACGAGCTGGGTAATGGATAAAATTTTAGGGAATATTTGAAAGCACTATAAATAACTACGATCGCTTTGCGTTCCTTGAGGTTAAGGCCTCGGCGATTCGACCTAATTCGAAACCACAACCACGTTCCCACTTTTAGTCACCCGATATTCTAGCATATCGTAATAACGATTGCCGTCATCAGGCCGGTTGATCAACTGACCGGTAAACAAACTATATTCATAGTCTTCGCAGGAACAGGTTGCGGTCTGACCCTTGAGTTTCATAGTCGAACAATCATTGGGCACATGATTGGGGCAACTGGCCTCAAAAGCCCGGTATTGACCAATGGTCGATTGTATAACAAAAAAACCTCGGGTACCACTGCCTGTGTTATCGACGAAAACAGCATTGCCAAAGTTGGTCAATGGGCTGTACAAGGGCAAGTTCAGGTTCATATCGAAGCGAAAACCGATCTCTTGCAAATAGGGGTTCCGGGTGCCACGATCGTTGTCGCAAGACAACAAGGTTGCCAATAATATCAAGCTAAGAATACGTGCCATAGTTAAACAATGAGGAACAAAAGTGAACAAAAATTATGTATATTTGCGTTAAATCCTCTCTAAAAAAGCCGAGTTTACCACGGCCTACATAGAGGATTTTCCTATTGTAATGGACTGAGTTAAACTTTTATCGAATGGAAAAGTTTAACTTAGTTCATCATATTCATTAAACGTAGATATCATGAGTAACGTATCATACTACACAAAAGAAGGATTGAAAAAATTGAGGGACGAACTCAATCGGCTAAAGGATGTGGAACGCCCCAAAGCTTCACAGGCCATAGGCGAGGCCCGAGATAAAGGCGATTTATCCGAAAACGCCGAATATGACGCTGCCAAGGAAGCGCAGGGACTGCTGGAAATGAAAATTTCCAAAATGGAGGAAACTTTGTCCAACGCACGCCTAATTGACGAATCCCAACTCGATACTTCAAAAGTTTTGGTGCTTTCGACCGTAAAATTGAAGAACCATAATAATGGTATGGAAATGAAATACACCTTGGTGGCCGAAAGCGAAGCGGACTTGAAATCGGGAAAGATTTCGGTAAATTCCCCCATTGGAAAGGGGCTTCTAGGCAAAAAAGTAGGTGACACCGCAGAAATCACCGTGCCGAACGGCACCTTGAAATTTGATATTTTAGAGATAACTAGGCGGTAGCAGTAAAAATTTTATGAGTTTAGGGTTTTGTTAGTTTAGAAGAATAAATTTTACCCAACCCCGGACTGATTTAAACCCAAACCCTAAACACTTTCCCGATGGCAAGCATCTTCACTAAAATCATCAACGGCGAAATTCCCAGCTACAAAATAACGGAAGACGAAGAATTTTTTGCGTTTTTGGATATCAATCCGAATGCCAAGGGCCACACGCTCTGCATCCCAAAAAAGGAAGTTGACAAGCTTATGGATTTGGACGAGGCGACCTATATGGGACTCATGGCTTTTTCTAGAAAAGTGGGCATGGCCATCGAAGCGGCCATTGATTGTAAACGGGTCGGCCTGACCGTCATCGGATTGGAAGTACCACACGTACATGTACATTTGATTCCCTTAAACGGAATGGGTGATGCCACTTTTCAACATAAAGTGTCGCTAACGGAAGAAGAGTTCAAGGCCACCGCGGAGAAAATCCGGTCTAAAATTTCCATGTAAATCAAATGTAGTCTTAGTATTAACACGCCCTAATTGAGGGGTAAAGTCGAATGAATTACTGTATGTCCTCAATGCAATCTGCGAACAACGGGGATGAATTATCAGGTCAGAGAAATTTTCCTCTTTCGATAAAAATATAGACGCCAGCACCCACTACCACTATGAGCAAAAGCATCAAAATGTAGAATAGTGTCGTAAACTGCAGCGAAGTTCGCTCCGGCACCACCATTTTCTGGTAGTATTTGAAAGTACGTTCGATATCGTCCGTCCACTTAACGGGGTATATCGTAGACCCGCAGGTATTGCAAACCAATTGATGGGTTACTTCATTAGTTGTTCTATGGGAAAGCTTCCCATAGCGGTGCTTTTGAAAAAAAGACAGCTTCAGGTCCTGATTGAAACATTCCGGACAGTTGTTCGTAATGTTCGCCTGCTTTATCGTTACCAGTTTTTCCTTTGCCATATCAATCCACTAAAATAAGCTAAAAATTCAGAATTTGTACCACAACTAGGGCAGCTTGCTGTTTTTTACATTTTAAAGCTCCAAGGCTTCCAATCAGCAGCGCACAGCATCTAACACGCTGCCCTGAAGTCTTTACCACTTTCACTATGTTTAACCTTGTACCTGCTCACGGCAGGCTTGAACTTTGAACTTTTCAAAACTACAAACCATGAACCCGCAGTGATATCTGCATCACCGTACCTTTTTTGTTTGACGAAAGTACCTTTATTTTTCCATCATGGTATTCCTCAATGATTCTTTTCACCAAGGATAGTCCCAATCCCCATCCTCGTTTTTTGGAAGTGACCCCGGGATTAAAAATGGACTGAAAATCGCTTTTAGCAATGCCGTGACCCGTATCGGAAACCTGTATCAATACGTTTTTACCGTTCGGAATAATTTCGATGGCAATATCGCCCTTGCCCTTCATGGCGTCGATGCCATTTTTCACGAGATTTTCTATAGTCCAGTGGTAGAGGGAGTGGTTCAGTAATACAGGCATCTGTTCTATTTGCGAATTGAACGAGAAATTGATCAGTTTCGAACTCCGTATTTTCAGATAGTCATAAGCCTCTTTTGTCTCCTTTACGATATCGTGCTCATCGAGTTTGGGTAGGGAGCCGATTTTCGAAAAGCGTTCGGTTATCGTTTGCAAGCGGTCAATATCCTTTTCGATTTCCTTGGTGATTTCGGGGTTGATATTTTCCGTTTTCAATAGTTCGTTCCAACCTAGAAGTGATGATAGGGGCGTACCGATCTGGTGGGCGGTCTCCTTGGCCATGCCTGCCCAGAGCTTGTTCTGTTCCGAAGCTTTATTCGTCTTGAAGAAAAAGAAAATGACGGTTCCGAAGAGAAAAATAATGAGCAAAAGGGCTATCGGATAAAACTTCAACTTGTTGAGTACCTCTGAGTTGCCGTAATATAATGTGGCCAAATGCTCGCCCTGCTGATCTATGGATATGGGAACGTTCTCCCTACTGTATTTTTTGATCAGGTTTTGTACATCGACGGAATCCAGTTCCTCATCGGGATCCATGTTGTTGGTCTTTGTCGAACCATCTTTGTTGACCAATATCATCGGAGTTGAAGTGTTGTTTTGAAAGACTTTGAGATGTAAATTGCCCAGATCGGCATCTTCGGAAGATTGTTGGAATTCGGATTGCGCAGTAGCCCAGATTTCCATTTTAAGACGCTCCTCTTCCTTGAATTTCTTGAAAAAACTATTTGTATTCCAAAGAATGAGGCTTACGATAACAAAGGATGCTATCAATAAAACAATATTGGAAGATTTGTTTTTAGGATTAAATTTCATCCAATCGAAGTATCTTTTATGACCATTGGCCAGGGATGGTTTATGCTGTCAAAGATAGCGCAAATTGGACTAAAATTTAATGTTCTCAAAAAGGATGAGTGCCTTATATCTGTATGGGAATGACTTTGATCGGTAAAAAGGAGGATAAGGATTTGCACAGGAAGCCAATAAAGCATGTGGGGTGACTTTAAGAATCTTTAAAACATGAAAACTACTGGAAAACCAGTATTTTTTTAGGGTTTTGTTGCAGGTAAGGTGTTGTAAATGAAATAAGTAATCTCCATAACCCTCAATTTACAACATGAAAAACCATGTATTTGTCCTACTCCTATTTTTAGTTGCTATTTCTAGTGTTTGTTCCCAGATAGACGTAATAGGCGATCGGACCAACACGAGTTCTTACATCACTTTAAGTCCTTTGAGCTTGTTGGACTTCCACGCCCCTCGATTGCGCATGGGTTATACACAACATTTGGCCGAACACTGGAAAATAGGTCTCGATCTCGGAATAGGTGGAGGGACAGGTTTGCTTTCCAAAAGAGAATCCGAGGATGATATTTTATGGGAAGTGCGCCCTGAAGTCTACTACATACTGAAGCCGGAATCAAGAACGATTAAATACCTCTCCACGGAGTTTTTCTACATCGCCCAGTCCAATACATTATTGAACAACGTCTACGACAGGGAAGACGACATGCGGATACGCTACGACCGGGCCGATTTCGAACGTCAAAAATATGGAATGCATTTTAAATTCGGCTTGTTCTTGAACACCGGCCGTCATTGGGGCTTTAATATCTATGGAGGGATTGGGTTCCGCTGGGCAACAATAGCGTTCAGTAACCTTGTAAACGCGGAAGAGGACGCCACCAGACATCGGGGCCATGGCTATGAAACCATCTATGATGCCGAACGTAGCGATTTTAGGCCCAACCCGACCTTGGGCACCAAAATTTATTATAAGCTGTAAAGGCATTTTGCCGATTATATAGTATGAATTGACCTGAACCGCTTCGAGTCAACGAAACAACTCTATCGATACCTGACTGCCTGTTTATTTCTTGTGATAACTTGAGGATATTTTATTAGGTGGATTAATGCAATACCGCTAATTTTATAGATTCAAATTTTAGTTAACATATAATTCATAGTCATGGAAGTAGAAGGAAAAATCAAAAAAATCGAAGAAACGAAGGAGTACGGCAACAACGGCTTTAGAAAGCGCGAAGTTGTTATCACCACTGAAGAGCAATACCCACAGCATTTGGCCATAGAGTTCGTACAGGACAAGACCGATCTGTTGAACAATTACAACGTAGGACAAAACGTAAAAGTCAGTATTAATCTTCGTGGCCGGGAGTGGACCAACCCCCAAGGCGAGGTCAAATATTTCAACTCCATTCAAGGCTGGCGTATCGAAAACTTACAGGACGCACAAGGCGACAATGCCGCACCACCGGTACCCCCAGCGGAGGCTTTCGCCCCCGCCGACAACCTGAACGAAGAAGATCACGACGACCTGCCGTTTTAATCAAAATCCTGTAGTTTATTTATCGTAAAGACCCGTCAGGTTTTCAAAACTTCACGGGTCTTTTCGTACGGTATTGTCAGGTTTCCGTAATTTTGGTCAAAATCATTTTTTGACCAATAACAACGGCATCAATCCTTTATTCTTACTCGACGACCAATTGATATTCCCACCAGTAGCAAACGCCAATCCCGAAGGCCTTCTCGCTATAGGTGGCGATCTGTCTCCCGAACGCCTGATGTTGGCCTACCGCAGTGGAATCTTCCCGTGGTTCGATAAGAATTCCCCCATTCTCTGGTGGAGTCCCGACCCGAGAATGGTCTTGTTTCCCCATAAAATAAAAATCTCGAAAAGTATGCGGAAGGTGTTGAAAAGCGACCAGTTTCGGTTGACGAAAAACACCTGTTTTGAAGTGGTCATTGAACAATGTTCCCACATCAAAAGAACGGGGCAAAGGGGTACTTGGATTACGGCCGAGATGAGAGAAGCCTATATGGAACTCCACAGAAAAGGACATGCCCAATCTTACGAAGTTTGGGAAAACGACCGCCTGGTCGGCGGGCTCTACGGTATCGACCTCGGCCACGTCTTTTGTGGCGAAAGCATGTTCAGTGCGGTTAGCAATGCCTCAAAATTCGCTTATATTAGCCTTGCTCAACAACTGGAAGCCAAAAAATACACCCTGATCGATTGTCAATTTTATACCACACATCTAGAAAGTATGGGGGCAGAAGAAATACCGAGAAAGGGTTTCATTAATCTTTTGAAGAATACCATGTGATGATCTTGAACCTTAAACCTCGTCGTACCTAAAACAATCGAGTTCATGATCGTTTACCATCCCCGTTGCCTGCATGTGAGCGTAGATTACGGTGCTTCCGACAAATTTGAAGCCTCTTTTTTTCAGATCTTTACTGAGGGCATCGGAAATCTCTGTATTTGCGGGTGCATCCGTATACTTCTTGACGTTGTTTTTGATAGGCTTTCCATCCACAAAACCCCAGATATATTTGCTGAAACTACCAAATTCTTCTTGTACTTTAAGAAACGCTTGGGCATTCGTAACGGTGGCACCTACTTTCGACTTGTTCCTTACGATTCCTGCATCCTGTAATAAAGAAGCAATTTTGGCATCATCGTATTCCGCGATTCTTTTATAGTCGAAGTTGTCAAAAGCTTTCCGAAAATTTTCTCGTTTTCGGAGGATGGTTATCCAGCTCAATCCCGCTTGAAACGTTTCCAAGATTAAAAACTCGAAGATCGTATCATCGTCCTTGACGGGTACGCCCCATTCCTCGTCATGATAGACTTCGTAGAGATTATCGCCCACGCACCAGCCGCATCTTTGTTTTTCCATATTCGTTGAATCAAAATTGTGTAAGTTTTATGAATACTATCCCACCAATGTATCCAAAGTTACCTATAGATTTACCGAATTCGATTACTTTTGAATTTAATATCAATAAAAAGAACTGGAATGCACATTACTGAGAAAACAACAGAGGAGCTTATTGAAAAAGGACTGTCTCATGCTACATCGTATGGCGATTACCGCAAAAAAGTATCACAATTGGTAGAGGCGGGAAAAACGACCGGTCCCGAGCAGACCGAAGACTTAGCCAATTATACCCTACTGAACGATAGGCGTATGAACCGTTTTGACAAGACTATAAAAATCGATGTCGAGACTGTTTCTGAAATCGAATCCGTAACCGAGAGGATAACGCTTTTGGTACTGACCGAAAGCTGGTGCGGTGATGCTGCGCCTAGCCTGCCCGTAATGAACAAAATCGCTGAACGCAATGACAATATTAATTTTAGGGTCCTGCTAAGGGATGAAAATCCGGAATTAATGAACCGATTTCTGACCAATGGTACCATGTCAATTCCGAAGCTGATCGTTTTAGATGCGGAAAACATCCCATTTGCCACTTGGGGGCCAAGACCTGCGCCTGCCGGACAATTGGTGCTAGACCATTTAGAAAAACACGGGGAAATATTACCTGAAATCAAAGAGGAATTGCAGCAGTGGTACAATAAAGACAAGGGGCAGACTACGCTTCGGGAAATAGTGCCATTGCTTCCGGTTCAATAGGTCGGACTTATAGGAAATCAACTTTTTCTAAGTTTCTTGCCTTCCGTCAAGTTTTTGGATTCGGCCCTTCGACTGCGCTCAGGATAACCGTTTTGGAAATTTGAATTTGATGCTTGGAATCTGTTCTTCAAGTTCAGCGAGCCTTTCCTTGAAACATATAGGTAATAGTCCCCTTTTGTGAGGCCCTTGTGTGCGAACTGAACCTCGCCTTATAGGCATAGGTAATGGCATTTTCTACCAAACAGCCGTTCGAAGTATCGGAACTTGAGGAGTTGAAATCGGCATCGATAACGGTTCCGGTGCCGTCTACCTCAATATTTACCACCACCTTTCCTCCCTCTATACAGGTATAAATGGGGGGCGGTAATCGGTAGCCATTACGGTCGATTAAAGAAAAAGATACCGAGGTGCGGCGTTTAGCAAGGTTATTGGTGAACTCCTGTTTTTTAGCTTCTTTTTCGCCCAGTAGTTGTTTGGCCTGTTGGCGTTTCTTTCTGAGCTCCTTTACCCTTTCGGCATATTCGCCGTCGGAAAGGTCGGTAGGGTCATCATTGTTTTCCGCGGCAGCTTCCCTTTCCTCCATCAACTCTTCGAGCGTTTTAAAATCTTCCGGATTGCCTTGACTTGCCTTTGCGGTCTCGTTAAAGGCCATATGACTTTTTACGGGGTCCCTTTCTTGTTGCTCTTCCAGTTCTTCCTTTTGCTTCTCGAGTTCTTCGATATCTTCCTGCAGCATCATTTCCACAACATACTCGTCTACCTTTTCCTCTTTGCCCAATTGGATGTTGTATAGACACAAAACCACGATGGACATCGAAAAAAAGGTGATCAAAAACGATAGCTGCTTCCGGTCTAGGTTCATGACCATATAACCGAAATCGATTAAATATATTTTAATTATTCGTTGAAGTGAACGCAAAAGATAGTTTTTATATGTTTTATTTCAATTTAGCAATAAAATTTCATTTGGTTTCTGTTTTTGGTTACCTGCTTATCGCGGTACACCGAAAACTCTCTCATTCTGCTGTCGGTTTATAAGGAATTAGCGAAAGGCTATAACCATTTCCAAATTCTAGAAGCCAAGCAAATTGTCTGCAAATACAACCGGATCAATGGCATTATCTACGGTGTAATCCCCTATTTTGGTTCTTCGTAGTTTCGATAAGTGTGCCCCGTTGTCCAGTAATAACCCCAAATCATGTGCCAAACTACGAATATAGGTGCCTTTGCTGCATATTATCCTAAAATGGACCTCTGGTTGCTGAAATTTAATGATTTCAAACGCTGATACCGTTACTGATCGTTTTTTTATTTCCACTTCCTTTCCCTGCCGCGCATATTCATAAAGCCGTTTGCCATCTTTTTTTAAGGCGGAAAAAATAGGGGGACGCTGTTCGATATTCCCCGTTAATTTGTAAGCTGCCTCCCGAATCATTTCCTCGGAAATCGTATCGACGGAAAAAGTTTTGTCGATTTCCGTTTCCAAATCATAGGATGGGGTGGTTGCGCCCAGAGTAATCGTACCAGTATATTCCTTTACCTGGCCTTGTAGTTCGTTGATTTTTTTTGTGAATTTTCCCGTACAGATAAGCAGGAGTCCAGTTGCCAATGGGTCCAAGGTGCCCGCATGACCGATCTTAAATTTTTTCAGTTTGAATTTCTTACGGATGGCCCATTTCAGCTTGTTGACCGCTTGAAACGAAGACCAGCCCAAGGGTTTGTCGATCAAGAGAAGTTGGCCGTTCAGGAAGTCATCCGCCGATAGGTCAGTCAAAATAGGGTCATTTAAGGAAATCGTAGTATTGTTTATCCCTTTTTATACTATGGAAATGTACGTATCACACAATCGTCAAAGGCCGCACAAAATAATGGATCAGAAGTATAGCAACACCTACAATTATCCGATAATATCCAAAGATTTTGAAACCGTTTTTGCTGAGGTAGCCGATAAAGGTCTTGATGGCTAAAAGTGCGACCAAAAAACCGACCACATTTCCGATAATCAAGAGATTGATTTGTTCGCCGGTCAAAGTGAGTCCTGCATTGTAATAATCGTAACCTTTCTTCAAGGTCGCACCCAACATGGTAGGCACGGCTAGAAAGAAAGAGAATTCCGCTGCGGCGGTACGCGACAATTTCTGGGTCATGCCGCCCACGATACTCGCGCCACTTCTGGAAACGCCGGGAATCATCGCCAAACATTGAAAAAGTCCGATTTTAAAAGCAGTTGCGTATGAAATATCAGTCTCCTCGTGATTACCGAACCAATCGTCGACTTTTAAGAGAATAAAACCGCCGATAACCAGGGATATCGCTACTGTAATCGGACTTTCAAGCAACGAATCGATGACATCGCTAAGCAATAGCCCGAGCACCACGGCCGGGATAAAGGCGACCAAGAGCTTGTAATAAAAATCCATACTCTGAAAAAAGCGCTTGAAATACAGCACTACGACCGAAAAAATGGTGCCGAGTTGAATGACGATGGTAAAAAGCTTGGTGAAATCTTCATGGGCGATGCCAAAAAATGACGAAGCGATAATCATGTGCCCGGTTGACGAAACGGGCAAATATTCGGTGATGCCCTCTATGATGGCAAGTATAATGGCCTGTAGATAATCCAAAGTTTATGACTTCTTATGGGGGTTCAACAATATGGCGTAGATTTCGATGCCAAGCCCTATCAGCACAAGGGTAGGGGCCAACCTTATTCTTTGGAAGTTGTAAATTTCCTCATTGAACACATTGGGGTCATCCGTGCCGCCGCCGCTCATGAGAATAAAACCCAAAGCGATAAAGGCGATGCCGACGAACATGAACATGTAGTTCCTTCTCTGGAAAATGAATTCCCGTTTCGGCTGTTGATCTGTTTTTGTACGGTGTTTTTTGGCCATACCGCAAAAGTAGTTAAAAGTTAAAAGGTATTGGTTATTAGGTTCATCGTTATTCGACAATACCCGTATGAAAAGTTGAAAGAGCTTGAATTTTGTCTTGTTTTTAGTAGCGCATCGGACACATGTCTCAATAATAAAGGGCGTCCGTTCTCAGGTTCAAAAAGCGCTGTGTGGCGAAATAGGTGCAAATCAGCGATATCAAAATCCCCAATAGAAAAACACTGCTGAATAGCAGGGCCAACATTTCAACATCTTCAAAAAGTTGGAGTTCCGGGAAGGTTCTATCCAGATAAAAAAGAGAACCTCCTAAGGCCAGCATGGCCATAAAGGCACCGAGCATACCCAGTTTGATGTTCGTCCAAATAAACGGAAGCCGAATAAACGTTTTTGTTGCCCCTACCATTTGCATGGTCTTGATAATGAATCGTTTGGAGTAAATGGATAGCCGAATTGAACTATTGATCAGCAGAAACGCGATAAACGTAAAGATACCGCTGGCCACCAAAATCCAAAAGCTTATTTTTTTCACGTTTTCGCTAAGTAGGCCTACAAGCGGCTTGTCGTAGCTCACTTCTTCTACAAATGGCTTCGCTGTAAGGTCTGCTGCAATTTTCTCGATTTCCTCGGGCGTGACAAAATCGGCGCGGAGTTGCAGATCGATGGAGTTTTTTAAGGGATTATAGCCTAGAAAATCCTGAAAATCCTCCCCGATTTCGGCACTGTGTTGTTCCGCAGCTTCCTCTTTCGATACATAAGATGCCGACTTCGTATGCTCGGCCATCGCCAAGGTCTTCTGCAGTTGATCGACTTCCGATTCTTTGGCCTCGTCCTTCAGGAAAATAGATATGGTAATCTGTTCCTTAAAATGATCTGCCATTTTTTTGGTGTTGATGACTAAAAGTCCCAATATCCCCAAAAGAAAAAGCACCAGCCCGATACTTAACACCACGGAAAAGTACGAGGATATCAATTTTTGTTTTTGGTACTGTTCGAAGGATCTGCCCATGTGAGTGTCATATCAGGTTTAGTGTCATTTCAACTTGATATGACACTTAATCTGCTCTGCGCCCGCAAATTTAGGAAAGTAAATCGAATAAACTTATTTTTGCGGTCAACAGATTAGAATGCAAAAGACCTGTCAGGTCTCTTGTCTTAGCGGGTAAACGGCCTATTGGATTGGTTGATTGCCGATAAATAAGAAACCTGACGTGTCTAAAGCGGACAAATACCACGATACATGCACTACGATTTCGGTGAAATAGAAAAAAAATGGCAGAAGTTTTGGGCGAAAGAAGGCACTTTCAAGGCTGAAAACAACTCGAAGAAGGAGAAATTCTATGTTTTAGATATGTTTCCCTACCCCTCCGGAGCCGGACTTCATGTAGGCCATCCCTTAGGATATATCGCCAGTGACATCTATGCCCGCTACAAAAGGCATAAGGGTTTTAATGTATTGCATCCCATGGGATATGATTCCTTTGGATTGCCCGCCGAGCAGTATGCCATTCAGACCGGGCAGCATCCTGCCATCACAACGGAAGAAAACATAAAGACCTACCGCCGGCAGCTGGACCAATTGGGATTTTCGTTCGATTGGAGCCGTGAGATCCGTACTTCGAACCCCAACTACTATAAATGGACGCAGTGGATTTTCATCCAACTTTTCAATTCTTGGTACTGCAAGAAGCATAATACCGCATTCGATATCAAAGATTTGGTCAAGATTTTCGAAGAAGAGGGAAACCAGATGATCAATGCCAGTTGTGACGATGACGTACCCCATTTTTCGGCCGAAGAATGGAATTCGTTTTCCGAAAAGCTGAAACAGGAAATCCTATTAAATTATCGCCTCACCTATCTCGCCGACGCCGATGTCAATTGGTGTCCGGCATTAGGCACCGTACTTGCCAACGATGAAATCGTCAATGGCGTATCCGAACGCGGAGGCCACCCTGTCGTCCGCAAAAAGATGACCCAATGGATGATGCGAATCACCGCCTACGCCCAGCGTTTGCTCGACGGTCTCGATAAGATTGACTGGCCGCAGCCCTTGAAAGATTCGCAGAGCAATTGGATCGGAAGGTCGGAAGGGGCTTCCGCGAAGTTCAGAATTATGAGTTCAGAGTTAGGAGTTACTTCAGATAATGAGACAGCTAATACGCATGGTTCATCACTTTTCATCGATGTATTCACGACAAGACCCGACACCATTTTCGGCACAAGTTTTATGACCCTGGCCCCCGAACACGAACTAGTGTCCAAAATCACCACTCCCGAGCAAAAATCTGAGGTGGAAGCCTACATCGAGGCAACCGCCAAGCGCTCCGAACGTGACCGAATGGCGGATGTCAAGTCCATCACCGGGGCGTTCACCGGAGCCTATGCCGAGCATCCGTTCACAAAGGAACCGATTCCGATTTGGATCGGGGACTATGTCTTGGCCGGTTATGGCACGGGAGCTGTCATGTCAGTACCCTGCGGCGATCAGCGGGATTATGATTTTGCGAAGCATTTCGGTATCGACATCCCCAACATTTTCGAGGGCATCGATATTTCGGAGGAAGCTTTTACGGATAAGGAAAAGACCGTTATAGCACATTCCGATTTCCTAAACGGATTGCCCTATAAAAAAGCGGTCAAAAAGGCGATTGCCGAACTGGAAAAAATAGGTCAAGGCGAAGGGAAAATAAACTATCGCCTGCGGGATGCCGTATTCAGCCGCCAGCGCTACTGGGGCGAACCATTCCCTGTGTATTACGTCGACGGTATGCCACAAATGATTGCGAACGAGCATTTGCCGATTAGGCTTCCAGAAGTCGAAAAGTATCTTCCCACCGAAACCGGTGAGCCACCCTTGGGCAACGCCACCGAATGGGCTTGGGATACGAACAAAAATGAAGTCGTTTCGAACGAGAATGTCACCTTGAGCACCCCACTCGATGTTACCCCGAGCTTAGTCGAGGGGTCGGTCGAAGGCAACGGGGTCTATCCCCTGGAACTAAACACCATGCCTGGCTGGGCGGGCAGCTCCCAGTACTTCAACCGCTATATGGATCCGCAGAATGATGATGAAATCTTCTCCCAAGACGCCATCAACTATTGGCAGGATGTGGATTTGTACATAGGGGGTAGTGAACATGCTACCGGGCATTTACTGTACAGCCGGTTTTGGCAGAAGTTCATGTTCGACAAAGGCTTGGTGCCTGTTGATGAATTTGCCAAAAAGCTAATCAATCAGGGGATGATTACGGGGACTAGTGCATTTGTTTATGGTTTTGGGATTGGTGTTAAAATGGAAGGTTACCTGTCAGATAGCGTAGCTCCTCAGCGCTATGTTATACCTAAGGGCTCGTTTGAAAACGCGACTCGTGGTAAGTTTGATAACCTAATTTTAGACACTGTTGAGAAAGAACTATTAAGGTATCGAGAAAAGGGTGGCAAAAATGTTGAATGGGACAAGGAGATGACTGCTTTAGTTCCACTGCACGTAGATGTTGGTTTGGTTGATTCGTCCAATATTTTGGATAAACAATCATTTCTTAGAGATTCTAAATTTTCAGATTTAGTATTTGTGGAAGATGCGGAATATGTTGTAGGCCGCGAAGTCGAAAAAATGTCCAAATCTAAATACAACGTCGTTAACCCCGATGAGATTGTGAAAGAATACGGTGCCGACAGCCTTCGTATGTACGAAATGTTCCTTGGCCCCCTAGAGCAATCCAAACCTTGGAACACCGCGGGTATCTCCGGGGTACATGGTTTCCTAAAAAAACTATGGAAACTCTACCACTCCGGCCCGAACGGTGAATTCAAGGTTGATAAGCATCCTGTTCGTGCCTTGAACGAGCGAGAGCAGGGTGAAGGCACAGTAAAGAAAGGGGTTCATGAGCCCTCCGCCGAAAGCTTAAAAATCCTTCACAAAACCATCAAAAAAGTCGAAGACGACATCGAAACCTTCAGTTTTAACACCTCCGTCTCCACCTTTATGATCTGCGTGAACGAACTGACCGCCCAAAAATGTACGAGTTGGGAAATTTTAGAACCCTTGGCGATTCTGGTTTCCCCCTACGCCCCGCATATCGCCGAAGAGCTATGGAGAAAACTCGGTCATACCGAATCGATTGCCACAGCGCCATTTCCAAAATTTGAGGAGAAGTATTTGGTGGAAAGCAGCAAGGAGTATCCCATTTCCTTCAATGGTAAAATGCGCTTTACGATGGAACTTTCCCTAGATTTGGACAAGCAGCAAATCGAAGAAGCGGTAATGGCCCATGAAAAGACACAACAACAGTTAGACGGCAGAACGCCGAAGAAAGTAATCGTGGTGCCAGGAAAAATTGTGAATATTGTAGGGTAACAATCACTATTGATTTCCTGATGTCTTTGATGTTCAAAAGATGAAATTGTAAATAGTGTAAGCTGACGTGGTTTTAAACAATCGCAATAATGGACTACATCGAAATCTTAGGTCTTATCGCTGCTACCTTGACCACGGCTGCCTTTGTTCCACAAGTATATAAAACTTGGCAACAAAAATCGACTAAGGATCTCTCCCTGACCATGTATCTTGTGATGTTTGTGGGGGTTGTGCTTTGGGGTATTTATGGATTTCTTATCGATAGTTTCCCGGTAATTTTGGCAAATGCCCTCACCGCCCTGCTGCTTTTCATAATGCTCCTTTTTAGCTTAAGATATAGGTAGGCCTGGTTGTTTCGGATATGTCTTATATGTACAATTTGTCAGTATAAATCGCAGGAGTTCAAAGTGGCGAGCTTTTTGCTATCTTTAAAACTCAAACAAACAAAAAACAAGAAAGTTATGATGGGATATTATATTCTGATCGGTGCCATAGCCCTGGTCAGCTGGCTGGTAAGCCGAAAACTTAAAAGTAAATTCAAGTATTATTCCAAAGTGCACCTGCAAAACGGAATGAGCGGTGCCGAGATTGCCGAAAAAATGCTATCGGACAACGGAATTCGTGATGTAAAGGTAGTTTCTACCGCCGGAATGTTGACGGATCACTATAACCCAAAAACCAAAACGGTAAACTTGAGCGAAGGTGTTTATAACCAACGGAATGCCGCTGCGGCAGCAGTCGCTGCCCACGAATGTGGCCACGCAGTACAGCATGCCCAGGCCTACGAATGGCTGACTTTGCGTTCTAAATTAGTACCTGTGGTCAGTGTGACCTCAAATATGTCGATGTGGGTAGTTTTCGGGGGACTTATGCTCGGTGCCGCTGCCGGAGTAGGCTTCGGATATTGGGTCGCCGTTGCGGGTCTAATAATGATGGGTATGGCGACTTTATTCAGTTTTATCACCCTGCCGGTGGAATACGATGCCAGTAATCGTGCCTTGGCATGGTTAAAAACGCAAAATGTGGTCACGCCTCAAGAATATAAGGGCTCAGAAGATGCCTTGAAATGGGCCGCGCGCACCTATTTGGTTGCGGCTATCGGTTCCTTGGCCACCTTGGTCTATTGGGGACTTCAAGTTTTCGGAGGTAGGGATTAAGTGTTGATTGATCTATAAGGTTGCGCGCTTTTGTTGGGAAACCTTGCAGGTCGGAGCGAGTACCATAACGGATAAGCCAAACAAATTAAGTTTTGCAGGCCAGTCTGAATCTGATGAGAGACCCCAAAGGGTTCAACCTGTTACCGCGGGAGGAAACCTTTGGGGCCTCTTCATTAAATAGTAATCTGCCGATCAATTTGCTGATTCAAAGAAATAAAGGTTTCCGTACGCGAAACGCCTTCGATTTGTTGAATATCCTTGTTCAGCACGTGCATAAGATGCTCGTTGTCCCGACAAAGAACTTTTATCAAGATAGACCAGTTACCAGTGGTATAGTGGCATTCCAATACCTCGGGAATCTTTTCCAACTGCTTAACGGCTGCAGGGTTGCTCATGGCCTTGTCCAGATAAATACCGATATAGGCCATGGTCGTGTAGCCCATTACTTTGGGGTCGATGACGAACTTTGATCCGGCCAATAGTCCCGATGCTTCCAATTTTCTAAGCCTTTGGTGAATGGCAGCCCCTGAAATACCTATGTTACGGGCGATTTCCAGAATAGGTTTCCGCGCATCGGCCATCAAGAATCTTAGGATTTTCTTGTCAATACCATCGATTTTAACCTTTTCGTTACCTGATTTCATGGTTTCTGTTTCGATTTGGGAGTAAAAGTAGAGAAATTACTTGTAATTTGAAGACGCATTGGTTACTTCACCCAGTTGTGGGAGGAAATTTGGTCAGTTAACACTAAGCGAAAACCCCGATTTTAGACTTGGTGTTAACAGGTTCCAAAAAAGAGCGCTGCCTTCTAAGTCTCAGCTCGCGACCGAATCAGGGTTATACCCCAAATAGGGCACTTCATATTCCCTAAAATGAATACCATAATTTTTTAGTTCGGAAAGTATCGGTTCGTAAACTTCCTTTTTGATAGGTATCTGTACCCCAGATGTGACGATTTTCTTGTTCAGTATCGCCAAAGTTGCCATGGCCACGGGCAAACCTACGGTTTTTGACATGGCGGTATGGGTTCTGTTTTCTCCGATGACCACCATATTGGCGTCGATCTGTTTCTTTTGTCCGTTTAGCTTGTAACCGAATTTGTGGTACATCACGATCATATCCTTTTCATCCTCCTGCAGCGTCCAGCTATCCTCCAAAATCTTTTGTAGGATTCGGGCGGGTGTAGCATTGGGGATATTAATGGTCTTTTCGGCGTCGAAAATGTTCAGTTCCAACAACTTTTCCCACATGATGTCGTCTTGATCTATTTTTAGATAGTAGCGTAATTTGATCTCCACGGAATCGGTAGGGGAGTAAGGGAGAAAAAGGTTGACGAATTCCCGGTAAGACATCCCCTCGGAGTTTTCAATGGTATAGCTGTCGTCGGTCATGCCCAGTTGCACGAACATATTCCAGGCTTTAGAGAAGCCAACCCTGCGCATGGTACCGCGGTACAGGGTCAGGGCGTCTTGCAGGCCGTAGGCTTTGCGATAGTTCAGCGAATCGCGATTGGCGTAGCCTTCGAACCTTCCGTAGCCCTCGATATCCAAGAATTCAGTACGGCGGAAGAGTTTATGGTAGGGAATGTACTTATACGTACCTTCTTGAATGAATTTGGCGGTACCGCCCTGTCCCGCTACGACCACATTTCTGGGGTTCCAAGTAAACTTATAGTTCCAGAGGTTATTGTCGTTTTCGGGGGCGACCAATCCGCCGGTAAAAGATTCGAACAATAGCAATTCGCCGCCTTTGTCCCGTATCCGGTCTATTATCTGCATGGCGCTCATGTGGTCGATACCGGGATCTAGCCCGACTTCATTCATAAAGATGAGTCCTTTTTCTTTGGCCTGTCCGTCCAAGGTTTTGATCTCTTCGCTGATGTACGATGCGGTAACTAGGTGTTTTTCGAGCGAGATACAATCATGGGCAACGGTAATATGCAGAAAAGCCGGAAGCATGGAGACCACGATATCACTATCCTGAATCGCTTTTTTCCGTTCGGCATCCTTAAAAATATCCAAGGGAATTACGGAACAATGGGGATGGCTTTTTATAGGTTCGCCAATGTTTTCGGGGTTGAGGTCGCCAATGGTCAAATGTAGATTTTCGGGTTCGGCCTTTTCCAGAAAGTAATCCAGCAGATACGAAGTTGATTTTCCGGCTCCGATAACAAGTATTTTCCGTGTCATTAGGTTTCGTAATTTTATGGTTATTATAACGTAACACGAAGGTATCAATTGTTATATTTATAAAAAAGTGACCAGAATAAGTTATGAACAAAACAATATTTTTGACAGGAGTACTTTTCGGTATCCTAGCGGTGGTATTAGGTGCATTTGGTGCCCACGGGTTGGAAAAACTGGTTGATGCGGATGCTATTCAAACTTGGGAGACCGGTGTAACGTATCAAATGTATCACGCATTGCTCTTGTTGATCCTGGCCAATGTGAAAACTATTCCCGAAGTTCATAAAAAATGGGCATTCTATGCTATCGTTGCGGGTGTCATCCTCTTTTCGTTTTCGATTTATTTCTTGGCGACCAACACGCTAACATCCTTTGATTTTAAGACTATCGGTTTTATCACTCCCATAGGGGGACTGTCCCTTATAACGGGATGGGTGCTTGTTGGGTTTAATTATTGGAAGCACGTTAAATAAATTATTCTTAAAAAAAGGCATCAAATATTTATTTATGATAATTTTGTTCATTTAAAAAGCTAGTAAAATGAGTAATTCGAAAAAACGTCCGGAATCGGTCTCGTTGGCTTCCAATGGGATAACACATTCAAATATCCATTATCAACTATCTTCATCAGAATTGCACGCCATTACCTTGGAAAAGAAGATGGGGAAGGAGGCTTCTTCGGGAGCTTTGGCCGTGAATACGGGGGAGTTCACTGGCCGCTCGCCCAAAGACCGATTTATCGTCAAGGATGCGATTACCACGGATAATGTCTGGTGGGGGGATATCAATATTCCGTTTGAACCTTCAAAATTCGATGCCCTTCATGATAAAGTCATTGCATACCTGAACGAAAAGGAACTTTATGTGCGGGATTGCTACGCCTGCGCCGACCACAACTACCGGATGGATATCAGGGTCATCAACGAATACCCGTGGTCGAACCTTTTCGCCTACAATATGTTCATTCGCCCGACGGATGAGGAATTGAAACACTACGACCCGGAATGGACGGTCATCAACGCACCGGGCTTCAAGGCCGACCCGGAGGTGGACGGCACGCGGCAGCATAATTTCGCCATTTTGAACTTTACCCGTAAAATAGCTTTGATCGGCGGTACTGGCTATACCGGGGAAATCAAAAAGGGCATATTCTCGGCCTTGAACTTTATCTTGCCCTTTCAAAAAAACACTATGCCAATGCATTGCTCCGCCAATGTGGGAACAAACGGGGAGACCGCCATATTTTTCGGACTTTCGGGCACTGGAAAAACGACGTTATCCACCGATGCATCCCGTAAATTGATCGGCGATGACGAACACGGTTGGAACAACGAAAACGCTGTATTTAATTTTGAAGGAGGGTGTTACGCCAAGGTTATCAACCTATCCGGAGAAAACGAACCGGAAATATTCAGGGCCATAAAAAAAGGGGCTTTGCTCGAGAATGTTATTTTGGATGAGAATGGAGCCGTAGATTACGCCGATACATCCATCACGCAGAACACGCGCGTAAGCTATCCAATCTATCACATTGAAAACGTGCAACGGCCATCCATCGGAAAAAATCCGAAAAACATTTTCTTTTTGACGGCGGATGCTTTTGGGGTGTTGCCTCCGATATCGAAGTTGACGCCCGCTCAAGCAGCGTACCATTTTATTTCGGGCTATACCGCTAAGGTGGCGGGAACTGAAGCGGGCGTGGTAGAACCTATCCCGTCTTTTTCGGCCTGTTTCGGTGCGCCTTTTATGCCCTTGCATCCCGCGAAATATGCGGAAATGCTGAGCCAAAAGATGAAAAAAGCCGGAGTAAACGTGTGGCTGGTCAATACCGGGTGGACGGGTGGCCCCTATGGCGTGGGCACCCGAATGAAACTAAAATATACCCGAGCCATGATCAATGCCGTACTGAACGGTGATCTAGGCCTTTACGATTACGACCACTATCACATACATTCCGTTTTCGGCGTGGCCCAGCCCAGGGAATGCCCCGGGGTACCGACAAGTGTATTGAGTCCAAGAACCACATGGAACGATGATGAAGCCTACTACACGGCGGCCTTTAAGTTGACCAATGCGTTTCGCGAAAATTTTAAAAAGTTCGAGGCTTTTGCCAGTGAGGAGATACGCCGCGGTGGTCCACAGCGGTATGCATTCTAACAACATTGCGAGCCTGCCTCCCCGGCAGGTTGAATCACGACAATCTGTTGAAGCATCAAATGGGCTTTAACCGATAGCCGTGTAGCGTAATTTTTGGTTATTCTTGAAAAAGGGAGCACTCCTCTCGATGACGCATGCGTTTAACGCTTGTTCGCCTCGTTAATATATTTCTGGAGGGCCATGGTCATGGAAGGCGTTTCAGGAGTGGGCGCCTTGATATCGATTCGAAGTCCTGCATCGGTGGCGGCATCGATCGTAGAGTTTCCGAACACGGCAATACGTGTATCCTTTTGATCGAAATCCGGAAAATTCTGTAATAGGGATTCAATGCCCGACGGACTAAAAAAGACCAGAACATCATAATATACATTCCGAAGGTCCGAAAGATCACTGATGACGGTTTTATAAAAGGTGCCTTTCTTCCATTCGATCTCCAATCCGTTTAAAATATCAGGAATTTCATCCTTTAAAGCATCGGAAGAAGGTAACAAGAACTTTTCGCCCTTGTATTTCTTGAAAAGGGGTATCAATTCCTGAAAATTACGCTTGCCTACATAGATTTTTCGCTTGCGATATATGACATACTTTTGAAGATAGTAGGCCACGGCTTCCGATTGACAGAAATATTTCATGCTATCGGGCACTTTAAAGCGCATCTCTTCGGCAATCCTGAAAAAATGATCGACCGCGTTCCTGCTTGTCAATATGATAGCGGTGTAATTGTGCAAATCCACCTTTTGTTGGCGCACGTCTTTGGCATCCACTCCCTCAACATGAATAAAAGGCCTGAAATCGACTTTGACCTTTTCCTTGTCTATCAACTTGGAGTAGGGTGAGTTTTCAATTTTCGGTTCCGGTTGTGATACCAAAATCGTTCTGACTTTCATCTGTAGATGTTTGCTTGTTAGTAGCTATTCCCAATAACTATCGTATCGGGAGCTGTTCAATACTTTGAAATATCCATTTTTCGGGGGATTGAATGGACATTTTCACACTGTAATCTAGTTTTTGAGATAACTGCCAATAATAATGAACGGTGAAATTTCAAGAGCGCAAAGGTACACAATAAAATAGAAAAAGTAGTTGGTGATGAACTTTTGATGATTCCTTAACAGTGTTACCCAGCCGATTATATTAATCAAGAGAATTAGGAAAATAGCACCGAAAATAACAATTTGGGAGTCTCTTGTCACATAAGCTAGCAATAGATTCGCCAGGAACATAATAAGGCCTGTGTAGTTGAGGTAGGATAGTTTTTTGAAAATGAGCTCGCTCATGGCCTTGTTCGACCCGAAAATGAAGCCGTTGCCCAATTGCAGAACCACCTTTAGAAGGATGAAGCCCAAAATACTTCCTAAAATTACAGGATACACAAAAGGATAGACATCCTCATTGGTGGCAAAAAAAACATTGGCCGCCAAAAAAACAAATAATGAAAAATTGATGATTTGAAAGAGGGTGAAGAAGATATGGAACCAGTTTATAAGTTTCTCCTTCTTATTATACATAAAAATATACTTATTGTTAAAGGGAAGGATGATGAAGTTCATAAACCGGCTATAGAACAGGCTTTTGGCAAGAACTAGAAATACTAGGCTCGACAGTAATATGATGGTAATCCAATCGGCGGTATCTGCCGTTCTGAAAATAGGTTCCATTAGTTAAGGAATTCAGTTGTTTTTCCGTTGATCCCGGTGGGCAATCCGTTTTCGGAAATACCTACCCTGAAATACACCGGATCTGCCATTTTGTATTTCGGTAATTTAAATGTAAACCTGACCGTATCATTGGCCGGCAGGTATAACATAGTCGTATCGACCGGTTTGGGGTGAATTAACCTGGCCTCTTCGAGCTTTTTGAATTCGGTCAAGTACGCCACATTGAACCGTAATTTTTTGAGATCGACAGGGTAATCGTAGGGATTGTAAACGCTAAGAATCTGTTCTTTCTCGGTATCCAAGTATACAGGCTCAGCTACCGAGGTCCTCAATTTCCGGAACGACTCGAAATCATCGATGTATTTTGCGTAAAATATACCACCATTACTTTTGGTAAAGGTAACATCCGCATTTTTTTGGCTTTCCGAGAAATAGAGTATTTTTTGATGCTGTATTTTCGATTCCGAATCGTCTATGGAATATTGGTTGCGGCGGTAATAGTGATTGTTCAATGAATAGGTTCGGTTTCCCGTATAAAAAGCGAACATTGGCGCATTTCGGTACGAATTTTCAAAAACAAGCGGTGTATCGCCGACCTCCGATTTAATCCGTTTCGCCACCTCAACGTTGCCATGGGTCTCGTAATAAATGGGAGATATTTCTTCAAAGACCAATCCGACCCGAAGATAAAAAATGATTACGATGTTTACCAGTCCGATACGGTAAATCCATTGATTGACTTTTTCGTTCTGCATCATATAGCGAAAAGTAATGATGGCTAGGGGAATGGCGATAATAATAATCCATTGCGTCTGTACGCGACGGTTAAAACTAGATATAAAGAAGAAGATAAGCACGCCGTATACAAGATAAAGTAGGGCTTTTGTAAAGGTATCTGAGGATTTTGTCTTAATCAAGGAAAGGTAGATCCAAGGAAAAGTAAGTCCGAAAATCGCCACGAGATTCACAAAATAGCCTAAAGTATATTTTTCAAAGTTATAAGCGGCGTTCGGTCGGTCAAAAAGATGATAGCTTATCGTGACAAAATCGTTTTGATATAGCCAGATAAAATGCGGAACGTAACACAACAGGGCAAAGAGCACCGCAAGCCATGCATATTTGTTCGCCAAAAGTTTCAGGTTCGACAGCAGCACGAACAGGATGACCAATGCTGCATGGTATTTACTGTACATTAGGCCTGCCATAACTAGGCCCATTATAATACCCAGCCAAAACGACGGGTCTTGCAGAAAGCGCTTGTAAACATAAAGAAACAGGGCTGTAAAGAAGAGTAGGGGCGTATCGGGCAACGTAAAGAAGCCATAGGCGTTCAAAAGTGCCATCGAGAAGATTAAAACAAAAAAAGGCACAACATAATCTCGTTTCTTGGGATTATCTATAGTCGCCCAAATTACGACCAGCGTGCCTACCGAAAGTATACAACTGATAAATCGAACACCCAGTTCCCCATCGAAAAACAAACTGCCCAACTTGATCATAAATGCCACCATAGGTGGATGGTCAAAATAGCCCCAAGCCATGTTCTGTGCATAATACCAGTAATAGGCTTCATCGAAAATTAAGGGCGTAAAATACGATTGCAGTAGATTAATCAGAAAAACCACACCTAATAAAAGCAGGAAAATTCGGGGCAGTTTCAGTTTCATTTCAGATTGGGGCGTCACGATTTCTATCTAACAACGCCCAAAATTACGAATTCTGATAATCATACTCCTCCCTTTTAGGAATTCAGGTTTTGTATGTTTCTTTTTTCCTTTGTTTCCGACACCTCGCGATTGAAATTTAAAACCGTAGCTGCGGCTATGCTTAGCCCCAAATTAGTCGGGGTTGCCTTGGCAAAGAAAAAAATAGACCTGCCCGTCCGGCAGGCGGGTTCTTCAAAAACCCCGAATTTCTAAATGCCACGAGTATAAATATTTCATAATTCAGGTATTGCCGTTTTCTTAGCGGTCGTAAAACCTTATTTTTGTCGGAAGACTTACCAATAGTCTCCTAAAGCGAAGCATGCGATGTCCGACAGCCTGGTCATTATCCCCACTTATAATGAGATCGAGAACATCGAAGCCATCATATTGGCGGTGTTTGCATTGAACAAAGAATTTCACGTGCTCGTTGTCGACGATAATTCTCCTGACGGCACTTCTGCGAAGGTTCATGAAATGCAAAAACAGCATCCCGAAACCTTGTTTCTGGAAACCCGGATGGAAAAATCCGGACTTGGTACGGCCTATATCCACGGATTCAAATGGGCAATCGCCAGAAAATACGACTATATTTTCGAGATGGATGCCGATTTTTCGCATAATCCCGAAGATTTACAACGACTGTACCGCGCTTGTGCCAACGGTGCCGATGTGGTCGTCGGATCACGGTATAAGAAAGGGGTCAACGTTGTGAACTGGCCTTTATATAGGGTGCTTTTATCGTACGGGGCCTCGTTTTACGTAAAAATAATCACGGGCATGCGGGTACACGATCCGACGGCCGGTTTCGTTTGCTACCGACGCTACGTACTTGAAAATATCGACCTTGATTCCGTACGTTTTGTGGGATATGCTTTTCAGATCGAAATGAAGTTCAGGGCCTATCTTAAAAACTACAAAATAGAGGAGGTATCCATTATATTCCGAGATCGGGAAAAAGGGAAATCCAAAATGACCGGTTCCATTGTGAGGGAGGCGATTTTCGGTGTATTTATGATGAAAATAAGGAGTCTCTTTCGTAAGGATGGATTTTAGAGAATGGATTTTAAGGGATGGATTTTAATTATTGGACCCCCCCTATGCGCTGTTACGAGGATTATTTTATTTCCCGAAATGGTCAAAGGGAAGTTTTTAATATGATGAATATATGGGAAGGATTGTACTAAAGAATGCCAATATTGTCAACGAAAACAGCGTCTTCGAGAGTGACGTACTTCTAGAGGATAATCTGATCATTAGGATAGCTTCCGATATCTCGGATGCGAACGCCAAGGTTATCGATTTAGAGGGAAAGCATCTCTTGCCGGGTATCATCGATGATCAAGTGCATTTCCGGGAACCGGGACTTACCCATAAGGGCGATATCGCTTCCGAAAGTCGGGCTGCCGTTGCCGGAGGCATTACCAGTTATATGGAACAGCCCAATACCAACCCGCAAACGACTACGATACAGAAGCTCGAAGAGAAATTCGCGTTGGGGGCCAAGAGTTCGTTCGCCAACTACTCCTTCCTTTTCGGGGGCACTAATGATAATTTGGAAGAATTGAAACGGCTGGATAAAAATGCCTGTTCCGGGGTAAAGCTTTTCCTTGGTTCTTCGACGGGCAATATGCTGGTCGATGATGAGACCGTTATAGAACGGATTTTCAAAAATACCGAAATGGTGATTTCTGTCCATTGTGAAGATGAAGGTACCATTAAACACAATCTAGCCAAATATAAGGAGGAATACGGAGACGACATCCCTATAAAATACCATCCCAAAATACGCAGTGCCGAAGCCTGTTATCTTTCCTCATCAAAAGCGATTGAGTTAGCGAAAAGGACAGGGGCGCGCTTACACGTTTTCCATCTTTCTACGGGACGGGAAACGGAGCTATTCCGCAATGACATCCCTTTAAAGGATAAAAAGATTACCGCCGAGGTCTGCCTCCATCACCTTTGGTTTTCCGATGCCGATTACGATACGAAAGGCACCTTAATCAAATGGAACCCAGCAGTAAAGACGGTCGAAGATCGAGACCAGCTATGGAAAGCCCTCTTGGACGATCGGCTAGATGTCATCGCCACCGATCATGCACCACATACGCTCGAGGAAAAAGACAATGTCTACACCGAGGCGCCATCCGGAGGCCCGCTAGTGCAACATGCCCTGCCTGCTATCTTGGAAAAATACCACGAGGGAACAATATCCTTGGAAAAGATCGTCGAGAAAATGTGCCATAATCCGTCCATATTGTTCCAGATCGAAAAACGTGGATACATTCGGGAAGGTTATTTTGCCGATTTGACGGCCGTCGACCTCAATTCCCCATGGCAGGTATCCAAAGAAAATATCGTCTACAAATGCGGGTGGTCGCCCTTTGAAGGGAACAGCTTCCGGTCAAAAATTACACATACTTTTGTCAACGGGCATTTGGCTTATGAAAATGGGAAGTTTTCTGAAGAGCGACATGCCAAAAGATTGACCTTTAATAGGTGAAGAAAGGGAAGACCATGAAAAAGTTATATTCAATCGTACTCATAATCGCCCTGCTTTCATGCAACGATACTCTTTTGGAAAAACCCGACAGCCTTATTCCCGAGGATAAAATGGTAGAAATCCTTAAGGACTTGGCTATTGTCAATGCGGCAAAGTCCACCAATGTAGCTGTGTTACATGACAATGATATTGAGCCTATGGCCTATATTTTCGAAAAACACGGAATCGATAGCCTGCAGTTTGTGGAGAGCGACCGCTATTATGCATCCATACCGCCGCAATACGAAAAAATCTACAAAGAGGTGGAATCGAAATTGGAAAAGCAGATCAAGGCTATGGAAGAGGCCAAACAAGTCAATGATAGTCTTCAGAGGATAGCACTTGAAAAGGAGGAGGGCAAATCAAACCTGGATACGGTCAAGGATTCTCTTCCCTGAACTTCTCACAGCAAAATCGGATTTCATCTTGCAATGAATTGAATTCAAAGCCTAATTCAGCCTTAATTTTTTGATTATCAAATATTTGGCGATTTTTTAGGGATCGGATGTGGCTTTTGGTGATGGTTCTGCCGCTATTGAGAAACAGGTTCTTTAACCCATCGAACCATCGGCCGATTTCCAGTTGCCAAAATTTCAGTTCCGTTTCAGGCGGTTTTATCCCCAGTTCATGGGTTATTTCGGCGAGAATCTTTTGATAGGTCCAATTTTCGGTAACTGCGATATAGCGTTCGTTTTTGATGGGGCACTGCATAAGTTCGACCATCATAGCCACGACATCGTGAACGGAGATAAAGCCGGTTCCTCCGGGGGGATAAAAGCCGTATGTTTTCTGGGCAGTAGTGAACAGTGCACCGCTACCGCTGTCCCAGAATCCAGGGCCTACGATTACTCCGGGGTTGACAATTACTACGGGCACCCCTTCCTGTGACCCGCGCCAGACCTCCATTTCCGCGGCATGTTTGCTACGGCCGTATACATTAGCTTCTTGGGGCGTCCACGGGGTTTCTTCGTTCGCATTACTGCCATCAATACTTCTTCCGATAGCCCCTATGGTGCTGGCATAGCATAATTTGTATACGTTGTGGGCAATACACAGGTTAACGATGTTCGCGGTACCCTCGGTGTTTATTTTTTCCAGTTTTTTGTAGTCTCCAGGGTCGAACGAAATCAATGCGGCTGCGTGGTATACCTGCGTGACCCCGTTGAAAGCAATTTCCAGGGCGGGAATATCACTGATATCGGCTTCAACCCATTCGATATTGTTTAAGAGTTCTGCAGCGTCTTCCCGATAGTAACCGAATACCTTTTTAACCCTTTCAAGGTCACTTCCTTTTCTATGGATGGCCCTTATCGAATGCCCAGCTTCTACCAACTTTAGTAAAAGATGCGCACCTACCAATCCTGTTCCTCCGGTTACTAAAATCATGTCTCAAAGTTAGGGAATAGGAAATTATGAAATGCGAAGTCAGGAGATAGGAAGCGATAAATAGCAAAAGATTCTTTTCGCTTCCGGTCGGGCAGACAGGTCCATTTTGCCTCTCTACTCTTTTTCGTCCTTTAAGATTTGGATTTTTTGCATCTTTGCACCCTAATCTAGAATTTACGTCAAATGCCTTCAAACTTTGTAGAAGAACTAAAATGGAGGGGTATGTTGCACGATACCATGCCCGGAACGGAAGAACACTTGCAGGAAGAAATGCGGTCGGCCTACGTCGGTATCGACCCCACCGCCGATTCGTTACACATCGGGCATTTGGTGAGCGTGATGATGTTGCGCCATTTTCAATTGGCGGGGCACAAACCTTATGCGCTTATCGGTGGCGCCACCGGGATGATCGGGGATCCTTCCGGTAAATCCGCCGAACGCAATCTTTTAGACGAGGCGACCTTACGCCACAACCAACAGGGGATAAAGGCGCAACTGTCCCGTTTCTTGGATTTCGACAATGCTGCCGACAACACCGCCATATTGGTCAATAACTACGATTGGATGAAGGATTTCTCGTTCTTGGAATTCATCCGCGACGTCGGCAAGCATATTACGGTCAATTATATGACCGCTAAAGATTCCGTCAAAAAACGCCTTACCACGGAAGCGAAAGAAGGCTTGTCTTTCACGGAGTTCACCTACCAACTGGTACAGGGCTATGATTTTCTTCACCTCTACCAAAACCATAATTGCACCTTGCAAATGGGCGGTAGCGACCAATGGGGTAATATAACGACCGGAACGGAAATGATTCGCCGCATCGGTAACGGAAAAGGATACGGCCTAACGTGTCCCCTGATCACCAAGGCCGATGGCACCAAGTTTGGCAAGACCGAAGGTGGCAACATCTGGTTAGATGCCGAACGGACATCCCCGTATCGGTTCTACCAATATTGGTTGAACGTTTCCGACGATGATGCAGAGAAATACATTAAAATATTTACGTTCCTTTCCAAAGAAGAAATAGATAAACTGATTGGCGAGCATCAAGAAGCGCCACATTTGCGCATCCTACAAAAACGACTGGCCGAAGAAATCACGGTCATGGTACATTCACAAGACGATTTGGACAATGCCTTGAGGGCCAGTAATATCCTTTTTGGGAAATCTACTTCCGAAG
>RCMY010000683.1_pt1 | contig 32235 bp, 32 predicted proteins | sample 2041341 | NCBI WGS metagenome assembly RCMY01 (sample SAMN09708234, study PRJNA481090) | Marine sediment metagenome, whole genome shotgun sequencing project. | reverse complement strand
GGCCGCGAGATCATGATCGACGTCGAGGCCAACCTTCACCTTGATCAGTGGATACCCCTTGGACACGGCTTCGGCTGCTTCGGCAGCCATTGTTTCGGGTGACCCGCCCGAAACATGCCAGATGGTTGGGACCGAGGGTCTGGACCGACCCCCGTAATAGCGGTACAGGGGGATTTCGGCTGCTTGTGCAACAAGATCGAGAAGTGCCATCTCGACGGCAGCGCGTGCGCCACTGTTGTGCACGGTGATCTGCCGCATGATCGTCCGAATCGCGTTGACGTCGCCTGGATCTCGCCCTCGGATGATCTCGCCGAAGACGTTCGTGATGAGGTCGTGCGCTGAGGCGAGGCTTTCACCAGAGAAATACCGAGCGAGCACACTTTCGCCCAACCCGACCAGACCGTCGTCGGTCGTGATGCGAACCACGATGCATGGTCGTACGGTCACCGTGGCAACCGCCATCGTCAAGGGCCGGTTCATCGGGACCTCGATCGGGATCGATTCGATCCGCTCAACCCGCATCTTCGCCCCCGTGGTCCTCGGTAGAACAGTATTCGCTCGTTGATCCGACATAATATATGATTCTGCTCGTCGGCGAAGATCCGTGGTCTGTGTCCGTCTCGATTTCGACAAGGAGAGGAGAGTCGTTGTCCCCCGATATGCCTGGCAAGCTCATCATGGATCCGGGTTCGTCAGCGCTTGCCCGTACCCCGATCGGCGATTATCGCGACCACGTTCGTGCAGTCATCGAGGGAGCGTTGACCCGCGCTGACGAGAGCCTCAGCGGCCCATTCACCGGTGTTACCGTCGCTGCTTCGACCAACGACGACTTGTTTCCCATCCAGCGGACCGGACTGTCGCTCGATCCGGTCATCGATGCCGCTCGGCGTCTTCTCGAATCGCTCTCGGTCGCAGAACGCGAAATCATCAGTTTTGCTGTCGATGACGACTACAACTGGCGCGCCTGGCACAACATGCACTTCTTCTTGATGCGCCACGGACTCGGCATGCACGAGATGACCGCGGAACGACGAGAGCGGGTGTTCGACCTGCTCCGCGCGTCGATGAGCGCGAGCGGTTTCGACAATGCGCGCGATGTGATGCGCCTCAACGAGCACGCCGCCGAGCTGACGGGCCGTCATGATGAGTACGGCGAGTTCTACTACTGGATCAGCGTGTTCGGGACCCCATCGTCGAACGAGCCGTGGGGATGGCAGATCGACGGGCATCATCTGATCATCAACTGCATGATCGTCGGTGACCAGATCGTGATGACCCCGGACTTTCGAGGCTCCGAGCCAGTGAAGGCGGAGTCAGGACAATTTGCCGGGACTCGAGTTTTTGCCGATGAGGAGGCCAAGGGCCTGCGGCTGATGCGGAGCTTCGACGGGGCCCAGCGCCAGATCGCCACGATCTCCCCGGCGCCGCCACGTGAGGTCATCACGACCGCCCAAGCCGACAACCTCGCGCTCGACCGATCAGGGGTGTCCTTCACAAGCCTTGCAACTCATCATCAGGATTACCTTGTCGAACTGATCTCGTTGTACACCAATCGAATCCGGCCAGGGCACGCTGAGGTACGACTCGAGGAGGTCAAGCGCCACCTGAACGACACCTACTTCGCGTGGATGGGTGGCTGTGACAGTGGCGACGCCTTCTACTACCGCATCACCAACCCCGTGATTCTGATCGAATTCGATCACCTCCCCGGCATCATTTACGACAACCGCGAACCCACTCGCCGTCACGTGCACTCGATCGTCCGCACGCCGAACGGCAACGACTATGGACGAAGCCTGCTGCTCGAGCACTATCGCCGTCACGATCATGGTGATCCGAACTCGACGCATCGACAGGGCAACCCACGAGCGGAGCACTCGTCGACCGACCACCAGGCGGAGCAATGACCTCACAAGACAACGCGACTTCACAAGACATCGCTCAGCGTTACGCGGCCTACGCGTCTGAATTGTCGTTCGATGATCTTCCCGACGAGGTTGTCGACCACACCAAGAAGCTCATTCTCGACATCATGGCCAACACGATTGGTGGGTACGAGTGGATGGAGTCCGGACCGAAGATTCTCGACGGCGTCGGGCGTCTGAATCGGACCCAGACCGGCGCGACAGTTCTGGCAACCGGCGAGTCGATGGCTCCCGAGTGGGCATCGCTGGCAAACGGAAGTTTCTCGCACAGCCTCGACTACGACAACCATCATGCGAAGGGCGTGATCCACGCGGGCTCCTCGGTCATCAACGCTGCACTTGCCGCAGGTGAAGAGAACGGGACCGATGGCAAGGAGTTGATCGTTGCCGTCGTGCTGGGGTACGAGATTGCGTGCCGTCTTGCGATGGCTCTCGGGCCACACTCCTCGCACGAAATGGGCTCGCACCCCACCGGCACATGTGCAACGTTCGCCGCGTCGGCCATCGTCGGTCGACTTCGTGGTGTCGACCCAGGCGTGATCGTCAACGCGATGGGCCTCAATGGGTCTCAGGCAGCGGGCTCGATGCAATACATACTCAACGGCGCATGGAACAAGCGGATGCATCCCGGTCTGGCGGTGCACAATGGGTTCATCGCCATATCGCTCGCGCAATCGGGGTTCATCGGCGCGGCCGAGGTCTTCGAGGGAGAACAGGGATTCTTCCAGGGGTATGCGCTCCGACCCACCCCCGAACAGGCGACAGCAACCTTGGGTTCTGCGTACGAAACCATGAACGTGGCCATCAAGCCATTTTCGCTGTGCCGGTACACCCACCAAACGCTCGACCTGCTCATTGATTTGGTCACACAGAACGAGATCGACACGACCGAGGTCAGGAGCATCCTGATCGAAATGCCCACGTACGGCGTGCAGCTCTGCGGTTCACCGATCGAAGCGAAACGAACTCCGACATCTGCCGTCGACGCACAATTCAGCGCTCCGTACGCAGCTGCGTTGGCGCTGACCGAAAAGCGCGCAGGAATGGACGTGTTCACCGGTGTGCTCGAGCGAGGACCCTCGGAGGAATTCAAAAGACTCATGTCGATAACCGACGTCGCTCAAGCGGACGACCTCGACGAAATCCATCCAGAGTTCTGGCCAGGCCGGGTCACGATCGACATCGGCGGCGAGGAGATCGAGCGATATGCAAAACACATGCTCGGCGAGAAGGAGCGGCCGATGGACATGGCTGGTGTCCAGGCAAAGTTCACCGAGTTGGCTCCGAAGCACGATCGCGCTGTTCAACAGGCGATCTTCGAGGTGATCGACGATCTGGAAAATCGAACGGTCGTCGATCTGGTCTCACCACTCCGTCGCGGTTCCGCGCAGTCGATCGGCGACGTCGAACAAGGAGCAGGTCTGTGACGCGAGAACGACGAACTGGCCCAACGGTGTGGCGAGGCGCCGAAATGGAGAACGACTCGAGCTGGGTCGTGCATCTGAGCCCGGCAATGGTCGACGAAATCGAGCGTCTCGTCCGTTCGTCGAACGACCTCGGGTTGCCATTCGACGCCGAGGACTTCGCGTTCGACAAATGCCGGGCCGTCATCGACGACATCGTCGAGCTCATCAGCGACGGCCCCGGGCTTGCGCTCGTGCGTGGACTTCCCCGTGAACGCTTCAGCGACGCGGAGTGCGAGCGGATCTACTGGGCATTCGGAGTGCACCTCGGCAATCCCGTCCGGCAGAACTCCGCGGGTGATCGGTTGGGTCATGTCCGTGACATCGGCGAATCGATCGACGACCCGAACATCCGCGTCTACCAGACCAACATCAAACTCGACTACCACGCCGACCAACTGCCGGTAGATGTGCTCGGACTGTTCTGTTTGCGGACCGCAATGCGCGGCGGCGCGAGCAAGATCGTGAGTGCGAGTTCGATCCACAATGTGATCGCAGATGAGCGACCCGACCTTCTCGAGGTGCTCTACGAACCCTTCAACGTCGATTGGCGCGGCGAGGAGGCTGAAGGTGAGCAGCCCTGGTATCAGATGCCGATGTTCAGCGTTGCCGACGGAAAACTTGCCTCCCGGTTCGCGTCCCTCGCATACTTTCGCAGCGTCGACCGATTCGGTGAAGAGCTGGCGATGCGTCCCGAACAAGCCGAAGCACTCGACGTGGTCCAAGCAGTGGCGAACCGTCCGGGGATGGCGATGAGCATGATGTTCGAAGAGGGGGACATGCAGTTCCTCAACAACCACGTGATGTTGCACGCTCGGGAAGCGTTCGAAGATCATCCAGATCCCGCACGTCGTCGGCATCTCCTGCGGATGTGGATCTCGTACCGACCGGAGAATCGGCAAGCACTGTCACCGCTGCTCGCAGAGCGGTACCGTTACGTCGAGAGCGGCGGCATGCCGGTGAAGGCGAAGGGGTAAGGTTGTCCGACAGTCTATTGGCGAGGGTGATCTCGATTCTCGAGACGCTCGTAGACGCTGGCGAACCCGTTGGCCCACGTGCATTGGCGCGCCATGCCGAGATCGATCGAAGTGCGGTGGGCCGGATTCTGCAGCAACTCGAAGCGCTCGACGTGCTGTCAGTGCAGAACGGCAAGTACGAGCCGGGACCTCGACTATTCGCCCTCGGTCGCACGCTTTCGGCGCTCGACACGCTGCCAACAGCCGCCACCTCGGTGCTTGCGTCGCTCGTTGCCACGTACGACGAGACGTCGTACGTCTGCGTACTGCACAGCGGTGCCGCAGTGTTCCTCTACGAATGCCAGAGCTCGAAGCCACTTCGGTATGTGGTCGACCTCGGGCATCCGGTGCCGTTGCACGCTGGCGCTGCGGGACGGGCGATTTTGGCTGGCTTGCCCGAGGAAGAAGCCCGAGAGATTCTTCGTCGAGCGCCGCTCGAACAGCTCACGGAGAACACGCTGCACACGGTCGATGCGTTGCTCGAGCGGCGCGCACAGGACGTCCAGAACGGGTACTCGATCAGCATCGAAGAACGAGTCGAGGGAGGTACCGCCGTCGCGTCGCCATTCTTCGACAATGCCGGATCGTGTCAAGGTTCGGTGGTCCTCACTGCGCCGATCACCCGTTTTTCGCTCGTCAACGGTGACGAAGTCGGCGAAGCACTGCGGAATGCGGCAGCGACCCTGTCGTCACGAATTGGTGCTCCCGCCGAACACGTCAGAGCGCGTCCTGCATAATGTAGGATTCGCCCGGAATGGGGGATTGTCATCATGGACATCACGGTGGAACTGCTAGACCAGTACTGCAAGGACTATCGAAACTGGGGACGCTGGGGTGACGATGACCAGTTGGGCACGCTCAACCACATCACCCCCAGGAAGGTCGCGGAGTCGGCACGCCTCGTGCAGCAGGGCAAGGTCTTCTCCCTGCAGCTGCCGCTCGACGGATCTGGACCACAAACTGGCGCCTTCGGACGGGTGAACGCAATCCATCAGATGGTTGCGACGGGCACCGATCACGTAGAGGGTGCCCAAGACTGGCCACTTGGGTGGGGTGTGGCCGACGACACGCTGTTTCTCTTCTTGCAGGGTGGCACGCAGTGGGACGCACTGGCGCACATCTTCCACAACGGAAAGATGTACAACGGCTACGACGCTCGTCTGGTGTCGAGCAAGGGTGCCGAGCTCAACGGGATCGAGAACCACAAGGCGGTCGTCTCGCGAGGCGTCTTGCTCGACATCCCGAGAATGCTGGGCAAGGATCATCTAGATCCTGGTGAGGCGGTGACCGCAGAACACCTCGATGCGGCGTGCGAGTTCCACGGCGTCGAGGTCGGTACGGGCGACATGGTTCTGATCAGGACCGGTGACATGGCTCGGCGCCGAGAGTTGCCTGGGTGGGACGGGTACTCCGCCGGAGACTCACCGGGCCTCTCGTTGCTCTCCGCTCCGTGGCTCGCCGAGCGAGAGGTCGCGGCGATTGCCACCGACACGTGGGGTGCCGAGGTCCGCCCGAATGAGATCGAAGGGAGCTTCCAGCCGCTTCATCTCGTCATGATCGTCAACATGGGATTGTTCGTCGGTGAGATCTGGTACCTCGATGAGCTCGCCGACGATTGCGCAGCTGATGGCATCTATGAGTTTCAACTCGTTGCGCCACCACTGAACATCCCCGGCGCCGTCGGATCACCCGTGAACCCACAAGCGATCAAGTAGGAGCACACATGACGAACGCAGAAGAGCACTCCCGAGCAGCAGGTCGGGGCGGAATTGTCGTCGATCTCCATGCACACGCGATCATTCCCGACGCGCTGCTGGAGATGCAGCGAGCACAACCCGATCATGGTCCTGTGCTCATCGAGGCCGAGGGAAAACAGTGGCTGAAGTACCCGCGCCGCGAACGGCTCGGTCCATTGCCCGAGGAGATCTTCGATCCAGCGATGCGACTTGCCGACATGGACCGCCAGCGTGTCGACCGGCAGATCATTGCGATTCCGCCGCCGAACTTCCACTATCACGTCGAGCCCGAGGTGGGGATCGACTTTGCACGGTTGCAGAACGAGGGGCTGAAATCGTTGTGCGAAGCAGACCACGATCGCTTTCACATGTTCGGCACCTTGCCGCTCCAAGACATCGAGGCCTCTATCGTCGAACTCGAGCGAATGGCGCCGTTCTCCCGACTCCGCGGAATCCAATTCGGGACGAACGTCAATGGGGTCGATCTCGATGATGCGTCGTTCACCCCGATCTTTTCAAAGATGGAAGAACTCGACCTGCCGGTGTGGTTGCATCCTGATCAGCGGTCGATCGCCGGTGTCGATCGAATCACCAAATATTACCTCCAGAACTTCATCGGAAATCCGCTGGAGTCGACGATTGCCATGGGCCGGATCATCTTTGGTGGTGTCATGGATCGGCATCCGAAACTCCGATTTGGGTTTGTGCATGGCGGAGGGTTCACGCCGTATCAGACCGGCCGCTGGGATCATGGCGCAGCCCGTCGGTCCGAGGCTCAAGAGTTCATCGGGATGACTCCGCCAAGCGAGTACTTCAACCGATTTTTCATCGACTCGTTGACGCACGACCCGTTGGCGCTCGAGATGCTCGGCCGGCGAATCGGATGGGATCAGGTCGTTCTCGGGAGCGACTACCCCTTCGACATGGCGTCCGACGACCCCGTGGCCGGCGTCGAAGCGGTCACCGTGTTGACAGACGACGAGCAGGAAAAGGTGCTGTGTCGCAACGCAGACCGTTTCTTGCGCGCGTGTTGAGACGAGCCACGATTTCATGAGGAAGGTGCGGCTCGGCCTCGTTGGCGTCGGTCGATGGGCACACGCCCATGCGGATGCGGCGGGTCGCAGCACCGATATCGAGATCGTCAGTTGTTTTGGGCGCAACCTCGAACGTCGGCGCGATTTCGCTGCAGAGTTCGGTATTGCGCGCGCATCCGATTCGTTCGAGTCGATGTTGGCAGACGACGAGATCGATGCGCTGATCATCTCCACCCCGAACGACCTGCATGTCGAGATGGGTCTGGCTGCCGTCGACGCCGGGAAGCCCGTCTTGCTCGACAAGCCTGTCTCGGTCGATGTCGAGAGTGGCCTCACACTGCTCCGATCGGCACCAACGGGTCGAACGGTCGGCGTGGCCCATCATCCGAGACGCCTCGCAGGTCATCGATGGGCGAAGTCCTGGTTGGCTTCGCCCGACGGCGGCACGCCCCGTCTGGTGCATGCCGACTTCTCCAACGCTCGCGGCGCTGCGATGAAACCCGACGCGTGGCATCGGTCGGTACCGGGGTCAGAAGCTGGCGTCTTGATCCAGGTCGGCCTCCACCAGGTCGACAACATGCTCGACCTCCTGGGGCCGGCGGTCTCGGTGAACGCTCGAATGCAACACCGCACACTCGGACCGATGTCGGACGCAGCGATCACGGTCATCGAACATGCGAGCGGGGCGATGTCGACGGTGACGAGCAGCTGGACGACACCGAGCCTCTACCGATTCGAAATACAGGCGACCGGCGGAAACCTTCGTTATCGCCTCGACCACCGGTGGTGGACGAAACCTGACATCGATCAACACAGCGAGCTGTGCCTCACGCGGGACGACGAAGGCACGGAAGTTGTTGCCACGCCGTCGGGCGACCCGCTTCGCGAACAACTCGACGAGCTCGCTGCGGCGGTTCGAGGTGCGGGGCAAATGGAAGTCGACGTCGCCGCCGGATTACGCGCGATGATCGTCGTGCGCGCTGCGGTCGAGTCCGCCGCACGCCGCGGCGCACCCGTCGAGACACGAGACCTGCTCGGCACGGCGGGAGCGACGCGTGCTGAGATTGAATTGCTCACAGGCGCAAGTTGACACGACACGAGGAGACGATCACATGAAGGTTCTCAAGGACGCCGCAGTCAAAGGCGCCCATGGCGACGATCTGGACCTGACCACCAAGGTCCGAGGAATACTCGCCGACATCTCCGAGCGAGGGGAGGTCGCTGTTCGCGAGCTCTCGGAGAAATTCGACGGCTGGGCTCCGGAGTCTTTCCGGCTCTCCTCGAGTCAGCTCGACGAGATCATTTCGTCGGTCGATCCGTCGACGATCGCCGATATCGAGTTCGCCCAGAAGCAGATCCGCAACTTCGCCGAAGTGCAGAGAGCCTCGATGCACGACGTGGAAGTGGAGACGTTGCCCGGTGTGTTTCTCGGGCACAAACATCTACCGATCGGCAACGTCGGGTGTTACGTCCCCGGTGGTCGATATCCCATGGTGGCCTCGGCTCACATGAGCGTCCTGACCGCCAAAGTCGCAGGTGTCCCCCGAGTGGCCGCGTGCACCCCTCCCATCAATGGGGAGGTGCCAGCAGAGACCGTCTCCGCAATGGCCTTGGCGGGAGCCGACGAGATCTATCTCCTCGGGGGCATTCAGGCGGTCGCCGCCATGTCGCTCGGGGTCCTTATGGACCCGGTGGACATGCTCGTCGGCCCGGGCAATGCGTTCGTCGCCGAAGCCAAGCGGTTGTTGTTCGGTCGTGTCGGAATCGACTTGCCGGCTGGCCCGACCGAGACCTTGTTGCTCACCGACGAGACGGTCGACGCCGAGATGTGCGCCACCGATCTTCTGGGGCAAGCAGAACACGGGCCGAGCTCACCCGCGATCTTGTTGACCACGTCCGAAGAGCTCGGTCATGCAACAATTCGTGAGGTCGATCGCCAGCTCGAGACACTTCGGACGGCCGACATCGCCGGGGTCTCCTGGCGAGATCACGGCCGTGTCATCGTGTGCGACGACCATGCCGAGATGTTGGCGGTGGCCAACGACATCGCAAGCGAACACGTCCAGGTCATGACCAGCGACGATCAATACTTCGCCGACAACATGTCCAACTACGGGGCGCTGTTCCTCGGTCCCATGACCAACGTTGCCTATGGCGACAAGGTCATCGGCACCAACCACACCCTTCCCACGCAGGGTGCTGCTCGGTACACCGGCGGTTTGTGGGTCGGCAAGTTTCTCAAGACCTGCACCTACCAACGCGTCGACAACGCCGCGTCCTCTGCGCTGATCGGCGAGTACTGCTCGCGCCTTTGTGCGATCGAGAACTTCGACGGACACCAGGCGCAGGCCGACATCAGGGTGGAGCGATATGGCGCCAAGTAAACCCCCGGTTGCCGTCGTCGTTGGTGGCAGCGGAGGTATCGGCTCGGCGATTTGTCGTCGCCTCGCCGCAGACGGCCATCGAGTGGTCGTGGGTTATGCCACCGGGCAGGAGCGTGCCGAAACACTCGCTGGCGAACTCGGACCTGACCATGTGGCGATGCAGGTGATCGCCACCGAATCGGCCTCACTCCAGGCGGCACAACGCGAGCTGAAAACACGCTTTGGTTCACTCGACGTTCTCGTCAACTGTGGGGGAGTAACCCGTTCGGTCGAGCACGACGACCTCGATTCTCTCGACGACGAGCTCATCGATCGGATCTTCTCGGTCAACTGGCGGGGGCCGTTCGCTGCAATTCGTTCGTTCCGCTCGCTTCTCGAAGCGGCGAACGATCCGGTCGTCGTCAACATTTCATCGGTCGCAGCCGTCACCGGTCTTGGTTCGAACGTTGCCTACTGCGCCTCGAAGGCTGCGGTCGACAGCCTTACAAGGTCGCTGGGTCGTGCCCTCGCTCCGACGATACGAGTCGTTTCGGTTTCTCCGGGTTGGGTCGAAGGCGAGTACGCGAAGTCGATGCCGCCGGGTTTTGTCGACGGTCAACGAGAAGCAACACCCCTGAAGCGGCTGGCATCGCCGGAGAACGTCGCTGGAGCCGTGTCGGCGGTCGTTCGTGACCTGACGTGTACCACCGGCGTCGCGATACCCGTCGACGGAGGCAGACCCCTTGGCATCTGACAGGCTGGAGCTCGCGTGAACGGGCCGCTCGCGGGGATCAAGGTTGTCGAGTTCGGAAATCTGATCGCCGGGCCGTATTGCACGATGCTTCTTGCCGACATGGGAGCCGACGTCATCAAGGTCGAGTCGCGTGGCGGGGACCTCGCTCGGTCCTTCGGCCCCTACGTCGACGGATACAGCTATTACTTCGCCGCGGTTAACCGCGGGAAGAAGAGTGTCGTGATCAATCCTCGGGCCGACAGCTCCAAGGCATGGGTTCGCAAACTTTGCATCGAGGCCGATGTCGTTGTGCACAACCTTCGTCACGGAGCGATGCAACGAGCAGGTCTCGCGTACGGCGACCTCGTCGAGGAGAACCCAGGACTCGTCTACGCCGAAATTTCTTCGTTTGGTTCGAGCGGCCCCGATGCGAAACGTGCGGGGATCGACATTATCTTCCAAGGCGAGTCAGGGATGATGCTCGTGTCGGGCGAAGAGGGAGCGCCGCCAGCGAAGACGGCAACAACCGTTGCCGACTACATGGCGGGCACCAACGCTGCAATGGCGGTATCGGCGGCACTCGCTGGACGAGCATCCACCGGGCGAGGGCGCAAGGTCGAGGTGTCGTTGCGAGATGGCGTCATCGCGATCCAGTCCAGCTGGAACGCGATGTATTTCGCGACAGGGGAGCAGCCAGGACGAATCGGCACCGGTTCGTGGTTCACCGCTCCGACCGAAACCTTCGAGACCGCCGATGGATACCTCAACCTTGCGATCGTCAGTGATGGACACTTCACGCTTCTCTGCGAAACCCTCGGTCTCGACATCGTCGATGATCCTCGTTTCGCCACCAATGCGGCGAGGGTCGTACATCGTGATGACTTAGCCGATCTGGTGAAGCCACTGTTTGCTGCCGAGTCCACCGACGTCTGGATCGAGCGGCTTCACGAGATCGGCTTGCCCGCAGGCCGGCTGAAGACGATGAGCGAAGTGTTCGACGATCCCCAGGTCCAGCACAACCAGATGCGGGTCGAGCTGGCGACCGAAAATGGCCCGGTTCCGGTGACGGGATCACCGGTGCATCTCGATGGTGAGCCCGCTATAGCGCGGATCAAACCCCCCGCACTCGGCGAGCACACCCACGACGTCTTGGAGCTGCTGGGCGCAACACCAGCGGAGATTGCCGCATTGGCATCGGAGGGGTTCGTGTTCTTGGGTTAACTCGTGCGCAGAGACCAGCGAACGTGGTCTTGGCCGAGGTCAGCAAGGTTCGCAACGCCGAGATTGGCCATCGAGGTCTCGATTTCTTCTCGGAGAATTTCCAACGTTCGGGTCATTCCGGCTTGACCTGCGACGCCGAGCGCCCAGCATTGCAGCCGACCGATGCCCACCGCGCACGCGCCGAGTGCGATTGCCTTGCACACATCGGGACCGCGCAAGAAACCGCCGTCGATCATCACATCGATGTGCGGACCGACCGAAGCGACCACTTCGGCCAGGACCTCGATCGTCGAGACGGTGTGGTCCAAGGCCCTGCCACCGTGGTTCGATACATAGATGCCCTGCGCTCCCGAGTCCTCGCCTCGTCGCGCGTCGGTCGCCGACAGTACCCCCTTCAGCACGACGGGAATCGAGCTGGTTTCACAGATGAACTCGAAGTCGGACCATGTGACGCGTTTGCGAAAGTCCATGTCGAACCCGTGTTGGGCGAGGTTGTACGGGTCTTCGCTCTCGCGACTCCAGCGAAACCCGCTCGTGAGAGCGCGGTCTCGTCGGCCGATGACCGGCGTGTCTGCCGTGACGACGATTCCTGCGAATCCCGCTGCCTCGACTCGAGTGATGACCTCACGCAGCCAGTCGCGGTCGCCACACACATAGAGCTGGAAGATCTGTCGGCCAGGAGCGGTTGCGGCCAAGTCCTCCCACGGCTCCGAGACGAGCATCCCGCACATGGCGGAGATCTCTGCTGCGGCGGCCGCATTCGCCGCACCAATGGCGCCATCGGAGTGGTAGAGCGACATCGCTCCGACCGGAGCGAGAATCACCGGCATCGAGAGCGGGACTCCCACGAATGAGCTCGACGTGTCGAGCGCTCCGACGTCGGTCAACAACTGTGGCACGAGTGCCAAACTCTCGAGGGTCCGTGTGTTTCGGCGAGCCGTGATTTCCTGGCCGGCAGCGGCGTCGGCCCACGTGAATGGACCGGGCTCGATTCGTTCTCGAGCGAGTGCAACGATCTGATCGATCGAGACGATGTTCGTGAGCTCGTCGTTCATCGGGTTTCCACAAGTACGCGGCGGCGTTCGTTGACCGATCGAAGAATGGCGTCGCAAAGCTGCATCGACCGAAGCCCGTCCTGCCCCGTCGCACGGGGCTGGCGTCCGTCGAGGACGGCGTTGGTGTAGTCCGAGACACAGAGCTGATATGCCCCTGGCGGCGGGAACACCGAGGTGGTCTGGGTATCAGCGGTCAGTAGGTGAAGGGTCCCCTCTTCGCGTGAGCGGGTCATGTTTTCTCCGATTAATCGACCGATCGAGCCTTGAATGGTGATCGTGTTGCGTGGGTACTTAGTGCGTTCGTTGCAGTTGGCGTACACGAGCGTGCCGTTGTCGAAGCGGATGAGAACAAGCGCTTGCATCTCGACCGTGCCAGAGTCGGGCGACCGATCGAACATCGAGCTCACCTCCACGGGTTCTGAATCGAGAATGACCGAGAGCACGTCGAGCATGTGGACGCCAACGTTGTACACCGAACCGATGCCGGCCATTGCCTGGTCGGCACGCCAATTCGTGTAGTTCCGAGTGCCCGAGCCGACCTCGACCTCGATGGTCTCGATCTCCCCGAGGGTTCCGCGTGAAATGATGCGCCGTACTTCGTCGACCCAGGGAAGGTGTCGATAGTGAAAGTTGAGGCCGAGCGTCACCCCAGCGTCTTCACACGCTCGAACCACGTCGTGTGCATCGGCGACAGAGGTGGCGAGCGGCTTATCGCAAAACACGTGTTTGCCTGCCGCAGCAGCTGCGATCGCTTCGCTCGCATGCAGAGAATTCGGCGTTGCGATGAACACCGCGTCCACGTCTGCTCGGTCGAGCATCGCCTCGTAGTTGGTCGTGACGAAGTCGAGTCCGAAACGTGCCCCGAACGCGTCCGCTCGACCTTGGTCTCGGCTCACGGCAGCAACGAGGCGAGCCTGAGGCTCGGCGACGATGGCTGGTGCCATCATGGTGGTGATGATGTCGCCAATTCCGATGACGCCGAAGCGCAGGGGAGCACTCACAACCCGCAGAGTTTCATGGGGTTGGTGACCAGGATCGCCTCTCGTTCAGCATCGGAGAGTTCGGCAAGGCCGCGGATCCAGCGGACCGGATCTGGAAGCGCCATGGGCGCTGGTGTGTCGGTTCCGAGCACAACTTGGTCGATGCCGACCCGGTCGATCAGAAAGCGCAGAATTCCTCCGTCGTAGGTGCAGCAGTCGTAGTGGAACCGGTACAGGTAGTCAGTCGGCGCATTCTGCAGGTCGAAGTGTTCGTCTGGACGCCGGCCGAATCGAGGCGTAAGTGAGTCGGTCGGATTCACCCGATCGAGCGCGCCGCACACCTTGTCCATACGTACGGCGCCATACGGTGTGTACCCACCGCCATGCGCGAGAAGTGGCTTGAGCTCGGGGCACTTGTCCATGATGCCGCCGAACACGAGCGCCCCAAAAACGAGTGCTCGTTCGGTGAGGTTTCCGACCGAGTTGCCGAGTTTGTAACGTTCGATTCGATGGTTGACCAACGTGCCTCCACCTTGGTGGAAGAAGACGATTGCACCGAGTTCCTCGGCTGCTTTGAAGAAGGGAACGAACTTCAGTTCGTCGTAGGTGTCACCAGCGGCTGAGTCGTTGATCATCACCCCCTTGAGCCCGAGTGTGCCGATCCCGTACTCCATTTCTGCAATCGCGGTCGGGACGTCCTGCATCGGGACGTTGGCGAGACCCATGAACCGGTCGGGTCGCTCTGCGACCATCTCGGCGATCTCTTCGTTGCACTCCCTGGCGATCGCCTTGGTTGTCTCGAGGTCATTGAAGTACTCGTAGAACCCCGCGTTGGCAGAGAGCAGTTGCATGTCGACGCCGTCGGCGTCCATACCGGCGAGACGCGTCTCGACCGAATCGCTGAATCCTCCGAGTCCGAGCTCGCCCACCGTCGAGTCGAGTCCGTACCACGAGTCCGACTCTGCGATTGCTCGTTTGTACCGTTCTGGTGTGACGTGTGCGTGCATGTCGATGACCGGCATCTGTGCTCCCCGTGTCTCACATTCCGACATTCGACGCCGGAGATCTTGCATCATATATGATCCTCCGATGGCTGATCTGATGAAGCACCGACTGAAGAATGGCGAACGCCTGACGGTCTTTTCCGTCGGCCGAATGTTCCATCACAACCTCGTCCAATACCTGGGCATGCAGGGCGGCTGGGACGGCTTTTGGATCGACGGCGAACACGCCGAACTCAGCGCACAAGACATCGAGATCGCTGCGATGGCCGGGCGCGCACATGGCTTGGACAGTTTTGTTCGTATCGCCCCGACCGACTACGCCTCGGTCACTCGGTGCTTCGAGAGCGGGGCCGGTGGAGTGATGGCAGCACAGATTCAATCCGCCGAGCACGCAGAAGAATTCGTCCAGTGGTGCAAGTTCGCCCCACGTGGGCGGAGGGGTTTGAACCCCCTCGGTTTCGATGGCGGGTTCGGAGCATTGCCGATGGCCGAGTTCACCGAGAAGGCGAACCGGGATTCGTTTGTTGCAGTGCAGATAGAGACCGCTCGTGCAGCCGACGAAGCGCACGAAATCGCCGAGATCGATGGCATCGACCTGTTGTTCGTTGGCCCCTCCGATCTGAGCCAGGCGCTCGGCGTGATCGGCGATTTCATGCATGATCGCTGCATCGAGGCTGTCGATCGAATCGCCGAAGCGTGCCGCGCGAACGGGAAACACTGGGGTGCCGTGACACCCAACGTCGCGTACGCCGAGATGGTCATCGAGAAAGGTTGCACGATGATCACGCCAACGAGTGACGTGAAGCTCGTTGCCGCAGGACTCAAATCGGTGCGCGAACAGTATTCGACATTGTGGTGAGTGGAGGCTCCGAATGACAGAACACATGTGGTCATACCGGCTGGATGGGCCGATGCACTACGAACAGTTCACGACCGACCGTCCCAACTTCGATGCCGTGGCCGACGGCAACGTCATCATCGAATTTCTCGCCGGGGGAATCTGCGGCAGCGACATCGCTCGCTGTCTCGACGGGGGAACTGCGGCTCACCCCGGCCCGATCGGTCTCTCGCTGCACGAGATAGTCGGCCGGGTCGTTGCGTCGAACTCTGACCTGGCCGTTGGGGAGCGAGTTGTTGGATGGGTGGGTCAAAGTCTTGGTCTCAAGCAATACAGCGAGACCGAAGCCGAAGCGCTGGCGCCGATGCACCCCGACATGGACGAAGTGGCCGCGATTCCGCTGCAACCGTTGGCGTGTGTGCTGCACGGACTCACACGGGTACCCGAGGACCTCAGCGGATGGGACTGTGCGGTGATCGGGCTCGGTCCGGTTGGACTGTTCTACGCGCACGCGCTGCGCGACCGCGGTGCAGCCTCTGTCGTCGGAATCGATCTGGTCGACCGAACCTCGGTGTCGGAGACCTTCGGCCTCGACACGAGCGAGGCGGTGATCAGTCGGGCGTGGGCGAAGCGGGAGGAGAACCAGAACCGGTTCGATCTGGTCGTCGAAGTCGTTGGTCACCAGGTGGGAACACTGCAGGACGCGATCACCGTTGCGGCCCCAGAGGGAACAATCATCTACTTCGGGAACCCCGACGACCAGTTCTATCCAATCGACCTGGGCCAGATGATGAACAAACACCTCACGCTGCAAACAGGGCGAACGCCACAGAAGAAGCGGCGCCAAGCGATGGTTCGAGCGCAGGAGTACGCACTTCGGTATCCAGACCTCTTCGAGCAGTACATCACGCACGTGTACACGCTCGACGAACTCCAGGTGGCCTATGAGGTCGCGTCGAAACCCTCACCTGAGCGCCTGAAGGTCATCCTCGACGGTCGGTAGCGCTCGATTCGCCTCGCCGCTGGTTCGGTCAGAGCCCGAGTAGCGCTGTGGGGTTGGTGATCAGGATCGATTCTTTTTCGGCTTCGGTGAGCTCATCGAGGCTTCGAATCCAGTTGACGGGATCGGGCAGGACCATCGGCGCTGGGGTGTCGGTGCCGAGAACCACCTGATCGATTCCAACGGCGTCGACCAAGAAACGCAGTGTTGCTCCGCTGTAGGTGCAGCAGTCGTAGTGGAAACGACTGAGGTAATCGCTTGGTGCGTTCGGCAGGTCGAAGTGTTCACCGGGCAGCCGGTCGAAACGTGGGGTGAGGGGTTGGTTCGGGTCGGTGCGATCGAGTGCCCCACTCGCTTTGTCCATGCGGACCGCGCAGTACGGCGTGACACCTCCGCCATGGGCGAGGAGCGGTTTGAGGTCGGGGCACTTGTCGATGACGCCCCCGTAGACGAGCGCGCCGAACACCAGTGCTCGTTCGGTCAGGTTTCCGACCGAGTTGCCGAGTTTGTAGCGCTCGATCCGTTTGTCGACAATCGTGCCACCGCCCTGGTGGAACAAGATGATCGCTCCGAGTTCCTCGGCTGCTTTGAAGAAGGGAAGGAACTTGAGATCGTCGTAGGTTTCACCCGCTGCGGAATCGTTGATGATGACACCGCTCAAACCCAGTTCGGTCATGCCACGTTCCATTTCGGCGATCGCCGACGGAACGTCCTGCATTGGAACGGTCCCGATGCCAGCAAATCGGTCGGGTCGTTCGACGATCATCTCGGCGATCTCGTCGTTGCACTCTCGTGCGATCGCCGTCGTCGTTTCCAGCTCGTTGAAATACTGGTAGAACCCGACATTGGGTGAGAGCAGCTGCATGTCGACCCCATCGGCGTCCATGCCCGCGAGGCGTACCTCGACGGGGTCTGCGAACGTGCCGAGATCGATTTGCCCGACCGTGCGGTCGAGTCCGTACCACGAGCCGGTTTCGGCGATGGCACGTTTGTACCGTTCGGGTGTCACGTGGGCGTGCATGTCGATGACCGGCATGAGAAAATTCCTCCTGGGTTGGTTAACTGTCCACCGGGTAGTCGTCGACGTACGCGTCGAGTTCCGGCATCTTTCTTGCGATGATGAATGCGCCGATGATGCAGGCGAGTCCTCCGCTGACCACGGAGAACGGAACGCTGGTTGCCGAGGCGACGGCCCCGGCTTCGAAATCGCCGAGACGTGGCCCGCCGCTTGATATGCCGACATGGAACGAACTCAGCCTGCCGCGAAGATTGTCCGGCACGGCGAGCTGCAGGATGGTGTTGCGAAAGACCGCCGAGATGACATCGGCAGCTCCAGCTACAGCGAGGAGCGCGACGGCGAGCCACGTGGTGCGGCTAAATCCAAATCCCGCGATCGCCGCGCCCCAGATGATCACTGCGATGATCACCGCACGGCCTTGCCGCTCGATCGACCCGACCCAACCCGACGTCAGGGCAGCGACCATTGCACCCGCGCCTGGCGCGGCATAGAGCAGACCGACGGTGCGGGCGTCACCGCCCAAGATCTCTTCGCCAAAGGCCGGGAACAACGCCAACGGCATGCCGAACACCATCGCGTTGAAATCGATCGCGAAGTTGGCGCGAAGGAGCTGGCGTTTCTTCAGGAACTCCCAACCTTCGAGCATTGATCGAAGCCCGAACTTTGCCACCTGTCCGACCGCTGGCCGGCTTGCCAACCGCATGGTGAATAGCGCACCGAGTGTGAAACACACCGCTTCGATCACGAAGGTGGCGGTCACGCCCCACACCACGATGACCACACCACCAATCGCTGGTCCGACCATGCGGGCGACGTTCTCGAGCGACTGGGTGAGTGCGGTTGCCGAAGGGAGTTGTTTTCGACTGACGATCGCGGACACCAGCGTTGCTCTGGTGGGATGGTCAATGGTCGAGATTGCGGCATTGAGTGCGCTGAGCACGAAGATCATCCACACGAGAGGAGCGTCGAGCATCGCGTTGGCTGCCAGCCCGACCGCTGTCGCGCCTGTGGCGAGTTGCGCGGACATGAGTAGCGTGCGCCGGTCCACCGCGTCGACCAGCGAGCCGCCGACCGCCGAGACTCCCAGGACGGGGAAGAGCTGCACGAGGCCGAGAAGCCCGACGAGCAGGGTGCTGCCGGTGATGTCGTAGACCTGATACGGCACGGCGACAACCGTGAGTTGCCGACCGAAACCTGCGAAACCCAATCCGGAGAAGAGCCACCTGAATTCGATCGACTCCTTGAGTGGGGTGGAGTCGACGATGAGTTTCGAACGAATTGTCACAAAGGAACCGGCGCTTCAACTCGGCAAGATTGCATCATATATGATCGGCTGGAAGGTAAGGGCAACCAGGGGAGGTTCACCATGGCGAGGGATCGAAAAAACATTGGGCTCGGAGTCATCGGGGTCGGCAAGATCGGTGTACAGCGGGCTCGCCTTGCCGCACAACACCCGGCCGTCGACTACCTCGCGATCATGGACGAGGACCTCGACCGCGCTGACGAGGTCGGTGCACAGCTCGACGCGGACACGGTGGCTCGCTCGATCGACGAGTTGGTCGGCGATGACCGAGTCGATGCAGTCATCGTCTCCACGTCGGAGCCATTCCATCTCGATCCGGCCCTCGCCGCGCTTCAGGCCGGCAAGCCGCTGCTGATCGAAAAGCCAATTGCGCTCGACTTGAGCGATGCGGACAAGATCATCGCCGCGGCCGACAGCGCTGGAGTCGACGCCCGGGTCGGCTATTCGATGCGATACCTCCAGAAGTACAGCGTTGGATGGGACAACATTCGGCAGGGCAAGCTCGGTGAGATCGTCGGCATCACCGGCAGGGTTTACAACTCACGTACCGCTGGACTCACGATTCTCCGTCGGTCAGCCGAAGCGACGCCGGTCATCGACATCGTCACGTACCTGGTCGATGTGGCGTGTTGGTACATGGCGCCCCACGTTCCCGTCGAAGTGATCTCGAGGGGCCATGGAACCGTGTTTCGCGAGAACGGGTTCGATGTCGACGACATTGCCTTCTCGATGATTCGTTTCAGCAATGGCACGGTGGTCGACGCCGGTGTCTGTTACATGTTGCCAGAGGACTTCCCGACCTCGGGTCAGAGCATCCGGTTCGAGGTGTTCGGAACCGACGGTGCGCTCATGATCGACGATGATCACCGCGACCAGATGCTGTACTCCGATCATGGTTACCGAAACACCTATACCGAGCAGGAACTGAAGTTTGCGTTCCTCGGGAGCCGCACCACAGGAGAGTGGGTCGGCGACACGATGTTCGGTCGGTTGGCGAATGAGACCCGCGCCTGGATCGACAATCTCGTCACTGGAACCGAGTCGTACCTGACCACCGTGCACGACGCACGAACGGTGTTGGCGGTGACGTTGGCCATCGAGGAGTCGCTCGAAACCGGCGAATCGGTGAAGGTCGAGCAGCAGTGACCAAGATCGGGGTTGTTGCCGCGGGCGCGATCGGCGGAAGTATTGCCGCCGACCTCACGCAAGCTGGACTCGATGTGACGGTCATCGACCAGTGGCCGGCACACGTCGAGGCGATGCGTGCGCACGGGATCCAAGTGTCGATGCCCGATGCGGACGTCGTGGTCGACATCGACGCGCACCACGTGTGCGATCTATCGTTTCTCAAGCCGACGTTCGACGTGGTCCTTCTCTGCGCGAAGTCGCAGGACACCAAGTGGATGGCGCAGCTGATCGAACCGTTCCTCGCCGACGACGGAGTGCTCGTTGGCGTGCAGAACTCGATGAACGACGACGCACACGCGGCGATCGTCGGGCCGAGTCGGACGCTTGGGTGTGCAATCGAACTCAGTGCCGACCTCTTCGACCCTGGGGTAATCGTGCGAAACACCAGCCGGAGCGGCACGTGGCTCGCCGTTGGCGAACTCGACGGTTCGATGACGCCTCGATTGGACGAGGTAGCCGAAATTCTCCGCCACGCATCGGTGGTGGAGACGACGCCGAACATCTCCGGCAAGAAGTGGACGAAACTCGTCGCAAACTCCATGACCATGGGCCCGTTCGGCCTGTTCGGTTTGCGCAACTGGGACGCGATGCGTTTGCCCGGCATGCACAAGATCTCGGTCGGGCTCGGACGCGAGACGGTGGCCGTGGGTCAGGCACTCGGACACCAACTCGAACCGATATTCGGCCTGACCGCAGACGACTTCTCCGGCGGAACCGACGACGTGTTGGTCAAAGCCATGGAAACACTGATGAGACATGTCGGAAAAGATTCCCAGACAGCGGTGGTCGTCGACCACAAAAAGGGTCGACGGAGTGAATTCGAGTTCATCAGCGGACACGTCGTGAAGATGGGTCTTGAGACTGGCGTACCCACGCCGTACAACAGCGCGGTCACCGATCTCGCGTGGCAGATCGATCGGGGCCAGCTCGCGATGGGCCCAGACAACTTCGAACGGCTCGCAACGGCCGTTTCCCAATTTTCCGTTTCCAAAATTTGAGGTCAGGACGTGAGGACATGAACGTGAGTCGAACATGAGAACTGCAATGGTGGGGTCGCTCGAGGTTTCGGTGATCGGCTTGGGCTGCAACAACTTCGGCCGGGCTCTCGATCAAGCCGGGACCAATGAGGTCGTTGCAAAATGCCTCGATGTTGGAATCACCTTCTTCGACACGGCGAGCAATTATGGCGAGGCAAAGTCGGAGGGTTATCTGGCCAAAGCGCTTGGTTCGCATCGGGATGAAGTGGTCATCGGCACGAAGTTCTTCTTGCCCATCGAAGGCTTCGAGCAATCGGGTGGGGCGAGCCCTGACTACGTTCGCGCGGGCATCGAACGGGCGCTCACCGAACTGCAGACCGATCGCATCGATCTTTTTCAGCTGCACTTTCCCGACCCAGACACCCCGATCGGCGAGACGTTGGGTGCCATGTCCGAGCTCGTCGACGAAGGCAAGGTCATCGAGATCGGCTGTTCGAACCTGACCGCCGAAGAGATGGTCGACGCAGCGGCGGCCAGCCGTGCTGGCGGCCTCGCCCGTTTCGTGAGCAACCAGATCGAGTACAGCATGGTGAACCGTGAGGTCGAGACGAACGGTCTCGTCGACGCGGCACGGGCAGAGAATTTCGCACTGCTCCCGTTCTACCCCTTGGCGAGCGGTCTGCTGACGGGGAAGAAACGAGAGGGTCAACCGGTCGAAGGTCGACTGAACCTGGATCGGTACCAGCGTTTCCTCACCGACGAGAACTATTCGGTCGCCGAACGACTGCGCGACTTTGCGCAACGAGTCGGCCAGGAGATGCCGGTTGTTGCGCTCGCCTGGCTGCTGGCGCAACCATGCGTCCCGTCGGTGACGCCGGGGGCAACGAAACCCGAGCAGGTGGTCAGCAACGCCAAAGCATCCGACTGGATCCCGAGCGAAGCCGAACTCGTCGAACTTCGCGAGATCCTCTGATCGCGTTGGGTAGATGCTCAAAGCGAAAAGGCCGTGCCTCGTAAGGTGGTGACAACCTCGAAAGGGAGAACTGCATGTCTTTTGAACCAACGGGACCCATCGATCGGGTGGCAAACGGCCAAGTCGTTCGACGACAGGTGCTCGGTGATGCGTACGTCGACGCGGTCAGCGAACCGAAGACCGAGGCGCAGGCTGCCCTTCAAGAAATGGTGGCTGGTTTTGCGTGGGGCACCGTTTGGACTCGCGACCAGCTCTCATTGCGTGACCGCAGCCTTCTCAACCTCGCCATGCTCACGGCGCTCAATCGCCCGCATGAGCTGGCACTACATGTCCAGGGTGCATTGCACAACGGTCTCGAACCGTACGAGATCGAAGAAGCGCTGATGCATGCGGGACCATATTGTGGTGTTCCCGCAGCGATCGATGCGATGCGGACCGCCCGCCCTATCTTGGAAGCATGGGCCGACCAGGGGAGTGCCAATGAATAAAGCGTGGAACGTGTATCTGTCGGGAGAGATTCATTCCGATTGGCGCGAACGAATTGCCGAGATCACCACTGGTGCTGGCCTCGATGTCACCTTTTCCGCACCGGTCACCGATCATCAGTCATCCGATGATTGTGGTGTCGCAATCCTCGGCAAGGAAGAGGACGAGTTCTGGCACGATCACAAGGGCGCGAAGATAAACGCGATCCGCACTCGCACGCTGATCCAAGACGCGGATGTCGTCGTCGTGCGCTTCGGCGAGAAATACCGGCAGTGGAACGCGGCGTTCGACGCGGGATTTGCTGCAGCGTTGTCGAAGCCACTCATCGTGCTTCATCCCGACGAACACCGACACGCCCTCAAAGAGGTCGACGCTGCTGCCCTCGCCGTTGCAGAATCACCTGAACAGGTGGCCGAGATCCTCAGTTACGTGATCACCGGCCAGCTCTAGGCCGGGCTGAACATGTCGGAGATCGAAGTTCCTGCGGTCGGAGACATGGCGCCCGATTTTGCCTTGAGGCGCTTCTTCGACGACACGGTGACGCTCACAGAGTTGCGAGCTCGCGGGCCCGTCGTCGTGGCATTCTATGTCTTTGACTTCGGCAATCTCTGACGAGCAGAACTGTCCCAGTTGGGACAACACCTTCCCGAAATTCGACGGCTGGGCGCCGACGTCGTCGCCATCGCCGTGACGCCGATCTATGCGCAACAGGCATTTGCTGCGTCGCTCGAGGCGGACTTCGCGCTTCTGTCGGATTGGGGTGGAGAGGTCACCCGGTCCTTTGGTGTCGAATACGACTCGTGGAAGGGCCATGTCGGTCTGGCCAAACGTTCGTTGTTCATCATCGATCAAGATGGCATTGTGCGCTATCGGTGGGCCACCGATGACGCAAGCGTGCAGCCCGATTTCGCTGAGCTGATCGCGCAACTCGCAGCTGCTTAGAACGGCGGTTCATCTCCCGCAATCGTGATGCGGTGCATACGTCGACGGTGGCCTTGGTAATCGTCGATCGCGTAGTGCTGCACGCAACGATTGTCCCAGATGCCCACCGTTCCCTCGCTCCATCGGAAGCGACACGTGAATTCTTGTTTTGTGCCGTGTCTGTACAAGTACTCGAGGAGGGGAGTGCTCTCCTCCTGGGTCAGTCCCTCTATGCCGATCGAATGTGCGCCGACGTTCAGCGCTTTTCGGCCCGTGTCGGGGTGGGTTCGTATGATCGGGTGGTACGCCCTCGTCTCGGCGTCGCCAGGGTCTTGTTGTTTCATGCCGCTCAACTCATCGAATCGAGGGACGCGCTGATCGCCGATGTTGAGTACGCGCAGGTCTGCGAGCATGTGTTTCATCCCGTCCGAGAGCGCGTCGTAGGCGTGGTACATGCTCGCGTAGGAAGTATCGCCACCAGCCGGGGGAAGCTCGAGCGCGTACAACATTGTCGCCTTCGGCGGAACGGCGATGAAACTCGAGTCGGTGTGCCACTGACTGCCGAACGCATAGGTGTCGTCAGGTTCCTTCAGGACCTGGAGGATCTCGGGATGGTCGGCAAGACCCTCCATGTACGGATAGAACATGATGTCGCCCCACCGCTTGGCGAAGTCGAGGTAGGACGCCTCGTCGAGGAGCTGATCGCGAAAGAATATGACCTGGTGAGCGAGAAACCCACGCGTGATCTCGTCGAACTGTTCGTCCGTCAGCTCGCCGAGGTCGACGCCCGATACCTCGGCACCCAGCGAGCCAGAGACTGGCTCGACTGTCACGAATCGATACGGGCTTGTTGTCATGGCCCTTCTAGCCGATGACCTCGTCGTTGCGTGCGGCTTCGCCGTAGACCTCGGGGTTGAGGATGTCGAAGGGCTTCTTGCCGTTGAGGAACCGTTCGATGTTGTTGACGGTACGCATCGCCATTTCGTCTCGGGTTTCGCGTGCGGCAGAGCCCATGTGTGGTGTCAGGACCACGTTGGGCAAGTCGTAGAAACCGGCGAGCGGACCGGGGTTCGGCTCGGGCACCTCGGTGGTGTATACGTCAAGGCCGGCGCCCAAGATGCGGCCCTCTTGGAGGGCTTTGAGCAGCGCAGTCTCGTCGATGATTGGCCCGCGCGAGGTGTTGATGACGATCGCAGTGGGTTTCATGAGCGCAATGAGTTCTTCGCTGATTAGGCCTTTTGTCTCTGCGGTGAGGGCGGGGCAGAGCATCACGATGTCGGCCTCCATGCAGAGGTCTTCGAGCGATCGATACTCGGCGTTGCCGAGCACGAATTCCTCCGCGGGGCTGAGCCGCTCGCGTTTGGTGTAGATGATGTCCATCTCGCACGCGGCAGCACGTTTGGCGACCTGGGAACCAATGATTCCCATGCCCACGATGCCGAGTTTCTTGCCATACAAACGAGAACCCAGGAACGTGGTTGCCTGGTTCTGCGTCCATTTCCCGTCGCGCAGGAACTGCCCGGCTTCTTGGAGCCGCCATGATGTCGCGAGGAGCATGGCAAAGGTGAACTCTGCTGCGGTCTTGCTGATCGTGCTCGGGAGCCCTGAGACTGGGATACCGCGAGCCGTGCAGGCTGCCTGATCGACGAAGGTCGCCTTCATGTGCATTGCGGCCACGAACTTGAGTTGTTTGGCCGCGGCGATGACATCGGCGTCGAATTCGACCTCGCCGAGGGCGTACATGATGTCTGCGTCGGACACCGCAGCGATGATCTCGTCTTTGGGCATCGGGCCATCGGTGCCGGGCCAGATGGTGACGTCGCCCAGCGTGTGAAGCTTTTCGGTCGCAGCGTCGGAAATTGCCTGGGGGACGAAGATCTTGGTGGTCATATATTTTGTAGGGTCCTTGTTCGCGTGATCGAGACTGTAGGCAAAAACCCGAGGGGACGCCAGACGTTTCATCGACAACGGTCCAGATTCCAGTAAGGTTAAATTTCTAGGGTCAGCTTCCCAACGCAGCCGCGGGTCACCCCGCTTGGCAAGGTGGGCGAGGCCATCGGAATGGTGATCCAAGCATGAGCCGACTTCGTCGTCTCGGTCGTCTGGCCGTGGTCGACGTCTCTCCCCTACAACAGGTTCGTGGCTACCGCTGGTTGTTCGGTGGGATGTTGCTCGCACAATCGGGTCGACAGCTCACCGTCGTCGCCGTCCCAATCCAGATCTACCTGATCACGAACTCGACCTTCGCCGTCGGCCTTCTCGGGCTGGCCCAGCTGGTCCCACTGTTGCTGGTCTCCCTTGTCGGAGGTGCCCTCGCCGATGCGTTCGATCGACGATCACTGCTGATCATGTCAGAAGTCGTGCATGTCATGACCGGCGTTGGTTTGTTGTGGAATTCCCTCGTTGACGAGCCGTTCCTGTGGCCGCTCTACGTGCTCAGCGGTGTGAGTGCGGGAATCATGGCAATTCACAACCCAGCCAAACAGGCGATCGTTCCAGGTTTGGTTGGACGTGCGCTGTTTCCCGCAGCCCTGGCGCTCAACCAGACACAAACCAACTTGGCCAAGACCGCGGTTCCAGCGGTGGGGGGACTTCTCATCGCGTTTGCAGGCCTGTCCACTGCATACACGATTCAAACGATTGCCTACGTGTTGAGCGCGTTGGCATTCACCCGAATCCCTCGGTTCAAGATCGAGGGAGGAGGTCGAACCTTCTCCGTCTCGTCTATTCGCGAAGGGTTCTCGTTCCTCAAGTCGAGACGATTGATCCAGGCGGCAATGCTGATGGACCTGGGCGCGATGGTCTTCGGCATGCCGTCGGCGTTGTTCCCCGCTTTTGGCACCGACGTCCTGGGTGGTGACGAATTGACCGTCGGTTTGTTGTTCGCTGCACCGGGGGCAGGAGCGATGGTCGCCGCGTTCACCTCGGGCTGGGTGCCGCGTGTTCGCCGGCAGGGGAGGGCGGTCGCGATCGCCATCACCTGTTGGGGCACGGGTATTGCGGTGTTCGGGCTCAGCGGATCGCTTCCGCTCGCTCTCACGATGCTCGCATTCGCCGGTGCCGCTGATGTCGTGTCGGCCATCTTTCGACAATCGATCATCCAACTCTCGGTTCCCGACGAACTGCGAGGTCGACTGGCATCGATTCACACGATCGCGTCTGGTGGGGGTCCGCGTCTCGGTGATCTCGAGGCCGGCGTCGTTGCCGAATTTACCTCCGTCCGGTTTTCCGTCGTGTCGGGCGGAGTGGCGTGCGCTGTCGCCGCAGTCGTGATCTCTCGGTGGTCTCCGCGGTTCTACAACTATGTGTATCAACCACATGGAGATGACGAGCAAGATGGCGCGGTGGTCACATGAGTGGACCGGGCTGGGGTGTCTTTTGGGAAGTCGGCGACAAGCGGGATGCACCTCGTCAGCTCACTCGACTGACGTTGTATCTCCTTCTCGGCATGGCGGTCCTGATACTCGGGGCGAATTGGCCGGTCATGGTGACGGCGTTGAAGTCGGTGACGCCGTTCTGGCATGCGGCGATTCGCATCGCTGGCGCGGCGGTGGCGGTCGTGGTGATCGCACTTTTCACCGGGAATCTGGTGGTCCCTCCAAGACGCGATGTACCGCTCATCTTGTCCACAGCACTCGTTCGCCTCGCTGCGGTCATGGTGCTCGTCTTCATTGCGTTGACGCTGGTTCCGGCAGGGCGGGCGTCGGTTCTGGTGTGGACCAGCGCATTGTGGACCGTTCCGATCGCGGCGGTCTTTCTCGGCGACAAGATGACGACGCAGAAGTGGGTTGGACTCCTGCTCGGCGTGGTGGGTGTGGTTGTCATTTCTGAGCTCTGGAACAACAATTGGAACGATCGAGACGTGGTCGTCGGAACGGCCCTGCTCTTGGCCGCAGCGCTGTGTAATGCGTCGACGTCGGTGCACATCCGCCATCACCGATGGAGCATCGACCCGCTCCAGGCCATGCCCTGGCAACTTCTCGTCGCCATCGTTCCGGTTGGGACACTTGCCTTCATCGTCGAAGGACCGCCAGATTTCGATTGGACGTGGCAGCTCGCCCTCAACTTCGCCTATCAGTCGGTCGTCGCGAGTGGATTGGCGTTCTGGGCGCAGATGATCGTGCTTCGACGACTCTCGCCTGTCTCGGTGAATCTGACCATGATGGGAGTGCCGGTCGTCGGCGTGGTTTCGTCCGCCCTCGTGCTTGGCGAAGACATCAGCGCACCGCTCGGCATCGGCATGGCGCTCGTGCTGTCGGGAGTGATGGTGAACCTCTTGTGGGATCCGACATCTCGATCGACGGGTGCTCGCAGGGGATCGACCACCGACCCACGAATCCAAGAACCGCAAGGCTGAAACCAACTGTCCCGAGGAGAACAACCCGTGAAAATCAAGAAGGTGGACGCACTCCACATCACCGTTCCAATGACATCACCGTTTCGAAAAGCCGGACGCGTGCAACACGACGCCGACAACGCGATCGTCCGTATCGAGACCGATACGGGCCTGGTCGGGTGGGGCGAGGCAGCGGCTGCGCCACTTCTCACCGGCGACACCGGCGCACATATCGCGGCGTCGATCGCATTTCTGGCCGAACTGCTCATTGACCAAGATCCGCGTTCCTTCGCGTCGCTTCATGCGCGACTGTCCAAAGCAATGCTGCACAACGACAGCGCGGTGTGTGCGATCGACATGGCTCTCTACGACATTGCGGGCAAACACCTTGGCGTGCCCGCCTTCGAGCTGATCGGCGGGCGAAGCCGAACGGCGTTGCCTTCATCGGTCGGCCTGAACGCCGTGCCCGAAGATGCCGCTGCAGCCGCAGAGTGGAAAGCGCGCGGTGCACGAGCATTCAAGGCAAAGGTCTCGCTCGCGGCGCCCGCACTCGAACAGGCTGCCCTTCGAGGGATCCGCGAGGCGATTGGTGACGATGTCGAGCTCGCGATCGATGCAAACGGGGCGTGGACACCGGCGCAAGCAATCAGCTTTCTCGACGCAGTCGCCGATCTCGATCTTGCGTTCGTCGAGCAGCCGATCGCTGCTGGCAGTCTGAGCAGACTCAGGATGGTCGCCGAGCGAAGCCCGGTCCCGGTGTACACCGATGAGAGTTTCGTGACCCCCATCGATCTCATTGCGCAGGCCGAGGTTGGGGTGGCCGGGGTGAGTATGAAGACGATCAAGATGGGTGGCATCACCGGTTTCATGTCGGCCGCGTATCTGGCCAGGCTTTTGAACCTGGGTGTGAATGTCGCCGGAAAGTCGGCAACATCGAGCATCGGTGCGTCGACCATGCTCCACATAGGCACGGCACTGCCCGAGATGAGTGGGGGCATCGGGCTGAGCAACCACAAGCTGGTCGAAGATCTCGTCACGAATCCAGTGGGTCTCGTCGATGGTGTGTTGTCGGTGCCCACCGGCCCAGGGTTGGGTGTCGAGGTCGATGAAACGGCCGTGAATTCGTTCGTGCAGAGGCGTGAACAGATCACGAAATGATCACGAGTTTCGCTAGTTGAGGCCCGAGCGCGTTGACACAGGCGATCCTGCATCATATAGGATCACGCCAAGCCGCCGTGCTCTGTGCGGCGGAGTGGGTTGGAATTCAGTCCACGAAATCAACGTTGGGGGAATGTACAGATGGGAAGAAGCGGATCAAAACGGCTGAGGGTGCTCGTTGCGCTCTTCGCGTTGTTAGCTCTCGTGGCAGCGGCGTGTGGAAGCGATTCTGACACCGACACGGCCACACCGACCGATGACACGACGGATGACTCAGACGCAGCGCCGTCGGACACGACCGACGACGCCATGGCCGAGGGTGACGCCTTCTGTGGTGAAGGCGACGTCGAACTCCTGATCTGGGGCTCGCGCGATTACTACATGGCCGCCGATGGTTGGCAAGGCCTGATGGATGCGTGTCCAAACATCTCGATCACGACACAGGTCGAGTCGAACGACGACATCTTGCAGCAGCTCGAGCGCATGCAAGACGCCGGTCAGCGTCTTCCTGACGTGATTCAGGACGACACGTTCCTCATCGAGGCGTATCAGAACGCTGGACTCCTCGCCGAGCACAGCGAGCAGCGTGCGATCTGGGAAGAGGAAGATCCAGACTTCTATAACTTGATCCTGCCGATCGCCTGGGAAGAGAACGACTTCAACGACGGCAACTATGGCCTTGCGATCACGGCCAACTTCGACATCATTTACTACAACATCGCGGTATGTGAAGAAGCTGGTGTCGACTGTGCAGACATCACCACGCTCGATGGGTTCCTCGATGCTCTTCGCGCGGTCAAGGACAGCGGATCCGACGCGATTCCACTAACCGTGCAAGCAATGCCCGGAACAGGTATCACGACGCTGAAGACGTTCCTCGCCGCTGCAGGTGCACCATTTGACGGAGCAGTTCCTGACTTGCAGTCCGAGGGTGGTCTTTACACCTTGCAGTGGTTCGTTGATGCATCTACCGATGGACTGCTACCACCACAAGCCGTGGCCTGGGGCGAAGACGAGGCACGTGGCGCATTTGCTGGCCAGCGTGCAGCGTTCATCCTTGACGGGTTCACCGTCGCTGGCGAGTTCAACGAGATCGAAGGCTTCAACCTCGGTACTGGCTGGGGCGTTGTCCCATCGCCAACCCGTGGTGATGGCAATCAGGTCTCGGCTGCACGTACCTGGTCGGTGACGGCGGCAAGCGAACACCCGTATGAAGCGATGCTCGCAATTCGTCACCTCTCACAGGCGGACATCCTCGTCGACAATGCTGCCGGCGGCTCCGTGCCAGCACGTAACACCGACATGCTTGCCGACCCACGTCTCGATGAAATTTGGCCATTCTTTGACGAGAACCTTCGGGCGGCCTACCTCGGCAGTGATGCAACACCATCGGGTCTGAATGGCGGCGACGTCGAGCTCACGCTCGAAGACCTGTGGCAGGAGATCGTCTCCGGATCCGCAACCGATCCGCAGGCTCTGGCTGACAAGTACCAGCCAATTCTGGACGGCCTGTAAGCGCAAGACCCTCGGTGTCTTGAAGCATCGGACATCGAATTGACGTGAGAGCGAGGCGTGCCGGACTGCACCGAGTGTGGTCCGGCACGCAAGCTCTTGACTGTGGCCACGTGAGGGGACAACGCCGGAGTGACCGAGTGACAGCTGTAGCAGCATCGCCAAAGAAGTCGAAGAAGGAAAAGAAGGCGGCCAATACGGCTACCGAGGCCCGGAGTCAGCCGGGCCTGATCGGTCAGAACAAGGCGATTCCGTATCTTTTCTCGTTTCCGGCAGTGCTCACCGTGAGCGCCATCTTGGCGTATCCGGTTCTCGCCGGTATATACCAAAGCCTCTTTCGGGCTCCGGAACTCGGTCTCGACGAGAAATGGGTCGGCCTCGAGAACTACACGGACCTGTTCAACAGCCGCGCATTTTGGGACTCGTTGTGGAAGACCGGACTCTTCGTTGTCGGCAACGTCGGCGTGGGCCTCACGCTCGGCCTCTTCTTTTCGTTTGCTCTCTATCGAGCGGTCGGACGATTCCGATGGATGCGTGCCGCAACACTTGCGCCGTACCTGATATCGAACGTTGCCGCAGCGGTCATGTTCCGCCTGATTTTCAACGGCGACCTCGGGGTGATCAACAGTTTCCTTGCGTGGTTTGGGATCGACGGCCCACTGTGGTTATCCGACACCAGAACCGCCATGATCGTCGTGATTCTCACCCAGGTCTGGACCGATCTCCCGCTTACGATTCTGCTGCTGCTCGGCGGGTTGATGACGATCGACAAGTCGTACTTCGACGCTGCCCTCGTCGACGGTGCGAACCCCTGGGAGCGTGCTCGCCATATCACGATTCCATTGCTCGCTCCGCAGCTCGTGATCACCACGGTCTGGCTGAGCTATTCGACCTTGACCGGTCTCGGAGTCGTGCTTGCGCTCACGGGTGGTGGTCCACTCGGCTCCACGACCACGATGGCGATGGAGATGTACAACATTGCATTCCGTTCGCTCAAGTTCAACGAAGCCCTTGCCCTCGCAACCGTGATTCTTGTGCTCAACGCAAGTCTGACACTCGCCTATGTCCGCATTGCCAAGCGATATGAGATCCAGAGCTAATGACCGCTCCAGCAATCAACACAAAAGCTCCGACCCGAGAGAGCGTCGGTTCGACACCCAAACGGCCGTTGTCCCGAACATTGCGAAACATGTTGTCGGGGATCCCCCTGCTCCTGTTGGCTCTGTGGACATTTATACCGTTCCTCGTCACATTGTCGGTCTCCTTCAAGACCCGAATCGAGACCTTCTCTGATCTCGGCCTGATACCGAACGACCCAACGTTTAACGGGTATAGCGAAGTACTCAAAGATGAGAACTTCACAAATGCATTCATGAACAGCGTGATCGTTGGAATCGGAACGACGATCGTCACGATCATCATCAGCCTCCCGGCTGCTTACGCCTTTGCTCGGTTCAACTTCAGGGGTCGGCATTTCTTGCTGTTGTTCACCCTGCTCCCGAGACTCGTGCCGAGCATTGGTGTGTTGGTGCCGATCTACCGGCTGGCGGTCTCGACTGGCCTGCTCGACAAACGAATCACGTTGATCTTCGTCTATGCAGGAACGCTTGCGCCGCTTGCCGTGTGGCTCATGGTCGGTTTCTTCCAAGGCATCCCGCGAGAGATCGAGGAGGCAGCCGCAGTCGACGGAGCGAACCTCTGGCAACGAATTCGCTACATCGTGATGCCGCTCGCGGCTCCAGCGCTCATCACCGTCGGCGTGCTCGCGTTTCGCGAGGCATGGAACGAATTCACGCTCGTGCTCGTGCTGACCACTACGCCAGAAACTCGCACCCTCCCGTTTGCATTGTTCAAGATGGGTCAGAGCGAGGGGATTTCCAACTTCCCCGCAGAAGCGGCCTTTGCAATCCTGACCGTGCTGCCGTTCATCTTGGTGTACTCCAGGGTCGAGAAATTTGTGGTGGCCGGACTCACGTCGGGCTCGGGCAAGTAGAA
>RCMY010000682.1_pt1 | contig 32284 bp, 26 predicted proteins | sample 2041341 | NCBI WGS metagenome assembly RCMY01 (sample SAMN09708234, study PRJNA481090) | Marine sediment metagenome, whole genome shotgun sequencing project. | reverse complement strand
TCCTAACCAGTAAGGAACAACAAATAATAACAAAAACATCATTAGCCAAAAACCTATCGTTAAAATGGTCAAGAAAGCTAAAAATCCTAAATATTGGTCAAAATCAAACATATCCTTATACTTATATATTGCAAAGATACCATAAACGAATTATTTTTTGCAAACGTTATGCAAAATTAATTTCAATATTCTCAACAATCTTGTCACCAAAAAAATAAATGTAAACCTTATTTTTGAAGCTGTTTAATAAGTTAACTTAAGATTCATTAAAATATAAAACCATGAAATATAGAATCGAGAAAGATACTATGGGTAATGTTGAGGTACCTCAAGACAAATATTGGGGTGCACAAACCGAGCGCTCTAGAAATAATTTTAAAATTGGTCCGGTTGCGTCAATGCCTTTAGATATCGTATACGGATTCGCCTATTTAAAAAAATCGGCGGCCTATGCTAATTGCGAACTTGGCGTTTTAGCAAAAGAGAAAAGAGATTTAATTTCACAGGTATGCGATGAAATTTTAGAAGGAAAGCATGATGACCAATTTCCTTTGGTTATTTGGCAGACTGGTTCTGGTACACAAAGTAACATGAATGTAAATGAAGTTGTTGCCAATAGAGCTCATGAAATTGCAGGTAAAGTAATTGGTGAAGGTGAAAAAACGATTCAGCCTAATGATGATGTCAATAAATCACAATCATCAAACGACACATTCCCTACAGGTATGCATATCGCAGCTTATAAAAAAATTGTAGAAGTTACTATACCAGGTGTCACTCAGTTAAGAGATTCTTTAAACAAGAAAGCCAAAGAATTTAAAAACGTGGTTAAAATAGGACGTACACACCTAATGGATGCCACTCCCCTAACCTTAGGTCAAGAATTCTCTGGTTATGTATCTCAATTAGACCACGGTTTAAAAGCACTTAGAAACACACTAGAACATCTTAGCGAACTAGCGCTTGGTGGTACTGCAGTAGGCACAGGGCTAAATACCCCAGAAGGTTATGATGTGCTAGTTGCAAAATATATTTCAGATTTTACTGGTTTACCTTTCATCACCGCCGAAAATAAGTTCGAAGCATTGGCGGCTCATGACGCTATCGTTGAAAGCCATGGTGCTTTAAAACAACTAGCTGTTTCTTTAAATAAAATTGCTAATGATATAAGAATGATGGCCTCTGGCCCTCGTTCAGGAATTGGTGAAATTATCATTCCTGCGAACGAGCCAGGAAGTTCTATTATGCCTGGCAAAGTAAACCCAACACAATGTGAAGCACTAACAATGGTTTGTGCTCAAGTAATGGGTAATGACGTTGCTATTAGTGTTGGTGGTACTCAAGGGCATTATGAACTAAATGTTTTTAAGCCAATGATGGCGGCTAACATTTTACAATCCGCTCAATTGATCGGTGATGCTTGTCTAAGCTTTGAAGTAAATTGTGCAGCTGGTATAGAACCTAACCATGAAGTAATTAAACAACTTTTAAATAATTCTTTGATGCTAGTAACCGCGTTAAATACTAAAATCGGTTATTATAAAGCTGCAGAGATTGCAAACACTGCACATAAAAATGGTACAACCTTAAAAGAAGAAGCTGTTAATTTAGGGTATGTTACAGCCGAAGATTATGACGATTGGGTAAAACCAGAAAATATGGTTGGCAGTTTAAAAGACTAAAATCAATATAATAAAAAATGGCGACCGATTGGTCGCCATTTTTATATTGTAATCTAGAACTACTATTTCAATTCGAATTTAGAAGTACCCAATAACTTTAATTGGTCATCATATACGTTTACCATATAGTTACCATCTTTAAAATCACCAGAAGGCTTATTGATATAATCACATACATCTAATGATTTGTTTTCAAAATAGAAGCTTGTCTCTTTACTATAAGTAATAGAAGCTCCATTATCATTTGTCTTAGAATTACTTCCTCCAAGAATATTTCCTTGTGGATCTAAAACTTCTAAATAAAATTGTCTATCACCAGCTTGAGCTATTACATTATCTGCAACTGTAAAACAAATTTTAAACTTGTCTGTAGCTTTAGCTCTTTGTGTAGAAACCAATTTACCACTGTTACGTTCTTTTACAGCATCAACATTGAATTTAGATAAGTTCAATGCCGAACCCTTCTCAACTACTTGAGCTAAGTTCGTATTCTGTACTACCAATGAATCATTAAAAACTGTTTGCTTCTCTAATTCAACATACGTACTATCACGTTGCATTGCAATCATTGAGTTAGAACGAGTTAAAGAATCAACTTGTTTTAGCAATTGCTCTCTTTCAGCTTTTAGAACACCAACTTGTCTTCTGTATCTTGATAAAGTTCCAATATCTGCTTTCATAGTTTTTACAGAATCAATATATTTTGCAATATTGTCTCTTGCGCTAACTAATTCTTCGTTAGTAGCGTTACTCTCTAAAATAGCTTTATCATACTCTGATTTTAAACTATTTAAATCTTCAACTACTAATTCTTTTTCTTTGCTAAGTACAACCTCAGTCTTCTTCTTATCTTGATAAAGACTAACGGTGTAAATGATAGTACCTAAAAGCACAACCCCTAAAAGCGCGGTCAAAACCTTTAAACCATTGTTATTTTTTGTTTCAGTCATAATGTTAAATTTAATAAAGTGTCTGTTTGTTCAGTGTATATACGTTAAGTTTTAACGTTTAGATTTTTTGATGTTAAATTAATTTAAATTCCGCTTTTTCACTATTAAGAATGGTATACCTTAGAACCAGTAATACTTTAAAAATCGACCATGTTAACTATAGTTCCATACGAGTCTAAATATGCCCAAAACTTTAAAGAGCTTAACCTAGCTTGGATTACAGAATATTTTATAGTTGAAGAAAAAGACAGAGAACTATTAGAAAACTGCGAATCTTCAATCATCGAAAAAGGCGGATTTATATTTATAGGATTATGGAACAATGAACCTATTGGCTGCTTTTCACTCATGAAAATATCTGAATTTAGTTTTGAGCTAGGGAAAATGGCCGTAAGTAAATCACATCAGGGTCATAAAATCGGACAAGAATTATTAGTCTTTGCCATAGATTTTGCAAGAAATGAAAATTGGAAAAAACTAATATTGTATTCAAGCACTAAACTTAACACCGCTCTGCATATATATAAGAAATTAGGATTTAAAGAGGTACCATTAGAGAATAATATTATCTATCTTAGATCGGACATTAAAATGGAATTAAAACTTTAAATTATTAGATGATGAAAAAGAAAAAGTTGCTTGTATTGTTATTAACATTTTCTCTTTCGTTTGCATGTAAGGATGCAAAGAAATCAGAAAAAGAAATAGATTCAACAAATGAGAATGTTGAACAAACAGCCGACGCCAATAAAATTTTGAAAACGAAGGGTGATGAAATTAATATCATACCAATTGAACACGCAACAGCAGTAATTGATTGGAATGATGTTACCATTTACATTGACCCAACAGGTGGACCTACCGCGTTTAAAAATCAGAAAAAACCAGATTTAATCTTGATAACTGATATTCATGGTGACCATTTCAATAAAGAAACATTAGAAGGTATTGATGTTTCTAAAGCTACATTTATAATACCACAAGCTGTAGCTGAAGAAATGCCAGATGAGTTTGCTGGGAAACTAGAAATTCTAGTCAATGGAGCAAGTAAAGAACTTAATGGAATATTAATAGAAGCTGTACCCATGTACAATTTAAGAGAAGAGGCCAAAGATTTTCATATAAAAGGTCGCGGCAATGGCTATATATTAACTATTGATGGTCAACGTATCTATTTTTCTGGTGACACTGAAGATATACCAGAAATGCGTTCTTTAAAAAATATTGACAAGGCATTTGTTTGCATGAACCTACCGTATACAATGACTGTTGAAAGTGCAGCTTCTGCAGTTTTAGATTTTAAACCTAAACAAGTATATCCATATCACTACAGAGGCCGACCAGATGTAAGTAATGTTGAAATGTTTAAAAAATTGGTCGATGCAGGTAATCAAGATATTGAAGTAGTTCAATTAGATTGGTACCCAAATGAAGAATACTAAATAGCATTTTGCATAAAATTAAAAAGCCCGCAATTGCGGGCTTTTTAATTATCTAATAAGTTTTTTATATTTAATTCGTTTTGGCATTAAATCTCCACCAAGTCGTTTCTTTTTATTTTCCTCATATTCTGAGAACGAACCTTCAAAGAAATAAACTTCTGAATTTCCTTCAAAAGCTAATATGTGTGTACAAACACGATCTAAGAACCATCTATCATGAGATATTACCACAGCACAACCTGCAAAATTCTCTAAACCTTCTTCTAAAGCCCTTAATGTATTTACATCTAAGTCGTTAGTAGGTTCATCTAATAAAAGCACATTGCCTTCTTCCTTTAAAGTCATGGCCAAATGCAAACGGTTTCGTTCACCACCAGATAACATACTTACTTTCTTATTTTGCTCACTCCCCGAGAAATTAAATCTGCTTAAATAAGCTCGAGAATTCACTTGTCTACCTCCCATCATGATAAGTTCTTGCTCATCACTGAAATTCTGCCATATCGTTTTCTCTAAATCAATATTTGAATGACTTTGATCCACGTAAGCTATTTTAGCAGTTTCACCAGTTTCAAATTCCCCTTTATCAGGAGTTTCTTCTCCCATAATCATTCTAAATATGGTTGTCTTACCAGCACCGTTAGGTCCTATAATACCAACTATACCAGCTTGTGGAAGTTTAAAATTCAAATCTTCGTAAAGCAACTTGTCACCATATGCCTTACTAACACCTCTTGCTTCTATTACATTAGTACCCAAACGTGGCCCGTTTGGAATATATATTTCTAATTTTTCATCAAGCTGCTTTTGGTCTTGACTCATTAACTTATCATAATTCTTAAGACGTGCTTTTTGCTTGGCCTGTCTGCCTTTGGCACCCTGACGTACCCATTCTAACTCTCGCTCTAATGTTTTTTGTCTTTTAGAAGCCGTTTTGTTTTCTTGGGCCAAACGTTTAGATTTCTGATCTAGCCATGAAGAATAGTTCCCTTTCCAAGGAATACCTTCACCCCTATCTAATTCTAAAATCCATCCGGCAACATTATCCAAGAAATATCTATCGTGAGTTACAGCTATAACAGTTCCTTTATATTGTGCTAAATGATGCTCTAACCAATGTACAGATTCTGCATCTAAGTGGTTAGTAGGCTCATCTAGTAAAAGAATTTCTGGTTCTTGCAATAACAATCTACATAACGCAACCCTTCTTTTTTCACCACCAGATAATACTCCTATTTTCTTATCAGGTTCTGGCGTACGAAGTGCATCCATAGCTATTTCTAGCTTGGTATCTAATTCCCAGGCATTTGCTGCATCAATTTTATCTTGCAATACAGCTTGTTGATCCATCAACTTCTGCATTTTATCGGCATCCTCATAAACTTCAGGAAGACCGAACATATCATTTATCTTATTGTACTCATCTAGAATAGCAACAGTTTCAGCTACACCTTCTTTTACAATTTCTAAAACGGTTTTGTTCTCATCTAATTCTGGCTCCTGTTCTAAATAACCAACATTGTAGCCTGGAGAAAAAACAACATCACCTTGAAAATTTTTATCAACCCCTGCAATTATCTTTAATAGAGTTGATTTACCCGAACCGTTTAATCCTAAGATTCCAATTTTAGCTCCGTAAAAGAAACTTAAGTATATATTCTTTAAAACGGGTGTATTAGCATTCTTATAGGTTTTCGTAACCCCTGACATGGAGAAGATTACCTTCTTATCGTCTGACATAAAATTATAGTATTAAGTGAAATAAAATTTATTACTACCAGTAGAATAAAATGTAGTTTGTAAGGGTTAATTGTTAAACCCTTCCCTTAAGTGCGTTAAATACCCATGCAATTGCAAAGAAACCTACACCTACAGAGGCAAAACCCCATCCGGCAACATCATCATAACGAAAAGCTCCTAAAGCAATTAGAGCAAGACCTACAAAAATCATAATAAAAGTAGCCCACGCGAGCACTGTGTTCTTGTTCATTTTCGAATCAATTAAAATTTAAGCTAATTTCAAATATCGGGAATTTTAAATCATCTGTCCAATTTTAATACGGCTATTATTCAAAGGGAAACACAATTCCGACCTTATTACGCACACTATCCATAATTTCAATTAAATCTCTGCTATTTTGATGGCTCCATAAATCACTTTCCTTTTTCCCTGTATTTAAGCAATTATGCACTTCCTCAATTTCATAGGTATAGCCTTTACCAACCTTACCAACCTCAACGACATTAGTATCTCCATCGATTTCTAAAGTGTAGCCTGAAGTTTCATGCCATCTAGGATGCACAAAGATTGAACCTTTACTGCCTGCTATTTCAGCTTTCTTTTCTGAATTAGAATTTAAGCCACTATACAAAATTGCTTGTGCCTTTTCATAATTAAAAATCATGCTGATCTGTACCTCAACTCCAGTTTTATAAAAATTTGCAGTTGCCTTTATATCTTTAGGCATACCCAACATTATATAGGATAAGAATATAGGATAAATACCTATATCTAATAATGAACCACCTGCCAGTGCGGGATTTAAAAGTCTTCCATTTTCGTCGCGGTCTAATGCAAAAAAAGCAAAATCTGCATGTAAATAACCAATATCGCCAATGGTACCATTATCTACAAGTTCTTTCACTTTTTTAATTGTGGGGTTGAAACGCGTCCATAAGGCTTCCATAAAAAAAACATTGTTTTCTTTAGCCACCTTAATCATCTCTTCTACCTCACCCTTATTTACTCCCACTGGTTTTTCACAAAGCACACTTTTACCTGCCTTCATTGCGGCAATACTTAGTTTTGCGTGAGTGGTATGCGGTGTAGCAATATAAATTACATCGACGGTTTTGCTGTTAAACAATTCTTCATAACTACCGTAAGCATTTGACGCTCCATACTCATTAGCAAAAGATTGAGCTTTATCTAAATTTCTAGATGCTACAGCAGTTAATTCGCCCCCATTGACCAATGCTAAATCTTTTGAAAAACTATGTGCAATGTTACCTGCCCCAACTATACCCCACTTAATCATACTTTTTATTTTTGTTGCATGAACACCAAAATTAACTCCTTATCTTTATCGGAAGAAAAAAGAAGGAATGGATTTGAAATTCAATCAAAACGAAGATAGGAATAAGTTGTTATTATCAGACCTTAGACGCAAACTTGCTGAGGTTTCTTTAGGTGGTGGTAAAACAAAAATTGCTAAGCAGCATGACCAAGGTAAAATGACTGCAAGAGAACGAATTGATTATCTTTTAGATGCAAATTCAAACCGAATTGAAATAGGAGCATTTGTAGGTGAAGGCATGTATGAAGAGCATGGGGGTTGCCCTTCTGGCGGTGTTGTTATAAAAATCGGCTACGTAAAAGGTAAACAGTGTATCGTTGTAGCCAATGATGCAACCGTTAAAGCTGGAGCTTGGTTTCCTATAACAGCAAAGAAAAATTTAAGAGCCCAAGAAATTGCTATTGAAAACAAGCTACCTATTATTTATTTAGTGGATAGCGCAGGGGTTTATTTACCATTACAGGATGAGATTTTTCCTGATAAAGAGCATTTTGGACGCATATTTAGAAACAATGCAATAATGAGCAGCATGGGTATTACTCAAATATCTGCTGTAATGGGGAGTTGTGTTGCCGGTGGTGCTTATTTACCAATAATGAGCGATGAAGCTTTAATCGTAGATAAAACTGGTAGTATATTTTTAGCTGGCAGCTATTTGGTAAAAGCGGCTATTGGTGAGAGTATCGATAATGAGACTTTAGGCGGAGCGACTACGCATTGTGAAATTAGTGGTGTTACCGATTACAAAGCAAAAGACGATGCTGCCGCACTAGATACTATTAAGAATATCATGGATAAGATTGGCGATTTCACAAAAGCCGGATTTAATCGTAAGAAAACTAGTAAACCAAAGGAAAATCCGGATGATATTTATGGTATTCTACCAAGTTCTAGGTCAGAACAATATGATATGATGGAAATCATTAAACGCTTAGTTGATGATTCTGATTTTGAAGAATATAAGGCAGGTTACGGACAAACAATTCTTACCGGATATGCACGTATAGATGGATGGGCCGTTGGCATCGTAGCCAATCAACGAAAAGTAGTAAAAACTTCTAAAGGCGAAATGCAATTCGGTGGTGTAATCTATTCTGATTCTGCAGATAAGGCTACCCGATTTATAGCAAATTGCAACCAAAAGAAAATTCCATTAGTGTTTTTACAAGATGTTACCGGTTTTATGGTGGGTAGTAAAAGTGAACATGGTGGTATTATTAAAGATGGTGCAAAAATGGTAAATGCGGTGAGTAACTCCGTCGTACCAAAATTCACCATCATTATAGGAAACAGTTACGGAGCAGGAAACTATGCTATGTGCGGTAAAGCTTATGACCCTAGATTAATAGTTGCTTGGCCAAGTGCAGAATTAGCTGTAATGAGCGGAAACTCTGCAGCCAAGGTATTGCTACAGATTGAAAAAGCTTCTTTAAAAAAGAAAGGCGAAACCATTACCGAAGAAAAAGAAACAGAGCTTTACGATAAGATAAAACAGCGATACGATAATCAAGTTTCACCATACTATGCAGCATCTAGACTTTGGACCGATGCTATCATCGACCCAAAAGATACCCGTAAATGGATTTCAATGGGTATTGAGGCCGCTGACCATGCGCCTATTGAAAAACAATTTAATATGGGGATTTTACAGGTATAAACTTGTAATACTTAAGGTATTTGAATAAGTTTTCTATTCACATTCTTAATATCCATTCGAAATAGTTCTGTGTTATCCTTTTGTTTTTCAGAACCGTAATCAGTGCTAATAGTCACTTTTAAATAGGTGGCCAAACCAGATTTGTTGCCCTTATAATCTGCATTTATTTGCCAAGCACCTTGGTTGTCATAAATGAAAAAATCTTTACTTGTAACACCTTTAGAAATTAGACTCTCCTTAGACTCGCCATCTTGACTATTAGACCAACTGTTTACGATTTTTTCTGGTGATATGAACTCAAAGTTTAATTCTGCCGCATCATCGCTCCATTCCAATAAAATCCTAGTCTTTACATTATCTTTAGCAATAAAATTCGACAAAGAGCTATCCAATTCACTTTCTGAAATGTCAAGTAAGGTTTTCACTTCTGTGTTTATTACATTTTGAAGTGCTTCAGGTTGTTTTGAAAAGAAACCTTCTTTCATTAAATGGAAATATCTGGCATATAAATTTTCCCCGCGTTCGCTCTGCCCATCCTTGACGTAGGCATTAGCCAGATCTCTATAAGATTCTACAGAATTTGATTTCAACAAAAGTATTTGCTTATATAAATCTACAGATTGGTCATATTTTTTATTTTTATCAAGTACAAATGCCAATGCCTTAAGATATTCTACATTGTTACCGAATCGATTTTGATTCTTAGATATCAACTCTTTTGTAAAAGTTTCGTTGGTCCAGAACTCAAGAAAGTAATTACTTGCATCGATATTAAAATTAGGGTTTGTACCATATTTTGGTTCATAGGTATCGTATATTCCCTTAGCCTCCACAAAATTTTGACTAACATAAAGTTCTTGTAAAAAATCTGGCCAATTACGACGAGCCTCTTCCTCCGATATTACTTCCTCATCCATTTTTTGGGTATAGGTTCTCATTTTCTTAGATGAACTTGAAGTATTTGGCGAAAACTTAGCTGGTTTAGTATTAATGACAATCACACCGCCAGCACCGACCGAACCATATTTTGCAACCGATGCAAGTCCTGATAAAACTGCGATACGCTTAATTTGAGATACATCTAAAAAATCAGGAAAACCTGATACAATGAGCCCATCAACCTCATAAGCAGCGGGAATAGGGTTTCTGGTACCTTGTTGTCTCAAATATATCACTGTTGACCCATCAGTATTATCCGTGGACAACATACTTAAACCAGGTAACTTACCTCTCAACAAATTCCCTAATGAAGACGCCCCACTCTCAAATTCTGAATCATCAATAATTTTTAAAGAAACAGCAGATGTTTCCTTGTCATAAATACCAAAAGAAGTTTTAATAATTCCTTTATCGTTATCAAAGTCTCTTAACAATTCCTCTTGAGTTCTTTTTTTCTTCCCTATGCTGGTTACGGTAACCTCCTCTAGTTCTAAAACCTGTTCTTCTAGAGCTACATTAATAGCAAACGTAGTTTCTAATACTGTTCTTAGTTCACTTTGCATAGATGCATAGGAAAATTTCAATTCGTCGCCAATTTTGGCTTTTAAAGTGTATCTACCGTTTTCATCGGTAGTGGTCACCTCTTTTGAAAATAAATTTTGAACTTGAACGTCTTGTACACTTTCCCCTTCCTTAAACACAAAACCACTAACCACCTCAATATTTCTACCCATACTTTGCAACAATTGCTCGTTTGTATAATGAGTTATTAGTTTTTCGTCTAACAATACAACATCTTCTTCATCCTTTTCCTCTAACAAAGTGGTGCTCACAAAATAGGTCAAGGCATCTTTGGAGTATCTTTTCCATTCCCCTTGACTTACATATCTACGGTAGGAAACCCCTGGGGTATCGTCACCGGCAATCACTAGATCTATTTTATCACCGTATACTTTTAATAATTCTATTCCGATACTAAAATCATCTTCAACAGCAATATCAAAAGGGGCCAAATCAATACTGACCTTTCCAATCTTAGTTTTAAGGGTATATTTTATATTCTTGTTCGTCAACTTTTTTTCAGGAAACATGGTAGTTCCGTCATACACGTTCACACGTAGCAAGAGACTATCTGATGTATTCTTTAGCACATAAAAATAGAACGCATTCAGCTGTCTTTTTTTCTTATTGACATTAATCTTTGTAACCAACTCACCCCCTAATGCTCCTTCGCCTTCCCAAGAACCATTTTTCAACTGGCCCACAAAAGAATAGCCTACCATTTTTTCAGTCTTGCTTCTCTTCCTTCTTTTATTACTAGTCAAGACAACTTCATTAAGACTAACAATTTCTGGTTCTAACTTTACCTCGGTAGATTTCAAGTCAAGCTCCAAAACGCTAGAAAATGGCAACTTATATTCTTTATACCCTATAGAGGAAACCTTTAATGTATCTATGGAAGATAATCTGGCTGAATCAAATAAAAACGTAAAAGCCCCATATTCATCGGAAACAGTACCAAGACCCTTATCGATAAAACCGATATTAACATAAGGTAATGAAAGGCCAGTATCCGCATCTGACACAACTCCTTTAAAGATTGTTTGAGAAAACACGCTTTTGGACAAAAAAAGCAAACCAACCCATAGACTGATAAGCATGGCCCTTTTTAAAATAATATTTAAATTCATTGTCTTAAAATTGGTTTCCAAAAGTGATTTAGAACTAAACTAAGTAATATGATGAATTAGGAACCTAATTCCCCTGATGCCCTTTAACCCTAGGAATTAACAATAACTCTGTTTGACGACCATTTACATATCTAAATCCATCTTCTCCATAGAAACCAGCCTCTTCGAGCATAATACGAATATCTCTTTTCCATTCAGGAATATTGACAGTGGTATTCAATTCTATAGCATAAACCGTATTGGGGTTTAAGGTATACTTCTCACCATCGTCACGCATAACGCCACCTTGAGAATCCCACATACCAATGGTAGTACCAGCAGAATGCCCATACATACCTAATGGATGCGTATAAATTGATGGTTTTAAATTAGCAGCTTTAGCTTCACTTAATGATTTCGCCAAAATAGCATTTCCGCTCTTGCCCTTTATCATATTTGAAGTTAAAAAATCTTGTACCCTATTACCGTCTTTAAGTCCATTAACCAAAAAATCAGGTGCTGAAGTTTCTTCAGGCTTTAGAACATATGCTAGTTCTTGACAGTCTGTATTTAGACGTAAATAAGTGATTCCGAAATCACAATGCACTAAGTCACCAGGCAGAATTACCATGTCATCTGGTTTATCAGCAAAGGAGTAGAATTTACTCGCATTATCTTTTTCACTTCTCTGTACATCAACAGTGGGATGAAACCAAGTATCTAAACCTAAGTCGGTTACTTTTTGGCGCATCCACCATACCACATCTGATGTTCTGGTAACTCCTGGAGTAATTACTTTTTCAGAAAAAGCTTCTGCGATAATATCATGGGTTATATCTACTAGCTGGTCATAGATCACCATTTCACGTTCTGATCTCGTCTCAATCCAGCGAACAGCAAGCTGTTGTGCAGATACTACTTTAGATATATATTTTTTTGGAAGATTCTCCATGAATTCTTCATAATCGGTTTTCACTAAACCATCAGCAATATTGTGATCTTTAGAAAAGTTAAGTCCAATTTTATTTGGATTTCTTTCCGTTATCAATTGCATTAAGCGCTTCCACTGATCCGGCTCTTGTTCTTTATCCCAAGCAGACACTATATTTTTACCCACATTATAACGGGCAACTGCAAGTTTCTCTATGGTGTTTTTCTCTTTATTTCTATAAAACATCAGAATTGTACGTCTTCTGGCATTTAACCAAGTAGCAGGCAACATCGTTTTTATAACAGGATCCTCATTATACTCTCTAGAAATAACCACCCACATATCTAACCCAGCTGTATCCATAAGCTCAGGTAATAGATTATTAAAACGGTCATCTAAGATTTCATCGATTACAATTGCACGTTCTTTTTCTGAAAGAATTTGTTGGGCATATGTTTTACCAATAAATAGCAAGCATACTAAAAGGAATAGTTTTCTCATGAGTGTTAAATTATATATTGTTTGAAAATACAAAATAACCAACATTTGAAATAGCCTATTCCCTTAAAAAGTATATTTTGAAATCTTTATTTATTTAATATCTAACTGTTACTAATTTCTCATTCGCACTTTTAACCAATCGTATAAATTCTGCCCTATAACCATTATCATCTTCCCCTCTTCCCTTTTCTGCTAATACAATGACATCATTAAAGGAAGTTTTATTTGTAAAAGCTGATTTTCTTAATTGTTGGCCAAATAACGCAACTGCAGAAGCAAACTGAAAATCTAGGGGCATTTCTTTAGTAACATTTTTTTGAACATGAACCAATTCGATACTTTTAGAACCATCTGGTTTTTTATATCTAAATTTCACTGTAAATAATTCGTCTGTAAACTCAACCTTTGCTTCACTATTCGTGTATTTCAAATTTGCTACTTCTTTTTCGTATTCTGAATCTACACCAACTTCTATTATCTCATATAACGCGGTAACGTTATGTCCGCTACCCAATTCACCTGCATCTATTGTATCATCTATAAAATCCTCATCTGCCAACAATCTATTTTCATATCCAATTAACCTATAAGACTTTACTTTATTGGGATTAAATTCAATCTGTATTTTAACGTCTTTGGCTATGGTAAATAAAGTGCCACCGAATTCTTTACCAAATAATTTCTGTGCTTCTTGCATTGTGTCAATGTAACCATGGTTGCCATTGCCTTTATCTGCTAAAATTTCCAATTTTGAATCCTTATAATTACCCATTCCAAAGCCTAAGACGGAAAGAAAAACACCAGACTCCCTTTTTTCAATTATAAGATCTTCCATATCCTTATCATTTGATAATCCCACATTAAAATCTCCATCTGTTGCAAGTATTACTCTATTATTTCCGTTTTTCTTAAAATGCTTTTCTGCCAATTTATAAGCCAACTCAATACCTTCACCACCTGCTGTAGAACCGCCAGCTTCTAGTTTGTTCAACGCATTCATAATCTTCAACTTATCACTACCTGAAGTTGGTTCTAATACCATACCTGCCGCACCGGCATAAACGACTATGGACACCTTATCCTTTTCTCGTAATTGATTTACCAAAAGTTTGAAAGCAGATTTAAGTAAGGGCAATTTGTTGCTGTCTGACATTGACCCGGAAACATCTATTAAAAAAGTTAGGTTAGATGGCGGCAACTCTTCATTCAAATATTCTTTACCCTGTAAACCTATGCGAACCAATTTGGTGTCGGTATTCCAAGGTGTTTGAGCCACTTCCGTATTTACGGAAAAGGGATGGTCACTTGTTGGTTGAGGGTATTCATAATCAAAATAGTTAATCATTTCTTCTATTTTGATGGCATCTACCGGAACTTCCTGCCCATTGTTTATGAATCTTCTAATATTGCTATATGCCGCTTTATCTACATCAATTGAAAAAGTAGACAAAGGATTAATTTCAACTTTTTTAAATTGATTTTCAGTGATTCTAGCATAGTTTTCATCTTTCTCAACAGCATAATTACCGTTTACCGTGGTAATAACGATACAACCATGTTGAGCTACATTGCCGTATATATTTTTAGCTTTACCACCTTTAAATATTTTTTTATCTGCAATGACATCGCTATTCAAGCTCTCGACAATTGTGTTATATTCCTTTTGAATTGGAATTCCATCAACAATATATAGAGGCCTTTCAACTTTAGTTTCGTTATTTTTTTTATCTATTACCCCTATAGCTACACCACTCACTTTGCCTTGTAACTGCCTTCTTATACTAAGTTGTAAATTATTTTTTTGAGCATTATGTTTAGTTGCCCTAGATACTGACCCTACTGCATGTGAACTTGAGCTAATACCATAACCCATTACAACAACTTCTTCTAACGCTTCATAATCTTCTTCTAAAGAAACATGAATAATTACTAGGTTTTGAATTTCAATCTCCTTGGTTTTATAACCAATGTAATTGTATATTAATTTGGCTCCTTTGTAAGCTGTAATGGAATAGTTACCATCAAAATCGGTTTGTGTGCGATTCGATGTGCCTTTAATTATAACATTTGCGCCTGGCAATGGAGAACCATCGAAATCAGTTACTGTTCCCTTTATCATCATTTGTTGTGCAGATAAAAAGAAACTACTGAAAAGAAGAATTAGTAATGTTGCATTTTTCATAACTGTCGGTTTTAAGTTTGAGTGATAAACCTAAAAAAGAAGTAGTTTGAAAAAAATGAGGAATTAGGGAAGCTTACGTTTTAGTTAGGGAAGCTATGATTTTAATAAGTCTATAGTTTCTTTTCTTTTTATCTTTCCGCTATCTGTCCTTAAGAATTTTGGAATGGCTTTGATAAGCCGAGGCAGCTCATACTTGTTTAAAGTATTACTTGCGATAAGGTGCTTCATTACATTTTCCTTATCAACCACACCCTCTAAAATCAACACAACTTGCTCCCCTAGTTTTGGGTCTGGTGAGGAACTAACAAAAAAACTTTGATTTAGTATATCTGATAGTTTAGATTCTATTTGCTCGGGATTTAATTTAATGCCTCCAGAATTTATCACGTTATCATATCGACCTAACCAATTAAATTCATTCTCAGAAACAAGTTCAATCACATCATTAGTAATAACTATTTCATCAGTTACTTTTGATGCATTTATTACTAAACAATCCCTATCATCTTTTGATATTTCAACATCTGTTAAGGTTTTAAAAGGAACATTTGACTTATTCAGCTTATTCAATGGTTTAACCGCAATATGAGTTATCGTCTCGGTCATACCAAAAGTTTCAAAACTATGATTGTCAATAGCTTTAAGTTTATCTCTTAATTCGCTCGAAATGGGGGCTCCACCTATAATTAAAGTTTTAACTTGATGTAAAAATGGTAATGAGTTCGAAACCTGAAGAGGCACCATTGCACCAAAATCAAATGTTCTATCTATATCATTTAAAGGAGTTGAATTGGGCGGAACTATATAAAGGTCAAGTCCTAAGGCCATAGCCCTAACCAGCATCATCTTACCTGCAATGTATGTTGCCGGCAAACAGAGTAAAGCAGAAGATTTTGGTGACAAATTAAAATACTTACCTGTTGCCAGTGCGCTATTCAGCATCTGCTCTTTTTTAAGTGTAATCGCTTTTGGAGCACCAGTCGACCCAGAAGTGTGAACAGTAATTATTGGCGAATCATCAATCCAATCTAAAATGAATTCCCCTATGTGTTTTTCAAACTCCTCACCTTCTTTAATGAAACTGTAACTAAGCTCCGTTAAATCATTTATAGAATAACCTCTGCTCTGAATAGCAAAATTAGGATGTAAATTTATATTATACAACTTCTTCATTTTGGGTAGCTAAGAACTCTTCTTCACTTAACACTTTACCCGTTAACTTGTCTTTCCAATTGGTCCAACCGTATTTTTTTGAGAATAAATACAACAATATTGGAAAAACAACAAATACAGGAACTAACATATCCCAGCCTAAAACTGGTTCAGATACATCTCTATATAATGAATCAACACTAAAAGCTGTCCAATCTGCGGTTACTAAAAGTGCTGCTGTTAAATTATTAGCGGCGTGAAAACCTAAAGCCAATTCTAAACCGTCATCCATTAATGTAATTATACCTAAGAATAACCCTGTACCGATATAAAAGATTAAAATTCCATACCCCAATTTCTCAACTTCCGGGTTCATAATATGCAGCAACCCAAACAACAATGAAGTAAATATCAATGGAAACCATCTGTTTTTAGCCATAATCCCTAAGCCCTGCATCATATAACCTCTCATAAAATATTCTTCCATACTGGTTTGCAGAGGAATCATTAAAATAGCGATTACAGCAAGTGTCAAAAATGGTATAAGATTAAAGTTAAATTCATAATCTTCGGGAGACAAATAGATATCTAGAAAAATAAAACTAACAGAAATTATTGCCCATAGCATGAATGAAAAAGAAATGCGTTTCCAATCAATTTTATTTCTAGCTGTTGTTAATGCTGTTAACGATTGTTTATGAAGAAATTTAGCGAATATAAATATAGAGATGAGCGCTATCACAAAAGTTAAAAGCATAAAAAACAAAAAAGTATTAGAACCCAAAACATCTGACATTGTACCTATATCACCACTCATCATGGCGGACATGCCTCCATCCTTTGAAACCAATGCAGCTAATAAAGGTATGGCAGCTAATACTTGCCAAACAATCAATACACCAAATATTCCTATAATATATCGCCAACTATCACTAAGACCTTTATATGCCTGTTCTATATACATAAACTTTCAATTAAATTATTTTCCCAATTTTTTGACTTATTATAAAACAAGCCGCCTTTCGCCACTTCTAATGGACTTTTAATATTATTTGTAAACAACGAACCAGTTCCCAAACCTTGAGGCATTTTACTACCTAAGGTAGCCGTCCATTGTGCTATGGCATTCAACCCTATGTTACTTTCTAATGCGCTAGTAATCCACCAACCTATTCCATCTAAATCCGCTAAATCAATCCACTGCTCACTTCCTGCAAAGCCACCTACTAAGCTTGGCTTCAAGATAATATATTGTGGTTGTATGATTTGTAGTAATTCTTTCTTTTTCGTTAACTCTACTACCCCAATTAATTCTTCATCAAGGGCAATTGGCAAAGGGGTATTACGACATAACTTATACATTTCTGTCGTTTGACCCGATTTAATAGGCTGTTCAATAGAATGTAAATCTAACTTTGAAAGTCGTTCTAATTTACCCAAAGCTTCCTCTGGTGAGAAAGCACCATTAGCATCAACCCGCAATTCAATTTCATTCTTTGAATACCGTTTACGAATCGATTTAAGCAGTTCAATTTCGGTATCGAAATCTATAGCGCCAATTTTCATTTTAATACAAGAGAAACCATCTTTAAGCTTATCCTCTATTTGACGGTGCATAAAATCCTTATCACCCATCCACACCAAACCATTAATTGAAATGGGTTGTTGTTGATTTAAAAATGAAGACTCAAAAAGTTCGAAAGGATGTTGAGAGCGAAGTGATAAAAATGCCTGTTCTACCCCGAATTGAATACTAGGAAAATCAGTTAATTGCTTCAGTAATTCATATTCTCCTAGACCTATGTGTTCAGCAACCCATGAACAATTTTCCTCATATTCAGGAACATCATCATAACTTAATCCTCTAAAAAGTCCGCATTCGCCAATTCCCCACTTGTCTTCATCCTCTAAAATCAAAAACCAAGTCTCTTTGGTTCGCAGAATTCCTCTAGACGTACCACTGGGATTTTTAAAATTGAGTAAATACTTTTTAAAAGTTGCTTTCATATAATCCTTCAAATTTAGCTATATTTTCACTTTAATATGGACGGATTAGAAAGTATGGAAAATAGAATGATTTGGATTACGGGAGCATCATCAGGTATTGGTGAAGCATTAGCTTACCAGTTGAATGCACAAGGTGATAAGGTAATTCTCTCAGCGCGACGTGAAGACGCCCTAATAAGAGTGAAAAACAATTGTAAATTTTCAGAGAACGCGCTAGTTCTTCCATTAGATTTAACTGATTTCGAATCATTGGGTACTATTACAAAAAAAGCCATATCACTATACGGTAAAATCGATATTTTAATCAATAATGGAGGACTAAGTCAACGTTCTTTGATAATCGACACAAAATTTGAAGTTTATCAACAGATAATAGATGTTAATTATCTAGGTACTATAAAGTTAACTAAACATTTACTACCCTATTTTATAGCTCAAAAATGCGGTCAATTTGTCACAATCACTAGTTTAATGGGAAAATTTTCATCTCCTTATCGTTCTGGATATTGCGGAGCAAAACATGCACTACATGGCTTCTTCGATGCCTTACGAATGGAGCATGAAAAAGATAATATTGATGTGTCATTAATATGCCCAGGGTTCATTCAAACCAACGTGGCTAAAAATGCATTAACTGGAGATGGCAGTGCTTTAATGAAAGAAGATCATGCTACTGAAAACGGTATGCCAGTTAACCGATGCGCAAAAGAAATAATTAATGCTATTAAAAAGAAAAAATTCGAAACCTATATTGGTGGAAAAGAAAAGTATGGAATTTACCTAAAACGATTTTTCCCCAACTTACTACATAAAATTATTCTTAAAAGTAAGGTTAGGTAGACTATTTAAAGTTAAACCAAAAACGCACACCTTCGGTAGTTCTATCTGTATTCAAAGAAGTCTGCAACTGATTTGCCAATCTATTCATAAGACGAATTCCCATAGAAGAATTTGCCCGTTCCTCAGAATCTTCAGGTAAACCAATACCATTGTCAGTATATTCAAAAAATCCTTCTTGACCCGCTAATTTACGCAAATGAATATAAATCTTACCATTACCATCATCTTGTGGAAATGCGTATTTAAAGGAATTAGAAACCAATTCATTTAATATAAGTCCGAAAGGAATCGCTCTATCAATATCTAATTCAACCCCTTCTGCATCAATTGTAATCGTAATATTATGTCCACCTTTTTTGTAAACAGACTGTATGCTATTAATTAAACTCTCTATATAACTTTGCATCTCAATTACCGACAAATCATCGTTCTGATACAATTTTTGATGAATTAAAGCCATTGCTTTTACCCTACTCTTACCTTCCTCTAACGCCTCTATTGCGGCTTTACTACGTGTGTTCTTAGTTTGAAGACTTAAAAGGCTAGAAACCATCTGAAGATTATTCTTGACCCTATGATGTATCTCTTTAAGCAAAGAGTCTTTTTCGACCAAAGAGTTTTCAATGATAAATTTTTGTTCTGCAATAAGCCTCTGGTTTTTTATACTTTTTAAATAAGCATATACCAAACCGGCGAAGCCCATCAATGTAAATATTAACGATATAAACACCAAACTAATTTTATCATCTCTAGCTTTAATATCTTTTCTAGACTCTTCTAATTGTGCTTTCTGTTTCTCCATCATTTTTCTGGAATTCTCTAAATCTTGAGTAACAACAGAAGTCAATTGTTGATTTTTAATATTGGATGCCTGAGCATCTATAGAATCTCTTATTTTAATATTCTTCTTTAAATACGTAGTAGAGTTTTTGAAATCTCCAGTTTTATAATAGTAATCTGCGTAAATTCTGTTTCGTTTAAGAATGTTATCAGGCTTTATCGGATTTAAATCATCACTCAAATAATCGGTCGCCTTTTCATAATTATCCAATTTCAAATAACTCTCTGCTAGCGCTAAAGTGTTTTCAATCAAATCTGATGAGAACTTACTTTTATTGTATTTTTTTATAATATCTCTACTCTCTTCTAGAAAAGGAATAGCCTTTTCATATTCATTTAATTGAACATGGCATTTACCTATATTACCAATGATTATTCCGTTTAAAATTCTACCATCAGCTATTTCCTTATCCGTTCTTTGATTCGTAACATCACTTAAAAATACCTTTATTAGGCCTTCAGCCTTTTTAAAATAACTAAGTGCAGTCGGTGTTGATTTATCAAGTCTTAAATAATTACCTATAGTATTATTATATATGGCTTGACCATAATAATCATCATCCTTTAATTCTTTTTTTTCTTCGGTCATATAGTCGCGCATGGCCTTTCTGTATTGACCTAAACTTGCATAAATATCATAAAAAGCTACGTTTTCATTAAAGCCTAATTCGCGTTTAACCCTTCTAATTTCTATTTGCTTATCATACAATTGAAGCATGGCGTAATTACCATCCATCAACTCTAAAATGGTCTGTTTTGTATCTTTATCCAAGGTGCCCATATCATCATAGACAGACCTTGAAATTGCCAAACTCTTTTCGTAGTTACCTAAATCATAATAAATTTGAGCCTGAATAAGTTGATAATTTCTTATGGAGGTAGAATCTTTCGTCTTCTCAGAACTATTTAAATAAACATTGACAGTATCTAACCAATCGTAAGGAGAGTTCTGATTATAACGGTTAGGAGTATTGAAAAAGAAGAAAGAACGAAGTTCTCCGTTCTCTAAATCTTGAAACTGTTTATAATAATCTTCATCTTGAGACGACAAACTGTCTTGTGCAACAAGAACGCACGAAAATGCACTTATAAAGAAAGCACATAAAAATCTCAAAACAATTATTTTTTTCATATCATATTTAAAAACAGAATCAAACTTAGTACTAATACCTGATTCTACTAAACTTTTGTTGTGAGCTAGGTAAGTAAGTTTATCAAATACCTTAAAACTCTAAAAGCGTGTTCTACGCACTTTTTAAAAAACTATATAGAAAATTTACTGTATTTCATATTCTCAGCACACTTTTTCAAATGGAATAGTGCAAATTTCTAATAATACAAATTTAAAAATTAGCCATACGGCTTCGCATTAATTGTTGTGTAAACCCCAAAAGATGTTGTGAAACTATTTTTAAAACCAAGACGGTGTATTATAACCGAAATATCATGCACTTTATCGGTAAATATTAACCTTTCATCTAGGCCTAAATCAAAAAAAAACACCTTAAAAAAGGTGTTTTTAATTTTTTGAAGCATTGAATTATGAATTCATAGCGGAAATTATAAACTCTTTGAAATCCTTTGAAATCGGTATTAGTGTATTGTTGATCATAATATCTTTTGAATTGATTGCATCGATATGATCTACATTCACAATATAAGATTTATGAGCTCTATAAAATTTATTCTGAGGTAATTTCTCTAAATAGTCTTTTAAAGGTGAACGAACCAAAAATTTCTTATCGATTGTGTTCACTTCTAAATAAACGTTATCTGCTTTTATGAATTGAATATCACCAAATTGTATTCTATAATATAAATGTTGTTTTTTGACAAATATCGAATCCTTTAAAATTGAATTTGACATTGGCACATCTTCATTTACATCTTCGCTAGAAATACCTTTAGCTATATTTTGCTTACCATAAATGAAATTTGAAAGTGCAATTTCAATAGATGTGTATAAATCTTGTTGTTCGAATGGCTTGACCAAATAACCGTTTGGCTTAACCGTTTTTGCATTTTCAACAGTTGCACGATCTGAGTTAGAAGTAACAAAAATGAAAGGAATATCGTAATTCTCTCTAATGTGTTTACCTAAATCTATTCCGGTCTTATCAGACGCTAAAATAATATCTATAAGAACTAAATCAACTTGTTGTGTTTTTAGCACTTCAACTGCCTGTTCATAGACAATAACATTATCAACAATTTCATATCCTATTTCCTCTAACATAGACTGCATGTCATCAGCGATAATCACGTTGTCTTCTACAATAAGAATTTTAATGGGTTGTTCCAAGATCTAAAATGGTTTAGAGGGTTACATTCAAAATTACAAAAAATAATAATAACTAATAAAAAACAAAAGAGCAGTAAAAAAGGTACTTAAGGCCAATTTTTTGAGCTCAGGGTCAAGTTTTGCCTCATTGTTCGTCAATGCCACTTTACGCATATGAATAAATACCGGCACGAACCCAATAAGACTTAGATAACGAATTAGTGATCCATTTGTTGTGGACAAGTAATAAAACAAGCACAGAAATGAAATTGACAATAAGGTGTAATGATACATCTTAGCTTTTTGCAGTCCTAATTTAACGACCAAAGTATTTTTACCTACCGATTTATCTGATTTAATATCTCGCATATTATTAAGGTTAAGAACTCCTACACTTAACAACCCAATTGCTATAGCCGGTAGAAAAGCGATAAGATACATAGCCTTTAGATACAAAAACATTGTACCAAGAACACTAACCAATCCGAAGAAAACAAAAACAAAAATATCACCCAAACCATAATACCCATAAGCCGATTTACCTACGGTATATTTGATAGCTGCCCAAATAGCGAAGGCTCCCAAAATTAAAAATATAACGGGATATAGAACTTGTTTTAATCCAAAGGAGGTTACTATTAATAAAACTATTAGAACGCTATTAATACCTATGCTAATATAGATTCCCCCCAATAACTCCTTTGCTGTTAGAAGTCCGCTTTGCAAAGCTCTTTTCGGGCCTACTCTTGCATCATTATCCGTTCCTTTTACACCATCACCATAATCATTGGCAAAATTAGAAGTAATTTGAAGACCGACAGTTGTACATAGTGCTAATACAAAAATTATTGTATTTGTTGCACCATAAAGGGACGCAATTGCCGTGCCTACAAGTATACCGGAAATAGATAAGGGAAGAGTTCTAAGCCTTGCTGCATTTAACCATGCATTAACTTTAGTCACTAATAAGGATCTTCTATTTGAATTCTTTTACCATCTTGATAAGAGGCTACGAAAGCATCTCCAAAACCGATATCTACCAATTGCTTTCTAAAAGATTGCGCTTCTTGCAAGGTCTCAAAATTGCCTAAGGAATATGAATAAAATGGGTTTGTTTTTACAAAAAGTGTGTTGGTAAGTGCTTCAGAAGCCAAGGTAACATTATTATCTACGAACGATTTTACCTGTACAGAATATATTTTCTCTTTCTGCAAAAACTCTTTAGCCAAGTAAAATTCTTTTACAAGACTAAGTTCTTCATTCTGTTCTTTTAAACTTTCTAATCGGGTTCTTATAGCATCTACACTATCAATAGAAGTCAAGACCAAATCGTTTGATGCCTTTCTATTGAATCCACCAGAACTTGATAAACCTGCCGTAAAAGAAGTAAAAGCTAAACCTCCAATTAAAAAAAGAGTTGTTATCCCAGCAAATATGTTTCGCTGTATCTTACTTTTTTTTAATTCCCTATTTTTATATTTTATCTGATCCAGAAGACGCTCATTAATAATTTGAGCTTTATCTACATCTTTATGTAATTCTAATAAATCACTCTCTTCTATAAAAGGCATACTTAAATATAATTATGATGCTTAAAATCTAAATGTAAGTTAAAAAATATTAATAACTTTTCATTTGACACAAAAATAAAATTAATTGATTAGGATGCCAAAAATATACCTCTTAATTTGAGATATAATTCTGTAAATCAATATTTTAAGAATTTTCTGACATTACCTCCTTATTCTTCTATTAAAGTGATTCCATCTGGTTCAATTTTTATTTTTCTGTCCTTATATAACGTTCCTAAACCTTTCTTGAATGTTTTCTTGCTCATTTGAAAAACATCTCTAATTTCTTCAGGTGCAGATTTATCATGCAACCCTAAAAATCCTCCATTTTCTTTTAGCACCTCATAAATCTTTTTGGCTGCTGGTTCCAGCACTTTTGCTCCTAACGGCTGAAGAGAAATATCAAGTTTATTATCTTTTCGTATTGTTTTTATACAACCTGGTATCACATCACCAATATTTATTGGTTTAAAAACTTCATTAAAATACACAAGGCCTTTATGTCTTTCATTCACAATAACTTCCCAACCCAAATCGGTTTGTCTAGTGACTACCAAATCGACTTGCTCCCATTCTTTAAGATCAACACTATCGTTACTTAAAAATCTATCTAACTTGTTTGAACCAACCAATCTACCAGAACGTTCGTCTAAATAACAATGTATTACATACCATTGGCCTTCTTTCATTTTATCCCGTTGTTCCCTAAAAGGAACCAATAAGTGTTTTTCAAGACCCCATTGCATAAACGCACCAAATTCATTTACTTCAGCTACCTGCAATAATCTAAACTCCCCTAACATAATGTCTGGCTCTAATGTAGTAGCTACAGGTCGCTCATCATAATCCAAATAACAAAACACCTTTATGCTTTCTCCAATTTCATAATTGGTAGGCACATATTTATTAGGTAACAACACGTCATTACCTTCGTCGTCCCCCAAAAATAGCCCAACACTGGTATCTCTTAAAATTTCTAGATTGTTTATACGTCCTAATTCTATCATGCTACAAAATTACATTTAAAATTTAGAAAATGAGGGTAAAAAAAAAGACCGATACCAAATTGGTAACAGCCTTTACTTTTAGTTCGAAAACGTTTATTTGTTATAAACAGAAGCTTTCTTGAAATGTTGACAAAGCTTGTAATAGATAACAGCTCTATGCTTGTTTCTATTAGATGAACCATACTTGTCCATTACAGTTTTTATTGCATCATCTAATTTAGAATCATCTTTAAGACCTAATTTCTTAATCAAGTAATTATTCTTAACAGTATCCAATTCTTTCTGATCAGTACCAGAAACTTTTGATGCATCTATATTGTAAATCGATGGTCCTAAACCAACAGTCACTTTTTTCAGCAAATCCATATCTGCACTTTCACCAAATTTATCTTTGATATCTGCAGCATACTTTTCAATTAAATCGTCTCTTTTACTCATATTAAATGTGTTATAGTTAATGGTTTATACACCTCTAAGATATGAAACGAAAATAATCAATCAAAATTTTATCGTTTATTAATGCAGGCGTACCTATTTCCAGCAATCTGGGACTACGCGATTCTCTGTAAAAGTCATTTAAGACTTCCTTCAAAACCTCTGTTGAACTTGCAGTTCTATATTCAAAACCAAACATTTTGCAAAGGTGTTCAGCATTTAAATTATGACGTGTTTCAAAATAAGTTTCAAAAACATCGGTATTTTCTTTGCCAGGTAGAATTCTAAATATGCCACCTCCTTTATTATTAATTACAATGATTCTAAAATTATTCTTAATTGAATTGTTCCACAAGGCATTACTATCATAGAAAAAACTAAGATCTCCTGTAATAAACAAAGTAGGAGTTTCACTAACTATAGAAGCACCTATAGCTGTCGAAGTACTACCATCTATTCCACTAGTTCCTCTATTGCAATACACTCTTAGCGATGGGTTCATGTCGAATAATTGAGTATATCTTATCGTAGAACTATTAGCAAGTTGTAAAAGATAATTATCTGGTATCGATTGCATTAGTTGACTAAAGACTGAGAAATCTGAAAAAGGTATTTTAGCTAAATAAGTAGACCTTTTTAAAACATATTCCGTTTTTACTTGATGCCAAAAACTATAATAGTCACTTTTTACAATTTTTGCATCTGAGTACATTTCTTGAAAAAACATATCAACAGGGGCTTTAATGTGTTTTTCTAAACAAAAAAAGGTGTCATTTGCTTTCACGCCACCAATATGCCAATGATGTTGAGGGGAGAAATTTCTTAGAAAAGCTTTTATTTTTTTTGAGACAATAAGTCCGCCGAAAGTCACTAGCACCTCTGGCTTTAATTTTTCAAACAAGATATCTTTATCAACGTTCATTTCAATAGGTGCGATAATTGAATCTATACTATTGAAAAAACTAGGATGATTTAAGTTTGAAGTAGTTTCCGTCAAAACCAATACACTAGGATCATTGGCTAAACTATGAAGTACTTGTTCATCAATACTATTTGGTTTGTTTACTCCTACTAAAACTATTTTACGCTTTGATGTATTCCAAATCTCTTTCTCTCGTTGTTTTGAAGATTGATTCGTTTCTTTATTAAAATTCGGACTTATTTGGGCGATTATATTGGTCTCTGTTGTTGTATTATACAGTGGCTCTTCAAAAGGTGCATTTATATGAACTGGGCTTTGCGAAGTAAAGGCTTTATTAAAAGCTGTATTCAATTCGGCATCGTTATATGCTTGAACTTTATTTTGAATCTTATGTACATTTTCACCTTTAATCCATTCTGGCTTGTAATGACGAATCTTATCGGTAGCATGGCTCACATCTTGTCTAAGGTTTGCCGAGTACCCAATTTGATTTTCAAATACGTTTTTCTGATTGATAGTTTGCCCATCCCCTATCCCAACCTTATAAATTGGTCTATCTGCAGAAATTACTACTAAAGGAATATTACTATAATAAGCTTCTGCTATTGCAGGATAATAGTTTAAAAGTGCACTACCTGATGTACAGATAACTACTACTGGCTTCTGTAATTGCTGTGCCATACCTAATGCAAAAAAAGCCGCACAACGTTCATCGACAATACTATAACAAGAAAAAAAAGGATTCTCTGCAAAGGCAATTATTAGCGGTGCATTTCTAGAACCAGGAGAAATTACAATGTTATTAATATCGTTAGCCTGACAATGCTGAACGATAGTTTGTGCAGTAGGTATGAGAGAATAATTCATGTATTTCAAAAATACAACCTAAGCAGCTTATTACCCAAATGTCTTAACGCTATTTATGATTCAAAACACGAAACATAGTATTGCTTTTCAAAACAGTTTCATTCCATTCACTTTCAGGCATTGAGTCACTTGTAATACCGCCACCAACATAAATACTAATAGTGTTTTTACTTATTTGCATACACCTTAAATTCACAAAAAGCTCAGAATTTTTAACTACACTCCTATAGGCGCTATTTTCTTGATTTCGCCTATTCTTATTTCTAGCCAACTCAGTAGAAAAGTTCAATTCCCCTAAAAAACCCGTATAAAAAGACCGGTCATAATTTTCATTTTCGACAATGAATCTTTTAGCATTTGCCAATGGTGTTCCACATACTGCGGGTGTTGGATGCAATGCTCTCAATACTTCACCAAATTTACCAGGTGCAAATACTCCTTTAATTTCTGTTCGTAAATGCCAAAGTTGACCTGCTTCAATAGTTGTTACTTCAGAAGCTTTTAGTGAAACCACCTCGTTTTCTAAGGAATCAAGAATGTAATCGGTAACTACCTGTTGTTCGTTCAATTCTTTCTTAGTCCAATTTGGTATTAAAAATTCATTCGAGCTTTGCGTTCCTGCTAAGGACATTGTAGTAAACCGTGTTCCTCTACATTTTACCAATATTTCTGGTGTTGCCCCTATCCAAGTACCTACTTTAGGGTGGTGCCATAAATAACAAAATGCTTTTGGATAAATATCTAAAACGTTTTGAAACAGATTTATTGGTGAAACCTCATCATTAACTTCAATCTTTCTAGATAAAACAACCTTATCTAATTCACCATTATTAATGACATTTAAAGCTTTATTTATTAACCTAAGATAATCTACTTTCTCCGATTCATTAAATACAGAAATTTCATCGACACTCGTTAAAGAGATACCCTTATGCTCTATAGGGGCTTTAATAATTTCATCAGTTTTTAAAAGAATAGGATGAGAATCTAAATCGAATGGAGCAAAGACAAAACCGGTTTCTGAAAAATCTTTAACCTTATGCACCTCATCATTATTCTGAAAAACACCAATTAACTCTGTTTCATTTGGTTTTCTATACAGAATAAAAGGCAACTGCTCTTTCAAGCAAACTGCAGCACGATTAAAAAGTTCTTGAACCATACTAGCTTCTAAGTAAAGCGATTGTAGTCAACTTACAAAGCGAAATCAGCTGATCAGCTTCATTGGTAATCTTAATTTCCCATAACTGAGTTGTTCTTCCCTTATGCAAAATCATAGCTTTTGCATAAACAAAGCCTTCCTTAACACTTTTTACATGGTTTGCTGATATTTCTAAACCTCTAATAAAGAATTTATTACCATCTAAAAATATATAGGAGGCTGCACTACCCACGCTTTCAGCTAACGCTACAGTTGCACCGCCATGAAGCACACCATCTGGTTGGTGAACTTTTGTTGTAACGGGCATTCTAGCCAACAAAAAATCTTCGCCTACATCTATGTATTGAATATCTAAGGTTTCCATTAAGGTATTCTTAGAGGTATCATTACAAATCTTTAGAATTTTTTCTTTGTGGTCGTTCATTCCTTTTTTTTGTAAAATTAAGCATTACATTACCAACTGAAAAGCTCAAAAGAACTGCATCGAATATGAATAATCAGATAAAAAATATTTCCTATAAATCTTCTAATACTTATGAAACATTAAATATTTTAAATAAAAACGCAAAAAGGGTTTGGATTGTTTTTCACGGAATCGGTTTTTTAAGCCGGTTTTTTCTAAAATATTTTAATGAACTACCTGAAAATGAGAATTACATCATAGCACCACAAGCCCCTTCAAAATATTATTTAAACGGAGAATATAAACATGTAGGAGCAAGCTGGCTGACAAAGGAAAATACCGAGCAAGAAAAAACTAATCTCTTCAATTATTTGGATGCTGTTTTGGCCAATGAAGACATTCCTAAGAGTTGCGAACTAATCATATTCGGATTTTCTCAAGGAGTTTCAATTGCTATGCGGTACTTGACACACTCAAAATTACAATGCAACAAATTGGTACTGTACGCTGGCGGAATTCCTACTGAACTTAAAAAGAACGATTTAGATTATTTAACTAATACTGAAATCATATCAATTATAGGGAATAGTGATGAATATTTAACTCCAAACCGACTCTTTGAAGAAAAGAAAAAATTAGTAGAATTATTTGGCGATAACGTTCGCTATATAAATTTTAATGGCGGACATGAAGTCAAAAAAGAAATCATTAATAGCTTAGTAAAATGAATAAGTCATTTAATTTATAAAATGATAGCGTGCTATTACAGTCCTCTACACTTAAAAATTTTGAAGAACTAATTTTGATTGCTTCACAAAATAACTTAGTTCAATATTCCTTTTCAAATATTTCTACTCGTGCTTCATTAAAAGATTACGTAAAAACACCCAAAAAATAATTAAATAATGGCACCAATATTCCATTTATAATCTGCAATTAACAGTAAAAAGCATATGCCGGTAGCACTAGGTATATGAACATAAATTTTAAAAACAAAGTTCTACATATAGGATCTACGTGGTTTGGTAGATAATTTCATGGCAGCGGGTCAAATAACTAAATGAAGTCATTAATGTTAGAACATGCCTTTGTAAAACGGGATTTAAAAAAAGTTGAGTTTCCTGTAGACGAACGAAACATTAAATCAAGAAAAGCTGTAAACCTGCTCGAAGGGTTTAAGAGTAACATCTGTTGCTATCGCCAACATCGCGAAGAATGGCTCGGGCGTAAATCGTAAAACAACTATCTATTCTTCAATCTTTGGCTCAGGAGCGTAATACGTTATTTTTCTTGTAGTATACGTATTATCAGGAGTGACTATTTGCTTTATCCAATTACCTTTATGTGCTTTATCGTATTGATATATATATTCCTTTTTAATAGTTTCTATTCCAGATTTAGCAATTTCAGTAATCAACATTCCATTATCATCATAGGTGTAGGTTGTTCTTACTGTTGGTTCAAACTTTTTGGCGGTAATGCTATACTCAAATTCTTGCTGAGCCATCAAATGACCATCTACACTAAACACTTCTTCAAAGGCATAATCAGCCTCACCTTTCAAATATTCTTTTGTCAATATTATTTTTTGAGCAGGCTTATTTTTTGGTTTCTGGGTAGAAGTACGAACCGTCTTTAAGGGAACGTCATTAAGTAAATACGTTACGGTATATTCTCCTTTAAACTTTTTATGTTCTACTTGGGTTACATCTGTTCCGTCATTGTTCGTTCTTCTAATACTAGATAAATCTCCAAATTCATCATATTCATAAACGTACTCGTCTAAAAATTCTTTATCGTACGAAAAAATACGTTCTTGTATTTTAATGTTTTCTGTAGAATCTATTTGATAGAAATGAGCGATTGACGTGCTAGGGTCAAACTCATTATTACGGTAAGATTCTGAACGCTTTTCAGCTAGTTCGCCAGACTTATATTTGTAATAAACAACATCATAATCACTGGCATTATACCTAGTCACCGATTTCGTTAAAAACCCTTTCTTATTAAAATCATATTCCTCTTTACCATAATCAGTACTTACCAAGCAAAATTTAACATTTTCTTTTAAGCCAAAATCAGCTAAGGTAAAAACCTGAATCTCTTGCCCCTGTGCATTAGATGCAGAAACCATTAAAACAAGAAAAAGAGTTTGGAGGTATTTTTTAATCATGCTGCAAAATTACTTTATTAATAATAGGTACAAAAAAATATAGTATAAAAGTAAAAAGGGACGGTTAAAACCGTCCCTTTTCTATAATAACTTAATGTTATATTACTTAACTTCTTCGAAATCTACGTCTTCAACATTATCACCTTCTGAACCTGCATCGCTAGCAGTTGGCTCTCCTTGAGAAGCATCACCGCCTTGTGCATCAGCCTGTGCTTTGTACATTTCTTCAGATGCTACTTTCCAAGCTTCGTTGATTTTATCTAAAGCAGGTGCAATTAATGCTATATCCTTAGTTTCATAAGCAGCCTTCAACTCTGTCAAAGCATCTTGAATTGGTTGCTTCTTATCATCTGATAATTTATCTCCAAATTCAGCTAATTGAGATTCAGTTTGGAAAATCATTCCATCTGCTTCATTCAACTTGTCTGCAGTTTCTTTCGCCTTTTTATCAGACTCTGCATTAGCTTCTGCTTCTGCTTTCATCTTCTTGATTTCTTCTTCCGTTAAACCTGAAGAAGCTTCAATACGAATATCCTGAGTTTTATTTGTAGCCTTATCTGTTGCAGATACTTTAATTATACCATTTGCATCGATATCAAAAGTAACTTCAATTTGAGGTGTACCTCTTTTCGATGGTGGAATACCATCTAAATGAAATCTACCGATAGACTTGTTATCATTTGCCATTGGTCTCTCTCCTTGCAGTACGTGAATTTCAACCGATGGTTGGTTATCAGCTGCAGTAGAGAATACCTGAGACTTTTTAGTTGGTATAGTAGTATTAGACTCTATCAATTTAGTCATTACACTTCCCATAGTTTCAATACCTAATGAAAGAGGCGTTACATCTAGTAACAATACATCTTTTACATCACCTGTTAAAACACCACCTTGAATAGCTGCACCAATTGCAACAACCTCATCTGGATTTACACCTTTAGAAGGCTTTTTACCAAAAAACTTCTCAACAGCTTCTTGTACCGCTGGAATTCTGGTAGAACCACCAACCAAGATAATTTCATCGATATCACTCTTTGAAAGTCCTGCTGCTTTCATTGCAGTTTCGCATGGCTCAATTGTTCTTTTAACTAAGTCAGCAATCAATTGCTCAAATTTTGATCTTGTCAAAGTTCTAACTAAGTGCTTTGGTCCTGAAGCTGTTGCTGTAACATAAGGTAAATTAATTTCTGTCTGTGCAGAAGAAGACAACTCTATTTTAGCTTTTTCAGCTGCTTCACGTAAACGTTGTAAAGCCATAGAATCTTTTCTTAAGTCCATATCTTCTTCAGACTTGAACTCCTCAGCTAACCAATCAATAATTTTTTGATCTACATCATCTCCACCTAAGTGAGTATCACCATCTGTAGCTAGTACTTCAAATACTCCATCACCCAATTCTAAGATAGAAACATCATGTGTACCTCCACCAAAGTCAAAAACAACTATTTTCTGGTCAATATCTTTTTTATCCATACCGTAAGCCAAAGATGCGGCTGTTGGTTCGTTGATGATACGTTCTACAGTTAATCCTGCAATTTCACCAGCTTCTTTCGTAGCTTGTCTTTGCGCATCATTAAAGTATGCAGGCACAGT
>RCMY010000681.1_pt1 | contig 32285 bp, 24 predicted proteins | sample 2041341 | NCBI WGS metagenome assembly RCMY01 (sample SAMN09708234, study PRJNA481090) | Marine sediment metagenome, whole genome shotgun sequencing project. | reverse complement strand
CAAGCCCACAGGCCGTCTGAAACGTTGGGTTTATCAACCCAACCTACGCCGTTATAGAGCATAGTTTTGTATCACTTTTTCTTACATTCCACTATAGATACGCCCGCCCCCGCTTTTTGCGGCGTAATCGTACACATGAAACTCGCCCTCGCTTAACAACCAAACAGGCCGTCTGAAAAGTTTCAGACGGCCTGTTTCATGCATAAAGCCTTGCACCGGCACGGCCTATTCTGCATTAATTTTACGGGTGCTTGTGTGTTTATTCGCCATCCGCATCGGCACGGCGCTCGATTTCCACGCCCACTTCGCGCACATTAGCCAAAATGCCCGGCTTCACCACGCGCACGCGCACCCATAAGGCGCCGAAATCCTGCAAAATCAATTCGGCAATATGCTCGGCCAGCGCTTCGAGCAGCAAAAAGCTCTGCTCGCGCAGGCTTTGCCGCACCGCTTCGCACACATCACCATAATGAATGGTGTCGTCGATATGATCCGATGCGGCAGATTGCTCGGCCACGCCGATATCGAGATCAAGCAGCAGCGTTTGCATTTGCTCGCGCTCCCAGTCATACACGCCGATTAAGGTATCGGCTTTCATACCGTGCAAAAAGATTTTATCCATTTTGTTTTATTTCACGTTAGAATTGTTGCCTCATTCTAAATCAAAAGTATGCTTATGTTGCTAAATTTATTGGCTGTGGCGGCCGCTTATTTAATCGGCTCGCTCTCATTTGCCGTGATTGTGTCGAAATTTTACGGCATGGCCGACCCGCGCAGCTACGGCTCGGGCAACCCCGGTGCCACCAATGTGTTGCGCAGCGGCAAGAAAAAAGCGGCGGCGCTCACGCTGTTGGGCGATGCGCTCAAAGGCTTGGTGGCGGTGCTTTTGGCGCGCGCGCTGCAAGATACGCTGGGCTTGAGCGATGCCACTATTGCCGCGGTGGCGGTGGCGGTGCTGGTGGGGCACATGTGGCCGGTGTTTTTCGGTTTTAAAGGCGGCAAAGGTGTGGCCACGGCGCTGGGTGTGCTTTTGGCTTTATCGTGGCCGGTGGCGCTGATTTGCGCACTGGTGTGGCTGGTGATGGCGTTTGGCTTTAAAGTGTCGTCGCTCGCGGCGCTGGCGGCCACGCTGGTGAGCCCGATTGCCGCTTATTTCCTGATGCCGCACGGCTCTTGGGTGATGGCCACGCTGATCATTGCGCTGCTGGTGCTCTACCGGCATCAGAGCAACATCAAAAATCTGCTGGGCGGCAAAGAAGGCAAAATCGGCGGAAAAGCCGAATAATACCCATTCGAAAAAATAACCTCACTGCGTTGTCTCGCCTTGCCGTACTAGGTGTACTGTCTTCGACTCGCCGCCTTGTTATCTTATTTTTTCGAATGGGTATAATGTTTCGATCTGCTCAAAAAGCAATCCGGCTGCGTTAATCCGTTTGGTCGGCTTGCTTTTTAAAATTTAAACGTGGGCATGTGCTGCCCAATGGCATCAGCCATTTTTCAAACACACCTTTTGGAAGTTTATATTGATGAAAACCCGCTTTTTTTCTTCAGACGGCCTGTTCAAAAAAAGCCTGGCTGCCGCCACGGCGCTGGCTTTATCGTCTTGCTCATTGGTGCAATACCAGCCTTTGGAAACCATTTCAAAAGTGGATTTAAACAGCGGCTACCGCTTGCAAACGGCATTGGACCACAAGCGAGATGCCGATGCCAGCGACATGATGGTGATTTTGATGTTTTCCGGCGGCGGCACGCGGGCGGCGGCACTGGGCTATGGCGTGTTGGAAGAATTGGGCAGGCAGAAAATCTGGCTTCAGGGCAAGGAAACCCGCTTGGTTGATCAGATTGACTTGGTTTACGGCGTGTCGGGCGGCTCGGTGCTGGCTGTGTATTTCTCGCTCTACGGCGCCGACACCATTCCCTCTTTCGAGCAACGCTTTTTAAAGCAGAATTTCCAGCGCCAAGTGGCCAAGCAAGTGTTTTCGTTTGCCAACTTGCCGCGCTTGAGCTCGCCCGAATTCGGCCGCGGTGATTTGCTGCAAGAGCAATTTGAAAGCGGCCTGTTTCGCAAGACCACGTTCGGCGATTTGGCCGCGCGCCGCAAAGGCCCGTTTGCCGTGATCAGCGCCACCGATATGTCGCAAGGGCGGCGGCTCGATTTCACGCAGGAATATTTCGACCCGATGTGTTTGAATCTTTCCGATTTGCCGCTGGCGCGCGCCGTGGCGGCTTCCAGCGCCGTGCCTTTGCTGTTTGCACCGCTCACACTCAACAACAATGGCGGCAATTGCGGCTACACTTTGCCTGTGCAAATCCGCCAGGCAGCGGAGCAGGCAGCGGCCGATCATGACCGGCTGCAAAGCCAAACCCAGCGCGAAATCAGCAGCGGCTTCAAAACCTATGAAGATCCCAACCGCCGCTATATCCACCTGCTCGACGGCGGCCTCACCGACAACCTCGGCCTGCGCAGCCTGCTGGATAAGACCGAGGTGTATTCCGGCAATTCGGTTTACCGCCAATTCAGCGAAGAAAAAGTCAACAAAATCGTGATTATCAATGTGAACGCACAAAACAAGATTGATTCCCATATCGACAAATCCGCTGCCGTGCCGGGTGTGAGCGAAGTGCTCAATGCGATTATCAATATTCCCATCGACCAATATTCGCAAGAATCGCTGCGCCGCTTCCGCGCCTTTGTGGATTATTGGAACGAGCAGGCGCGCGCGCGCGTGGGCGGCCATGAAGTGAATATGTTTTTCGTGAGCCTCAATCTGCGCGATTTGCCCGAATCGCAGCTGCGGGACAACACGCTCAACACACCCACCAGCTTTTACCTGCCCCATCATCAAGTGGACGACCTCAAACAAGCCGCCGGCGTGCTGATGCGCCAATCGGGCGAATACAAACGCCTGCTCGAAGCACTGGCCGCGCCGCCTGCCGCACCGGAAGACACCGTGGGTGCATTGTGGTTTGTGGGCGAGGGGCCGCTGCCCAAGCCCGATGCAGATGCTGAGCAGCCATATGAATTGTTTGAGCAGGTGGAAACGGTTCAATAATCGAAGGGTTTATTTAAAGGCCGTCTGAAACTTTTTTCAGACGGCCTTTTTTATTCCGGTTCTTCTTCTAGCGTATTGGTTTTCCACTGAATCAGATGCTCGATCAGATCGAGCAATTTTTTTCTTTCTTTGCTGTCGAGCTTATTGAGCATGGCCATAAGCTGGCGTTCGTGGTCTTGGATGCGGTGGCTGCCGGTGTTGAGCAAATCCGCCACATCGCATTCGAAAATTTCCGCCAGCTCAAACAGGCGCGACACCGACAAGGCAATATGCCCGCGCTCGAGCCGGGATACCGCATCATTGCTCAATTCCAGCTTTTCTGCCAATTCGGCTTGCGTGATGCCTGCTGCTTTGCGGTATTTGGCAATCACCGCCCCGAACTTGTGCGTTTTATTTTGATTTTTCACAACACTCGTCTTGCCTTAATAAAAGGTGGTTACTATCAAACATTCAAACCACAATAAAAAGAGCGTAAAATTCTTATCAATAAGAATTATGTGTATAATTCCATGAATCGGGCAATATTCACCCGATTGAAGAAAATTCGGGCAAAATGTGCGTGTATTCATTATACATACAAATATAAGCACATGAATATCAATAATATTTCCAAACACACAAACCATCAGAAACGCTACGCACGCAAACAAAACTTTTCCGCTGCTTTATCAACTTAATCCAAGGAGTTTGTTATGCCGCAAAAACCGCAAATACTCACCAACCCGCTTACCAACCGAGGCACCGCCTTTACGCATGAAGAGCGTGCCCAACTTGGCTTGGTCGGCCGCTTGCCCGCTGCGGTGGAAACGCTCGATCAACAAGCGGCCCGTGCCTATAAGCAAATCAGCGAATATGAAACCGATTTGGAAAAATACATTTATCTCGACCAGCTGCACAACCGCAACGAAGTGTTGTATTACCGCGTGATCACCGACCATTTGGCCGAAATGCTGCCGATTGTGTACGACCCCACCATCGGCGAGGCGATTAAAAAATGGAGCGGCGACTACCGCCAATCGCGCGCGGTGTATTTATCGATCGACCGCCCCGAAGACGTGCGCGCTTCGTTTGAAACGCTGGGCTTTGGCCCCGACGATATTGATTTGCTGGTGGTTTCCGATGCGCAGGAAATTCTCGGCATCGGCGACTGGGGCGTGAACGGCACCGATATTTCCGTGGGCAAGCTGGCCGTTTACACCGCTGCTGCCGGCATCAACCCCGCGCGCGTGATTGCGGTGAATCTGGATGTGGGCACCGACAACGAGGCGCTGCTCAACGACCCGGCCTATCTGGGCAACCGCCATGCCCGCGTGAGCGGCAAAGCTTACGATGATTTTATCGACTTGTATTTAAAAACCGCCAGCGAGCTTTACCCCAACGCCCTTTTGCATTTTGAAGATTTCGGCCCCGGCAACGCCCGCCGCATTTTGGTGAACAATGCCGATAAATATCGCATTTTCAACGATGATATGCAGGGCACCGGCGCGATTGTGATGGCGGCGGTGATTTCCGGCCTCAAAGTAACGAAACAAAGCTTTGCCGAGCAGCGATTGCTGGTTTATGGCGCAGGCACCGCCGGCACCGGCATGGCCGACCAAATTCACGCGGCCATGATGCGCAGCGGTTTGAGCGCCGAAGAAGCCAAGCAGCGCGTGTGGCTGGTGGACATCAACGGCTTGGTGAGCGACGACATGCAAGACGCGCCTGATTATCAGCAAGCCTATGCCCGCCCCGCTGCCGAAGTGAAAGATTGGCCGCGCCGCAACGGCAAAATCGATTTGCTCACCGTGGTGCAGCAAGTGAAGCCCACTATTTTGATCGGCACTTCCACCGACCACGGCGCGTTTACGCAAGAAGTGGTGGAAGCCTTGTGCGCCGGCGTGGAGCGCCCGATTGTGCTGCCGCTTTCCAACCCCACCGAGCGCATCGAAGTGATGCCCGCCGATTTGGTGCCGTGGTCTAAAGGCCGTGCGCTGATTGCGGTGGGCATTCCGGTGGCGCCGGTGGAATATGAAGGCGTGCGCTACCACATCGGCCAGGGCAACAATGCCTTGCTTTATCCGGGCTTAGGGCTGGGCGTGATTGTGTCGGGCGCGAAACACGTTACCGACGGCATGCTTTTGGCCGCTGCCGAAGCCGTGGCCGGGCAAGTGGATGTGTCGGCACCGGGCGCATCATTGCTGCCGCCGGTAGACAATCTGCGCGCCAGCTCGGCCACCGTTGCCGTGGCTGTGGCCAAGCAGGCCAAAGCCGACGGCGTGGCCACCATCGAGCACCCGAATCTGATTCAGGCGGTGCAAGACGCGATGTGGCAGCCGGTTTACCGCGATTAAGCCAAACGTTTATCGGTGATACGCAAAAGGCCGTCTGAAAAACCATCGTATTGTTTCAGACGGCCTTTTGTTTTTTAAGGAGTTTCCTATGATTTTTCTCACCGCTGTGGAAAGCGTGCTTTCTATCGTGCTGATTATCGCGCTGGGTTTTTACCTGCGCAATAAGGGCTGGTTTGCCGACAGCTTCGCCGGCAATATTTCCAAGCTGATTATGAACATCGCCCTGTCTGCTTCGATTTTCGTGTCGGTGCTCACTTATCTCACCCGCGACAAATTAATGGCGCTTTCAGACGGCCTCATCTACGGTGCGCTCTCTATTGTGTTCGGCTATCTCATTGCCTGGCTGATGGTGAAAGTGCTGAAAGTGCGGCGCGGGCGGCGCGGTGTGTTTATCAACACCATTGTAAACGCCAACACCATTTTCATCGGCCTGCCGCTCAATATCGCTTTGTTCGGCGAGGCCAGCATGCCTTATTTTTTGGTGTATTACGTGCTCAACACCGTATCCACTTGGGCATTCGGCGCTTTTCTGATTGCCAACGACAGCACCGAGCCGCAGCCGGCGCACCGGCAGAAATTCAACTGGAAAAAGCTCTTGCCCGCGCCGCTGCTGGGCTTTTTGGTGGCGCTGGTGTTTTTGCTGGCCGATATTCCCGTGCCCTCGTTTATCCATTCCACGCTGGATTATGTGGGCAGCATCGTCACCCCGCTCTCGCTGCTCTATATCGGCATCACGCTGGCTGATGCAGGGCTGAAAAGCATTCGTTTCGATAAAGACACCATCGCCGCGCTGCTGGGCAAATTCGTGCTCGCGCCGCTGATTATGGTGGCGCTGATTGCGGCCGGCCACTCTATTTTGCCGCTGCCCTCCTTGGAAGCGAAAACCCTGATTGTGCAATCTTCCGTGTCGGCCTTGGCGGTGTTGCCGATTTTGGCCAACGAAGCCAAGGGCGATGTGCGCTTTGCCACCAATGTGGTCACCACCAGCACCATTTTGTTTATGATTGTGGTGCCTTTGGTGGATACGTTGCTGCAAATGTTTTAAGCAGGTTTTATTAATCCTCAGGCCGTCTGAAAAGTTTCAGACGGCCTAAACACCCTATTGCTCTACTCTGTTAAAATAGCAGCTTCTCAAACTCAAGCCGTCTGAAACCTTTTCAGACGGCATACTTGCGCGTGCCCTTTATGAAACCCATTCTCCCCGCCCCTGCCCAAAAAGCCGTTTGGCCCGGCCTTTCGCGCGGCAGCCTGCCGCTTTTTCTCACCGAAAATCTGCCGGCCGGCACGCTTAAAGTGGTGTTCACCCAAGATGTGGAGCAGGCTTTGCGCCTGCAAACGGCGTGGCAGTTTTTCCGCCCGCAAGAGCATGCCGTGTTTCTGCCCGACTGGGAAACGCTGCCTTACGAGCGCTTTTCGCCGCATCAGGATTTGGTGTCGGAGCGGCTCTCGGCCTTGTGGCAATTGAAAAGCGGCCAGGCCGATGTGTTGTTTGTGCCCGTGTCTACCGCGATGCAGAAGCTCGCGCCCCTGCCTTTTATGGCGGCGCGCACGTTTTGGCTCAAAGCGGGGCAAACGCTCAATATCGAGGCTTTGCGCGAAAGCCTGGTGGAAGCGGGCTACAGCAGCGTCACCAATGTGGTGGCCACGGGCGAATTTGCGGTGCGCGGCGGCATTTTGGATATTTTCCCGATGGGCAGCGAAGCGCCTTATCGGCTCGATATGTTTGACGATGAAATCGACAGCATCAAAACTTTCGACCCCGACAGCCAGCGCACGCTCGCGCCGGTGAGCGAAATCCGCCTGTTGCCTGCGCACGAATTTCCCACCGATGCAGATGCGCAAAAAATCTTCCGCGCGCGCTTTCGCGAAGAAATCGAAGCCAACCCCGCCGATGCCGCCGTGTATAAAGCGGTGAGCAAAGGGCATTTCGGCGCGGGGGTGGAATATTACCTGCCGCTTTTCTTTGAAGAAGAATGCGCCACCTTGTTTGACTATATCGGCGAAAATGCCGTGGCCGTGTGCATCGGCGATGTGCACGCCGAAGCCGCGCGCTTTTGGGGCGATGTGAAAACCCGCTTTGCCATGGCACAAGGCGATGAAACCTACCCGCCTTTGCCGCCACAGCATCTGTATCTAAACGACAACGAATTCTCAGGCCGTCTGAAACTTTATCCGCAAGTGTTGCCCGAATTCAGCAGCCCGGCGCACACCTTGCCCGATGTGGCGGTAAACCGCCAGGCGGAAATGCCTTTGCAGGCGCTGCAAGATTTTCAGACGGCCTTTAACGGCAGAATATTATTGTGCGCCGAAAGCCTGGGCCGGCGCGAAACCATGCTCGGCTTTATGCAGCAGCACGGCCTGAAGCCGCAAACCGTGGCCGGCTGGCAGGCATTTTTAAGCAGCGATGCGCCGCTTTGCCTCACCGTCACCCCGCTGGCTTACGGCTTTCAATTGGCGGATGCCGCGCTTTCCGCCCCCGTTTGCGGGAAAGGGCTTGCGGCAGCCGATATGCCAATCAGCAATATCGCCGTGATTACCGAATCCGATCTTTATCAATATGTTGCCCGCAGCCGCAACAAAGCGCGGCGCAAACACAATGCCGTTTCAGACGGCCTGTTGCGCGATTTGGCCGAAATCAACATCGGCGACCCGGTGGTGCACGAAGAGCACGGCATCGGCCGCTATATGGGCTTGGTAAACATGGATTTGGGCGAAGGCGGCAACGAAATGATGTTGCTCGAATATGCCGATGAAGCACAATTATATGTGCCCGTGTCGCAGCTGCATCTGATTAGCCGCTATGCCGGCCACGCCGCCGACAATGTACACCTGCACAAGCTCGGCAGCGGCGCATGGGGCAAAGCCAAGCGCCGTGCCGCCGAAAAAGCGCGCGACACCGCCGCCGAATTGTTGAATTTATATGCCCAACGCGCCGCCCAACAAGGCCATAAATTCGATTTAAACGAGCAGGATTATCAGGCTTTTTCAGACGGCTTCGGCTACGAAGAAACCGAAGACCAAGCCGCCGCCATCGGCGCCGTGCTCAAAGACCTCACCCAAGGCAAGCCGATGGACCGGCTCGTGTGCGGCGATGTGGGCTTCGGCAAAACCGAAGTGGCCTTGCGCGCGGCCTTTGTGGCGGTGATGGGCGGCAAGCAAGTGTGCGTGCTCGCGCCCACCACCTTGCTGGTGGAGCAGCATGCGCAAAACTTTGCCGACCGCTTTGCCGATTTCCCCGTGAAAGTGGCGCAGCTTTCCCGCTTCAACACCGGCAAAGCCACCCAGCAAACGCTCAAAGGCATGGCCGATGGCACGGTGGATATCGTAATCGGCACGCATAAATTGGTGCAGCCCGACATCACTTTTAAAAACCTCGGCCTCGTGATTATCGATGAAGAGCACCGCTTCGGCGTGCGCCAAAAAGAGCAGCTCAAGCGCCTGCGCGCCAATGTAGATATTCTCACCCTCACCGCCACGCCGATTCCGCGCACGCTGAGCATGGCGCTCGAAGGCCTACGCGATTTCTCGCTTATCACCACCGCGCCCAGCCGCCGCCTGGCCGTGAAAACCTTTGTGAAGCCTTTCAGCGAAGCCAGCATCCGCGAAGCCATGCTGCGCGAGCTCAAGCGCGGCGGCCAAGTGTTTTTCCTGCACAACGAAGTAGACACCATCGAAAACATGCACGAGCGCTTGGCCGAATTGCTGCCCGAAGCCCGCATCGGCGTGGCACACGGCCAATTGCGCGAACGCGAGCTCGAGCAAGTGATGCGCGACTTTTTGCAACAGCGTTTTAATGTGCTGCTGTGCTCCACCATTATCGAAACCGGCATCGACATTCCCAATGCCAACACCATCATCATCAACCGCGCCGATAAATTCGGCCTGGCGCAGCTGCACCAATTGCGCGGGCGCGTCGGCCGCAGCCACCATCAGGCTTATGCCTATCTGCTCACGCCCGAATACATCACTAAAGATGCCGAAAAACGCCTCGATGCCATTGCCGCCGCCGATGATTTGGGCGCCGGCTTCACGCTGGCGATGCAAGACCTCGAAATCCGCGGCGCGGGCGAAATTCTCGGCGAAGGCCAAAGCGGCGAAATGATGCAGGTCGGCTTCAGCCTCTACACCGAAATGCTCAAACAAGCCGTGCGCGAGCTCAAAAAAGGCCGCGTGCCCGACCTCGATGCGCCGCTGGGCGTGACCACCGACATCAAACTGCACAGCCCCGCGCTCTTGCCCGACGGCTATTGCCCCGACATCCACGAGCGCTTGGTGCTCTACAAGCGCCTGGCCACTTGCGAAACCGAGCAGCAAATCAACGCCGTGCACGAAGAGCTGGTCGACCGCTTCGGCCTACCCGAGCAGCCGGTGAAAACCCTGCTCGAAAGCCACCGCCTGCGCCTGGCTGCCAAAGAGCTGGGCATCGCCGCCATCGACGCCACCGCCGAAGCCGCCACCTTCACCTTCGGCAAAGGCCACAGCATCGACCCCGCCGAAATTATTCTGCTGATGCAAACCAACAAAAACTACCGCCTCGCCGGGCCGGATAAATTGCGGGTAAACGCGGTGATGGAAGATGTGGAAACACGCATTCAAACGGTGAAGGCGGTGTTGAAGAAATTGCAGGGGAAGTGAATGTGCTTGAATGATAAAGGCCGTCTGAAAAAATATTCAGACGGCCTTTGGTTCGTCATGCTTGCAAAACGTGTTTTTCAAACGGCATCAGGCAAATTCCTGCTGGGTGACGCAATGAATGCCGCCGCCGCCGATGGCGATCCAATCGATATTCATGGCAACGATTTCCCGATCGGGATACCAAAGCTGCAATTTTTCTTTGGCGGCGGCATCGGTGTGCGCATCGCCGAATTCCGGCACAATCACGCCGCCGTTGCAGGCATAATAATTGATGTAGCTGGCGGCAAAATCGGGAAATTCATCGGTATCCACGCGCACGGATTGCGGGTTGTCGAGAATATTTGTTTCATTTAATTCAAAATGTTCGGCCAATGCCGCCTCGGTTTCGCGGGTGATGATGTGGTCGGGCTTGGCGCGGTTGTGTTCCCGATTGATCAACACGGTTTGCCCATCGATATATTTGGCATAAAAATCAATGTGCGAGTCGGTGATGTCGGCATCTTTCATGCCGGGCAGCCAAATAATGTGCTCGATGCCCAAAAATCGCGCCAAGGCTTTTTCGCATTCGGCTTTGCTCATGCCCGGATTGCGGTTGGCGTTAAGAATGCAGCTTTCGTTTAAAATCGCGTTGCCGCGCCCGTCCACTTCCAGCGCGCCGCCTTCCAAGCAGATGTCGGCGCGAACCAGCGGCACGCCGGCGGCCTCAGCCATAATGGCGGGCGCATGCGCATCTTGCCGGTGCGCCTGCTTGTTGCCCCAGCCGTTAAAATTGAAGTTCACAGCGCTTTTCTCACCGCTGTGGCTGTTTTTCACAAAAACCGCGCCGCTGTCGCGCAGCCAAATATCGTCGAGCGCCGCTTCGATGTATTCCACATCGCTGCCCATTAGGTTTTTGGCCTGCACCATTTCTTCCGGCCGCACCAATATTTTCACCGGCTCGAAGCGGGCGATGTTTAACGCCAGGCGGCTGATATTGGCTTGAATGGCGGCGGTGATGCGCAGGTCTTGCCACACGGCATGATTGGCGCAAAATGAGAGCCAAGTGGCATGATGGCGTTCGTGCTCGCTAGGGTAGCAATATTGCATATATTATCCGTAAAAAGTGCCCGAAGTGGCGGCGCCGATTCTAGGGGCGGCTTATTGATACGTCAAGCGCGGCAGGCCGGGTGAATATGCCTTTCGCATCAAAATTACATGCGATTACTTTTATTCACACAAAAGGCCGTCTGAAAGCTCAAAAAGCATTCAGACGGCCTTTATCAGACTTACTGTCAGGATACCCTAGATTACAAAGCTGCCAATGCCGAATTGTAGTCCGGCTCTTGCGCGATTTCGGGCACCAATTCGCTGTAAAGCACTTGATTGTTTTCATCGAGCACCACCACCGAGCGGGCGGTGAGGCCGGCGAGCGGGCCGCTTTGCAGCGCCACGCCGTAATCTTGGGCAAAGCCGCTGCGGAAAGTGGAGAGCATCACCACATTTTCGATGCCTTCCGCGCCGCAAAAGCGTGCTTGGGCAAACGGCAGATCGGCGGAAATGCACAGCACGGCGGTGTTGTCGAGCGCGGCGGCTTTTTCGTTGAATGTGCGCACCGATTTCGCGCACACGCCGGTGTCTACGCTGGGGAAAATATTCAGGATTTTACGTTTGCCGGCAAAATCGGCCAAGGTTTTTTCCGACAAATCGCCGGCGGTGAGTTTGAAATCGGGCGCGCTTTGGCCGGCTTCTAAAAAGCGGCCGCCCACTTCAACCGGGTTGCCTTGCAGGGTAACTTGTGACATTTTATTTCCTCTCTTTACGGGTTAGGCTGCTTTGCACGGCGGCAAGGCGGCGGGGTAAACGGAAGCTTGGGTTTGCGCCAAGGCAAACAGGGTTTCGAGCTGCTGCTGCGCCTGATTTTGCGCATGCGCTAAAATATCGGCTTTGCAGGCGCTTTCCAACACCTGCTTTTTGGCCGCCTGCTGCACGGTTTCAAACACGCTTTTATCGATGGGATGCAGGCCGAGTGAGCCGGTTTTGAGGTCGTACACTTCGATATTGTCGAGATTCACGCTCAGAATTTCCACCGGCGGCAGGCTGATGATCACTTTATTGTTGACCACGTTCACATTTTCGGCGCTCAATTTATTCAAATCGATGCCGGCCACCACCTGCCCTTTTGCCATAAAAAGGCCGCTTTGCGAATCTTGCCACAACGCATACCAATTGCCGGGCTTTTCAGTTTTGATGATGGTGTCGATATAAAAAGCGGTGCTCTCCAGCCGGTTTAGATTTTGAATCTGCGTGAGCACGCCCTCGCGGGTGAGCGCTTGCTGCGGCCGGGCATGATCGGGTTGCTTAACATACCACACACCTGCACCTGCCGCGAGCAGCACGATGATTAAAACGAGTAAACGGAATAAGGTTTTCATGTGCGGGCTGTTTGTTCAAAAAAGATTAAATCAATTTGCAGTTGGCGTTTATTTTGAATATTTCAAGCGCCAAATAAAATAAAGGCCGTCTGAAAATTTTTCAGACGGCCTTGAGTCAATCATCAGCTGACAACCATCAAATATCCAGATAATCCAAAATGCCCTCGGCGGCATCGCGGCCTTCGGCAATGGCGGTAACCACCAAATCGGAGCCGCGGGTGATGTCGCCGCCGGCGAAGATTTTCGGATTGGCGGTTTGCTGCTTATATTGCCCGCGCGCTTCGATGCGGCCGCGGTTATCGGTGGTTACGCCCACGCTTTCCAGCCACGGCATGGCGTGCGGCGCGAAGCCGAAGGCCACAATCACGGCATCGCAGGCAATCACTTCTTCGCTGCCGGGAATGATTTCGGCGCGGCGGCGGCCTTGTGCATCAGGCTCGCCCATTTGGGTTTTCACAATGCGCAAGCCGGCCACTTTGCCCTCGGCATCGGTTTGCACCGCCACCGGCTCGGCTTCGATGGCCACGGGCTGAGCGTTGAATTGAAAAGCCACGCCCTCTTCTTGCGCGTTGGTGAATTCTTTGCGGCTGCCGGGCATATTGGCGGCATCGCGGCGGTAAACGCAAGTCACTTCGGCAGCATTTTGGCGCACGGAAGTGCGCACGCAATCCATAGCGGTGTCGCCGCCGCCGAGCACCACCACGCGCTTGCCGGCCATGCTCACGAAATCGGGGCTGTCGAAACCGAGCAGGTTTTGGGTGTTGCCGATCAGAAACGGCAGCGCCGAATACACGCCTTGGGCGTTTTCGTTGTCAATATCGGCTTTCATGCCCTGATAAGTGCCCACGCCGAGAAACACGGCATCGTATTCGGCTGCCAAATCATCAAGCTTCACATCGCGGCCGATTTCCACGCCGAGCTTGAAGGTGATGCCCATTTCGCCAAACACTTCGCGCCGGCGCACCATCACTTCTTTTTCCAGCTTGAAGGCGGGAATGCCGAAGGTGAGCAGGCCGCCGATTTCGGGCTGGCGCTCATACACGGTCACGTCCACACCGTTGCGGGTGAGCACATCGGCGCAGCCCAGGCCGGCCGGCCCCGCGCCGATCACGGCCACTTTTTTGCCGGCTTTGGGCACATGGTGCAGATTGGGGCGCCAGCCCATTTCAAAGGCGGTTTCGGTGATGTATTTTTCCACATTGCCGATGGTTACGGCGCCAAATTCAGCATTGAGCGTGCAATCGCCTTCGCACAAGCGGTCTTGCGGGCACACCCGGCCGCACACTTCGGGCAGGCTGTTGGTGGAATGTGCCAGCTCCGCCGCTTCGATGATGCGGCCTTCGTTGGCCAGGCGCAGCCAGTTGGGGATGTTGTTGTGCAGCGGGCATTTGTTTTGGCAATAAGGGTTGCCGCAGCCTAAGCAACGGTCGGCTTGGGCTTGCGCCTGCGTGTCGGTGAAGGCCTGATAAATTTCCACAAACGTGGTTTTGCGGCTGGTTAAGGGAATTTTCGGCGGATCTACGCGCGGCAGGTCGATAAATTGGTATACATTTTCATGTTGGCTCATGGCAGGTCCTTACAAACTGATTTTTCTTTCAGACGGCCTTGTTTGAAAAGGCCGTCTGAAACATTTTGTTGTGGCTTCTTCAGGCCGTCTGAAACCTTCAGACGGCCTCACGCTTATTGGGTAACGGCGCGCAATTCGGTTACGGTGCGGCGCTTGTGGCCGAGCAGCGCGTTCACATCGTTGGCTTTGGGCTTCACCAGCACAAAGCGGTCGACATAATCTTCCCAATGCGACAGGATGCGCTCGCCGATGGGGCTGTGGGTGAGCTCCACATGGCGGGAAATCAGGCCGCGCAAATGCTCTTGGTGCATGGGCAAATCGGCAATGCCCAAGCCTTCCACCATTTCGGGGTTGATGCGCCCTTTGAAGCGGCCGTCGGTGTCGAGCACATAAGCGAAGCCGCCGGTCATGCCTGCGCCGAAGTTGATGCCGGTTTTGCCCAGCACGGTCACCACGCCGCCGGTCATGTATTCGCAGCCGTTGTCGCCGATGCCCTCCACCACGGTGGTGGCGCCCGAATTGCGCACGCCGAAGCGCTCGCCCGCGCGGCCCGAAGCAAACAATTCGCCGCCGGTGGCGCCATAAAGGCAGGTGTTGCCGGCAATGGTGGCTTCTTCGGCTTTGAAGGCCGCGCCATTGTGCGGCTTAATCACAATGCGCCCGCCGCTCATGCCTTTGCCCACATAATCGTTGGCATCGCCCGTGAGGTTGAGGTTGACGCCACCGGCCAGCCACACGCCCAAGCTCTGCCCGGCGGTGCCGTTGAGGTGGATGTTGAACGTTTGGCCGGCATTGCCGCGGCTGCCGTATTCTTGGGCAATCATGCCCGACAAGGTGGCGCCCACCGAGCGGTCGAGATTGCTGATGTCGAAGCTCAAATCGGCATTGCCGCCGGCTTCGAATGCCTGTTGCGTTTGCTCGACAATGGCTTTATTGAGCAAACCTTTGTCAAACGGGGCGTTGTTTTGGGTGCAGAAGCGCGCGCTGCCTTCGGGCACTTTGGGCGCATACAAAAGGCGGCTCAAATCCAGCCCGCGCTGTTTGGCGGTTTTGCCTTCGATAATTTCCAGCAAATCGGTGCGGCCGATCAGATCGGTGAGCTTTTCCACGCCCAAACCGGCCATCAATTCGCGCACGTCTTGAGCGATAAATTTAAAGTAATTCATCGCTTTTTCGGGCAGGCCGTGGTAATGCTTGCTGCGCAAAGTGTCGTCTTGGGTGGCGATGCCGGTGGCGCAGTTGTTCAGATGGCAGATGCGCAAATAACGGCAGCCGAGCGACACCATGGGCCCTGTGCCGAAGCCGAAGCTCTCGGCGCCGAGAATGGCCGCTTTGATGATGTCGAGCCCGGTTTTCAGGCCGCCGTCCACTTGCAGGCGTATTTTGTGGCGCAGATTGTTTTCCACCAAAGCTTGTTGCGCTTCGGCCAAGCCCAATTCCCACGGGCTGCCGGCATATTTTACGCTGGTGAGCGGGGATGCGCCTGTGCCGCCGTCGTAGCCGGAAATGGTAATCAGGTCGGCATAGGCTTTGGCCACGCCGGTGGCAATGGTGCCCACGCCGGGCAGCGACACCAGTTTTACCGAAATCAAGGCTTTGGGGTTGACTTGCTTCAAGTCGAAAATCAGCTGTGCCAAATCTTCGATGGAATAAATATCGTGGTGCGGCGGCGGCGAAATCAGCGTGGAACCGGGCACGGCATAGCGCAGCTGCGCGATATAAGGTGTGACCTTGTCGCCCGGCAATTGGCCGCCCTCGCCGGGCTTGGCACCTTGCGCCACTTTAATCTGAATCACATCGGCGCTCATCAGATAAGCGGCGGTCACGCCGAAGCGGCCGGAAGCCACTTGCTTGATGCGCGATACTTTTTCGGTGCCGTAGCGTTTCGGGTCTTCGCCGCCTTCGCCCGAGTTGGAATAGCCGCCCAAGCGGTTCATCGCCACGGCCAAGGCTTCGTGCGCTTCGGGGCTGAGCGCGCCGATCGACATGGCGGCGCTGTCGAAGCGTTTGTAGAGGTTTTCCGCCGGCTCCACTTGGTCAACAGAAATCGGTGTGCGCTCTGCGGTTTTCAGGCGCAGCATATCGCGGATGGTGGCCACGGGGCGATTGTTAACCGCATCGGCGTAAAGGCGGTATTGGCTGTAGTCGCCGCTATTCACCGCAGCTTGCAGGGTGTTGACCACTTCGGGGTTGTAGGCATGGTATTCGCCCTGCGGCTTGAATTTGAGCAAGCCGCCGGCATCCACCTCTTTGCTGCGCTGCCAGGCGCGCTTGCGCATGGCGCACAATTGGTCGTGCAAATCGGCAAACGATGCGCCCTCCACGCGGCTGGTGATGCCGGGGAAACACAAGCCCACAATCTCGCTATTGAGCCCCACCACTTCAAACAGGCGCGCGCAGCGGTAAGACGACACGCAGGAAATGCCCATTTTCGACATGATTTTGTAAAGGCCTTTGTTCACGCTGTTGCGGAAATTAGCCATCACCACGCGCATCGGCTTGGTAATCGCACCCACATTCACCATGTGCGCCAGGCTCTCATAAGCCAAATAAGGATACACCGCCGTGGCACCCAAGCCGATTAACACGGCAAAATGGTGCGGGTTGCGGGCAGAAGCGGTTTCCACAATCATATTGGCATCGCAGCGCAGATTGGTGTCGACCAAGCGTTTTTGCACCGCGCCCACAAACAAAGGCGCCGGAATCGGCTGCATTTCTTTGCTGATGGCTTTGTCAGACAACACCAACAACACCGCGCCATTGCGCACGGCGGCTTCCACTTCGTTGCACAAGCGCTCGATGGCGTCTTTCAGGCCGGTTTCGGCGGGGTTATACACAGCGTTGAGCACCACATGTTTGTAATGCTCTTGCGGCAGGCGCAGCAATTGCTGCATATCGGAATAAAGCAGCACCGGCGATTTGAAATTCACGCGGTGGCTCATGCCCTCGGCTTCGAAAAACACGCTCATTTCGCGGCCGATGCTGGTGGCCAGGCTCATCACATGCGCTTCACGCAAAGGGTCGATAGGCGGATTGGTGACTTGTGCAAAATATTGGCGGAAATAATCGTAAATCAGGCGCGGCCGCTCGCTGAGCACGGCAAAAGGCGCATCATCGCCCATCGAGCCCACCGGCTCCTGGCCGTTTTCACCCATCACGCGCACCACGCTTTCAATCTCTTCGCGGTCATACAGAAACTGCTTTTGATACACGGCCAGCGCTTCGGCATCCATCGCCGCTTCGCCCACTTCGTCTTCAGGCAACTGCTCAAACGGAATCAGCCGCTGCACGTTTTTATCCAGCCAAACGCGGTAAGGGTGGCGGGTGCGCAGCTCTTGGTCGATCTCATCGGAATGCAGCAACTTACCTTTTTTGGTGTCGATTACCAGCAATTGGCCGGGGCCGACGCGGCCTTTTTCCACCACTTCGTCAGGCGCGTAATCCCAAATGCCCACTTCCGAAGCAATGGTGATTAAGCGGTCTTGCGTGATCACATAGCGCGCCGGGCGCAAGCCGTTGCGGTCGAGGTTGCAGGCGGCATAGCGGCCGTCTGAAAGCACGATGCCGGCGGGGCCGTCCCACGGCTCCATGTGCATAGAGTTGAAATCGTAAAAAGCGCGCAAATCATCGCTCATGTCTGGGTTTTGCTGCCAAGCCGGCGGCACCAAAAGGCGCATGGCGCGGAATAAATCCATGCCGCCGTTTACAAACAATTCGAGCATATTGTCGAGCGAGCTCGAATCGGAGCCGGTTTCATTCACAAAAGGTGCGGCCGTGGCCAAATCGGGAATCAGCGGCGTGCGGTATTTATAGGCGCGCGCACGCGCCCAGGCACGGTTGCCGGAAATGGTGTTGATTTCGCCATTGTGCGCCAGATAGCGGAAAGGCTGCGCCAGCTTCCAACGCGGCATGGTATTGGTGGAAAAACGCTGGTGAAACAGGCAGATGGCAGACTGCATGCGCAAATCGGCCAAATCAAGGTAAAACTTGGGCAAGTCTTTCGGCATGCACAAGCCTTTATAGATAATGGTGCGGTTGGACAAGCTGCAAATATAAAAATCATCGTGCTCGATGCGCTTTTCAATGCGGCGGCGCGCCACAAACAAGCGCCGCTCGATATCCTGAATACGCCAGCCGCTGGGCGCATTGATAAACACCTGCTTGATTTTCGGCATATCGGCCGCCGCAATCGAGCCGAGCACCGGCACACTCACCGGCACATCGCGCCAAGCGGCAATGCCCAAGGTTTCGTTAATCAGCTCTTCATTGATAATATCGATATATTCTTGCGCCAAAACTTCGTCTTGTGGCAGGAAAATCTGGCCGACGGCAAAGTTTTGCGCCAAGGTGAAGCCCGCTTCGGCCGCCACCGCCTGAAAAAAGGTTTTCGGCATTTGCAGCAGCAGGCCGCAGCCGTCGCCCGTTTTGCCGTCAGACAAAATGGCGCCGCGGTGTTGCATGCGCGACAAACCGAGAATGGCGGTGCGCACCACTTTATGGCTCGGCTCGCCGTCGATATTGGCGATAAGGCCGAAACCGCAGTTTTCTTTTTCCAGCGTGCGATCATACAGCTTAGACATGATAAAACCTTTCCTGCAAAAACGATTTTGGTAGAGGCGCTCCCAGCGGCGCTTGTAGTAAAAATACTCGCTTATCTTTGCGCGCCCGGGGCAATCTTATATTAAGCTTTAGGTCTGACTAAAATACGGAAATTGTTGGCAATCGTCAAAGATTTTTTTTAATTTTACACAACAGGAAACAAGTGTTAACCACTCTTAAATAGCGCTATATTTCTTATATTTAACCACTATTGGATTTTGATTTCCAAAATCGGCAAGAATATGGAATATATTTTCAAATTAACAGTAATTAACAACATGCTGAAATTTCTCAAAAACCACACGATTTCCCGACACGTCCGCCCGGCAGGCCGAGGCGCCAGAACCCACACGCCCCAAACGCCGAAACCGGCTCGGTTCAAAATCAGAGTCCATCGCTTTTGTAATTAAGATACATTTTTTTCCTGCTAAAAAACAGGCCGTCTGAAAGCAATATTTCAGACGGCCTCAGCAAGAAAAACGGGTATCACACCCAGCCTTTATCGCCCATCACCCGCTTGATTTGCGCATAAATCACCGGCGCACTCACCAGCCCGGCCAAGCCGAATGCGGCTTCCATCACCAGCATGGCAATCAGCAATTCCCATGCCGCCGCCTTGATTTTGTGGCCGATGATATGGGCATTGAGAAAATATTCCAGCTTGTGTATGCCGATAAGCCAGGCTAACGACAACAAAGTAATGCCCATGCTGTCGCCCAGGCTCAACACCACGATAAAGCTGTTGGACACCAAGTTGCCCACCACCGGAATCAGCCCCGCCAAAAAAGTGAGCAAAACCAGCGAATCGGTCATCGGCAGCGGCCGCCCCATCAACGGCAAAACCACCAGCAGATAAACCGAGGTCAGCGCGGTGTTGATGGCGGCAATGCGGATTTGCGCAAAAAACACATCGGTAAAGCTGCGCAGCAATTCATCAAAGCCGCCCCGCAATATTTGCGCCAAAGGCCGCGCACCGGCCGGCGGCTGCGCCGGCACCTGCAACACGGCAATGCCGCCGATAATCACCCCCGCCAACACATAGCCGATGGCGCGCAAAGTGTGCGCACCCGCCGTTTGCAGCGCCAAAGCATGCGATTTGAGCACATGCACCGAGCTTTCTTTCAAGTTTGCCACCGAAGCCGGCACATATTCGGCCGCACCCGCCGGCAACGTGGTGTGCAGCTGCTCGAGCACGGCAGCGGCTTTTTCCGACAGGCTGCCGATGGCCAGGCCGTCTGCGCGGTGCTCCAGCCAAAAGCCGAGCAAGCCCGCCGCTGCGGCCATCAGCACCAACACCAGCAACAGCCCCCACAAAGCAGCATGCTGCATATCCGGCCGGCGGCGGCTCAGCCAAGAAGCCGCTGCGCGCGCGGCCGCATAAGTGATCAGCGCGCTGAAAAGCACCACCGTTAAATGCAGCAGCAACACCGGCAGCCACACGGCCAACACACCGCCCAAGGCCGCCAAAAAAGTGCCGAAGCTGAATTTTTCTGTTTTATCCATACATTTTGCTTTCTATGTTTGCCGCCGGCTTGATTTGTGACTCTATCTGCCTTGGCTATTCAAGTAAATTTTGAACAAAAAATCATTTGCAGAGCAAGATATTGGTGCCAATAAAATATAAACCACACATCGCCAGGCCGGCATTTGCATCCTGTTCAGACGGCCTGCCACTCAGCCGTGTTCCAACGGCAACCTGAAATTTTAATGCCTATATCGACATCATTCCGATAAACCGAATGGCTATTCTATCTCTTTTTATCAACCCGCCTACAATGGCCATGCCGACAATAAATCCTCTAAAAATCCCAATATTTATTTGAAAATAATATTTTATTGTTTTCTGCCTTTTAGCAATTTTTTCTGAACTTTTCTTAACCGCCCTCACTCATACAAACAGAAAAATCAACCTGCAAGGCGGTAATTGTATTTTTATGAACTTATGATTACTAAAAATAAGTTGGAAGATTTTTCTAACCATAGCTCTGCCATTCGGGGTGCAGCAGTCTTGCTTTGATGAGTGGATACACGTTTCAATTAAGTGACATTTTTCATTTTAAACGAAACGTTCTCCAAACTGGTTAAACAGCAAGAAAGGTTTGAATCATGAAAAAGCGTTCTATTTTGTTTGTAGGCTTGATGTTGGCGGCTGCCGGTGCGCAGGCTGGCGGTATTGGTGCGGGCGGTGCGGCTTCGATACTTGGTGCGGCTGCAAATGGAGCAAATGCCAATGTAACTGTGGGTACGATTACCGGAAAATCTTCAATTGATGCCACGGCAGAAGCAACCGGCAAAGATTCTGAAGCCATGGCCGGTGGTGTGATGTCTGCCACCCCGAAAGACCAAAAAGGCCTTAATGCCAAAATCACTGTCGGCGTTATCGACAATTCCACGATCAATGCCAGAGCCAAGGCTCAGAATGGCGGCAGCGCTTATGCCGGCGGCGTTATCAGCAAATAAACTTATCATCCATAAGGCGTCCGGCTTTTGCCGCCGCCATCCATTAATCTGAACTGCCAATACGTTGCAGGCCGGGGATCGTCTGCCTTAGCCTCGGCTTGCGCCGTATTTTTTCCGATTCGGCACGATTGATGTGGTTCGGATAAACATTCCGGCTAACCCCTTTCCGTTTCGCAGGAGTAAATCATGAGTATGAATTTCCGACGCAAACTGGCTTTAAGCGCCTTAGGCGGCGCTCTGCTTGTTACGGCTTACACCGCAATCTCTGCCCCCAACCCCATTACCGACAAAGGCTCTGTCAGCCAAAAATCCAGCGTTGTGGCCAACAAACACAACAAAATCAACACCGAGCAGGTAAAAATCAACGGCCTGCAAGGCGGCAAAATCACCACCAAAGGCAATAAAATCATCGTGCAAGGCGGCACCATCGTTTCCAAAGCAGGCGATAAAGAGCCTGCTATCCGCATTGAAAACCCACAAAACAAGCAGATTTTGATTCAAAACACCCGCATTCTTTCAGACGGCGTTACGCAAAACAATAAAAACGGCAGCGCAGGCATCGTGGTGATTGAAAACAATCAAAAGCAAGCAGGCAACAGCCACTCGCGCGTGCAAGTGGATAATGTGCGTGTGGAAGCACGCAACAGCACCATACGCGCCCAATCCACCAGCGGCGGCAGCGCCTGTGCGGGTGTGGTGTGCACCGGTTTCGGTGATGATGACGACAGCAACATGACCGTGCATATCCGCGGCAACAATACTTTCGAGGCCATCTCCAAATGAGCGCACGGCCTATCTTGAAAACCCTGGCTGCCGTTTGCGGCGCCCTGCTCACGCTCAATGCTTGCAGCACTGCCACGCTGCAAGCCACGCGTTCGTATTATGCTTCTGAACACAGCCGCGAGAAAGCCCAACGTGTGGCCGATGCCCGCGCCCAACAAATCAGCGACGGCAGCACTTTTTACGGCAAAAAATTGCAATGTTTGAGTGATTTACACAAAGATTTCTTTTTGGCGCAGCGCGAAGCTTTGGTGAAATCGGGCGAAGCCAAAGGCGATGGTTGGTTCCGCATGGCAGTGGCACCGATTCGCGACAAAACCGGCAAAGTGTTCGACATTAATTCCACCGTGTTATCGGATATGGTGATGGATTCGCTGGCGCACTTCAAATATTTCGATGTGGTGGAAACCCCGCTCTATCCCGACGGCCTAATTGATTCGCGCAACAATTTTCTGGATCCGCGCTATATTATGCCCAACGGCATCGTTCAGAATTTTTCCGCCACCATGACCACCTTGCAGCATTTGCCGGTGGGCACGATTTTTCCGTCCAACTATTACATCAGCGGCGCCGTTACCCAATACGACGAAACCAACGTATTGCCTACTAATAAAGACATCGGCATCGACATTTACCAATATCAGTTTTCGCACAACACCCAGGCCATCACCGCCACCGTCAACCTGCGCCTGATTGATTCGTGGACCGGCGCCGTGGTGCGCATGCCCGAAAGCAACGATTTGGCCAGCGTGAGCATGACCAACACTTTTTACACCATCAAAACCGGCAACAATTTTTTCCGCCTAATCGGCACCAAAGATTACGGTATTGATTATTCAGTGGAAGTGGGCGACCCGAAAACCGCCGCCGTGAAAGAAATGGTGGACAAAGGTGTATATCAGTTGCTGGAAAAATTCCTACGCCCCTACCAAATCAGCCAACAAACTTGCTAGGAACCGGAAATGCCTTCAAAAACAATAAAATCCGCGCTATTGACCTGCTGCTTATTCAGCATTCATGCCGCACAGGCTCAAGTTTACATTATCAACACCCAAACCCTCGACCCGGAGCAACTGGGCACCGGCGGCGGCCATTCTCTGAGCGATGTAAAAGCCAACCGCGCCGTGCAGCTTGAATACTACCACTACAGCGAACGCCAGGATGCCGTTGCAAACCGCCGCCAAACCATTATGAATTTGGCGCAACAAATAGACACTTTGGCGCAAAGCGGCACCGATCAGCAAACGCTCACCCTGCTGGACGGGCAAATCCGGCAGCTGCAAGCAGCCACACAAGAATCGTTGGCATTTTTATCGCCCTTCACCCTGCCCGAATTCAAGCAGCTTTATCAGGCAGAGCAGGAAAATGCCGCCCTGCTGACCGCGCTCCAACAAAAATCGGCCGCACTCTCCGCCGCGGCACCTTCCCCGAGCCCGTCCGAGCCGGCAAGCTTGCCCGGCGATTAAACCATTGCCATGCCGATATTGCCCGGCCGAACCCATCGTCATCAACAGGCCGTCTGAAAAGCTTTCCTACTTTTTTTCAGACGGCCTGTTATCCATTTCATACGTTATAATATTCCTTTTCTTTGGCCGTCTGAAACTTTTATGCACCCACCCAAAGCCCTCGCCCTGCTCGGCCCCACCGCCAGCGGCAAAACCGGCCTGGCGCTTGAAATCGCTGCGCATCTGCCGGTGGAAATCATCAGCCTCGATTCGGCGCTGGTGTATCGCGGCATGGACATCGGTACCGCCAAGCCCGGCGCGGCCGAACGCGCAGCCTGCCCGCATCATTTAATCGACATTATTTCACCGCTCGAAGCCTACAGCGCCGCCGAATTTGTGGCCGATTGTGCTCGCTTGGCGGGCGAAATCCACGCGCGCGGCCGATTGCCGCTGATTGTGGGCGGCACCATGATGTATTTTCATGCGCTCACGCAGGGGCTCAATGCGCTCCCCGAAGCCGATGCCGCCACCCGTGCCGCTTTGCAGGCCGAAAAAGCCGCGCATGGTTTGGCCCATCTTTATGCACGTTTGCAGGAAATCGACCCGGCCACCGCCGCGCGCCTGAAGCCTGCCGACAGCCAGCGCATCGAGCGCGCGCTCGAAGTGTGGCAGCTCACCGGCCGGCCTTTGAGCGCGCATTTTGCCGAACACACGCCGCACACAGCGCCGCTCGATTTATGCACCCTCGCGCTCATTCCCGTCGATCGCACCCTGCTGCATGCGCAGATTGCCAAGCGTTTCCACGCCATGCTCGCTCAAGGTTTTTTGGATGAAGTGCAGCAGCTGCAAGCCGCTTATCCCGCGCTTAGCGCCGACATGCCCTCGATGCGCTGCGTCGGCTACCGCCAGGCTTGGGATTATTTGGCCGGCGCGGGCGATTACGCCGATTTCACCGAAAAAGGCATTGCCGCCACCCGCCAGCTCGCCAAGCGCCAGCTCACCTGGCTGCGCAAATTGCCGCTGGCACACAGCCTCGACCCTTATGCCGGCAGCGATTGGGTTCAGACGGCCATCAGTTTAACCAAACGGCATTTTATGTTTGAATGAGCGCTTATTTATATTTCAACCGAGAATGCAATTTTAAACGGCAAGATTGCCGCGTGATGAAATGTGAACAGGTTCTCAAAGGCCGTCTGAAAGAAGCTGCCTCAATAACTGCTTTCTGATAATATCCGCGCAACTTCAACCAAAGCCCACATTATGCACACATTGCCCACCGCTCCTCTCAAACGCCGCTTGGCCGCACTGGTTTACGAAGCGCTGCTTATCGGCGCCGTCACCGCCGTGGCCGCGCTTATTGCCGGCATCATCGCCACCGTGCTCAACACGCTCTCGCCGCTTTTATCCAGCTTGGTGGTGAGCGTGTGGATGTTGGCCGCTTGGTGGTTTTATTTCAAACTCAATTGGGCGCGGCAGGGGCAAACGCTGCCGATGCGGGTGTGGCAGATTGGCTTGGCCGACGATCAAGGCCGTCGCCCGCCGCTGCCGCAGTTGCGCCTGCGCTTTATGTGGGCCTGCGTGTTTGTGGTGTTTGTGCCGCTTCTGGCCTATGTCGGCCTGCGCCACTTCGGCGGCGTGCCGCCCAAAGCCGCCTTCGGCGCAGCGCTGATTTGGTGGATATTGCCCTGGGGCTTTGCCCTGCTCAATCAGGAACGCCGGTTTTTATACGATTATCTGGCCGGCACACGGCTGGTGGATGTGAAAAAGCCGCGCAAACCGGCCGATGCCGATTAAGCAAACCGATTACATCAAAGCATGATGAAAATCATATTCAGGCCGTCTGAAAGCTTTCAGACGGCCTTTTTTAAAGCATTTGTATTTACGGTGTTTGCATCTCGTTCCAACCACCGCCGAGCGCTTTATAAAGGTTTACCGTCATTTGCGCGCGGGCGAGCTGCGAGCGGGTGAGGTTGTCGGCCATTTCTTGCTCGCCCAATTGCGCGCGCAAGGCTTCATCGAGGGTTTTATTGCCGTGGCGGAACAGCTTTTGCGCGTCGGCCGCTTGGCGCGCGGCTTGTTGTTGCGCATCGGCCAACAGGCGGTTTTGGCGCTCGAGTGCGGCTTGTGCCTGATAGGCGTTGTCGACTTCGCCCAGCGCGCGCAACACGGTTTGGTCGTATTGCAGCAGCGCCGTTTGCAGGCGGGCATCGGCCGCGGCGATATTGGCTTGGATGCGGCCGTTGGTGAATATCGGCATTTGAATGCCCACGCTCAAGAGGCTGCCCCAGCCTTTGAGCGCGCTGTCGCCATCCACTTCGATGCGGCCGCCCTGCCCCAAAAAGTTAATCGTAAAGCGCGGCAGCAAATCGGCTTTGGCGCTGGCGAGTTTGGCGGCATAAGCGTTGACTTGCGCGGCATGGGCGCGGATGTCGGGGCGGCGCTCGAGCATACCTTGCGGGGTTTGGCCCTCGGGCGCGGCGGGCTGCTGTGCCAACACGTTTACGCTGCTTTCAGGTAGCCTGAAGCTTTGCGGGGTTTGGCCGGTGAGCACGGCAATGGCGCGCGCGGCGGCATCGTATTCCGATTGAATGGTAGATTGCTGCGCCCGCACGGCGGCCAGCCGGCTTTGCACTTCGTTTACTTCATAGCGCGTGGCCTGCCCGGCTTGAAAGCGGCCTTGCACATATTGCGCCATGCGCTGCATGACGGCGATATTTTGTGAGGCCGTCTGAAGGCGTTTTTGTGCGGCGCGGGCGCTGAAATAATGATCGGCAATATCGCCCGCCACCAGCATTTGCGCGCCGTAAAGCTGCTCTTGCACGCCCAGCGCGGCATAAGCGGCGGCATCGGCATCGCTGCGTTTGCCGCCGAAAATATCCGGCTCCCACGAAGCCGATGCGCCGCCGAGCAAGCTGTTGCCCTTGATATCTTGGCTACCATCGGTCAAGCCGGCGGTTTGCGGGAATTGGCCGGGCAAGGCGCGGGTGTTGTCGTTGAGCGGATTATCCACATTACCGCGCACAATGCCTGCCGAGCCGCTCAAACCGGCTTGCGGCCCCAAATCGGCGCGCGCCATGCGGCTGGTGGCACGCGCTTCGTTCAGACGGCTGACGGCAATCTGCACATCATGGCTTTGCTGCAAACCTTGTTCAATCAGGCTGCCGAGCAGCGGGTCTTGCCAATTCTGCCACCAACGGGCGATTTCGGCGCTGCCGCGCGCCGCTTCGGCCTGGCTGAACTGCCGCGGCACTTCGATGCGGCTGTCGAGCGGCACGGTGGTGTTTTGGCAGGCGACCAGCGTGCAGGCGGCGATAAGGCTGAGTGATGCGGTTTTTAAACGGCTATTCATGCTTTTCCTTTTCAGACGGCCTTGGGTTGGGGACGTTGGATATTTGTTAACCTTTTTTGCCACAAATTACTTATAAACATCCTATTGTTGCACTTTGCTTTATTTTTATATCAAGAAAACGATCATTTTCTCCATGGGTTTCTACCAACCATTTTTTTAATTCTTTACTATAACGGCAAATAGATAATATAGGATTTTCCAAGGCATTCACTACAACGGCCAAACGATAATCTTCCGCTTGTTCTTCAAAAGCTTTATATTCTTTCGGGGTCAACTCAATCGAAAATACCGACCCAGATAAACCTTTAACTTCAATTCTTAAAGAAAATTTATCTGCTCTAGCAATTAAATCCCAGCCTACATTATCTTTTTCTACACTTTGAACTGTATAACCCAATTTTTCAAAATAAGCACAGCATGTTTGAATTGCAGCTTTTTCTACTTTTGCTTTTTTATCTTGATCTTGTTGATAATTGCGTCCAGTAGATAGCGTTGGATTTTCATAATCTTCAATGAAACGCAGCGCCTTTTCTCTATAAGGTTTGCTTTCTTCCTTATCTGCATACCAGATATTACTTTGCCCTATTGCGCCTTTTACTCTACGAGGAATGTCTATTATACGAGCATCAAGAGGAAGCAAAACAACATCATCAGCCAATGCAGCAATGCGATAGCCCTCTATACATTTTTCTTGGTAAAGGGGAAGATTAAATTTCTGCATACGCCTAAATACTTTCGCATGCTTATACCAACCGACAACAGTTGTTCCTTTACCTAACTCTTTCGGGCGTGTTGCAGTCCATATAACCAATACATCATCAATAAACAAATCTTGTTTTTTCTCTTCTGCTAATCTTTCAATTTTAATCTCTGCGTTAAAATAATCTTCCCCTGACCCTGGCGGCTGTACATAACCATATACCATTCCATTAATATTTTTGAAATTATATATTTCAAAACCTGTCTCGTTTTTTGTTACATAAGCACCCCCACCTTTTATTCGGTCACTATCGCTATCACCTTGATATTTCTCCATCCAACCGATATTACAAAATAGCACTTTCATATACCCCCCTTTTTCAAGATACACATAAATATCAATAAATTAAATATAACAATCAAAACAAAAGCTGTACAAATTTCAGCTAATTAGGCAGTTTACTTCCATCCCCAACCTCACCCCTGCTGCTCCAACATCTTACGAAACCGAAACAGCGCAAACGCCAGAAACACCGCGCCGGTGATGCCCATCACCAGCAGTTCCGGCCACACAATGTCGATGCCTGCGCCACGGTAAATCACGTTTTGCGCAAAGGCCGCAAATTGGGTGGTGGGCCAATATTCGCTGATGCCTTGCGCAGCGCCGGGCATATTGCTGCGCGGCGCTGCCGAGCCGGAAAACAGCAGCAACACCATAAACACCGGCAGCATCAAAAGGCCGAATTGCGGCATGGTGGGCGCGATGGTGGCCAGCATAATGCCCAGCGCAGCAATGGAAAACAAATACACGCCCACGCCGAAAGCATACATTGCCAGCGAGCCGTTAATCGGCACGCCGATGATTTTGTGCACCATAAACCACATCGACAACTGCGAAGCGGCCAAAATCACCACGCCGTTGGCCAACACTTTGGCCATCATGATTTCAAACGCATTCACCGGCATCACCAACAAATGCTCGATGGTGCCGCGCTCGCGCTCGCGTATCACCGCCGCGCCCACCAACACCAGCGAGAGCAGAGTAATCATATTGCCCACTTCCATCACCGGCATATACCATTCGCTTAAGCTGTTGGGGTTGAATTCGATATTGATCACCGGTTGCACCGGCATCATCGCAGCCGCGCCCTGCTGCTGCAAAAAGCTGCTGATTTGGCGCTGGAAAATCTGCGTGAGGTAAGACGCGCCCACGCCCGCCTGCGTCATGGTGGTGGCATCAATCAGCAATTGCACATCGGGGCTGCGGCCGGCGAGCACATCGCGCTGGAAGTTGGGCGGAATATCGAGCACGAAAATATAGTCGCCCGCATCCATGGCTTTATCCACCTCTTCGCGGCGGATATCTACCGGCGGCTTAAAAAACGGCGCTTGTATGGCATCGCGGATTTGATAAGAAAGCATGGAGCGGTCGGCATCGATAATCGCCACGGTGGCGTTTTTCACATCGCTGCTCACGCCTTTGGCCACCGAATAAATCGTGGCGGAAAACACAAACACAATCATCAACACCAGCATCGGGTCGCCAAAGAGGCTGCGCCATTCTTTCACGGTGAGATGCCAAATGGTTTTCAGGGTGCGCATTTTATTTCTCCTGCTTTTTCAAGAGCATGCAGGCAACCAGCAGCAGCACGCAAAAAGCCGCCGCCAGCACCCAAAATTCCTGTTGCAAATCGGCCATGCCCAGCCCTTTGGTAAACGTGCCCACGCTGATTTTCAAATACCACGAAGCGGGAAAAATCGTGCCTATCCAATAAGCGCTGCCGGTCATGGTGGAAATCGGGTAGAGAAAGCCCGAGTAATTGATGGTGGGAATCAGCGTGATGATGGCGGTCACAAAAATCGCCGCCACTTGCGAGCGCACAAAGCTCGACACCAATAAGCCCAGCGCGGTAGACACACACACAATCAGCAGCGTGCCCAGGCTCAAAGCCATAAACGAGCCTTTGAGCGGCACTTGAAACCAAAAAATCATCATCAGCAACAAAGCCAGATAATTCACCGCGCCCACTGCAATATAAGGCAGCTGCTTGCCGATTAAATATTGCGGCACGCTGGCGGGCGAGGCATAAAGGTTGGCAATCGAGCCGATTTCGCGCTCGCGCACCACGCCGATGGCCGTCATCATCGCCGGAATCAGCATCAGCACCAGCATCATAATGCCCGGCGCCACCGCATACATGCTTTTGAAATCCTGGTTATACATAAAGCGCGCTTCCACACCCGCAGCCGGCTGCAACGCAATCGGCAGGCCGGTGGCGCGGATTTGGTCTTGCGCATAAAGGCTTAAAATGCCGCCCACATAAGCTTTGATGTTTTCCGCATTAAACGGCGCCGAGCCATCCACATAAAAGCCCAGTTCAGGCTTGTTACCGCGCAGCAAATCGCGGCCGAAACCGGGCGGAATATCAATCACCAACTTGGTTTGCGCGCTTTTGAGCACACGGTCGATATCGGTGGCAGAATCGAGCGGCGGCTGCTCGACAAAATAGCGCGAGCCGGCAAAATATTCGGTGAGCGCACGGCTTTCGCTGCTTTGGTCGCGGTCGAGCACGGCAAAAGTGAGGTTTTGCACATCAAACGAAATGCTCCAGCTCAAAGCCGACATCAAAATCACCGGCCCCAACACCGCAAAGAAAAGGCGGATTTTATCGCGCAGCAATTCCTTGCCCTCGCGCATGGCAAAGGTAAACACGGTGGCGAACCAATATTTCAGCGAGTCGGTGTGCGGCACAGGCGCTTGATTGCTTTCAAATTGGCTTGGTTTGACTGCCGTTTTTTCAGACGACCTGCCTTCTTCGCGAAGGCCGTCTGAAAGTGTTGCTTTGTTTTCAGATAAATGTTGTTGATGAACAGAAATTTCTTCAGACGGCCTGTTTTCTTCGTGAAGGCCGTCTGAAAGTAATTTATCTTGTGTATCAGAAACATACTGCAGCGTTTGCCGACCATCGGCTTGTTGGTCGGCGCGGACAATGCGCGCGGCTTTGGCGGCCAATCCCTCGTTTGCCGGCAGCGTTTGCATGGTTTTATCATCGTCTGTGCGGAATGTTGCCGCTTGTTCAGACGGTCTGTTTCCTTCGTGAAGGCCGTCTGAAAGCGCTTTTCCGCTTTCCGGCAAACTTTGTTCGGCTGCTGCTTTTTCAGACGGCCTGCCCGCGCTTTCGGGCTTACCGGAAAGATTGAGGCCGTCTGAATGTGCGGCGTGTTCCGCTTTTTCGTCATCCAGCAGATATTGCACAAACGCCTCTTCCAAATCCGGCGCATGCTGGCGCTCGGTTAATTCGGCGGGTGTACCCACCGCCAACACGCGGCCGCGGTGCATAAACGAAATGCGGTCGCAGCGCGCGGCTTCGTTCATAAAATGGGTGGAAATAAAAATGGTGATTTTGTCTTGCCGCGAAAGCTTGAGCAGATGGCGCCAAAACATATCGCGCGCGGCCGGGTCGACACCCGAAGTGGGCTCGTCGAGAATCAGCACCTCGGGCTTGTGCAGGCAGGCGGCGGCCAATTGCAGGCGCTGGCGCATGCCCAGCGAGAGATCGGCGGGGCGGGTATCGGCCACTTCGGCCAAATCAAACTGCACCAGCGCATCGGCCACGGCCTGTTTGCCCGCCGCAGCCGGCATTTGGTAAAGCTGCGCGTGCAAGAGCAGATTTTGGCGCACGCTCAATTCTTCATACAGCGAAAACGCCTGCGACATATAGCCCACACGCATGCGCACTGCCATGCCGCCCGCGTCGATGGGTTTGCCGAGCAATTCGGCCTCGCCCTCCGTAGCAGGCAAAAGGCCGGTGAGCATTTTCATGGTGGTGGATTTGCCGCAGCCGTTGGAGCCGAGAAAGCCGAAAATTTCGCCTTTTTCGATGCGAAAGCTCACATTGTCTACCGCAGTGAAGTCGCCGAAACGCTTGGTGAGCCCGTGCGCTTCCATCGCCGGCGGCGAGGCGGGGTCGGGCACAAACGGGGTGATTGCCAATCCGCCCGAGCCTTGCTGCTTTTCAGACGGCAGCATTTTGATATAGGCCTCTTCCAGCGTGTTCACACCGTATTGGCGCATCACTTCTTGAGTGCGCGCGTTGACCAGCAATTTGCCGTCGTCCATTGCCAGCAAATGCGCAAAACGCTCGGCCTCTTCAATATAAGCCGTAGCCACGATCACCGTCATGCCCAGGCTTTCTTTTTGCAACTCGTCCACCAAAGCCCAGAATTGGCGGCGCGATAAAGGGTCGACACCGGTGGTCGGCTCGTCCAAAATCAGCAAATCGGGGTTGTGCACCAAGGCGCAGCAAAGGCTCAGCTTCTGCTTCATGCCGCCCGAAAGCTTGCCGGCAGCGCGTTCGGGAAAAGGCGCCAACCCCGTGGCATCGAGCAGGCGCTGAATGCGCGCTTTGCGCTCTTGCGCGTTTAAGCCAAACAGGCGCGCATGAAAATCAATGTTTTCATACACCGATAAAGTGGGATAAAGATTGCGCCCCAAGCCCTGCGGCATAAAGGCAATGCGGTGCGACAACGCCTGCCGCGCCTGCTTATCGGCCATATTGCCGCCAAGCACGTTTACCTGCCCGCTTTGAATGATTTTCACGCCCGCAAGCAGCGAAAGCAGCGTGGATTTGCCCACGCCGTCGGGCCCGATTAGGCCCACGGTGGCACCGGCAGGCAGCGCAAACGAAACATCACGCAAGGCTTCGGTTTTGCCGTAGCGGTGTGAAACGGCATTGACAATCACAGCAGGAGTGGGTTTGTTCATATCCATCGGTTTATTTTCAGACGGCCTTAGTTTGCAATAAGGGTTTAAAAATCGAGCTGGTTTTCTGTTGTTATTGCAAAAACAACTTACTGAATACCATGCAGCCTGTAGGTCGGATTCTCGAATCCGACACTTGTTCGCAGAACAAGGCACGCACATCGCTTTGGCCGTTGGCCAAACGTCGGATTC